>Ga0179593_1695125_pt1 | contig 14942 bp, 22 predicted proteins | sample CZODoug2_1_08_16_FD_185931 | JGI IMG/M metagenome (GOLD analysis project Ga0179593, IMG submission 185931) | Vadose zone soil fungal communities from Angelo Coast Range Reserve, California, USA - CZODoug2_1_08_16fungal (PacBio error correction) | ecosystem: Environmental > Terrestrial > Soil >... | reverse complement strand
AGTTTCGGGGAAGCATGTAGAGTTTTTGTTGTGTTTCCTCTTTATCCCCGAGTGACGAACTCTCGGTTCCATCAACTTGAAAACGCCTTTTCTTCCACGGGCCCCCCTTTAAATCCCTCCTCCCTCACCCCTTTTCCATCTGCCATTTTCCCCGATCAGGCCACCTTTTCCTTCTTTAGCTCGTTTTCAACCTCCCCTGCTGGGGGGCTGTTTTTGGCCATGATCTCTAAAGCCTCGACCAAGGAAATGTTGGTAACCCCTTTTTTTTTTCTTTTTTATTTTTTTTTTTTTTCTTGGTTTGTTCTTTTTTTTTCCCTAGTTCCGTCTAAATTACATGACCCCGACTTTGGATTTTGTTTTCTGGCACCCCCCCACGTGTCAACTGAGTCTTCTTCTGTACTCGTCCTTCTCGAGTTGCCGCCCTAAAAAGTTTATTCCCCTTGGTCTTCCTTTGCGTCTGAACTTCTCCCCGATGCGGACTTCTTTTGACCGTCTCGTGAGTGCAGCGTGAGAGTCTTGTTTTTATTTTTATTTTTTTATTCCCTTTACCCCTGGGATTTTTGCCCGATTCGGGTACTCCCATTGGACTCCAGATTGCACAAAACTACCCGTTGAAGGTTTTGTCCTTCCCTCCCCCTGCTAAGTTTCGAACGGCGGACAATAGACACTTCCAATTCTTTTTTTTTAGACGACTTGCTTGCAAACCCGAGGGTTTGCTATATTGATGTTTCTTTCATGTCCTTTTAACCTTTACCCCTGAGTCCTCTCTCTTTGCACTTCCTGGCCCACCCTTAATCACTTTTTTTTTCCGTCCACGCATTTACGCCCCTAACAGTGTTTTGCTTGGTTCTTTTTGCCCCCCTGTGCGTGACCTCCAGGTCTGACTCCCCGCGCGGTTTCTTGCTTTGTCCCCTTTTCCCTTCAAGATTTGTTTTTTATTGCACGTTCTCGTTGATTAGCGCTTCGTAACCCACTTGCTTTCGAGATTATTTGGCTTTGTTCCTTGATTTTTTCCGGCCCTTTGCGTATCAGTGAAGGTTCGATGGTCCCTTTCCCAACAACTTTTTTTTTTGATTCCCCCCCCCCCTGGTACCTCTACCGTCTTCCCCCTTCAATTTTTTATTAAGTGGACGCATGGTCCGCGGTATATATGCGGTAGTCACCCAATCCGTGGCTGGCTTTCCACGATTCAGCACCCCTGACTTCAGGTTTTCCCCCTTGGCATCTGTCTGTTTTTTGAAGATTGATTTTTTTGTTTGTGGGTTATTTGCCCTTTTTGCGGCTTACCCTTTCTCATTTTTTACGTCGTTTTCTTTTTCCCTTGCTCCCTCTTTGCTTCCGATTTTTCCGGAACCCCTTCTTTTTAGGGCAATGCGGCTTTTTTCTTTGACCTGATGACTCCTAACGCCAACTCTGGGATTTTTATTCTTGCTTTACTTTGCCCCCCTTTTCTCGGGCTGCTTCCTTTTCTGTGGTGTACCGTTCACCAGCTCTTCCCCTGATTACCTCACCACCGCAACAACAGCCCTGCACGTTTCATTCAGTTGGCTCACACGCGTTTTTCTCGGCAACCCAGTGTCCCTGTGGACACGGTCGCGGAATTTTTTTTTTCGCGGAGCGGACCTGGCCGTCTTCGGGCAAATAATCCCGTTGCTGGCTTTTTTTTTTTTTTTCTTCCAGTTTGCGGCCGCCCACGGGTCTTCCGGCGAATTAGAAGATTTTCTGTTCCCCTCCCCCCACCACAACCCTTCTGTGGTCCCCCCCCCCCTCCTTTTTTTCGTGGCCCCAACCCCCCTTTCCTCCCATATTGGCCCTCCATCGTTCTTCGGATCCCACTTACCACATTTTTTTCATCCGGCTTCCACTTTTTCCCCATCAAAATTCTTTTACAACTTGCTTCCACGTTCTTCCTTCCAAAAAAAAAAAGCCCTTTTCCCTTGGTTCACCCTCCCCCTCCTTGAAGCGGCCGAAACCCTTTGCGAATTTGCCTTTTCCCTCTTTTTTATTCGGACCTTTCCCTTCCCTTTTCACAATTAGATTCCTTTCGCCTCCCCGGTGACCCACCGAGGTCCACTTTTGGAAGGACCCCCCCAAGCTCTACTTTTATTGATTCTTTTTTCTCCCTTTTTTTCTTTCCATTATGGTTTCCAAGATCTCCGCGGGCGTTTATTTTTTTTTCGATTGTACCTTTTTTCACGTTCCCCAAGTTGAACCTTTGCCCGGATAAGTTTCAATCAACTCCCCTCCGGCTTGGTTCCTAGACTTCCTACGCCTTGCCACAGGGAATCTGGGCCCGAAACTTTCTGACGGGTCCCCATGGTTGTAGCTCTTTCGCTCAAACCCCCAGTGGTTTTGGCCTTTTCCCTAATGACGTTTATTTGAATTTACATCCCCTATTATGTCTAATTTGGTGGGCCTTCCCCAACAGCCAAGTTGTCCCCCGTGATGCGTAGTGCCTTTTCTCCCCCTCACTTTGCTTTAGTAAAACTGCACCTGGCTTTCATCAGCCTTTGCCGGACTCTTAATTGAAATGTTAACCAACTGCGGCGCGTTGTTTCTTTGTCGCTTTCCCCTTGCGATTCCCACCGTAGCGGCCCTGCCATGGTTCTCACACCACACCCCATTGCGTTTCCGCGATAGTCTTTTCCCCCCCAACAATTTATTCCTTCCACTCCCCACACTTTTTTCCAGTTGTTTGGCTTTTCTTTGCTCTGCGGGAGAGTCCCGCTTCCCAGGGACTCTTCTTGGTACCCCAGGCGCATTCCCCCCTTGCCGTGAAGAATAGTTTTTTTCTTTTTTTTTTTCCCTTTCATTTGGCGTTCACCCGGATGAGAACTGCTCGGAGTCTTGTCCAACGTAGGGGTAAATTGGCCAAATCTTTTTCCCTCTTTGTTTTTTTTTTTCTTTTTTTTTGACTTACCGAGATTCCTCCTTTTTTTTTTCCCTCTTTTCCTCCCTCCTCTGTTTGGTGCGGATCAGCTCCGCGCCCCTCCTTCAATACCCGATGCCACAGGATGCTTCCGCCTGATGCCAAAGTTTTTCCTTTTCACCTGATTCTAAGGCCCCCTGTTTTACTTCCCTTCTGTTCCAACGACTATTCCTTTTGCGGCTAGGAGAACAATGACCCCCCCTTTACATTTGAGGGTCTGTTTTGCATTTTGCCACCTCCCGAGGCAGGCCCTACATTGGGTTTTTTTGCGCCCCCCTTTTCATTGTGCGCTTGCCCGGTAGCGTTTCGGTTTTACCCCAGCGCGACGTTTTTTTTTTTTCCGGTGTTAAACCCTTCCTGGTCCTTTGGCTGGGGGCGCTTTATTGGAAACCTATCTTCCTTTTCACACCACGTCTTTTTTTGTCTTTGGCTGACGATGTTTTCCTTACTATCAACGTTTTTTTATCGAACTTTCCCCTCCCTTTTTTCGGCCCCCTTTCCGATTGTGTGTCTGGGCCCCCGGTTTTTTTTTTTTGGCTTAACCCCTTTATCATGCAGCTTCCAGCTCCGCTCGTTTTTGAGGTCCCAACTTGCTGCCCCACGTTTTTTTACCCCCCCCGCTTTACGTCTTTCTTTTTGTTCCAAGGCGCGGTCTTTCCTTTCTGATGATCACACACAGAGCCGCATGGTTATTTTTCTTCCTCCCTTTTTTTTCCAGCGAGTTTTTCACCCTCTGTCTCGTCTCCGAAAATGTTAAAAAGATGCCACAACTCCGTGTTTTGAGGATGCCCCCGGTTTTTAATTCTAAGCAAGTCCGCGTATCGCGAGTTCCCTTTTTTTCCAGTCCGGCCCGGTTTCCTTGAAGGAGGCGACCTGGGGTTTTTCCCCGGTTATGTGTTTTCAATGGGCAAGCGATTGCACAGTTTCGGCGTTCCCGCACCCGTCTTTTTTGTTCTTGCTCAAGACTTGTCGAAACGTTGTTTCCGTGTAAACCCTATTGGAAAGGTCGCTCGATGCACTGTTTCTTGTCTCAGACCTCACCTTCCTGTTTTCTTTTTTTGAAGTTTTCCCAATTCCTTGGCGATTGTTGCCTCGGCTGGTGCCCATGTTTCTTTTTTTTTTCGTTCACGCCCCCCCCTTAGTACTATCCTGTGCGTCAAAGGCCGCTCGCTGTTATCGACCCCAAACAGTCCCTTTCGCCGTTTTTTTTTCATTGCGGTTTTCCCCGCCTGCTTCGGCCTCCCTTTGCAAACCCCATCCTGTTCGTCCTGGCTTTTGGCTGTGCCACCCACCATTATTCGCCAAGCGTGGGTCACTTTCTTCCATCAACTTTGTTGGTTTTCCCGCGTGTTTGTGTGAGATGTTTGTTCACACGCTCCCCCATGTTGCGCGCCAACGCAACGGTGTCTCCTGCCAACAGTGCGTTTTTTGTGTTCATGGTGGCCCACGCCCTGCTCTCCGTCCTCCAAATATTCGGGGTGTTTTTTCCTTAGCAACGTCGATCCCTAAACCCCTCTTGGTTCCTCCCCTTTTTTCTGCTTCCTCCCTTAGGGGGCCCCATTTCCGGCTTACAATAATCTTTTCGTCCAGATTCAGCAACCTGGAGAACGTCCTTTCCCCCCCCCCTCCCTCGAACGTTTCCGTATCCGGGGCCAACCAACCCCGGAGCGTTTTTTGGATTCGGGGCCATCCCCAGTGGATTGGTCCCTCCGGTCGCGGGTACCTTTGCGGCACTGCGGAAAATGTTTCAGGTTTTTCCCTTAGTATGATTGCTGCTGAATCCCCATTTTGACACCCAACTGCCTCCCCCCCCCCCCCCCCTGGGCCCCCGCCCCCCGGAATAACGCGGGGCTCTGCCTCTCCCGTTTCCTCCCCGAATTTTTTGTTTTGAGCGACGCCAAGTGGTTGTGTACGTTTTGAACCCCCTCGAGCTCTACCCATTTTCCAGATTTCCCCCCCCCCTCCCTTTCACGTCCCAACATTTCCATGAAAACACTCCTACCCGCGACTGGCCCATTGGAGGTCGACGTCGTGGACAAACTTTGCTCTTCCCTTTTTGTTCAGTAATCGGCTCCCCCCTTTTGCCAAAGACGTCGAGCCCCAACCCGCTTTGATCCCGTGGGGAGACCAAGTTGGCTGACAAGCTCTTATTTTTTCCTTTCTTTCGCCCTCCCCCCTTCCCCAACCACCACCACTCTGCCGGGACTTCCGTCCCCAGTTGCGGGCGTATTTTCTCTCTGATCGCGTCCCACCAAGGAACAGGAAAATTTCCCCATCCTTCTACTTTTTTTTTCCAGTTTCTTCTTTTGCTTCAGTCGCCGTGCCCACCCCCGATTATCTAGAATTTTCCCCTACCAGAGCGCGCTTGCTCCCCACCCCGTAGATTGAAACCCCGTTTATTGCTAATGAATCTCACTCTCGTCCCTATTCTTTCCTTGTATCGGGCCCTTTTTGATTGGATACGCCCGGTTTTGTGTTTTTTCCCAAGTTTGCTTATTTTCTTTTTTTTATGTTTTTTCCTCCAACCCCCCTTCCCCCCCCCCCCAATACGCGCTCCTTTTTTTTCATCTGCTGCTTTCTGCGGATACACGGACCTTCCGCCCCTGCTCCTTCCGATTTTTTTTCCCTCAGATCATTTGAGGCTTTTCCGTCCCCCCCCGCCTCTTAACCCCGGTAGACCCTGATTCCAAGTCATGGCTTTTTTTTTCCCAAGGGGCCGACCCAGGGATTTTGTCTTTTCGGGTAGTTCCCCCTTTTTCGTCTTTTACGCAGCTTGCGTCCTACCTGCAAGGTCCGTGCTTCCCGGCGTGCTCTCAAGTCCGCTCTACATTTCCCCAGAGAAAAATCTTCCTCTCTACTTTTTTTTTGGTGTTTTTTTAGTAGGGCCGTTCTCTGTTCAGCATTATGACTTTTGGGCTCCACTCCGCTGTCGCCCCAGTCAGTTTCCTTGGGCCCCAGACTACTCGGCGAAAAACTTTAGTGCATAACTTCTGCGGTCCTTCCTCAAATGGGTTCTGCCCCACCGCTTTTCCATGGGAGCGCCCTTTTTTTTTCCCCCCTTCTGGCTGATCGGCCATCGTTTTGTGGGGTGTTGTGTTTTTCCAGGCAGCGACGAACGCTTCTTCGTGAAGGGCCAGCTCGCTGCCCCACACCACTTGTATAATGAGGTTTATCAGCTCTTCCCCCATTAGACTTTTTTCCCCTCTTTGTGAATTTTTGTGCTTTGGGCTGGGAGGCCCACTTTTTGGTGCGCCCACTTTGTGCGGCCTGCCCGTGACGATAAACCCTTTTTTTATGGGCGCAATCTAATTTTTTCTTGCCTATATTCCGTCCCTGGTTCCTTCTGGCGGATGTGTGCATTTTTTGGTTGTTTCGAGCTTGTTTTGCTCTTATTTTTACATTCCTTGTTTTCATGATTTGCCCCGTCTCTAAGGCTATCCATGACTGGAAGACTCCACGGCTTGTCTGCCTTTCTGATGTTAATGTCTCCAACGCCTAGCCTTCCCCTCTTTCGGCCAGCACTCACCCCCTCTCTTCGAGAAACGATTGGTCGCAAAACAAGATGGTTAGATTGATGTGTTTTCTCTTTTGAAGATGCCGCCTAGATTGCGCCCAGCCCTTTTCCTTGCACACTTTCATCCGTTTTTCCCCTCCCCTTCCAAAAGAGTCCCCCCCCAGTTGCGGGTGAGCTTCTCCGATTTGCGTCATGTTTTTTCCCCCATTGGGCGGCCACCCCCAATCCCGTACCCCCCCCTTCCTCGCGCTTTCGGACATTCTTGTTGCAAGATTTTTTTTGAATGTTCCCCCCCCCCCCCCGTCTGCTGAATCTACACCACCTTTTTGTCGTCGCTTATTGGTTTGGCGATTCCATTTCTCCCTTTCCTTGATGCCCCCGGTGTGGTTTTTTCAAAAAAATTGTTTTGGGATTAACCCCATAAGTTTTTTTGTTTTTCCAGTTTCCCCTTGGACCCCTTTCTAGCGGCAAAAGCCCCCTCCACCTCTCCCCTTCCTCCTACTCCTCCAACCCGTCGTTGGGCTCACCCTGTCCCCCCCTTCTATCTCTTCCCCTGCGCCCCTACTATTCTCCTCCCTCACTATAATTCCCACCCTCTTTCCGCCGCCTCCCCGCACCGCTAACACCTCTTTTTCCCTCCGGGTTCTTTCCCTTCCTGTCCCCCCGCTTCCCCCACTCTTCCGTACACGTCTCCCTCTGGTCACTCCGCTCTGCCCCTAACTTGCAGCACACCCTTCCTCCTTCTTTTGCTTTCCTTCCCTACACTACCTCCGGTCGGCCCATTTCCTTTTTCCTACTCTCATCTCGTCCGTTTTTTGTGCTTTTTGACTGCATCCTCCCCCAGAAAAAACACGCAGGCTTTCAGTGTTGGTTACTCCCTTTTTTTGTCACCGTCGGAAAGCGAGGATCCTCTTCTCACCCCCCTTGCCCTCTCTTCTCTCGTTCCCTTCGTTATTTACCGGCGTTTCCATTCCCCCGCCCGTCACCTCGTCCCTTTGCCCCCCCACTGTCTTGGCCCTCGAGGCCTGCTGGGTCCTCCTTTCCGGTTTCGACGGACAGGGACGAAGGTATTCCTTCTCTCACATATGTACCGCCCTGATTGCCCATTTTATTTTCCTTTTCTCTTGGCTTTGACATATTTTTTCATCAAATGCTGCTTATGGATATCCTCCCCCCCCCCCCGCAATATTCTCCTGCATTTTACTTGAAAAGGCCCCATCACTTTTTTGCGCTCCTTTTTGAAATTCGCGACCCCCTTAACCGATTTAACCATCTTTCTTTGCCCTACTACTTTGTTAAAACACCTCCGCGTTGGATCTCCTTCCCTTTTGCCCTTCCCCGCATTGTGTTCCCCTTCCATTCCTTTGGTTAACTGTCCCTGGGAAGCCCCTGAATTTTGGGCCGGTCCCTTCAGCGGACGCCCCCGGTCAAAATATCCCCCCCGCTCCCTTCAGTCTTTTTTTTTTACCATTCCCGAGGCCCCCCTGGCTCAACAGAGTCAGTTTCGGATTTTTTTTCCCCCCCAACACTTTTCCGTCCCCCACCTTTCATGGTGCTGTTGTGTCGTCTCTCACATCGCCAATCTTTGACTTCCAACTGGAAAACGGCTTTCCGTGAGGTGCATTACCAATTTTCATGCTCGTCCATCTTTTACTGTGGCCCCCATTGCAACCCCCCACCCTTTCTTGTTGCTCCCCGGCCCAGGCAGCGTAACCCCCCGAACGTGCCTTTTGCCTCATTCGCTTTTTTTTTCGGACCTTTTGTTACTAACCGTTCTTCCGAGTTAGTTCGAGGAACCCCCCCCCCTTCGCCTCCCTGTCCGGGCTCTTTTTATCCCCCCCTGCTTTTTCCTCTTTTCTCGTTAGTTACCGGTGAGGCATCCACCCTTCGCGCGTTCGGATTTAAATTCCTCCGCCGCCCTGCCTTCTTGAACCTCGCTGCCCTTTTCAAAATTTCCACATCCTGGTTTTTTTTTTTTTTTGCCCCTCGGCTTAGTAAGGGGCTTTTTCCCTCCCATTTGCACCCTGCCGTCGTCTATGCTGATACAAAAATGGGGTTCAGCGCTTGTCCCCTTCCCACCAAGAGTTGCCTGCCCTGTTTCCGAAAGATGCCCAGTTGTCCCTGTACTTCCCAAGGCCCCCCTCCGTTTCCCAGTTTTTTGGGGACGCCAGTCACCATGTTGGCCCCATTTTTTGAAAAGCGTGCCCTGTGGCTCGTTCCCTGTTTTTTCTTGTTAGGCATCTCCCCCCCCCCCCGATGGCCTCCCGTTAATGAAGCTAGTGTTTTTCCCCCCCCCCATCAGCGGCAGCCCCTCCGCATACTCCTTTGGAAAATTGGGTCCCAAACCCCCCTTGCTGTATTTGCCGCTCCCTCGAACAAGAATTCTTTTCACCCTCCCCCCCCCGTTCTCCCCCCATTTAGTTCGTCTACCCACCCAAAACACTGTCAACGTGCCTCCCCGGCTTACATCGTCACTCCCTACTTTTACCCTCCCGACCCTCCCCTTCCTCACCAACTCCTATATATCTTCGGTGCCTCTCTCCCCCCTTTTTTCTCTACCCTGCCGCCCGGTTTCTTTTTGGTCTAACCCCCATGCCAACCGCCCCATCCCCCCCCCCCATCATCTGGGACCCTGACTTTTCCCCACCGCACTTGTTTGACTTTAGCACCCTCTCCCCTACTCCTCACACCTCCCCTAGCGCCGTAGTAACACTCCTGCCGCACCTGCACCCCAATCCAATTCACTCCCTACGGTCAAATCCTGTGGTATCTCACCTCTCACTTTCCTCTTCCTGCGCCCCACTTCCCCTGTACCTTTATTGCACCTCGAGCACACCTCAGGAAGCATCCCATCTTCGCACCCAAATTCTTGTCAGCACGCTAATCCACGACCCAACCAATCCTCCCCCATTCCCCCCCGTATTTCCCCCCACTGACACAAGAATTAACTGCGTTTTGTCTCTTTGACAACACTAACCAATCTAAATTAGAATTACCCTCGTCCCCCTTTTTTGGGTTTTTGAACCCCAGCAGCCCTCTTGCATTCCTCCCCCCTCGGGAACTCCCTTGTCGCGCATCTTTCCTCCAGGACTCGCTTTGGGTAGCAATTTGGATGCACTTCGGTTACTTCTTTTGCGACCTTTGATCACTCGTCGGGTATTGCCCACCTCTGAATGCTCTTTTCTCTTTGGCTGATCTTCTTCTTTCTTCCTTCCCCCTTTGAGAGATTTGATTTTCGTGCTCCCTTTTTCCTTCAGATTTTCCCTCCCACCGGATGGGCAAAGTTCTTGCCTAGCTCCCTCCGTCCCGGGGAATTTCTTCCCGCGCTTCCCGGCCCCCCCAAAAATCTTGGCCACTGATTTGGGTTGCTCCGTCCTTGTTTTTTTTTCGCTCCCCAAACAAATGTAAAACAGATTTGCGCTGGCTTATTTCACGAATTATCTGTCACTTTTTGTTCTTACCCCCCTTTGTCCCTCCTTCTTTTTTTTCCCCAACCGGGTACGCCTTTTTCGGCGGTTGGACGAGCATACCCTTGCCTTTACATTTCAGTTGATTACATGCGGTTCGGCCCATGCTTTTTTCTGGATGGGAACCATCTTTACTCACGATTCCCCCTTTTTTCTAATTTCTCACCCTTTTCGAGGTCCAACTTCCTTTGGCATTGCCAACTTGGATTTGCTGGCCGATTTTTGGTCTTGTTTGAAGTTTCCCCCCCCCAACTCCGTAGTGAACAAGCCACTGCCCCCACACTCTGTTTTTCCTCGCTCATCCCCTTTCCTGCCCTTTTTTTTTTTCTTCCCCTTTTTTTTTTGTTTTGTTCTCAAGGCCTTCGTTTTTCTTGATGCCCTCCCCCCCCAGCCCTTGTGATTTCCCCTGTTCTCCCCCCCCCCTTCAGCGATCTCTGCCAGGGACTACCTGTAACCCTCCCCCCGAGTTCCCCCCAACGCTGAGGTTGTCTGTCCTTCTGGGGAACCTTCTTTCGTCAGCAAGATTCGCTTACCTCCCGATTAATTTGGCAGCACGTTTCCCCCTCCCTCTTTTCCGTCGAGTTGGCGGGAGCCGGGTGGGAACGGTCTGTCGGTTAACTTTGATCGGTCCCCTCCACCCCTGCCGTGACGGCTTTCCCCCTGAAGTTGTCTTTTCTTCGTGAGAACTTTTGGTTCCGCAGTTAAAGTTTTCTTTGGAACCTTTCGTGCGGTATGAAAATTGGTATTGGCTTCCCCCCTCCTGTTACTAACTGGCCGGTCTGTTTTTTTTGTTGGGCAGTTTTTCGCGATGTGGGACGTAGAGCTTGTGCTGGTGGAATGCTGCTGGTTTGTGTCAACCCTTCGGGTGCCTTCCGGATTGCCGGAATTCTGCCTCGCTGTAATTTACCAAGTTCTTTTGCTTTGTTGCTTCTTCGGCTCCGGCGCATTCGTTGTGCCGGCCCCCCCCCCCACCACTTTTTGTGTAAGTACTACCCCCCCCTTCAGTGCCCCCCAACCCTTCTTTTCCCCCTGCACCATTCGCAAAGATGACTTTTTCCTTCTGGTGCTTGGTTCCCCTTTTGGGTTTTGGTAGTGAATGCTGGGGCATATTTTTTAATTTTTTCCCCCCCCCGGTGTTGCACAAATTCCCACGTTTTGCAAACTCTTGAGATCCGTGCTTCTCCGGGGCACAGTTACGTGAGACGTAGCAGTGCTCGTTTTTTCTGGCCCGTTCGCAACCCCTGGACGGAAATATTTTTCAACAAGTGTGTTGCTTTTCGCCTCCCAAGCGCTCAGCGTTACACTCTCCTTTTTGCCTTGAGACAAACCCCCCCTCCCCCTCGCGATCTCCATCTACCCTTTTCAGGACCCCCCTCCTGCTAAAAAGCCTCCCACCGAGGTTTACTGATAGACCCCTTCCCTTTTCCTCCTTCCCTCTCTACCCTGCTCGGTCCCGCTTTCGAGGTACTCCCTTTTAGAGCATCCGATTGCGCCGTTGGTCATCATGAAACTCTCCGTTGGAACTCACCCCTTTCAACACCTCTTACCCCCCGTCCTGACCACGTCCCACCCCGCGTCTAGTTCCCCCCAGCGACCCACGCTCCACCCCCTCATTGGCCGAGCAGCATACCCCCCTACTATCCCTTGGGCACCCCCTTACCAAAAAGTGGTTCGTCCCCTTTGCTTCAGGAATCCGGTACAACCCCCCGAACCGCTGGACGTTTTTTTCCCCTAACAAATGATTTTCCCCCCCCTTGGTCTGTTTTTTTGGCCCGCGGAATCCCCCCCCCCTTTTTGTCCCAAAAGTCCCATCACCCGGCAGCCTTGTTTTTTTCCTCCATTTTTCCCGCCCCCCAGGAAAATCCAGGGTGTTTTTTTTCCGTTAAAGTTTTATCTTATTCCGCGAGGCCCTTCTAACGAAATCTTTCCCAGTAGACCCAAGCGCGCCTTTGGACGGTCGCTTCCCTTTGCCCACGCTCGCAAAGGCTTTATTTTGAGGTCCCTGGCTCGCCCGCTGCCCCTTCTTTTTTTCCCTGAGTTCACAACCCTATGTTTAGGTGCGGAACGGAATGTTCTGCCGTTCCGTTTTCTTTTCCTCCCCAATGTCTTCACCTCCACCACAATAGGTGGCTCAGTCGGTTTTTTTTTTTCCCTTCAAGAGGTTTGCAGAGTTTCTGGCCCCTTTCTTGATTCTTTTTTTTTTTTCCTCTCTCTTCCTCTTCGAGTCCAAACCTCTGTGTTATCACCTCTTTTCCTTCCTTCTGTACTCTACCCCATATACCCATCTCCGCCTCCCTCTTATGCATCTTTTCCCCCCCCACTTCTTATGCTTTCCCTCATTTCCCAGCTATCCTCTCCCTTCTCTCCCCGCTTCCCCTTCTCCCCCCTCTCCCCTACCTACCTCCTACCCCTCTCCGTACTCTCCTGCTTCCATTTGCTCTCCCTCCCCGCACTCTGACCTTCCCTCCCCCTCCCCCAGCCAGTGTTAGAAAAAGTAGTCCTCGAATCCCCCCCTGTCAGGAAGCATAGTTCGCTCATTCCCCGGAACCGACAAGGGAAGTACGACGTTCGGGGTCGCCCAATTTCACCTGTGTTTTAGTTTGCGTTTACGAGGTCCCCGACTCTTTACACTACAAATATTTCCTCACTTCCCAAACGGTTCAGGACCTCTCTTATGGCGGCGACCCCACCTTCCCCTTCCTCCGAAGGATCCATTCCCTTGCATCTCTTGGTTCTGACTCCAATGCACCGTTCCGTCAGCCTATGGGGGTCATTCCGACCATTCATCCTGTCAACATTTTTTCTCCATGCCAGTTAATGTTATCTTTTTTTGACCTCCCTATTTGGAGAGCTAGTTATTTCTTTTTTGTACCCCCAAAAAAAGTCCCAGAGGGTCCCCACCCTCTTGCGAACTTAGTCTTCCTGTCTCTCTGGCTTAGTCCTTCCCGTTCAATTTGGCCGAATCTCGTCGTGATACCCCGTTAGGCCACTGTCACTTGCCGACATGCATTCCCCCCCCCCCGATTTCCGCCACCCCCTTTACTCTTGAGATCCCCGGATTTTTCCCGAAATGAACTCCCCTCTTTCGGTGCTTTTTCCGTGACGCTTCCGTCTACCGCGCTTTTAAACCTATCTCCGGATTTCCCTTTGTTCCCAAATTCATCACTCCTGTTTTGCCCAACTTTCCTCCTAGATATCTGCACGCGGTTCTTCTAGCAGTTCGCTCATGGCCGCGAGACTTATTTCGCCGAGAAACGAAATTCTTTCTTCCCCTCCCCCTGTTGTGTTGGGTGGTTTTCTTGAGGATTATACTCCGCGCTTTCACCAGAGAGGAACGGAATCCACCTGAAAGGCGGAGCAGCGAGGCACTCCTGAGAATTTGTTCTCTATCAGACCACCGGATGTTTTCTGACTTCAGGAGGAAAGGGACGTTTTTCTCCACCTCCTCAGGCGGCGTGGGCATTCGCCCTTTTATTTCCCACCAGGTTCGCCGCCCTTACGACGAGAATCAAAAGGGTCGTTGCAGTCTTTCAAATCCGTGCTTCTATCAGAATCTTCACTGTTCCTTGCTGAATATTCTACGCCCCCAGGCGGGGGACAAGGTCGGCCCTAAGGCCATTTTTCCATCCTCCCCAGGAAAGGGGAAACCGTCCCCCGTTCCCCCCTTTTTTGATACCGCCGTTCAAACGATACGCTCCCTAAATCCCGACGAGGGAACATGTTTTTACCATTGTCTAAGTTGTGTGGATCCATCTCTACACTCTTTCCTTCCCCCTTCGAACAGAGGGCTGTTTCAACCATGTACTTTCCCAACTCGACAGGCTCTTAGAACTAATCCCTCGAGGTTCGATCGATCCCGCACTCCCAGACTAAATTGCCTTGAGAATGGGAAGGGCAAATGGCCTTTTATTAGGACACTAGTCACGGCCCCCCTCCCCCCCAAAAGATGCATAGGGAAGAGTAGTTTCTTGAAGGTTCCCAGATGGGGGCTGCCCACCCCTTGAAGGGAGCCCGAGGAACCCGGAGAAGGGGTGCATTGTAGTTTCTCGAAAAACTTTTTCCCGATCTTCTTCTTTCAAGAGTACACGGGGGACACCCTTAACCACCCTGGTCCTTGAAACCTTATAACCCCACATTGTTATAGACGGATTTGAGTCTTAAGCAGACCCTCGCTATTCTTTTATAAGTACGTTCCTTCAGAGGAAATTGACTTGTAACTTTTCCCCAACTTCGGGATACTCAAAAGAAAAGAAAAAACCAAGGCAAAACAGGATCTACGAAAGGGAGACGTTTTAACTGGAAAGCAATACGCATTGTGATCGGGAAGGGTTTTTGATAAGGGAGAGGGTCCACGGAAGGACGGTTTTTGCCCTCCCCTTGAAATTCGCTAAATGTGAGGGATGCGCGACCTTTTGCTTCATTTTTGTCACTTAAGTGTTCTGCTGAACGAGTTGGCTCCCAAGTGCTTTCTCAAGACACAGCTCCTTTTATGATGCACACGCACCTTTTTCGTTCTCCCCCAAGCATAGATTTTATCCATCGTACCACTCTTTTGCTAACTTGGCGCAAGCCCCCTATTCCCCCGCCATTCCATTTCTGGCTTGTTTCTTTTTTTTTCCCCCCCCCTCATGAATATTGTACACGGCGAAAGTAAGTGCCCTAACTTTTTGCCAGTCATAGAATTGCGTGCAGACCAGTCTAAAGAACTGCGGAGATGTCTTCTCAATCCCGTCATACTGTACCCCGTTTTCATAGACGAGGGGAGACCAATTAACCTTTTTTTAGAGCTAACGCAGGTTTGATTCTTCCTGCCCCTTATTAAGGACGTCACGGCCTTCTTAGAATTCACCTGTAAATTCTCGTTCTTGAAATCGACGCGTTGGAAGATGGATGCCTCCATCGTTCGCCAATTTGACCTCAAATTATACCGCCCTCCATGACGAAAGATAAGATATCCGTATGCGCCCGCCCACCCCCCCCCTTCGGGCCCGTTTTATCTTCGGTCCGGTACTTTCATGTGGAGTTTACCCAG
>Ga0179593_1566976_pt1 | contig 14942 bp, 15 predicted proteins | sample CZODoug2_1_08_16_FD_185931 | JGI IMG/M metagenome (GOLD analysis project Ga0179593, IMG submission 185931) | Vadose zone soil fungal communities from Angelo Coast Range Reserve, California, USA - CZODoug2_1_08_16fungal (PacBio error correction) | ecosystem: Environmental > Terrestrial > Soil >... | reverse complement strand
TCTGCCAGCCAAACAGCAGCTTCCCCTCACCCCTTTTCCCAACCCACCTTTTGACCCCGGTTGCCCCGGTCGTCCCTTCCAGAGCAGTAAACGCTATCCCTCTCTTGGGGATGACGATTAGTAGTGCTTAGGTTTCCCCCCCCCCTCTCGAGGTCACTGTGCACCCTTTTGGAATAAAAGTAGACAGTTCCAAGTGTTGACCATAAAAGGAACGCCTTCCCCGCGAGCCCCCGTGTTAAGGGAAACTGAAGACTCTCTTTTTCGGGGAATCGAGGGGTGGCACCACTAGTTTTTTCCCCCCGAATCCGATCGTTCCCCCCTGCGAGAAGCCTCATTTCCAAATTTCCCCTTTGTCCTCAGTCCTCCCACCGCTTTCCTTCCTCGTAGACTGCTACACAGTTGAGGAATGAATACTCTTTTACCTGCCACAGCCGTCTAATTTTTCCCCTTTTCTTGCCCCCACCGCAGATTGCACCTTTTTTTCCCGGACCTTTCGGCTCATAATGCCGAACATGCCGCAAATGTCCATTCCCCCCCCCTCCCGGATCCACGTCAAAAGCCTCTCACCGAGCTACCGCTTACCTACCAGGATCAACAGGGGTTTTCCCCTCCCCCTTCCGGCCATGGATATACTCCCTCGCCCCGGCACTTCTAGAAGACGCTGTGTGTAGTCCGCGGACCGCCTCTCCGTTGTTCTCTTTCCCCTCCAGTAGGCTTCTTTTTCTTTTCCAACATCGAGGCAGCACCGCCGGTTGTTTCCTTTACCTACCAGAAGGTGGAAATCTAGCTAGAGGCAAGACCTGGCACCGTTCTCCCCCACGCCATTAGAAGGCGACCCAGTTCTTTCCCCCCCCTTCGAAGAGGAATGTCGTCAGTGAATTTTCTTCCCTCCCCCCCGGAAGTTGAGGACCACATTCCTTTCGTTTTTCATTGTGAGTTGTTACGCACCTCACTTTTTCTTGACGGCAGAAAGATTTTTCCTTTCATGAGACCGCGGATTGGGGGCACAGGGACCCTTTTCTTCTCCTTAGTACTACCCTCGATCCGGGCGTCCAGCACGGATGTACCTAGCGGTATCCCCTCCTCTGTATTTTTTCCTTTTACGGGTCGACCCTGCAGGAACCTCATGCTCTCAAACTTCTTCCTTGCGGGGATTCGAGTCGGAGCGGTCGGGACTATACCCTTTTAAGTTGTTGTTTTTTTTCTTAGATTAAAGACCGGCCCTCCGGCGTCTTTCCCCCCCCCGCAGATTCCCTCTTTTCGATAGATTTTTTCTGAGGGGATCGACCCGTCAACTTTCCACCTACGGAGTTTTTTTTACTTCAAAGATGATGTTTTTTCCCCTTCCCTGGTCTGTCCGGGACTAGCTTCTCTCTTTTGCGTCGTCCAGTGGGTACCCGAGTCCGGCACAATAGGCTTCTCAGTCCGATTTTGCGAAATGAATTTTGGACGGTTTGGTCCTTCCTCTCATCGCACCCTTGGTGTTTTTCCCCCCTCCGGGCCCTGTTGTAAATCACACGGTGGTCCCCCCCCTCCGCTGCAGTCGTGTGACAGTCTCGTCGATTGTTTTTTGGCTGGAATTGTTCTCCGTCCTACCATATTTTTTCCCCTTCCAAGGGCATGTATTCCCTCCTCGGCATGCCATCAGAATTCTTTGTTACAGTCGGGGGCGTGCCGGAGATTTCCTGGCCCGGCAGAAGCAAGTCGCATTGGTGACCTTCCCCTTTCCCGAGAAGGACGTAGTCGCCTTCTTTGCGAACGAGTTTCAGTGGGCGTTTCTGATGAGTTCCCTGCTACGGCGTTTTTCAAGACACCAAGTGGGGACTTGATTTCCTTCCACGCAGCTGTAGTAGTTGATCTCTTCCTCCCTGGGATGGGACTACTCCGTGCTTCAGACGATCTAATTGTCATCAAATGTTTTCTTTCCCGCCAGAATGTAGGAGGAGAGAAGCCCCCCTTTCAATTATGAGGGTTCACTTTTTTAGCTGGTACATGTGCGGGAGCAAATCCGAGGTCTGATGAGTTCCCCCCAAACACCAACAAAACCACACACACCCCCCCCACCCCCCCAACCCCCCCCCCTTTTCCACACCTATCACCCCCCCTCCCCCCCTTACAACCCCCCCCCAATAAATTTTTCCTCATGTCTAATCCTTAGTCTTCTTTTTTTTACTTGGTCCAGTCAGAAACTATAGCCTCTCCCGGTGCACCGATAGCTGAACGGGTTTTTTTTTTTTCCCGTGCAGCCAAGTCCCAGGAAACACTAGGTATTTTGACCCTGCCAACAATCTTTTTAGTTTTCCTTCGGCCTCAATCGCTTAGCTTTTCCGTGTACTTTTTTCTTTTTCACTGTGCGGCTGGAAGGGCAGATGAGTCTTGTTCTCTTTCCCCTCCCTGACATACATTCCATCTCGTCTTCTTCTCCTCCCCTCCTGTGGTCAAAGCACCCTTGGAACCTTTTTTTTCTTGGGTTGGGCCTTTTTCGTCTGTTCTTTTTTTTTGATGAGGCCTTAAAAAAGTCCTCTACCCCGAGTTTCTCCCCCTGTGAGAGATGGTACTGGCTCCTTTTCTTTTTTTTTGCGGCTTGAACGGCCCGATTTCTTTTCAAGCGGATTATCCTTCTCCAGAGGCGAGCCTTTTTCGATTGTTCTGGTGTTAGATCTGAACTCCAGTCCTTTGCTGCTTGGCGAGGCTGCTGGATACCTGTACGTGCCCCCTGTCGGGCCAGGCTTTTCGGGAACTTTCCCCTCTTGGCTGAATAGGCTGGGAGTCTTTTTCCCCTTCTGGGGACGGGTGCCTCTCTCCTCTGTGGAATCAGCCATCTCTGTCCTTTCGTGGTGTTTTTCTCCGGTCGGTCCCCTTTTGGTTTTTTTTTTTACCATATGGACAGTGAAAAACTTCCTCGCTTCTCATCCTCGCAGGTTCCAGGTGTTTTTTGGATCCTTGGAACATGGTTTTGGGCCCGAGAGGATCTTCCTTTTCTTTTCCTGATTTGTCAAGACCTATTTTTCTCGCGCCTGATAGCTGGCTTTTTTTTACTTCACGACCGTGCTTTTCAATTTCCGCGGAACCCCTGGCTGTCAGCTGACGAGGCTTCTCCGTCCCGCCGGGCGGCCCTCAGTCCTCCCGCTTTCCCGTAACGGTGCGCTGTTGTCCTCCGCCTCGGGTTTCGGCACGGTCCCCTTCTTCATCGTCCCCGTTCTTGTTGACTTCCGATCGCCCAATTTCGGTGGCCAAGGGCAGCTTGGCCTTCGCGCCTTTTGTTTTCAGAGCGGTGGGAACCTCCTTCGTATCGGGGACCTTTCAGGTTGCTTGATCGCCTTCGCCGAGGCTTCTTGTTGTCGGAGGTGATCCGGATTCTTCTAAACCGCCCTTCCCGGTCGCCGCCTTTTTCCGAACACGACCGGTGTGCTCATTTTCTACGTGACGTTGGGTTACGAACTTTTTTCTCACCGGTTCTCGGTGTCTTGCTCTAGCGCTGGGCCTTCTAGAACTAGGCAACCGACTCTGTGGCTGTTACCACCTCGGCGTTACTGAGAACCGCTGATAGTTAACGATTTTCTTTTTGATGTAGAATCTAGGATTTTTTTTCCCCGTGGTGACTGGGATTTGGTTCGCATTGTTTCCCGGCTCGCCGGATTTGTCGGTTCATTCCCCCGGTCTGGTAAACGGTTGGCCCTTTTCCCCATTAGCTAGTGAACGTTTTTTTTTTTTCGGTTGGTTGTAATGGGACGTCTACCCCCCCTACTCAGGTCCCCAGAGGGAACCATACCTTCCAAAAATTGTCTCTGAATTAACCTATTCTAAGGCTGGGTTTATACCCTTCCCTTTCCAAAAGGACTTTCGTCCCCCATAGGAGCAGGACGCCTTTTTTTTGTTTGTGATGGGTGTAACCACTGGGTGTGGTACTTGTTCAGTTTTCTCTAGAGATTTTTTTAGATCGCGTGCTCTCAAGTTCATTCCGAGGGATTTCCTAGTACTTCTCTTTCATAAACGTACTAAGTTCCCCCCCCCTGTAGGTTGCTTGCAAGCTTCCCATCCGGATGTCAGGCGCGACACCCCCTTACGAATTCTTTATAATGTTTGCTAGTCCTTCCGGGTGGGTTGTCTTGACAATAGCGAGTTCCCCTCCTAAGAAAATAAGGGTTCGCCTTCTTTCTTCGTCTCCCGTCAGCGAGAAACACGCTCTTTAACCCCTGTCCGGAGTAACGCGATGGCTCTCCTTTAGGACGTACCGGAAAACAGGCAAAACAAACTCTTCTGTTGAAAAACAGCACACCTCTTCGGTCATGCCATTCCCTCCCTTTCCGTTTGAAATGTCCGTCAATTTCCCCCCCCACTAAATTAGAAAGTCCCCTTCTTCGATCCGAGAAGGGTTCAGATTGACTGACCTGTGATGGTACCTTGTACTTCTTCCGCGTAAAAGGCCACCCCCTGCCACACTTTATCTTCCCCCCCTTAACCTGTTACAGTCTCCACACCTGAGAACCCAGGGTTTTCTTTCCTCCCCCCCCCCCCCCCCCAAAGTCTAGGAAAAGGTCCACCCACCCCGTTTGAGACAAAAAGACCATGTACCCTTAAGCCATTCATAGAATGTACATCTGCCAGACCCCCCTTCCCTCCCTTTCAAATCTTCTCGGCCTTTTCTCTCCCTGCGCCGAGGAGTTTTTACTCGGGGAGTCGTGGCTTCAGGTCCCCCTCCAGGCGAAGGCCGCTGACCTGACAATTTTTTTTTCCCCTGGCGGTGTTCAACACTCGCACCTCCAGTTTTTCTTCTTCACCCCCGTCACGTTTTCCCCCCGAACCCTAAAGTCAAATTAAGGAATTCCCTTTTTCCGCTAGTTCATTCCCTTGGCGAGACTGCGCGTCGGGGTCGCAGTTTCTATCCCAGAATAGGGCAGATGCCTTTCTTCTGGGCGAGCAGACAAAACATTCCAGTTCCCTCCTCTTAGCGCCCTCCTTTTTTTCCGCTCCTGCGCCTCGGTGACCCTGCCATGACCTTTTTCCCCCCTCCCCTTCGCGATCTGGATCAGGGAGGGCTCCCTTTTCCAGTAGAGGGCCGTGGGCTCATCAGCCCCGATTGAGAATGCTCAACGCTGCCTTTCCCCCTGTTCTTTCTTTCCTCCGGTCGCTTCGGCGGGCGACTCGTCTTTTTCTGATGACCTCCCTTCGGTTTATTACCTGGTATCCAGGTCGATTCAGCCTTCCCCTCGATATCAGCCTGATCTACCTTTTTGTAGCACCTTTACCCGATTTCACCCCCTCCGTAGCTTGGACCATGACTTGTCGCACCCCCCTTCCCTTGCGCACCGGCAGAGGCCATCCGACTGAGGTTTGACGGTCCCCTTCCAAGAACTCGCCCAGTTGAAGGGAACACCCCCTCCCACTCGGGATAGCAGCATTCTTCCCGTCATTCGAGAAGGCTGATCCTCGAATCACTTAAGGGCCCCGTCTGTAAATTAGATTTTCCACTCGGTGGTTAAGCCCTTCCCTTCTCCCTTCCAAGTAGCGGATCAGCCCGTCCCCCTCTTGCGCCACGCAGCGCTGCTTTTTAGTAACCCGCAAAGAAGATGATAGCCGTTAATACGGAGCTCCTACCTTTTTGATTGAGCTTCCTCGGTTCCGGTCCCCCTTTATTCTGAGCGACATTTTTTCCCCCCCCCCCCAGCAGAACCTTTTTTCTGGCTAACAAACTTTCCTGGTGCCGCGCGTCCATCCCCCCCCGCCCTTTGAAAACAAAAGCGTGACCCACCCCCCCCCTGTGAAAAGGGGTCGGCCCAACTCTCTTTCCTGGACTGATAACCGCGCGCCTCTTGAAGTCGATTTCGTGTTCTTAAGGTCTTTAAGCTCCGATGACTTCAAATCCCCGCCCCAGGCCTTCCCCAGACCCAGGTAATTGAAGGACAGTGTCAACCTTCTTTTAGATTGACGCGATTTCACCCTTCAGTTCAGCACTCCTCGAGGGTGTCGGGTCAGGGAGGAAATCGATTTGGCCGCTCCGGTAACCCTTCCGATTTCCACGTCCCCTTCATCAGTTTTGCAAAGTTCCTCTCCCCCCCTCTCAGTCCGAGCGTAGACCTTACCCCCCCTTCAGGAGACTCGTAGAGAATCGATAGGGTTTCGGAACCGCTTACACGAGATGTATTTTTTTTTTTTCCCATCACCTGATGACCTGTCGTACCCCCCCTAAATTGCTGGTTCTGCGCGAACCGAAGGCCCGTCTTACCTCCCTCCCCCCTGAGTCACGTCAAAAGCCCCTGATATCCGTCTTCCAGCAGTTCCCTCTTCCCCTCCCAAACAATGGCGTGACTCCAACACGAGCCATGTTTTAGATCTGTTTCCCTGGCAACGGAGTCGACAGCTCCCCCTCCTCCCGTCGCTCTCTGCGGACCACTGTCCCGCAAGTGAACTTTTACCGCACGGATTGTGATTATACGAGCTTCCTCTCCTACGCACCATCCTTCTCTTCTTGCAGAGGGTAGTACAGTCCTTCCCCTCCTTGACCAACTCCAGGCTCTGCAGTCGCACCAGTTCAAAGCCCTTGGACGCTTTTTTTTCCCTTGGTAATCGGGAAGTGGAGTTTCTGGAAAACAAGTGCCGGATTTTTTAGCAGCGACAGCCTCCTCCTGATTCATTTCGCCAACCTTCAAGCGGTTCTTCTTCTCCCGGGCTATGGATGGAATGAGGAACTCAGGTTCCCCCCCAATTGACGAACGCAAAGGCTCCTACTTTTTGAGGCCAGCCCGGTCGCCACTTATCAGAGGGTAAATGCCCGGGTTTTACTTGTCATTCTTGTAGATAATGAATTGAACCCTCCTCAGAAGCGCCCCCCCCCTCCTTCTTCCCTTTGTGGGAATTCGGAGTCTTATGTTTTCCTATATATCTTCTCCTCCTTTGTTGTGTAAGAGTCTTTCGAAGTGCCGGAAAACTCCGCTCCCGTTTCCTCTTTCTCCTCGGTTAGAAGGGATCGACAGGCCTCCCTCCTGACCCTCGGTCAGTTGTTCGTTGCTCTGTCGGTGTCCGAAGATAGTTTTTTGCTCCGGGAGTTTTATGAAGAATTTTCCTTCCCCCTTTTTTCCCCCTGGCGTCACTTAAGTTCCATCCAGAATATTTTTTCTTCTCGCGTAACGAGAGTTGTCCCCCGTGGAGTGTCGAGAAAGCTTCGTTTTCAACAACTACTTGGCCAGTTTTTCCTTCCCGAGTCTCTCTTCCAGTTGCAGAACTTCTCCCTCCCTTTCTTTCTTACCTTTTTAGAAGTCGCATTGTCCTTTTTCTTGTAAGGCTGCCGTCGACTCGGCCTCCGTCCTATTCCCCATTTTGGTCTTTTCTTTTTAGGAAGGCCCTAGAAGGACCGACTTGCGTTGTAAGCCGTAAACGTTGTGAAGGTTTTCTCTTCTACGTATAGACGCGTCTGGTCGATTTTTGTGCGTGAGGATGCTTCTTTTTTTTTTTTTTTGTTCCCAGCACCAGTGGTGGAGTCCCTTTTCCTCCCGTTGTGTAGCTATGGGCTATGACGCATCCTTTTTTCTGGAAAGTGCTGGTTCTGGAATGGGCATTCCATGCGATCATTTACTTCCCTTGGGGCAGCCTGACCAGTCCCTCTTCTTCCGCCTTTTCCTACTGCTTCCGCTCACGGAGCCCTCGGTGCTGCAGCGGTTTACCAGGTCCGGAAGTTTCAGGTCCGTTCTTTTCAGTAGTCAGACAATTTGAGAGTTTTTCTTTGTTGCAACATCGGACTGTCAGGTCCCTTCCGCGTTCTTTCCGATAAGCCCCGTCCCTCCCCGTCTTTTGAAACTTATTTCTTTGGCGTTTCTCGGGAAGGGGTGATTTCCAAGGCTCTCCCTGGTATTCCTATTTAATGGTTGAGTCTCTCCTCTTTCCTTTCGCCCTGTACGAACCCGACCCCTGCGAATAAGTAAGTGATTTTTAGGATCTTGAGTCTTCCATGGGCACCTGGTGTTCTTTGTGTAGAGTCTCTTGTTTTTTTTTTTCCGCAGAGCACCCGCTATCAATCGGTCCTTCCCTTCCCCACCGGTGAGCTCTGGCTTCTTTATCAGTTTTCACCCCTGCCTCGGGCAATGAAGTTTTTTAGCCTTTTCCCCCTCCCCCCCCGGTTTGCGGGCCGGGATCATGGATTTTTCAGGGAGGAGTGTCGTGTTAGGAACCCAGACAGTCTTCGCGAAGGTCACCTGGATGATGATCCTCCCCTTCGAGTCAAAAGGGCGTAACCCTTCCTTCTAAGACTGTTACTGGGAAGACGAGTTTCGTAGGGAGTCAATCGGCCGATTTTCCCGTCAGAAATCTTCTTTTCGTGGGTGGATTTCCGCCTGTAGCAACGTGTGTTGAGTTTTTCCCCATAGTGCCAAACATTTCTTTCCTACGGGCGGTTTTTTTCTTTTATCAATCCCGGCACCTTTCCCTTGCCCTAGCGCCCCGGTGATCTGATAAGCTCTTCGGCGCAGCTGATGGTTTTCCTTCCCGGGTACATTGAAAGCTAAGTTTTTTTCTGAGTATAGTCCAGGCTTACCCGCGGGAGATTAGAGACAACGGCTTTTTTCCCCCCGCACGGAAGCTGCGACCTTTCGCGAACTACTTTTGAAAAACGCCATCGCAGTCGAGTACGACCCCCACTTTCTCCGAAATAGGTAAATTTTTTTTTATAGAAATAAGCTTACCCCTTCCTACTAATTCGGACAGTCGCACTTCGGTCCCTTCGACTCCGACGCCTCTAGCTTCCGGAGACCTGCTCGCGTGATGTAATGGTATCCTTTCCAGAGGCCCTGGAACTCTGGCAGGGATAATCTTCAGTCCCTTCCCCGCGAGAAGGTTCCGAGGTTTCATAACTCGACGAATCTTCCCGATAAGCGTTCAAGTTTTTCCCTTCCCCCCCTATAAAGACATGCGTTTTTTTATGACACAAGTGATCAACTCCCTCTCAGACGGCTTTCTCGCAGAGGGGTCGTTAGACTGAACCCCCCGCAAAGCAACGCTCCCCCCCCCCTCGCCCTTTCCACTCCCCCTCGGGCCGCCTGAGAGCATCTTTTTCCTCCCCACTCTGTCATACGTATGTAGAACTTCCTCTCTTTCAAAGGGGAAATGTTCTTCGACCCTGAATTTGGAACGGTCTGCCGTTATGTGGTATCCACCCCCGTTTTTTCTCCTGGGTCTCCCTCTTTCCTGTTATCGAACTAATTGTTCTCTGCACGGTGTGTGTGTGCCTTTGACGGCGGAGCCCATTCCTTCCGAAGGGCACCGGTTCCCGCGCAACCCTTTTTGACTCGACAGGTGTCTAAAGCTGGTACGTTTGGCTCCCTGGGCAAAAGTACGTTTCGATTTTTATGGGCCCCGTTCTCGGGGGTGGGCAACCGGTGGGTTTTTTTTTTAGTCGTCGCCGAACCTTCTTTCCCCCCCATCGCGCCTCGGACCGTCAAGCGCCTGGGTACGTCCCCGGAGTCGATCAACATTTTTCCCCATCTTAGGTGATTTTTACCGGCTGGTCCATTCGAGGGCAGGATAGAAACAATTCACCTTCTATTTAATATAATAAGGTTGTTTCTATTCTTTTTCATAGGAGGGTTGCTAGACTCCCCATGACACCTTTCGTAAAAGAAAGAATCAGTGGTAGACCCGTCGTGAGTCAAAGCGACACAGGATTCCTCACACGTTACGTAGCCCTCGGACGCCGTTCGGCCAGCCCTCAAAAAACCATAAAAAATTTCCCACCAGCAACAAACCATTCTTGATCACGATGTTCTCGACAATAAGTTCCCTGTAGTAAAAGGTCACCCGTACGGTAAAGGACCTGTTAGCTGTGCTTTTCCCCTTTTTCCGAGGGACCCCTTTTCTTGACTGAAGGCTGCTACTCGTCCTTTCAACAAACTGCCAGCCACGTGACTTTCACGAATGCGTTATTTTCCCCCCCACCTGAGGGAGCCATTCCCCTCGGGGTTGCCCGATGACCACCTCTTAAAGTCCACCACCACATTTTTGGGAACCCCAACCAAATTTGTCACCCTCCTCCCCCTTCCTTAATACGCTGACAGACCCGTGCTTCTTCACTCTCGCTTCCAGAATATACAGCTTGTTTGAGGTTGTACAGGGCCCGAGGTTTTCTTGTATTTGCAGGGTTTCCGATCACTTTTCCCTCGTTTGAAGTGCCCCCGTCTAAAAAAGAACGCGGCTGTTCAATTTGCCTCCTTTTCGGGAGCAACCGTTCACTTTCGAGCCTCCTTAACTCACAAAAGGTAACCGCCCCATTTTCTTAGTTCTCAAACGCTTGCCCATGCGCGTGTTCGGAGATCCCTTCCTTTTCTCCAGAAGGGGCCAGGGCCCTTCCTTTGCTCAAGCAAACAAAACTTGGTCCCTCGACTGGCTCCGGACCCGAATCTCCTCGGCGCGACGTGTTTTTCCTGCTATGCTGCGCTCGTTTAAGTCGCGATTCGATCAGCGTCGGGTCATCGGTCGTTACGCATTTCGCTCGTAACCTTTCTGCCTCTCCCCCAACACGCGATCTTTTCCCAACTTTCACCCGCTGACTTCCCCCCCGTTAGCGACTTGGCGGCCTCGTCGCGCGTTAGACCCCTCCCCTTCGGTACTCTGACCCTCCGGTTTTAGCGCCTGGAACACCCCAGCGGATCGTTCTCTACCCATCAAGACGAGCCTACGCGCTTTCCCACGCTTTTGCCTCTCTCCACCGAAGAAGCAGATCGGCCTTCGCGGTGATCCGAAGGCGACGCCCCGGCTGCGAGGCAACTCTGCATTTCTTTGTGGCAGGCCATTACCTTGTCCTCCATTTACTTTCCCCCGTTGCAAGGATGGGCCCACAAGGAACACCTCAAGAATTTTTTTTCTCAAGCTCGAAGTCCTGTCTCTTCCCCCCCCCAAGGGCACCCTCGGTAATCACCCAGCCCGCAGGCGGAGCCCGGCCTGGACTATATAACTTGAAGATCGGAAGGTCGTCGAGCAGCCAGGGATACTTCCCCCTCCCTCCGCACGCTGATCTGGTTCTTTTTCTTTCATCCCCAGTGACGGAAGCTACCTGCCGGATGAGAACGAGCAAAGAGTCTTCCCGGTACGGGCCCGTCCTGGCAACAGGCATCTGGCGCTCCCTTGCCTCCCGGGGTTCTTCCCAAAAGATTTTCTCTTTTTTGTGGTGCCGCTGCGCCAGCCCAAACTCCTTTTTCTTCCTAACAAGTTACCACACAACGTCGTTCGGATAAGCCCGCATTCAACAGTACCCCTCTCCTTTTTGTCGCGATGGCGAGCATCTTTATTTCGACAGGGAGGCCAAGCTTCCCCTTTCAGAAGCACCAGGACGTAACAAGGTAGATGGCATCTGCCCCCTCAACCCCGAGGATTTTTCACCAAGAGGATTTCAGACCTTTGCAAGCCTAGGGGTTTTTCATCGATATATGGTTTGCCGTTCATCTCCCTCATCGTTCCCCTGGAAGGAGAGCGCCTCCTTTTACGACTACCAGTAAACCGCGATCTTGAAGTAAGACCTGCTTACAATTTAGACTAGTCGACATCCCCTCTTGGGTTCCCGTGCCACAGATCCCCTTCTTTCAGGATGACCCTCACGAAAGATCCTGGTCTGGTCTTATAAATGAGGGATAACCTTTTCCTTCCCCCTTTCAGGTCCAGGCTCGGTGATTCCCCCCTTTCCCCCCTTCCAGTTAAAAGTCCATGATTCTTCTTAGGACTTCACCGATCCCTCTCCAAGACCCTGGTTATCCCTGTGCGTGGAAGCGCAATCACCCTTTCAGACCTTCAATGCCCTAAGTCTTCTCCAGGAAGCTTGCGACTAAGGCCATTTTCTCTTCCCCCCCCCCCCCTGTCAAGCCAAGTGTACTTCTAACCTCTTTTTTTTCTGTTCCATCGACGGACGCCCCCCCCTTTTTCCGAACATTCATTAATTCCCCCTGCATTTTCTTCTGGGGGTTCTACAGGTCGTCCCCTTTTCCCCGCCAAGCGACGGCGACCAAGCCAGCGTCCCTTTCGACTGAGCTGCAGAGCGACACTTTTGGAGGAAAAAAAGGGACCTTTCCAGCGCGACCCTTTTTTTTCGCCGGTGTCGCCCATCCCCTTTTTTTTACAAATTGAGGCGGGGTTCAGACGCCGTTGTGGAGAGTTACTTGTACCCTTTCCCCTTCTTTTTTCGTCCCCCGCCTCGATCCTGATTCCTCCCCCTGATCCTTCACCGGAATCAGTTTTTCCCTCATCCTGAGGTTGGTCCGGCTCGTCCTCATTGAACGACGCTCCTCGACCAACGCGGCTGACTCCTTTTTTCGAGTCGGAGGGCAGGTCGGGGTAACCTCCTTATGTTGTGTTGAGAGAGACCCTCCTTTTTTTTTGACGTCGAAGGCCCCGCAGCTTCGCCGCTGTGGAGGGCTCATGGATCGCCCATTGAGGCATGCACTTTTTTATTTTTCGTACGCTTGCGTCCCCTTTTTCCCTCATAGACGGGCTGGACTCCGGGCCGAGCGTCCCATGGTGCGTCCCAGTCCGGGTCAAAGTCTCCAGGTCCATCTGTTTAGCTAATTTCTTTTTCCACCGAGGTGTGACTTTTGACACTCTGTCGAGAAAGGCGCTGTTTTTTCCATCCGGGCCCTTTGTGCATCCCCGCCCGAAATGACAGCCTTGTTCTGATGCATAGCATTCTTTTTTGGGCGCCTTTTCGCCTTCGCCTTGGTGTTTCCTTTTCCGGCAACTGTACGACGCGAGCTGACATTTCCATGGTCGGTCCAGGGGTCGTGCAGGAGATTTTGAGCAGGTTAGAAGTCTTTTTGGCGGTCGAGTCAAGTACCACGGTCGATCAGAAGGCGACGTACGTCACTCTCTTAACGCCGTTGCGGGGGCTCCTGAGATTTGCGGATGGGTTCTTCACTTTGGTGGACGTAGTCCGTCTTCCCTTTCCTCTTTATAGTGAGGAGATTGATGCCCTTTGACGTCTCCGGCTTCAGTCGGACGAGCCTGGCCATTTTCCCCTTCCCCCCTTAGCACGGTAGGGGTTTTTTTTTACCCTGGTAAAATTGGGCCTCTCCTTTGAATACTGGTACATCCCTTAGCCAAACCGGTCTTATCTAACCTTTTTTTATCCCTAAAAGGTGTAAGCAGGTCTACGACCGTCTTTTCCCAGCGTTTACGGTTCGTAAGAACTTAAGTTTTCAGGGAACGACGGACTGAAGTTACCTTAGATTCCTATGACGCACACCCCATTCAACACCCTCGTATTGAGTTTCCCCACACCTGTAGGGCTCCGAGGGCCACTCCTTTCTTTTCTTTGGTGATTTTCAGGGGTCGTCATTCTATCATAGTCTTTTCATTCATCAGTCTGTTTAATCCCTTTTCCTTCACTACATCGGTTTTCCCCCCTCCGATTGCGCGGTGATCCCATATTGGCGGAGCGACCATGGTTTTGTTCTTGTTGGAACGCGGTTGTCTTTCCCCCTTGTGCTGGCGCCGACGTCCCCCCCCCTATCTACGACGCGTTGTCGGCACCCGTGATCTGAGGTTTTCCTGAGTGGGCCAGATTTTTCGGGCCCGGGTACCGAGGACGTTAAAGCAGAGTCGGCCCTGTACCCTCTTTTTTAGCTCCTGTGGCTGGGTCTTTAGCGGAAAGGAAGTTTGCCCAGTGATTTTGGTCGACCTTCTGTTCTTACCTGTCCGGTCGGGAGGTTCCCTTCCATAGCCGCAGTGGATAAGACTCTCTTAATGTTCCGACAGTAGCGGTGTAGTCTAATGACCATCCTGCGAGAGGCTTCTCCCTCCTTCTTTTCCTTTGTAGGGGTGGATAACGGCCAAGTGCCTCAACGGTCCATGAGTTGCGGACTATTTCCCTAGGATCGGGAGGCGTTACTAGAATTTTGGAGGATTTCCCTTCTGCCTTTTTCCCTGCGAACCTGATGCTTGTTCGGGGGATCCTACGGTTGATAAAGACCGTTTGCGACAGCTGATAGCTTCTTGGGGGACCTTTCAAGACAGACGGTTCTTTTTTCTCTCTCCAGGCGCGGCCCCTGGAGTTAAGTGCTTTTTAATCGCCCGAAGATTCCGACGGATCCACTTCGCCACGATTCCCTTTTTAGAGGAGCTGTTAGCCTATCGGTTTCATCAGGCGCCCGCGACATCTGGTACCTGCTTTGTATACCTACATTTATTAGCCATTCTGTGGCCTTTTTTTCTTTCCTTCATTGCGGTCCTCCGCTCTTTCTTGCAGGACGGTCAGCGAGATGATCCCTCGGGATGGAATGGTCTGAGCTGCACGCGCAGAGTTCCCTTTTTACCATTCGCCTTTCGGCTTCACGGACGCCCCCTCCCCCGCGACGGTAGCCGCGTTGGCCTTAACAGTCGTCGCCTTTGTCTGACTGTTAAGATCCTACCTCTTGCTTCTTTGATTCACCTCCGCTGTTCCTCGGGCCTTTTCCGGCATGTAGAGATGAGGAGTTGTGCCATCCACGACTCCCAACTCTTCCCCCCCTCGGACGCACGATCGGCATCTCTCTCTTGATCAGGCCCTACTAGTACGACATATCTGCAGTGGTAGACTTTCTTGTGTTCGCCAAGTTTTCCTTTGGTGGAAAGAGGGCCTTCTTGCTAGATCGCGATGTTTTACTAAGGGGCTCCCACCGTGAAATTCGTTCTCGGCCCCTTTTCTGGCAGTTTTTGGTTGGGCCTGCCCCCGTACTTGTCCAGGTAATCTAGACAACCCCCCTTCATTTTTTCGCCAGGCCCTTTCCCCTTTATTTTTTCAAGTAATTTTTCCCTGGACAACGGACTTTTTATCTGGACAGGCCCCCGATTTTGTTGTGCTGGGCCGAGGTGGTTGTTTTTTAGTGTTTCAGTTAACCCCCTTCCGGGCCATCGTCTTCACGTGTCATGTCTTTGACGAGGACGTCTCCACGTCAACCATATTCGGGGTTCCCCGGGGCTTTTCGTTGGCAGGG
>Ga0179593_1440846_pt1 | contig 14942 bp, 16 predicted proteins | sample CZODoug2_1_08_16_FD_185931 | JGI IMG/M metagenome (GOLD analysis project Ga0179593, IMG submission 185931) | Vadose zone soil fungal communities from Angelo Coast Range Reserve, California, USA - CZODoug2_1_08_16fungal (PacBio error correction) | ecosystem: Environmental > Terrestrial > Soil >... | reverse complement strand
CTTGAAGCGGTTCCCTATCTCTCGCGACTATTAAACCCGCTTCTTCCGGCGTTGTGTGCATCGGTTCCGCGCCACCAGTGTTTTCATGTACCGTGTCTCGACGGAGGCAGCCCAGGAAGCCGATGGCCATCCTCTTCGGAGCAAAGTCCCCCCTTTTGCTCGTTTGCCCCGAATGAGCCGACCCTCCCTTGTTCCGTTGTCCCCTGGACACTCGCGCTCATTCCTATCTCTTTCTCCCAGTTGTGTGTTTGCCGCTATGAGGGGCATGTTGGTTTGGCGATTTCCGAACGGTTTTTTTTTTTCAACAACACACGTTTCTCCTTTTTTGGGGTTCCTGCGCTGGCACGTTTCTACCCAGCGGTCATGGCCCGTTTCGGGAGGCGTGGTGTCGTTATGGTAGTTCTTCTTCCCCCCCGAGCTGAAGTGCTTCTTTTTTGGTTGGAACTTTTCTTCCTAACTACTCTGGGCGTCTATTGGCGCAATTCTTGTTCGTGCGTCGTCAACATTTGCCAATGTTCTTGATTCCAGTTTTTCCTTTCTGTGATCCTCAAGTTTGGTTTCCGGCCCGGACTTCATTCCAATGTGACCCGACTCCAGGATGGTACTTTTGGAGTTTCTGTTTTTTTGTTCAAGGCGCATCGTTCTATTCTGGCGAACCCTCCGTCTTTTTCTCTCGCGAGTTTCTTGCCCTTGTTGCGGCCTCTCATTGCCTTTCTTTTCCGTACTTTAGCTCAACGTTCCAGTTCAGTTTCGTATCATTTTGTCTATGGACTGTGACCTTCTTGTTCCTCGATCGCGTTTATGTCGTCCCCCCTTCCCCGGACCTATGTCCCTTCTTTTTTTGCCCATGCTTTTGAAAGCATAATTCTCCAGAGCATTGCCCTGTTTTTTTCTCCGGTCCCCCTCTGCAAGTTTCGATCCGTGGTACCACCTCCATAGTTGATTCTTTGCCTCATGGTTATGTTGTTTCGACAACCGCGTATCTTGTGAATCGTGAGATCCAAGGGCCTTAATAAGTCCCTCCACACCCACCCCCAGTTTAAACCAATCTCATTTTTTTGTCACCTATCGTGCCGGTCAGCCCTTTTCTTATGTGTTCCGCTGGGCTTGTACTCCCGTACGGTGCTTTTTTTGGCACGAGATCAATTCGCGTTTTTTAGGCCCCAATTGGTTTCCCCCGTTGTGTTGTGAGAGTACCCCTCTCTTCGTCCTTTGCATACCGCCCCCGACGAATCCCCCCTGCATGGTTTTTTGGCTCTGCCCCCTTCTAAGCAAACGCTCCCCGCTCACAGCCGGAACACCTATTCCGTCTGTACCCCCTTTCCCCGAGTGACCGCGCGGCCCTTATTTGTTGATTGTTGGTGTTGGGGTTGTTTCGGTATTCTTTTTTTGCATTTCCCCCTCTACAAGATGCGCGGTGTCCACGAGAATTCGACATAGGATACTTCCTTTTTCACTTCGTTTTTCTTTGTCGTGTTTTCCCTCTCATTGACGTTTTCCGGGACCCTGCGCAGTCCCTTTCCTCCCCATCTATATCTTTTTCTCCTTAACCTTCTCTTCTCTTTTCCCGATTTTTTTTCCCAATTTTCCTGCCTCTAGAGTACGTACTGAGCGCTACGCAGTTTTGCCGACCTGCAACTTCCTGTGCGAATGGCCTTTTCACCTTCCGGTAGCCTCTTCTACTGCTTCCTTGTGTTTTCCGCCCGTTATGCCTTGCTCCTTCACTGGCAATACGGCGGCGAGACTCGTGCACGTCTTTTTATTTCAGGTCGCCCGAGGACTCTCCACAGGCACACCGTGAGTGCCCAGTCCAGGATGTCTGCCCCCCGGTTTCCGATACGTCTATTCCCCTTCCCTTCCGGCTTCCTCCCACACTATGATCCCCCTTACACTGCGTTCCCCGTTACCTTGAGAAAATGTTTTTCTTCCCCGTGGTCCTGCAAACTTTGCGGTCCTCTATTTTTCAGCCGCCCCTCATTTCTTTTTACGCCTTCCGGGTTTGTGATGCATCGGTGCCCGTTCTAGTTTCTCTTAGCGATGCCCTCGCAGACGTTCCGAACGCTTTCCCCATTGAACCGGTCGTAGCACGTGTATTTCCCCCCTATTGAGTCTTTTTCAGAATTCACTTTAGGAAACAGTGGGTACCTCTTCATCGCTTCCCCTCTACCGATCCTCCAATATTTCTCCTCATCGTTTTTCGTCTATCTCTTTGTGGGGTTACGCTTCTTTTCCATGTACCACGTCTCTGCCTGGATTTTAGGCCCAGTTCCTCCCCTTTGGGCTACGACATTCTGGGGGACGTTGTTTTTTTTTCGTTATGTTCCACTTCATATCTTTGTTCCTCCGAATGATGGCACACCGGAGCTCTCGAGGTGTTTGATGGGTGGAAGATATCCACCCTTGTTTCGCTTGTTGCTCCTGACTTCCTCTGGACAGTCGACTGACAGCGGTCTGCACTTCCGTTGACAGCTTTTGCATTATGTGATCCCTTTTGTGTGCCTAGGCGCTCGACGTGATATATCTCCTTATTGGTCCCTTTTTTTGCGCATTTCATTCTGAAGTTGGCAACCCTGATGGCTTCTTTTTGTTGTTTAGTTCCGATTGTGCCTCAGTTTTCTCTCATCCGTGGCGATCCGTCTTTCCTATCCAATGTCTTTGTTGACCTTCCATGCTCAACCGCCGTCTTGCTTGTTCCGGAACGGGAATTATTCCACGCAGACCGCTTTACGTCCTTTTCCGTCGGCAACGTGCTCTCTCTAGCGTACGCTTCCCCTTTGCCAGGCAGTTGTTTCGTCCACTAACTGAAGCCCTGTCCCCGCGGATTTCATTTCTGCTGCCTTATCATTTGATGAGGTTTGGGCTACGTTTTTTAACCAACTAGTCACTTGAAGTTCGCAGTTCATTCCTGCCTTTGCCCAACAACCGCTTCGTTCTTCAAGAATTCGTTTTACCCGCAGTTTTGCTTAGTGCGACATTCCCGCCGAGGGTGCACGTTCACCTTTCAATCCCTCCCGCACACCACCCCCATCTCCCCTTCCTTTTCGTGTGCTAGTTTGTCCTTCCTCTTTGTTATTCTTGATGTGTCTCCTCTCGTTTCTTGATGGCACAAGTCGATCTAGGACGTTTTTTTTTCGAGGCCCCCATCCGCCCCTTGTGCTTTCACGTTTTTTTTGCTCGCGCTTTACATCCTCTTTCTTCTCTTCCAACGCTCCAGGCATCTGCATGGTTACTCTCTTCCCATTCCACTCTATTCAACTCATTCTACCACGTTTCCTCTACCCTTTCCCCGCGGGTTGTGGTGATCTGGGTTTTTTGTTGTGCGATCTCGGCTCCCCTTTTCCGGGTCGTTCCCTTTACCCGTCATTTGCTTTGTCTACCTACTCCATCACGTGCCTTATTCCCGTTAAATTTTCCCGTTTCCCACATTGTTTTGATTTCGCTTACTTCAAGACATCTTTCCGAGGGCCCTGCCCAGGCCTGAGAAAGCATTGCGGTCAGAAGTTGAATTTTCTTTTCCTGATTTTTCCCCTTTTGAATCACCTTACTGGCACGACGCCCTTCGCTTCGTATCTGAGCCCTATTGTCTTTTTTCCTTTCCCCTTCCCTAGTACGAGTTGATCGTTGTTATTCCGGATCAAGAAATTTGTAGTTTTTCACGCCATCCCTTTCCGTCTATTCCCCTCGCGGCACTCGTGCCCCTATACGGAATGCTTTGAGAATCCTGCACGTCTGTTTCCATAAGATCTATTTTTTGTTTTTTGCGCCTGTTTGTTCCTGCGACTGGGGCTCATCGTGTACCATTCCGATCCCGTCGTATCCACTTGGTCTCGGCTTGAGTCACCCAAACTTTTTCTTTACAAACATTCAACACTTGACCTTTGTTCGACTTGTCCGAGTCGCTTCCTCTCGGTTTGCGAACCTTTTTCCCGGTCTTGCTCCCTCACCCCTTCGTTTTTTACGCTGCGTTATCCTCTTTTCCCGGGCTACCAGTTTGGTATGGCCTTTCGTTGATTCAGCGATTTTAGCTGTCCCCGCTGACGCTGTTTTCGTCAACGTCATTCTGTTTTTTATGACCGCTCTTTTTCACCGTGTGTAACTTTGCTGGTGGACACTTCCCCCCCAAACGAAGGCCCTTCTTTGTTGTTTTCTTCGTTCCCTGGTTTGTGGCTCCGAACATTTTCCCCTCGAAGTCTGATGCTCCGTCACGCGCAATTAATTGTCTTCCTTGGTTGCTCTGCGGGAAGGAGGCTCTTTTTGCATCCGGCATATCTCGATGTCCTTACCCTCTCTTTTTCGGATGGTTGGGCGGGCTCGAGGTTTCATGCTCAATTTGGTTTCGGTGTCACCTTATCGAGAAGGTTGCTCTCGCGCAGTCTCTTTTTTCCGGTCAGGAGGTGCCCCCCCGTTTGTCCTCGGCGGCGGACGACCCGCTCACGTGGAGTAGTATCAGGATTCGTCCCTTGTTTGGTCGTCTGGCACAAGTAGGGTTTCCGACCCTTTCATTAGGTCTTTTTTTTGCGACACAGCTCGGCCTTGCTGCTGACTCCCCTCTTCTGAATGCCAGTCTAGTCGGCATGGCGGGTTTCCCTTCAACCTTAGCTCCCCAGCGTCAGTTTCCCCGACCCCCCCAAGTATCCGGCCCTTCCTAGACGCTTACCCCCCGTTCTCCTTTCTTTCTACTCGCCTGAGCGGTCGTGCCAGTTAAGTTTTCGTCCACATCTTAAGAAGAGTGGTCCTGCGGAAATATCATTAGGCTCTTCCCCCCGGAAAAGTCACTGCAATCTCGCATATTCTTTTTTCCCGCCCTTTTTCCTTCGTGACGTATGCTTCCACTATGGGCGAAGGTCGTAGGGTAGCACCCAGTAGGTGTAGTGTGAATGCCGCCGAGGGAGACAAGCTGCATTACAGTTTTTCACCAAGATCTCAGCCTGTCTTTTCTCGGCACTGATTTATTTTTTGGAGTCTTTTTTCCCTTCTGACGCCAGCGATGGTTCTGCTTTCCACAGATTAACTTCGTTACTGTTGGTTTTTTGGGTTACTGCCAATCTGCGGGTAAATTCTCCCTCCCCGTTGTTTTCTAGAGACTCCGAAGATGGCGTCCTCCACAGAACTCCGGAAGAATGGTTATAGACGTCTCGCCCCTCCAGAAGTTTTTAAAACGCCTGCCTCTTTCCCAGCCGGACCCCTGATTCCGCACCCCTGTTATCCCCTCCTCTCCGACCGACGTCTGTTTGGTCTTTTGTTGGTGGTGGACGGGTTTTTTTTTTACCTTTGTTTCCTCGGTCCAAATAATCCCCAGTCTCTCTTTTCCAGAGACATTTCGGACATAGTGTCTTCCACTACTTCTCTTCGTTTCTTCTGGTACCACCCCTTTGCAGTGTGTTGCCCATCCATTTCCTTGGGATTGCCTCGTCCTGCCCTGCGAAGTTTTTCCTTTCCTATCTTGCTCTTTCCTAGACAAACACCCCCCATTTTTTCCGGCCGTTCTTTTGTCGATGTGGGCCTCACCCATTACTGGCTCCTCCCTCTCCCTTTACGTATATGAAAGCAGACGTTCCTCACTCTGTTGGCGGTCGTTGACTCCTTCCTTTTTTAGGATTGACCTTCTTTAACTTAGATACAACTTTCGCTCGGGCCCACTCCTTTAGCGCGTTACCATCCTGCATTTGTCAAGTCCTTTAGTCGTCCCCTGAAGCCTTTCCTTGCCCTCCACTTTCCTTCGTACAATTTACTCCTCTGGATATTCTCGCTGGTAACGTCAGGGCCCGATTGACAAAAAAATGTTGGATTACCCCTCCCACATGCGTAATATGCTCCGAACTCGACCCTTTTTTGCTTCCGTCTATGCGAACCAGTCGGCGGCCAAGCGTTTAGCCCACCCTCGCTCCTCGTTCTTTCTTTTCTTGATAGTTGGAACCCAGGTTTTTCGTTAGCTACAGATTTCTTTCCCCCCTTTTTACGCACGCCGCAGTCCCCGCCGCACGAGCATCGTCTTTTTGGCCCTCCGTGGCCCCCCCTACTCCCTCCTTTTTTATAACAGATGTGGTAAAACGCGCGTTTGGCTTGTTTCTTTTTTTTTTTGTTGGTTTGTTTGTTGAGGTTCGCTCATATGCAAAAGTCCATCTTTCCTCCTCTTTCGGAGGATTTGTTTGTTTGTCGCTGAGTTGTTACAGCGAACGTGACCCCGGTTTCGCTCAGTTGTTTGGACACTTCCTTGCCCTGGTACTTTCTTTGACAGAGGCATGGCCATGGTACCTATTCGCTGTTTTTTTATCACTTTTGTTCCTATCTCGAAGGTTTCTCCTTTTCCCACCGAGCCCCAAAGACGCGCTTAGAGGCGCTTGCTTTTGGTTCACTTTTGCGGCAACATCGATGGCCCTTGGTGTGTTGAGGACTTTTAGTTTCGCACTGTCTTCGGTCCTCTCAGGGGTTGTCCTTCTTTTTTTCAATCCTGTTGGTGTATAGGCTCGCCTGACCGAGAAGTATACTAGCATCCACTTTTTGGTAACAACCCAACAAACAAACCCCTTATTTTTTCTTTTCCCAGGGCAGACCGATCATTTCTCTCTTCTTTGCGCTACATAACGGACTGTCCCCCTCCTCTCCATGACCGTACGCTGGCGCGGCCTAGACGGTCCAGCCTTTGGGTACTCCACCCCTTTGTAGCTCACTTCCCCCCTTCAGTGTCAGAAACTGAATTATATTCAATCAGCGTTCATGGTGCTTTAGGTCGGTCCCCTTCTGTCTCGTCAGATAGTACAGAGTCCGTCCTTGTCAGTGGTCTCGAAACCACCACAGCCCCACCCTGCTCCGTCCCCTTTTCTCACAGCTTTTTGGTGGCTCCCCTGACCAGATATTCCCCGTTTGCAGCATCCGCCCTGTGGTACAACGAATTGATTGGCGTGCCTTTTTCATATACACTATGGCGAATGTCTTTAGCCAACGCAGTCAGCTGTTCTTCATCTCTTTAGCACAGAGTCGCGCCGCGCCCAAACCTCCCTTTCCCAATTCCCTGGTTGTCTTGCTCCCCGTTTGGTTCTGTGCGGATCTGTGTCCGGCGGACTGAGTATGCGAGTTCTTTCTTTTTCCCGAGCACTGCGAAATGCTTTCCTGGATTCTGTTCTGGTCCCCCCCTGATGGAACTCTCCCTTCTCATTCCGTGTTGTTGTTGTTAGTTTTCATACCATCGCGTGGCCTCCTCCAATCACTCCCCGCATGTCGAGTTTTTCCATTTTGCGAACTGAACTCTATGAGCTCAGTACCAGTCTTTACAATTAGCCCCACAATTTACCCCCCTGTCACCCGATCGATGACGTGGTGAGTGGTTGTTGTTGTTGCGTTTTTTATGCTCTTTCGGCGGCAGTCACCTTAAGCATTTTCGGTTCTACACGTCATTGTGTTTACTTCTTTTCTTTTTTTGTTTCCCCGGGCATTTTTATTTCAGTGAGTTTTCGCCAGGCCTCCATTTCCTGCCTCTCATTTGTTGCTTCTTGCTCCTTCCGGTTTTTGTTCGATTTTGCCGACTCGTACTGGAATTACCGCTCTCGTGTCTTGTCTGCGTCCTCCCTTTGTTCTGATCTCCCAGGTCGCGGAATGGCTCTTTCTTCATGCCGTTTCGGAGTCCCTCCTTCTTGACCCCTCACAATTCTTGCCTCATTCGGCCGGCTTTTTTGCAACTTCTCATCTGACTGTTGTTTTAGTCTCCAAGGAAGAGAGCTAATTCCCTGGTGTCTGTATTGCCAGTCCATCCTCTCTAACGCGGGTAGCTTACTTTGACTTGACCAACTTCCTCCTGCGATCTTTCCCTTCGAACGTGCCTGAACTGCTGTGCATTAGCTCTTTCCCTCTCGATCAGTGCGAATCTCTTATTCTAGTCTGAGCCCATCCCCGCGGGCTCTTCTTCTTGTGTTCTTCTTCCGGCGGTACCCCCTTCTGAGAGCTTTAGGCCGCGTGCCCTCGTCTGCTTTTCTTCCCCGAACGATGGCCACTTTCCCAAGTTGGCCTAGATCTTGTCCCCCCTAAGGAAATGTTTCGTATGTTTTTGACACTTCGCGCCACCAACCGAATCCCCCTCTATCCTCCGTTGGTGGGTTTAGTCTAGATGGTGTTTAGGTTTCTGTTCCCCCTCAACATGTTATTAATTTTATTTTCAGGACGAGCCAAGTTCTCACTTTTTTACGCGGTCCTTTCATCCGTGCTGGTTTTCTTTTTTGTGGATGGTCCCCACGGCGGCCCCTCTCTATTTTCGTTTAACCAACCCTGAGATGGTCGGTCTCGATGGGTTCCTCTGGGCGGAAATTTTTTTTTGTGCGCCTCTTCTCTCGGCCTTCCGCTGCACAGAGGCGCCGCAAGGTCCTGCCAATGTTTTGTGGTGAATGATTTTTCACTGTTCTGCGGCCGTTTTTTACTTTGTCCCTCTCCGTGCTACGGGTTTTATGTTTTGTTTTCAGCATCTGTAGGGAAATACAAGGCGCCTTAGCGTTCTTCTTTTGGACTACTTTTTATTTCCCCGAAGTCTGCGTCCTTCTTCTTGCTTTCGTCGTCCGGCCGCGCGGCCTATTTCCATGGCCCTTTGATCCCTTTGTTCTCTCCATTTCCAGAGTTTTTCCGTTGTAACGGAATTTTTCAACGAAGCCTATCTTCCTGCGCGGAGCTGTTTTCCTTTTAGGTCGGCAATTTTTCTTTAGGAATCCTTCTGAGGCTCGGCCAGTTAAGTTCTTCCCTCTCCCACCTTATCCACCTCTTTCTTTTGAAATCACTCCCATTGAGTCAGTTCATTTTTTTCGTACTTGGGGCCCGCGGCCCCCCTTTGTACTTGCATATCCTCTCCCCTCCTAAATTGTCTCTCTTCAGGATTTTACACTCTGGTTTTTTTTTACCCACTCCGTCTCCCTTTTAGTTGAATTGAGGGAGCATTCCCTACAAGTCTCCGCCCCGACGCAAAACACCCCCTCTCACCCCACTGTTCTTTTCTTCTCCTGTTAGGTACTCCCGTTTTTTTTTTGTTCCGGCTTGAGAGATTTTTCTTGTTTTGTTTAAAGAGCCGTCTTTACTTTCTGCTTTTTCTACGGCCAATTCTTATTTCCCTATCTCTTTTCCACAGTTTTTGTTTCTCCTTTCCGATCCACTCGCGGATTTCCTTACCAGAAAACGCCCTCGGAAGGCCCTCCTGCTATGTTTCTTCCTTTTCCGAAGCAGCGCATAGTCTGCCCCCACACCCGATGCGGTTTCACATTCCCTTTTTGCCTTTCCTTTTGATTGGTCACTTTTGTTTGTTGTTTGAGTACCGCTCTTCTTCATGTTTTCCCCTCGCGGTAGCAAGCTTGTCTGGTTACCCTACTCTTCCAGAGTTATTTCTTTCACTTCTCAATTTTTCGTTTTCCCCCAGGGTCATGATGCTACTCAAGTGAATAGTTTGCCTATCCCTCCCCAATCTCTTGACTTCTCCTTTAGCTTTTTTTTTTGCCTTCCGTCCAACTGACTGGAGTCCTTTCTCCCGTCTTCCTGGCTTCCGCCTACGTTTGCCGCCAAACTCTTCCCGGCCGGATCTCGTGTCCAGTGCACTTATAGGTGAGGCTGTGAATGAGTCCCCCCTTTTCTTCCTTCCTCATTTTTTCCTTTTTTCTTCCCCTGCGCGCGGCATATTCCCCGGGTCACTCGGATCATGGAAGGGCGTGGACTTCCTTCTGGTCTCTTCAGAGTCCCTCTCATGTGTGCCTGCTTTTTCACAGCCCTTTTACCATACTCTTGGAACTCGTACTTCACCTTACTCGTTTCCACTCGGGAAAGCCGACAACCATCTTGATACCATAACCTTATTGCTTCCCCGACCGTTCCCTGTGGTATTCTGCTTTCCGCTCGTGGATTCCCCTCTATTCTGCTTCCTATAACGGTCATCCTTCGCCGCGTTTGTTTGTGGCGTACCCATGGTTCGGAAGATCCCGTTCCCCCTTTCCCCTCCTTTGCTGGCGACTTCGTAGCATATTCCCCTTTTTCGCTGCGCTCCCCCACCTTTGTTTCACATTTCTATGGGTCTTCCCACACCTCATGCACGTCCAATCTATATTATCCTTGTGTTTTGAGAGTTATTCTGGCTCTTTGGCAGCGATGGCCCCGCCCCTTTTAAGCAGTCGTGGTTCTTATTGTGTCCCCCTGGCTACGACCAGGACTTTTTTGTTTTCTGCTGCTTTCTGATGGCCTCTGCTATCGCGAATGGTTCTTGGGAACCGAATCCCACGCCGATTGAGGCTTTCTTTTTCCTGGTCCGATGGGCCGCTGTTTTCTCACTTAGAGTGATTGCATGACCTCCCTTTTTTCTTCATCTCCGTTCGATTTCCGCCCTTGTTCCCTTGTGCCTCTCACGTTTTGGTGTCTAGGCTTCCCTTCCCTTCGTGATACGTATCCTTGGTCTTTTTTGCAGGCCACTGGCAGGTAGCCCTCTCTTTTCATTAGTGTCTTCTGGGCTCTAGTGATTCTTTAGATTGTTTCCCGCCCTTTTTTTATTCTGGAAGCGCGTTAAGGATTCCCTTGCCGCCCATTTAATCCCGGTTTCATCTTGAATATTCATTCCTCCTTCTGACGCGACGCTGGGTTGCACTCGCAAATTCTTTTCGCTTTTACCGGCTAGGCTGTCGTTGCCAACTCCCCACCTCGACAGCAATGACTTAATGCTCCCTCCCTTAGTCTGCTGGTTTCCCATAGTGTCTCTTGCAAGTTTAGGCATCATGCCGGTGTTTTTCACCCGTCCTTAATCCATATCAGATTACATATCTTAATTTAGCCACCCCCGCTCATTTTCTTGTTTCCCGTCCCAGACGGGTGACACGTTCTCTCCTGCTTACGCACAACAAACCCAGATCCACCCTCTCCACGGTCCCCTTTACTCCTGTGAGCTTGAACGCGTTTGTTCAGGGTGACTGAGCACGAGGTTCTTTTTGCAAGAGACTTCGAACTTAGTCTTTTTCTTCCTGGAGGCGTGGGTCCTTCAGTCTCGCTATTGCATTCTCTATTCTCCTTTGTTGTTGTTACATCTTTTTTCCCTTTCAGCCCCCTTCTTGATTGTGGTTTATCGACGTCTGTTGCCCTCCAGGAAGAAACCATCCTCCTGCTCACCCCCCTCTTCCGCACCCGGTATCCCCTGTTCCCGCGATCCGCCCTGTGGGATGTTGATCTGTTTTGTTTTGCTTCTGCGATCTTCCTTTCTTGCACGTTTCCACAAAGCGCTGACTGCGGTGTCTACCCCTCTGAACTATTTTCCTTTCTATTCACGCTCTTCACTTTGGTTAACACCGGGGCTGCTTTTCCAATTCAGTCCCCGACCCTACCGCCCTGGCATTTCGTATTCACCTTTTTTCCTTTTCTGTTTTTTTTTTCGAAGCCCCCCTCACTGCCCGGACGACGTGCGCCGTAATCTGAGCGCTACTCAGTGTTGCCGATGTCCATCCCCCGTCTTCGCGGTGGCCCTTTTTTTTTTTTCTTTAATTAATTCCAAACGTCTGATTGCTGTTCCATTTGGATACAAATTTGCGTGCCGCCTTTCCCGGGTTCTTCCGCGCTGTTTGGGCCTCGTGATCGTGCGAGACTTTTGTATTGCGCCAAGTTCCTCGCTCGCTTTTTTTCTGCCAGGACCTTTTACTTTTCTTTTGCTCCTTTTTTCTCACTTCTTCGTTCCGGGCCGCTAAGTACACCAACCTTGATTGCATTAACCACATCCTTCAACACTGCGCCTTTGTTTGCTCCTTTTGATCTCTTCTCTCCCCAACCCCCCATAGCTTCCAGCGCTTTTAATTACCCCTCTCGCCCGACCTCGCCTCCGTGTTTGATGCAATCGGCTCTCGCGGTTGCCTCCCCTCTCCCCCACCGTGAGACTGCCCAGTAGATGGATTCCCTCGTTTTTCCCAACGCGGTCACTAGTCGTCCCCGTGCCCATTCCCAGCCCTTCCTTTCAAAACGGGTATGTTCTTCTTCTTTTTTCGTCCAACCGAACTCCCTCCCCTCCCTCTCTCTTTCTTACTTTTTTTTGAGGAGATTGGAAGGAGTTCTTTTTTGGGCGGAGTGTCCCTTCAAAATTACCCATTTTCGCTAGGGCTTTCTCCCCCCCTTGCTGTGAAGCGGGCCCATTCCTTTCCTTGAAGTTGTCTTCTGGGAATTCACTTCCTATCCCCGGTTCAGCGCAGTTGGAATGAATCAACGCTTTGAAGCTTCTTCCCCTTGCTTCGATTGGTTTTCCTTGGCCCCTTTGGTGTTTCACTTGATCGTGCTCCTTTGCCTGGTTCGCGCACCCGGTAACTTTTGGTGTGCCTGCGTTTTTGGTGATAAACACGTGTTTCTCCTTCTGCCGGTTCCCCGCGAATGTGCCGCATACAGGAGATCTTTTTTTCCCTCACCATCCGGGCAACCCGATGCGCATTAGGTCTTTTTTGTTAACTCCTACAGTTTGACCCGTTCGTATTGCCTAGATGCCTCGATGTTTTCCCGGCCAGGGCCGGGAAGATTTGTCACTCATTTACAGCCCTCTTCTTTTAGTACGTCTTTCCATATCGCCCCTCTCCCTTCTCTGTCTTGCAGGTTTTTTACTTCTGCGTAGCCAGATACTGAGTTGGTCGTGCTTTTCTTCTCCCCCCCCCCCCATCGACCTACAAGGAGGAAAAAGGTGGCGCTCCTCTCAGGCACGGCGTAGGGCCGTCCCCTTTAGGCCATGCATCCCTCTTTTTTGTCCCCCAAACTTTTGAAGTATTGCAGTACCCCCTATTGATCTTTAAGTATTCCTTTCCCGGTTGTTTGTGGGAGTGTGCCTTCCCTGCTCTTTGATGAGCTAAGAACCGCTCCTCACCACCACCATTTTTCTCAATCCTCCCCCGGCGTCCCTTCAGCGATTTTGGGCCGGTCAGACCGGTTGCGGCCTAGTTTTTTGTTCCGGGCTTTATGATGAATGCGAGTGCGTTTTCTTCTATGGAATCATCCCGCCATTGACTTCTTCTTCCGGCTTTGCGTTTCTGTACGGCCCCACACTGCTATTGGTTTCAAGCGTCTGACTCTCATCCGTTTTTTTGAGACCATTAACCTCCTCGCATTGGCCTTCCATTCAAATGAAAGCATCCTTCCTAATCTGCGGGATAGGTTTATTTGCATATGATCCCCTGTGACCCTCCTTGAAAAGCTTCAACCCTCTCCTAAACGTTTCTTTCGGAACTTTCTTCTTTTTCTCTGGGGGGCTTTGTAGTGGTTTTTGTTTGCGCTCGTTCTCCTCTTTGTTTCCCACGCGAGTCCCTTTCAGCAGACTGTTGTCTTGCCCCTCTTTCAGTTCCTTTTTTCACCTCGGTCCAACGGGCATTCTTGCGCCTTGCAAGACTTTTCTTTGAGCCCTACCATTCTCCGCAGAGCTATTAGTCCCCTCCTTCCCCGGACCTTACGTCTCCACTTAGCACGACAGTGCCTTTCGGGTTCCTTCTCTTTTCACGTCATCGTTTTTGTTAACCTTTTTTTCTTCTGGCCGCGTCTTCACTTCTCAAGACGTGATGGAAATTATACCATGCGTCGCGGGATTTTTCCCTCTCATTCTCGCGGATCATTGCGGCTCGACTTCTTTTCCTCTTTGCGCCCCTCAGAGACGCTATGTGCCCTTGAATCCAATGCCCTCCAGGTCCCATCTCCTGCAGTTCTCTTGTCTTTCCTCGCTTCACAAAGATTGTTCCTCATCGCGCTCCATGATTCCCGGAGAAGCGTCGCGGCATGCACCCTTTCTACACCCTGGAAAAGCATCTCTCTCCCCAGCGCCTGCCTTTGGCTTGTTTTTTCTTTTTTCAGGCCGAGCCCCAGGTACGTGATCTCTCCCTCCTCTCGGCACGATCCCGTCCTTGCCGTTTATGTTCCTTCTTCGCGTCCGTTCCAATGCTTCCCTTTTGGGTAACAGGTAGTTATCTGGGGACACGCGCAACACCTCCCTCCCTTCCATCTTCTTTCCCTTTTTCTTTTTTCTGATTCTGTTCTCGGGTGGTTTTTGCGGAGTGTCACCGCGCCCTCCATTACTTTCCTTCGTTTGGTGGTTTGTGTAACGTTGTTCTATACAGATCTCATTGTTCCTTGCTGTTTGTTTTTTTCTCTTACCCCAGCGTATCTCGAACTGGACTTTCCCCTCAACGAGCGTAGAGGCGGGCCTTCTTTGTGTATTGCTCCCTTTTTTTTCTTGCTCGTTTTCTCGCCCTTCCTTCTGGAGTGAGTGTACGCTTTGTTCTTAGGTCTGTTCTTTCCTCAGTGATTGGTTTTCTATTGTGTACTCGTGCCACATATTCTCCAAGGATTTTCTTTTTTCTCCTTTGGCATGGCCCCCTCTTGTTCATTGGGTATCCTTCTTGGGACCTCCAGAGGCCCGTTCCTATTTCCTTCGCGTCCAGATCGTATTGCCGCGCCTTCTTCCAGGACGGTTTTCTCCCTGTAGCTTAATCACCGTTCACGTGCGCCCTTCTTATCACGAAGAATCCCATTTTATGCGACGCTTAATTTTTTTCGTCACTTTGCGTGCGCTCTTCGTAGCGTTTCGGCTTCTTGCCAGGTATTCTTTTCTCTTCCCCTTCCCACTGTAGCGAAAATTTTCTTCATTGCTATCTCCATTAGTTTGGGTTCTCCAGGAAAAATAGTCACTGGTTGCTTTGATCATGCTTGTTTTTTGTCCCCCCCCTCCAATTGTTCTCACGCCGGGACGGGGCCCCCACCTTCATTTTTTTCTCACTTGCGAGAATCTTTTCGTCTTCCCCCTCCCCCCAACACCCAAAAACCCAGCCTCCCCCCAACCTCCCCCGGCGTCCGGTTTTCCGGTTCAACGGTACACTGGTTCGTTCCTCGGCTGAGCTGCTCTCTTTTCGTGTCTGCTTTTGCACCTACAGACTTATCCCCATGCCTATATTCATTCTTGCGTGAAGTTGGACTGCCCCATTTCTTTGTCA
>Ga0179593_1332118_pt1 | contig 14942 bp, 13 predicted proteins | sample CZODoug2_1_08_16_FD_185931 | JGI IMG/M metagenome (GOLD analysis project Ga0179593, IMG submission 185931) | Vadose zone soil fungal communities from Angelo Coast Range Reserve, California, USA - CZODoug2_1_08_16fungal (PacBio error correction) | ecosystem: Environmental > Terrestrial > Soil >... | reverse complement strand
TCGTTTCCCCGAGTCGGACTTCTGGGGGATATTCATCTTTCTCCCACCAGCCACAGGCAGGCCAGCCTTTCCCTTTGCCGTTACCCTAAGGTGCTGAGGCCCTAAACGCCCGGCACTACGGATGTGGGTTTTCTCACAGAGACCTGACCCGCCCCCATTGTCTCCCCTTGGCACTATGGCTCGGCACTTTTTTTCCAACCGCTCAAGAGGTGAGCGCCGGCCTGTTATACCCAGAAAAGACTCCCCAAGCGCTCTTTTTGCCCCCCACTCCTCCGGACCTCCTGTACTCCCTAACTGCATCATCCACCCAGCCTCACGCTAGAGTGACTGATTGACTCCGTCCCCTGCGAGTTTACAGGAAAGAGTCTCTGAAATTGTAGTTAGCTTCATCCTTTTCTGCGTTAGACTTCGAGCGAAGGACTGTGGTCCAATCCAAGACAAGCGCGCGCGTTTGATGGCTTTTAGTTTCTTTGCAAAGAGGTTCAGGTCCTTCCTCCTTATTGCCTAGAGGAAACCTTTAAGTTGCCCCCCGATTCCCCCTGGTCGTGTTTTTATTATTTGGCCATTGCTGTGTCCCCCGACGTGTCAGTCTTGCTTCAGGCGGATTTTAACTTTTTCTGGTTGGCCTTTTTCCCCTCCGTTTCCCCAATTTCCCCCCCCTCTTCTATTCAACACGGGGGGGGTTTCTCGTTTCTGTCGCCTCGCGGGGGAGGTTGCGGTCCCCTCCCCCCCGGCCGCGCTTCCGACGTCCCTGATAACTAACACCGCGCCGGTAAGACTTTCAGAGGAATTGAGATCTAGCTGGACTGGGACCCTTCCTCTTTTCCTCGACCCTACTGGTCAAGTTTCCCTTTCGGACACCCTAGTTGCAGCCTTCTAGATTTTCCCTTTCGCGGGAGACATGCGAAGTGAAGAGCATCGGTTCGTAAAGAACCCCAGGTCTCCTTTTTTTCACGACCCCTTCTCTCTGACTTGCTGCCATTTCTCGATCACTGCCGGTGAGTGGGTCTTTTTTTCCCATGTTGCGCTTACCTCCCTGTTTGCCAAGTACATGTTCTTAGTTCTTTTCCCTCTTTCCAAGTTCTGCTACAAGAACCTTTCGCACCCCTCCTTTCAGCAGGCTATTACCTTGTTTTCCCCGGTCTTTCGTCCATTCGGCCCTACTTATTGCGGTGCTTCCCCCCTCCATTTTTTTTTTTTCACAAGGACTTTTAGTTCTCCCTGCCGTTTTCAGACTCCGGAATTGAGGGAGGTTTTATCGTTCGAAGTTTGAACAGTTCCCTCCTTGAAGGGTCCCCTCCTTCCGGAGCTGCGCTCCTTCGGGGCCATTTAGAGGGCGGCGCCCAGGTTCCCCGCCGCACAGGAGATGCTTTTCAAGATCTCACCCCAACCCCCCTTCCCCTTTGGTAGGGGGTGTCTTTTTTCCCGCGCTGAGCTTGTATCTCCCCCCGCATGTGTTCGCTGAGATTCTGTCCCTGTCTCTCTTTTCTTCGAGTCGCGCGAGATCAGGAGTCATCGGGAAATTTTAATACTGCCCAGTGCTTATCCTTAGTCCGCAGGCGTGCTTTCGCAGTTGCGGGGTGGTTTTGGTGGAACCAAAGGTTTTTTGGTCTTCTCTCTTCACAGGGCCTGCTGTGGGCCATTGGGAGGATCTTCATGAGGAACTTTCAACAGCTCTTTTCCCTTCCCCTTCCTGCTCCTCTTTTTCCCCATTCGGTCTGACCTCTCGGACGCGGGCTTTTGTTTCCGGTGACAGTTTTCTTGTGTTGTCTTTTTGCATAGTGTTTATTTGAACTTCCCTCCTCCTTCGGGAAGGCAGCGCTCGCGGGAAGTCGCTATTCTTCCCTCAAGGAATGTATCTGAGCCTCCCGCTTCTCTCGACAACAAAGCCTTTCCTGTTTTCTTCCTTTTTTCCAACAAGCATGCGTTTTGTCCTTTTGCAGGCGCCCTGTTGTTTTTTTTTTTGCACCCTCCTAGTTTTCTTGGCGACTGAGTCTTTGCCCGGGAGTTTCGCAATTCTCTCTCCCGTTTTACTGCATCCGGTTGTGTGTTTTTCGCGATCTTTTTGAATGTCTCCTTTACTTTCCTTCTGGCTCGCTCACACCCGCTTGGCGGCACGAGAACGCCAGTCTTCTTGCGTGGATCGTTCTGCCTATTCCTAGCCTACCATTTCTTTTGGCTTTTTTGAGCGCAGGCGATTTCACCTGCGCATTTCCTCCTGTCGAGATCTCCTTGTGCCTCCTCCGGCTGTCTTTCCCTTCAAACACGCATTGCTGGACCCTTCACACCCCCGATGGCTTCAGTCCTTTTTTCAGGCGTTTAGTTAGAGTTCCCCTGTCGCCACGTCCTTTCGCTGATTCCGCTTTCCCTTCATAGTTCAAATTGAACTCCCCCCTTCCCCCCCCACCCGTGCCCCTTTTTCTAACAACTTTACCTTGGTCTCCCAAACTACAAACACCCTGAGGCTTCCCGACCCGGGCGCTAACTGAGGATTTATCATAATGAAATTTTCCCTGTTATACCCCTACCTCCCTTTCGCTTTTTCTCGAACTTCTCCGACCCTCCCTTTCTCCTGGGACCAAGTTGTGGGGAGTTCCCAAGATGAAATTTAGATTTTTCCCCCATTCAAAGAAAGGGCCTTTCCGTTTTTCTTTCCACCTACCTTTTTTTCCGATCTTTTTTTTTTCTTCATGTTTTCCCGCCCTCTCTTTGAGACCCCATCGGAGCAGCAAGGGTTTGCCTTGCGATGCTTTCAAATGGCCCAACCTCCGCCAAATGACAGCTCAGGAAGGTTAGTCCCGATCATCTAATGGCTCCCTCTTTCTCTTGTCCATCCCTCCCTGCCCTCCTCTTTTTCGGGTTTTCATCCTTTCCACTTCCGTTTCCCCGCATTCAGCTTTCCCGGGAGTAATTTTTTTTTCCTGTATGATCCCCAGTTCTTTACTTTTGTGCTAAATGCCTTAATTGTACTTTCGCACAAAGGTTGAGCCTGACCTCCCATCCTACCCAGTCGTATCGTCAATTTCCTTCCTTTCGCTACTTCGGGTCGTGGAAATCTCTCTGTGCGTATCCCGTCCCAGGGAGAATTTTAAATTATCCTTAGTTCCCCCCCCCCTCCTGAGAGTCAAATCCGCTCTTCCTTCTTGATACCCGAGGGCTTTTCCTTCCGATCTTCCCCCTTTTCTTTTCTATACGCATTTTTTGCCCGTCCTCTTCTGCTGCACTTTACAGAGATAGTTCCTCGCGAGAACGGAGGCGGGTGTAGTTTCCCTTTCCACGCCTCTATTCGCTTTTCCCTTTCTGCCGCTGTCCCGCGATCGCTCTTACCCCCTTTCCCCTCGGAGCGGTTTCAGTACCGTTTCCCACCCTTTTTTACCGTTCTTTCTTGCGCCCCCATACTTCCCTTTTTTCTTTCGGACACTACCCTCCTCGACTAGGATAGTTTTGTTTGAGATAAGAGAGATCCTAGGGCAGAGACCCTCATACAAGGGCCAAAAAATGCCGCGAGCTCGTTTCCCAGATTTCTGATTCTTTTTTTCTTGTTGTTCCTTACTTCCTTCTACTCCACTCGCCCCGCACACCCCTAATTCAAATTGTATCTTTTCTGCTCAATCCCTAGTTATTAAGTTTTCCTGACGTTTATCAACATGACTGATAAAGGGAAACTTGGTGATTCCGATCTCGTTTTTTTTTTTTCTCATCCCCCCCCCCTTCTTCTTATTTTTCTTGGTCCGCGTCATTGCTGTGGTTGTTTCTAACTGCTGAAAAAGCTGTTCTTTTTTCGCGACCCCTTCGGGACTGGCCTTTTCTTTTCTTTTTAATTCGTAGCCCCCCCTCCTAATCCTCAGTCTGTCTGGGACTTCTAACCTGTCTTCATCGTTTGGATAGGTATCCCCTTTCGGTCCGAAAACACGGACGTGTACAAAGGGTGTTCCGATCTATATCTTTTACTTACCCTACTCCTTTTTTGTTTTCTCTTTCTTCCTTGAACCCTCCTTTTTCCTAACCCCTGTTCGGTTTTTCCCCTTCGAACAGTCGATACCCCAGGCCGCCTCCGTCTTTCCTCACTTAATCTTTTTCCTACAGCCATCCCCGCGGCGGCCGTGGCTCAAGATTAGAAAGCAAATTTACTGTTAAAGCTAAGGATCAAACGCGTCCCCCCGCACCCCCCTCCCTCTGCCGTGGCCTCCTCCCCTATCCCTTTCCCCCCCCGGTCACCGCCCCGTCCACCCTGCCTCGCCTCTTCCCCAACCCCCCAGAAAACCCTATGGGCCCTTTCCGATTGAAAAACAATGCTGTCCGGCTCTAATCTTTCTATCGTCCTTCTTTTTTGACGTCTTCACCCCTCACTTTCGGAATGGGTTTCATTGAGATCTGTCGGTCTATTTCCCTGGTTTTTTCTTCTCCCGTTTCTTCAGCCTTTCCAACAGGACAAGAGATCGCGTTGTCCTGAGAGATGTAGCCCCCTTGTTTTTTCCCTTTTTGCTCTCGGTCTTTGCCTGCCCCCTTAACAGTTTTCCGCTCTCCCTGATTCAAGTTCCCCCTTTTCTTCCGGTCATGGCTCCCAAAACCTTCATTTCTTGCGGGCGTGACGTTCTTTCTTTCTGGTGAAACTGAAACTGTCCCCTCCATAATTCTTAGGCTTAAGAACCGGTCCTGCGAGGGGGTGTAGTGGTATCCTGTCTATTTTCCTTCTTCTAAAGGTAAACGATTCTCCCTATATAAAGCATCCAGTGTCGACAGATTTTCAGTCTAGCGTTTCCCTTGCCTTGAGCCATTTTTTTTTCCTCTAGTTGAAGGGTTCTCGTTTCCCGAATGGTTACCAAAGTGGTTTTTCCCCATCAATAGGAGCCGCGAGCAGATTCTGTTTCCCTCTCCGCGGGTTCTTCCCTTTTTTTCTCCCTTTTCCTTGTCTTTTCCCTTCGCCTTTTGTCTTCCTCACCCTCTCTCATTTCCCCCACGCACCCCATGAGCCCTAGTTTATCCCCTTGCGCCGTGCGGCGGTAATTCACCTGTTGCGGATTCTCCCGCGCCTCCTCCATTTTTTTTTTATCTGGTCCGGGCTTTTCGTCCTTTCCAGTTATGTTTCATCCTGGTCTCCCGCCTAATTTAGTTCAGTTCTTCCCTTCTGAAGGCGGGAACACGGTTCCCGTAGAATTATAACCTCCGAGTCTCCCTTTCTTCTGACCCGTCAATTTCTCTCCCCCCCCCTTTCTGGCAGCTAGACCGCGTCCCCTTAGAATTGCTCTTCTTGGTCCTCCGCAAATGCTCAGGAAGTGAAGCCTCAGGACAGGGCCTTCGTTGTGATCCGATTTTGCACGGGTCCTCTTTTAAGCCTTCCTTCCGCTTTTTGAACACCAAGAAATCGTTTTTCCCTGTTTGGATCTGCATTGGTGAGAAATTGAGAGAGATTCAGGAGGAGGATTAATCGGAGTTTAAGCCTCTTTTTTCCCGAGTATTTTTTCTTTCTAGGACCATCTCTTCCTCTGAGCTCCTTAGAGAGCTTTTTTTTATCGGATGTGCCTGGTTTTCCCCAAGGTTCAAGGTGTTTCCCGTCCCCCTTTCAGTTTGTTGGAACTTTTCTTCTGGTCCGTTCGTCACAGCAGATATATTCCTGGGGTCTCTTTTTCCCATCGGCTAAAACGCGAGCGTCCCTTGGAGCCATCCGGTCCCGGTTTGTTGGTGTCTTCTTTTTCCCCTTTTTTTTACTGGCCTCACTCCCTGTTTTCCCCCGGCTCAAGGCGATTCCTCTTAACCGAAGCTTGTTTTCAGCAGATTGCTCGCACAAGATTCATTTTTTCTCCTTGCGGCCATCTGCTTTCTCTCCCGGCAGCTTTCCCTTTTTTCTTTCTTTTCCCCTATGCGGTTTGGACCGGTCGTTCGTTACTTCACTTAATCCCTCTATTCTCTTTTTCCAGTTTGTGTTTGATTTGGACTTCCGAATACCGGGCCAGAACGGATCGGATTACGACTCCAGCACTTGCCAAGTCTTCCGCCCCTTTTCCCCCTTCTGCGTTCTCGCAGTCCTCCTTCCTTTTCCTTCCCCTCCCATCTGGTCCTCCTCCTCGCAGCGGATCTCGTACTACGGGCACGAGAGAGAATATTTTAGGGCTTGACCTTGCCCATGAAACACGAATGTGACCGACCCCCCACCCAGCCCTGTCCAGACAGATTTCTCCAATCCCCCTTCCTGCTTCTTTTTTCCTTCCCTTTCCCCTCGTTCTCCCGGGCTAGCCCCTCTTCCGTCAGCATAGGACACAGCGACCCCCCTCCTTTCCCGCGTACACCAAACGGGAAGGTTCCACGACCACCCCCCCCCTTCTTCATGGACCCCGTTGATCCCTTTCCCCCTGCGACCCTTGGCTAACGTTACGTGACTTGCTTGAGGGCAAGATGAGAAGAAGTGACGGTCCTGTTCTTAAGAGTCTTATCCTTTTTCTCTACCCAAGTCCTGCATCCCTGATCCCCCCCTTCCCTTGCCCGGCCCCCCATTTCAGTTTCTTTTCTGTCTTGCCATTTTCTTCCCCCCCTCTCTTTTGCTGGGATTCGTACCAGGGGGCACGCCCCGATTTTCCCAAACGATATTGAGACTTCTTGGCGGCGCCGTGAAGGCGCGCTTGCTTTTCGCGTTTTAATATAAGACCACCCCCCCTTTCCCCTTCCGGAAGTTTCTATTCCTTCCTTTTTCGACCCTACTTTTTGGCCCCCCTCGGGTCAGAAAGGTCGCGGTGCTCAGGTCCGAGCAAGTGTCCTACAAAGTTAGCCTTCCGAAGGGCTTGCCAGGGCTGTGAGCCGGATGAATCACCAAGGAACTGGGACTTGTTCCTCTTCCCCTTCCTCCTTTCTCCTGTTCGCTTCCTTCTTTCAGGCGAGGTTTTACCGCCCCCCCATTGATACCTGGCCTCCGGTCGAGACGTAGTGGGGAGAATCTTTCTCCCTATGGGTTTTCCCCCAGACCCCGTCCTTGCTTTTTCCCTTTCTGATGTCTGAACCCAGTAACTTTTTAGCGGCATTTCGGAAGCAACGAGTAGTTCCTTTCTTCTCCATTCTTCAGCATTTTATCCTCTTCCTTGCAAGTAGAGCCCTCCAAGTGTTCCGGTTATAGGAAGGACGAGGGAGGCGTTATCGTCCAGACTCTTTTCTCTTTGAACGGGTTTTCGCCGTAACCGCCCGTCTCGCTTGACTTTCCCCGCCACGTCCGCTTTCTTAGACCGTTGTTTTCGTTTGTTGTAGCGTTTTCCATGTCAGGACATTTTCCAATCATTTACCCGTCTGATTTTTCTCCTTCCTCCCTGAATGCCTTTTCACTTTTCCCCAGCCTCTTCATCCAAGGAAGAAGTTCCTCGCTCGTTTTAAGTCAAACTTTGCGAAGATGTTGTCTTTTACCCACCCCTCAGATCCCGACGTCCTAGTGTGCATCACCCTTGCGAGCTTTCTTGCTTTCCCTTACATCCCTCCTCTTTCCTGCACCGCTCCCCATCTTTTTAAGAGACCATTGTCACTTGACCATCTTGAATGTTTGTTTTCTTCGTCACACTTCTCTACTAGGTCTGGGAATGGGTCCCTTTTTCTATTGCCTCTTCCACCATAGCATGGTTTTCTTTTCTGCGAGCCCATTGTTTTCGCTAGGTTATATGGGAGTTAGACCCTTCTGCTTTCTGTTGTCTTCCTTCCGTCTATCCTGATCTTACCCTTGAGCACTGTCTTTTTTTTTCGCGGTCACCGACCGAATTGCTTTCTGTCCTTAAGAGGCCGCATTCTATGGCTGGGGATAGGTTTCAACCTTTTTCGCACGGTTCCCGACCCCCTTTTTTTCATGGTACCTGCGTTTTATTCTTTTCTATTGTACTTATCAGGTTTTGTTTTAGATCCAGGCGCCGTCACGGGTGGCCTTTTTACGTGAGAGCGAGTCAGCGGAGCACCCCCATTCCGGAATTTCCCCGTTTTTCCCCAGTTAAGGTGGCGAGTGCTTACGCCCACCGCCACTCTTTTTCTTCTGTTTCTACCAGGACCCAGCCACGGTTTTTTCCAGACGAGGGTCGCTTGATCTAGGGTCCAGAAACAGAAGTGCTGGCGAAACCTCCGAGCCGGATTTACTCTCGCCAGCCTTCTTTTTTCTACGGCCCCTTCCTAACTCTTCTTTTATGTCCGTTCTATCATACCAAGCTGTCATTACCCTTTTAGATGAAAGGATTATTCCCGCCACCCTTGTTCTTTCCCGCGTCTTTTTTGAAGTAATAGTCCAATTTTTCGGTGCTCTTGTTTGATGTGCGGCGCCGTTAGGAGACTGACAATTATGTCCCCCAGCAAGAAAAGGCTGCCTTTTATGTCCTTTCGATCTCCTCTTGCTTTTGGACAACCCGGTGTGGAGGTCTCGGTCACTCTTTCTTTGGGAACTCTGTGCCCACAGCTCCCCTTTTCCTATCTGGGGGGACTTTTTTTTAGAAACGTTACTTTTTTATCCCTGAGAAAATAGAAGTGTAGAATTTTCTGACCTTTCCTTCCTCGTTATCTCCTTCTCTCGCAACGGCCTTTCTTTGGGCGTTGTTGCCCCCTGGTGAGGGTTAGGCTTGAGTTCCCAAAAGAGATCTAGCTGGAAACGAGCCACCCTCCCCCCCGCAAGATAGTTCCCGTCCGACAGCTCGATTCCTCGTGTTCCTTTTTCACCCTGGACTTTCATTCCTGGGTCTTTTAGCGCTGCCCTTCTTACTCTCTCGTCGTTGAGCGCGTTTTTTTTTTGTATCGCACATTCTTTTTCTTTTTTTTTAATTGCGGGTTTCCTCTAGTTGAGCGCTTCCCTCTATGTTACTCTGCCTTGCTCTAAGCGGGTGAGAGGGGTTCTCTTTTCCCCTTTTTTTTCCATGACTCTTTCTTCTTTTCGAAGTTCGTAGAGGTTCTGTTCCAGTTCCTTTGCCTTTTTGCAAAGCCTGCAAAGTTTTAAGCGACCATGGTTGATGGTTCCCCTTCCGTCCATCGTTCTAGTTGCCATTTTTTCCTTTTTCTCTTTAATCGATCCTTCTTTTTTTTCTTGTTCAGCTCCGGGGAAACTTTTTTTTTTTGGGCGTATATTATTCTTAAAGGCCATGCGCCGGAAAGCCCGTGTTCTCCCGTAAATATCGGTTTTTTTCAGTTTAGTTCTTTCCCCCCCCTGGTTCCGACGCCGCCACCTTTCAGATGTGGACTTAGAAAACTTCACCCTCTTTTTTTGGAGCCTGTTCTCCCAGCGGATCTCGTCCGATCCTGCTTCCTTCGTCTTTTTTTCCCTTCCGATCCAGTGCGAGTTCCCTTGAACTGATCCTTTTCCTCATGAATTTACTCTCCCTTTTAAGAGTTTTAAGTAGAAGGGGGGTTGTCTTTTTCGGACCAAAGTTTAAATGGTTACGCCCACAGGGTTTGCCCTTTGGGGTTTTCCCCTTTTTTTCGGCGTGTGTGAGGTCTTTCTGGCAACACTCGAGGAGCGCTTTTTCTCCTACCGATTTTAACCCTCTTTCCCCAGTCTCGGGATTTGCCCTGAGGGGAAATGTGGGGTGGGGGTCTTTCCTGCTCGTCCGGTAACCTTCGTTAATTAATTTCCGGCGCCCTTGCGCTTATTTCCGGTTCGGAGATCTTGATGTTTCTCGACCCAAATGTTTGTAAGTAGAATTGATTTTTCCGCTAACGCCCGCAGCCTCAATTGGCGGTTGTTGGCAGCGGGTTTTGGCTTCCCGTCCTCCCGTCGTCTTTCTTTTTTTAGGCTTCCCCCTCTTCTCTCCTCTTGTGTTTTTGGAATTTCTACTCCCTTTCACTCAGACGGATCTCTCCTTCTTTTCTGAGAAAGACACATGCGTCTAGTTTGAATCCACGTCCCCTCCCCAACCTGATGTTTTTTCTGAGGAAGCGTTTCCTCTCCCCCTCCCCTCAATGACGGGTTGTCTCCTTCTGTAGCTACCTTGACCGCTCCTCTTCCCTTAACTTTTCCAGACAACCATTCCAGGCTACCAGAAAGTTTTTGTCCGTCTTGTCCCCATTCTTCCCGGCTTCGCTCCCCCTCCCCTTTTACTTCCTCACCTTCGCGCATACCCAGTTCCCCCTGGCAAACATTGCTTCCACCGGGAATCCATAGACACGTATGAGTCCTAATCCCGCTTCGAAAACCCTTCGTCCTGCACCATCTTCCACTCCCCTTCTCTAGCGATTGCCTTTTCTTTTACTCCGGGAACTTCGGCTTAACGAGAAATCTTTCAGTTTTGTTTGATAATGAGAGATACAAGGTCCCATTGCCCCCTTCCACTGACAGGTTTTCTCTTTTTCCCCCACTTACTTATGTTCCTCACTCTTTGTTGTTGCGCCACCGCACGATTATTTCAAACCGATAGTGACGGTTATTTGCCCCCCTGCCGGTCGTTCGCTTCCCTCTTTGCTTTTTTTTTTTTCCCCTCCAACTTCTCTTCCTTCCCCCCCTCCTCTATACCATCCGTTTCTTTTGGTCGGCGGCCCTTTTATGATCCCGTTCCAAGAGATTTTTAGATTCCGTCAGTTCTCTTCCTCAGCTTTCTTCCTTTTTTTTACTAAGGTGCTTTCCTGGTCCACTGTTATTTCACTTCGCAACAATGAGCTCACTATGCCACCAGTGTTCTCGGTTTTCTTATGTACTCTTTCACTTTTAAGAAACTTTACCGCTATAAACCTGAGCACTTTTCGTCCATGTTCTGTTGTCCTCGTGCCCAATGGGTGCGAGCAAAGATTTTCAATCTGTCTATTTTCTCCCCCCCGAGTATTCCCCTCCAGAGTGGAGCTTCGGCTGCGACCTAATTCTTGGATGAGCACGCGTCCCCTTCCCCCCCCCTCTTATTCGTCCCTGTTTCAGACCCGCCCTTCCGCGACGACAAGTTTTAGGGTCCGCAGATATCTTGCGGGTGAGTTTTCTACCCGCGTTTCTTACCCCCGCCCCTTCCCTCTTTTCTACCTTTTTTTTTTTCCTACCCCCGCGGTTCGAACGGTCCTTCATTAACCAAGTTCTTTCCGTCGTCGTGCAACATTTTCCCTCCGGGAAAATTTTCTAAGTCAAAGTTTTTTCCGCTTTTTCCTAGATTTTCCGAGCTTCGCTGCCGCTCGTCCTCCCCCCTTTTTCGTCCCCAACCTCCCTTTATCCTTTCCAAGGCTCTTATGTTTTGGACCTTTCTGCTGAAGGTCGCAGCCTTTTCTTACATGCACTTGCAGAGTTTTCCCCAACTGGCTTTCTTCCTTTGGGGGGAACTTCAGTATCCCCCTCGACGAGGGACTTTTTTATTGACGATCGTTATTCCCTCTCGTTGGCCTGAGCGGCGGCGTCATTTCTTGTTAGTTTCTTTTTTTTAAGTTACAATTTCTGGATCCCCTTCATTATCCGTGATTTGGATTCAGCCTTGGGCTTTGGTCTACCGCGGAGCCACCTCGAGCTGTCTTTTCTGGGAGTTCAGCCCCATCCATGTTAGGCCTCTTTAGGTTATCTCTGATTCTCCCCCAGACACCGCCCGTCACTCCTTTCAACCGTTATGACCTCCTTTTCTCCTCCTTTCTATTCCGGAAACGGCCCGTTGGTTTCCCCCCGGGCGGGGTTTTTTGTATTAGAGTTTAGATTTATATCAGGCCGGACTTCCTCCCCTCTTCCCGCCATTCCTTGAGTTATGTTCTTAACGCCTCCCCCTTACCCAGTGCATTGTTGCGTGACCTCGATTAGTATTCCATGTGTCTACCTATAAGGAGCACCTCTGCAGCCCCCGCCCTTTTTGAGCAAATCCCTCTCCTGGATCCCCTGACGCTTCACCACAATCTCCGCGCCTTCCCACCCCTCCAAATTAATATCATTGAGAGCCTCACCCCCTGCAACTCCCTCCGGTTAGAGGGTTCTTGATTCCGACCCAATGCTCCGATTTGAGGACAGCCAGGACTATTCCTTTCAACTGCCTTGTCGGCTGAGCCTGCCTTGCTTTGTTTTACGTACTCTAAATTCACGTAGGTCCCCCAGTTGCCAAGACCTCGGCGCGCGCTTGGATGGGGCCGCGCGATTGTTTGTTTGCTATCGATGTCTTCGGGATCTTCCCCTCTCGGCTTGCCTCTCTCCTGGCCAACTTCCTTTCACACATTTTACGTCTTTCCTAGATAGAACCAACTTTTCATTTGTTTGATTCCAGTCTTGAAGAAACCCTTTTCTAACTTCTTTGTGTAAATTATTTAGTCCTCAGGATGAGGCTACTTCAAGCTACTTATCCGGGGTGATCTAGTTTGTTAGAGTAGAACTTACTGGTTTTGCCGTCACATCTCACCCAGTATTACTGTGGTCCCTCAGAACCCCATTAACTCTGTCAGTTTTTTTTCCCTCTTTCCCTTCTGATTTCTTTCTTTCTGTCAATCCCAAAGGTCCAATTTTTTGTCTATCCAATGGATTCGAAGCGGGAAGGGCCTCCTCTTTGATCCTCTTCCTTCCCCTCTTCTTTCTCCCTTCTTGTGATGCGGCCTCTTTCTTCTCCCTCTCCGTTTTTTCCCTTCGTGCCTTGCGGTTAAGACACCACGATAGGAGGATCCTTCACGCCCTGCTCTTAAGAGACCCCTTGCCCGCAATTTGTTCTATTCCCCTCCTTTTTGATATGGGCTTCCCTTTTTCATGTTTTTCGATTTACACCTGAAGCTCACCCATGTTTTCTAGGGCATGATTACTCCTCTGGCAATCCCTTCAAAGTCTCCGGGAGGATTCCCTCCCTTCTTCTTCGTTTTTGAATGACCATGAGGTCCCCCCCCCAGATGGACCTGGCGATTTTTCACCAAGTGGACATCCAAACTTTTTTCTGCGCCTCGTTCCGTCCGTTCTCTCCTCAGGGGCATTTCTGTATGTTGGGCTACTCAGTCTGCCTGGCCCTTTTTGGAAATCCTTTTTCCTCTGACTCTCCCAGCAAGTGTGGTTTACCTGAGGTTCCTTCCCATAGCGGTTTTCTCAGAGCGAGGAGGCCCCTGAAAACCTCCGACCCCGCCCTCACCCCCGGATTCCCTTCCCCCTCTTATGGGGGGGTTTCCGGCTCGACCCCTTCACGACTGGTTCCGGCCTTTTTGGCTTGTTGGCGTCCTTCTTGAATTGTGACCAAAGCGTATTCTGCTCCCTTAGATTTTTTTTTCCCGGTTCCCGTAGCCTCTTTTTCATTCGGTCCCCCCCCCCTTAGCTTTCTCGCTCTCTTGGTCTTTGATAAGTCTATTTCCATGCCAGGACAGCTCGAAAAGCGGTTCTTTTTCGTTCTTCCCTCCCTTCTTTTTTGTTTTCGGGCTGGTCCCCCCCTTTTTTCGTTGGTTTCTATCCCTGTTGGCTGGAGGAGCCTTTTTGAGGGCAAAGCGAGAGACATCCACGCTTTGCAACTCCTTTTAAAAACGCTCGGTCCCTTTTCTTTTTTTCAGTCCTTCCCCTTTTTTCCTTGTGTTGTGGATTGTGCTTTCGGGTCGCATTCCCGGGAAAAATCAGCCGTCGGTCTCATGGGCAGTTCGGGACGATTACCTCTTTTTTTCGGACCGTCATTTATTTCTTAGGATCTCCTTTGCTTTTCCCCCAAGTTTAAGGCCCATCCTTCTTGGAACCTCTTTGACCGGCACCCGGCAGCCTTCACGTGTAAGTACATGAGGGTTGTTTTCGGTAGCCGGTTGGCGCAACTCTCTCTTCCTCCTCCTTCTTTGTTGAGTTTCTCCTATTCACTGTTCGCCTTTTCCATCAGTCCTTCCTTTCGCCTTCCCCTCATGTGGCCAACTTTCTTCCCCGCCCCCTGACGGCTGCGCGCCCTTTGTTCACGTCCCTACATCTTCCATCTGGTCGAGCCGTCTCGTTCTTATGTCCTGCCGACGCGTCGCGAGCGCTTGCCATGGCGACCGATGGCTGGCCTTCGGTTCCCCACTTGCGACCGACATCCACACCTTACATATGGATAAAAGTCTCCTTTTCCGCCAGGTCTCGTTCGGCTTCGGCTGTTTTCCTTCTTAAGCGCCTACCCCTCCCCCAGCTGCAAACCGTTTTCGACCCAACGGGAAAATTTTTCCTCCCCATTCCGCCGGCGAGACGTGCTTGCCAATCCCGCGCTGCGATATCCGGTCCTCCCCCTTTTTCCCCTGATTACTTTCCTTGTTTTTTTGCGTTCGGCTGGACGCCCTCTCCCATCCTGTCCGAGAATCCTTTTTTTTTAACCAACATGGGGGGGCTCAACCTCCAGGGCGTCCACCCTTCTTTACCTTTTGCAAGGGGTTGACCTTTCCTCAAAGCTCTGTGGCTGCTTCGTACCCCGCTTTTTTTTTACCCCACCCCGACGCGCTTGCATTCCAAACCCACGCCTACCCACCGGCCACCCTTTTTGTTCTTGTCATTCCTCACGCCGTTCCTTTTTTCCCTCGTCGACCACCTGCACCTTTACGGCCCCAACTACCCCCGTAACGACAACCGGAGATCCACGGGAAGGTACGCGACTCCAATCCCGACAGTTCGACAGGAACCGCGCGTTTCTTCCTTGTCCGCGTCCGTGTCCGCCCCTTCCTAGCTTTCGCCCCTTCCCTCCGGTCTGAAGGGCTGTTGCCGTCTTCTGAGCACAAGACTGGAAGCTTGACCTAGATCGAACATTTCCTTGTCGTCAGGTTAGCGCGCATTTTTTGACCTCATCCGCCCAGCCTCCTTCAGCAATGGGCCGGCTGCTCTTCGAGCCCCTTTTTTTGCAAATAGCTCCTCTTTTTCGTAAGAACGATCGTTCCCCCCTCCCCCCATGACCCGAGCTCCCGGCGCTTCTAACTTTTCCAATGCTCGTAGCGGCGCCGGTCTGCGCTAATTTCATTGGTGCTCTTATCACTAGTGTCATTTGTTTCAAGTAATCTACTGAGAGTCCGAAAGAGATCGGATAGCGCCGAACGGGTGAGGGGGGATCTTCTGAGATCGATATCCCCATTGACGGGGCAGAAGAAGTACA
>Ga0179593_1431639_pt1 | contig 14943 bp, 17 predicted proteins | sample CZODoug2_1_08_16_FD_185931 | JGI IMG/M metagenome (GOLD analysis project Ga0179593, IMG submission 185931) | Vadose zone soil fungal communities from Angelo Coast Range Reserve, California, USA - CZODoug2_1_08_16fungal (PacBio error correction) | ecosystem: Environmental > Terrestrial > Soil >... | reverse complement strand
CGACGTTCAGGAGTTCAAAAGCCCCTCTTTTCCCCCGATGCCGCAGTTATAGGAGGAAGTTCCTTTTTTTCCAGACTCCTCTCTATTCTTCGATCCTCCGCTCCTCACTTCAAGTCCACCGTACCTCCAAAGTCTTTTTTTTTCCTCTTTCTTTACCCGCTTCCTCGGCACAGATAGCATTTTCCCCTATTTTCCCTACACAAAGTCTTCCCAAACCAATTGCGTTCTTGTTTTTCCCTTCTTCGCACTTTTTTTTCCTTTATTGCCAACTGATTTCCCGACCTTCCCTCCCCCTCCTCTAGCTGGGCCGCGGTGCTCGATAGAAACTTCTCCGTGCGCTACAATACGCGTAACTTTCCTCCATCCTTTCTTTCCGATACACTTCTATTTTCAGCTACGCAACTAAGTTCTTCCGTGCCTTGGAACGACGGCAGCCCTTTTCCCTTTTTTAGACTATCCCGAGCTTCAGTTCTTTAGTCATTGAGCCCCTTTCCCCTTTTTTGTCGACTTCCTCCCACGAAGAAGCACTTCGCGCCCTTTTTTTTCACGTCCCAGATTCAAGACGTGGCCCTATCTCCCGGTTGATCTACTTGCCCCCTTTCGCAGTTAGACCCTTGTCCGTCCATCTACGTCCTTTCTTTCCTCCTGACGCGACTGTCTCAGACCCCCCCCTCTCTCATTAAGTGCAGAGACTGTGCAAAGACCCCTCTCTAATTTACCGAGCCACACTTCTTTTTGAAAGTACCGATTTTTCCCCCCTTTTTCGACGCTTTGTCTTTTTTTCCCCCCCCCATATGATGCTTGAAGCATTCTCTCCCCTCTTGCAGAGAAAAGTATGCTTTCCCTCCTTTTTTTAAACGATCGACCTCGATGAGCCTTTTTTTTTTGCTCTTTAAGACCCCCCCCCCCGCCTTTTTCCTCATCAACTTCGGTTCTCCAAAAGTCCTTCCGACCCTTTTCCCCCTCGCCCTTGCGGTAAATCTGCAGACGCACGCTACGGTCCTCCCCCTCCTTTGCACAAGATAGCGGGAGGGCTGACCAGTCCTCTTCCTTCGGCCCTTTCCCACCCCCTTCGTTTCCATCCGTACCCTTTTCCCTTTTCTTCGTAACATTTCCCCCGTATGCGGCCCCTCTTCTCAAATCAAATGCCCGGGCGCACTCCCCTTTTTTTTTCTTACTCATTCGTCGTGCCCACGCCCCTCTTTGTTCGCGAACCCCCTGACTATTTTGTCTCTGGGGGTTTCCCCCACTCCCCGCCTTTTGAGCTTTTTTTATGCAGATGAGAACTTCCTTTCTTTATTTGACGTAAGTTTGCGTGTTTCTCCCCATTTTGTCTTAGGTAGCTCCCTTTTTCTTCCTTTTTTCGACAATTATTTTCCCTATCCCTAGTCCGTCAAGTCAGGAAAAAGACATCGCAATTCTCTCCTTCCCCCCCAGGTCGGGCGTGCTAGCCGTAACGACCCCACTCCCCCCTCGCGCGTAGTTATCGTTTCTTAACTCTTGCGTCCCTTTTTTTTTCTCTTTTGCTGAGAGAGGAGCTCTCTTGAGTCCCCTTCCGCATTTACTGACGTACAAGATGTGACCCCTTTCCTCCTTTCTATTCTGCGTGAGGAGTTAAGACATAGTAGCTTCCCTCCTTTTTTCTGAAGTTGGTCAGTTTTTTTTTGCACGCGGCACTTGACCTCCCTCGGCCCCCGAATGGCAGGAGAACGAACAAGAGGCTGTTGAATCGTTCGTATCATTGAGAGGTTCCCGAAACTTAACCCTTTTTTCTTTGACGTATTTTCTTTTTCCTTCCAGTGTTTGTATGAATCTCCGTGCTCCCCTCTCTCCCCCGTAATGTTTCTCATAACGAAGACATTTTTTTTCAGGACCTATCGCCCAGTTTCTGCGTTTCCCTTTTCCCCTGTCTTTTTCCCCATTGTTGACTTTTCGTTTTCCCTCTTTTTCTTGACATTCCAAACGCGCGTGACTAGCTCCAGATTGAGAAGCGGTAAGAGTAACTCCCTCCCCCTTAGGCCTCCGTCAGTCTTTTCGCTCTCCTTTTCGTCGTGCACTTGTCTTTCCTCCGTTGGAGTCCTTGCGCTTCACCTCACATCACGCATACAGATATATCTTATTACTGGATCACCCCATTTGATCCGGTGAGAGTATTTCAAAGTCGCCTTTCTTCCTGTGGCTCCTATCTCAAGTGAAGACCTCCAGTAATGGTAGGATTTCTTTCTAAGGATAGTTTTTTCTCTTCTTCGCGTTCCGTATAGCCCTTCAATTCTCTACCGGTGATGGTTCTCTTTCTTCCCTATTATCTGAGTGCACAGTCTTGCCCTTCCGCTATCCAATTTCACTTCTCTCTTCCCCTTACTCTCCCAATCCGACGGACGTTCAACTCCATCTTCCAAGGACGAGAACGTCATCTCGCCTTGCTTTGAAGTCATCGCTGGACTTTATTCTCTTCTCCCTTACATCTTTTAGGTTCGTGGTGCGCGCAGGCCGTTAGCGTCGCCAGCAGTCCTTACCGACATCAGAGTCCCGTAACCCCGGTGCAGTTACTGCGTAGCACTTTTTTACCCATCTTTCAGAGCAGACAGATCCTCCCTAGCGACGTTGCACCCGCTTCCAGCTTCCTTTTTTTCTCCTTCTTTCCTCGATGGCCGGGCTGATCGCACGATGATCTTCCCTCTTTTTTCCATTACCACGTGTTGTTTTTGGTGATTATTGACTCGACTTCCCTTTTCCCCTGCGGCCCTCTTCTTCCCGTCTTATTTGTCACTCTCCGACATAGGGTCCCCAAAAGTCGGCGGAAGTAGGCTTATCCCCTTGAGACATTGATAGAATTCAGGTCTTTCTTACGAGTCACCTCGAAGAGACTCGTCCCCCTTTAGCGGTCCGCCCCGGCCTGGCGACGAAACCGTTTAGCGAACACCTCCCTCCGCTTCCCATTGTCTCTCCTTGAGAGATGAATTTCCTGTTCCCCCCCTTCTGTGCCCTTTTTTTCTGTCAAGTATCTTTCGTACTGCTCAGAAATGATCTACTTCTGTTTTACTGTAGAAGGTTGAGCTGTCCTTTCTCTTAAGTAGATTACTTTCCACGGTTCGCCACCTATCTGTCTCTGTATGTTTATCCGAGCCGTTTTCTCGGACTTTCTTAATTTCCTCTAATGAACATCTCTCCCTCTCTCCTAAAGACCGTGGCATCCTTTTCTAACCACCTTCTCGTGACCGTCGTTCTACATCCTAGCCTGTCGCTCCTCTGCTTTTTAACTTTTGGTATGCCAATCTCGCAGCCGTTTTCCCCCTCCCTTCCCGATTGGCCGTTTTCTCAGTAAGGCCATACTCTTCCATTTTCTTCTTTCGGCCCAGGGCCACGCGAGTCGCCCTCCTTTATTGATACTCACGGCGCGGCCTATAATCTCTAAGGCACCATCCTGCACCCTTTTTGGTATTCAAACGCGTCTTTCTGGTCTGTACCGCCTTCGACGCTGTCCTCCCTCTCCGAGGTCCGCGTTTTCTCAATGGAAACTAGTCGTCCACGAAGGTATGTCCCCCCCTAAACGTCACGCCTTTGTACACAGGAAGGAACACGTCCCTCTTCTGTCGCAACTGCCAACTGGATTCAGGTGAGCCCACTTTGTCTTGGCTCCGAGATACGGCTTGCGACACTTATTTATACCTTCCCCCGGTCTTTACCTTTTTTGTTTTGCATTTCCCCCCCTTCCCTTTCTCACTATCCAAGCTGTCCCCGCCGGCTTTTGCCTTCCCTCCTTTAGGGAAGAGCGCGTTGTCCACACGGAAAATTAAGAACATCCTCCTCTAATCGGCTTGACCCCTTCCCTCTCTCCTCGAAGAGCCGACTATGGACCGCCCCCTCTCGGCATTTCATTCGAGTTAGCATCAGATCGAGTTCGAAGCTCGCTTTCCGAAAGTCCGAACCAAAGGTTTCTCGGCTCGCTTCCTTTTTCTCTCCTATCCCCGCGCTCCTATTTTTTTGATCTAAATAACGTCAGAAGGTTTGAGTTCTCTAGGAGTTCCTCTTTTTTTTTGAAAATCCCCCGATGAGTTTCCTTCCTGAATACCATTCCGCACGCGTGATTTTAATTTTCCTGCCCTACCACTTTATTACCTAGCAATTTCTCCTCTTTCCCGTTAACGAAATCTTATCGTTCACAGACTCCCCCCTTCAGCTTTCTGACACATCTTCCCATGATCGTAACGGAAGCGGTTAGGGAAAAGTTCACTCTTCCTCTACCAAAGGCATCCTTTTTGTGTATTACACTCAAAGACTTTCTCTCCACGCGGGTGCTTGGGAGGTCATTTTCTTTTCTAATGATGTTCCCTCTTCTAGATTTTCTACATGCGTCTCTCCATCTGTCGGTCGGGCAACTGGACAGTTCTCAAGTTGATCTTCGATCGCCTTTCCGCTCTTATTTCTTTCGCCGGTCTTTGTTGCCCCGTAGGTTATGAGGCCATCCTTTTGTGAAGTCTGCTCGGGTCGCATCCTCCCTTCGGAGGAGTCACTGCTGATCCCTTATCTTGTGAGCCGTAGAGTTTGATGCTGTCGACGTTCTCGCACTAGGTTCTTGCCCGCCCTTGTTCGCGCTAGGGACAGTTTTCGTTCAACCCTGCGGCACTTTTCCCTGGTAGATGTGGATCTTCTTCTCCATCCCCCTCCCATTTTGCTGTGTTAATCAACGTAAAATTGGCCATCTAGTCCTTCATGTCTCTTCTACAAGTCTTTTTTTTCCTAATTTTTTACTTGTTTTCCCAAGTGTTCGTCCTTTCTTTCACTTTTCTCCTTCCGCATCGATTTGCCCCATGCGGCGTTCTCCCCCCTCTCAAGAAAAGCCTAACTCTAAGTCCAAAATTCTCCGTAACGGATCTGCCTGTGCAGTGTAGACACCCGCCCGTATTTCCTCGTATGGCGGTAGAAGACTCCCGTATGATTTCTTTGCTTCGTTATTTACCCCGCCACCTTTTTGCTTTAATGTCAGCTCTTATCTCCTGGTAGATTTTTCACTTCCCTTCCTTTTGTTATTTTTCGTCTTTCTCCCTTCCCCCCCCTCCCCTTTCTTTGTGCTAGGCCTCTTTCGATTCACCGTTTCGTAATCCCTGTGCCCCGTTTGTGTAGGTACCACCCTCTTTTCCTAAACGAGAACTTAGTGATCCTCTTTAGGCTTTCTCAGGTTCCTTTCACGTTTACTGTTCGGATTCAGTAAGTATGCTTCCGTTGCCTTTGCATCTGGACCATCACTCTCCCCCCCCTTTTTTTGCCGTATTACTCCTTTTTTTTTCTTTTCGACGCTTGATGCGATAGTGCTTCGTGCCCTGGATCGCGACTCTGTACCCCCCCTCCCCCAGCCGCATAGGTACTGAGTCCTTTTCCTATTCGGGGACTGGTTCTGTTCTTATACGTACGAGCCGCGCACCCTTTAAGACGCATTGACACCAGCTCTCTTCCAGGATAGGTAGGCTTTTCTTTCTTCTTTCTTTACCTCCGTACCGTGAGCTCTCTCTGACATTGTTGTTGTTGTTTAGCTCTCGCTCGCTTTCCGGTGTTTCAAAGCCAGAGCATCACGCGCGACTCCCCGTCGTGCCCCTCTCCGGAGAGGCGAGCCTGTTTTCCTCTCGTCGATCCCCCCCCCTTAAGATCGAACTTCAATTTCCCCCCTCACTAACTACGTTTTTCTGGATCGCTTCTTCCCCCTCCTTCGCACGTGCCGGCGACACTTTCTACCGTCTAGCTACAATGTCTGATGTTTCGCCTTGCAAGATTGAGAACTTTCCGGCATTTCCCGGGACCGGTTTTTTGTCCCCCTTCGAATTCAATTTCTTCGGCTTCCTCACTTTTAGATTACTCTTTGATCACCGACAGCGTCACGGTTTCACACTTTCCAGGTCGGATCACTTCTCAATTGCTTCGCCTCCTTCCCCTCCTTCGTTTCGTGATTCTCCCTAAGAGAAGCCTGCCCTTTTACGACTTCTTCGCCCACTCTTTTTTCACGCTTCTGGACAACTGACCTCCGGTGTAGGTGTCGATACGTCCAGCCGCACAGCTTAGTCGAACCCCTGGTTTCCGTCCCTCCCCTCGCTGACCTCTTTCAGTGATTCTTCCTTCCCGTTAGATAAGTCGCCCTTTCTTTACGGAGACGTGGCCTTTTCTGGCGTCTTCCCTCCTCCTGTCAGTACTCATCCCTACGTACGTGCCTCCTCCGTTTCCCCAGAAACAACGAGACTGTTCAAGAACCTCTTTTCCTGCACAACGGCCTCCTCCCCTGTCTTCCCGTGGCACACTTGTTCTCCTCGTTGATCACAAAAGCATGGATGCTTTCATACCTTGAGCGGCCCCCTCTTAAGTGCTGCCCTCTCCCTCCATCCGTTGTTTCTGAAATCGACTCACGATCTCCCCAGAACCTCTTGTGGGTCCTCCAAATCCTGCGTCTTACCCTCCACACTTCCGGCAACCTGCTTCAACCAGAACTTCGTCCTTTCTTTCTTTACCCTTGGCGCTTCTCTGCCAGCTGCAGCCTCTTTCTTTCCCCCCACCCACCTGCCGGCAAACTCTTTTCCCTTCTTGAGTGACGTAACCCCCGTAGCCTTCCTCTGCCCACTACCCATCCTCGGTCTGAATCCTTCACGCCTGAGAAGCTTTTTCCACTCGACTGTTATCTCTCTGATTTCCTTTCTCAGGACAAAGTCCCCCGTGGCGCCCCTCCACATTTTTTTTACTTTTCTAATTCCCCTTCTTTTGAAAACACCGCCCGCCTTGTTCTGGTCAGAAGACGGTGCAAGTTGCAAATGTTTCTTTCCCTTCAACGCCGGGCGTTGGGGGTTCCGAAGTCCTTGACACATTCTTCCCCCTTCCCCTCTTTGATTTTTCTTCCTTCAATCAGAGTTGGCTTTGTTGGTTTATGAGCCTCTTCTGCAATACGGTTCTTCTTTTCTGCATGTACATAAAATTAGGTATTCTTTTTTCCCCTCATCTCTTTTTCGATCCGGCCACCGTTGGGTGGCCAAGGTTTACTTATTGTGACCCTCCCTTCCTTTCTTGGACCATATGAGAATCGCTTTTCCCTTTTTTTTCGTGTCCTCTCTCTATATTAAGCTCGATTATTCTCCCTCCGACTTTTGTTCCAGATTTTTCCCTCGTCCCTTTGACCGTTCTTCGCCGTTCGTCGACGTTTTCTTCCCCCCCTCTTTGTAATGGTGTAAGAGGCATACTGCCCCTCTCCTCCCCGCCCCTACGAAAGTCTAACCTCCTCCTCTGTCTCTGTCCGTTCTTTCTTGCCCGAAATCCAACCCTCGCCCTGTGTTCTCCCCTACCTGAGCGAGACTTGTACTGGTCCTCCGACCGTTTTATCTGAGAACGTAGCAAATTTAAGTTGCTACTTTCTTTGTGTCCCTTCCGCTTCGACTCCCCTCTTCCCCCCCCGAAGGTTTCCATTTTGTTGTGCACCTGTTTAACGGTAGGGTTTTCCCCCTCTCCCAAAACACGCCAGAGTCTAGCTGTCACGCTGCGTCAAATGTAACCTCTCATTTTTTTTCTTTTTGTGCTCCCCCCTTTTCTTCTTCTCCGTTAGTCTTCTTCCTTTTCCTGGGAGGTAAGAACGATAGGTCTCTCTATCCATGGCTGAAAATTTGACTAATCCAAGCCCCCCCAACAACCACCACCCCCCCCCAACACAACCACCCCCCCCCCCCCCCCTTCAATGTACTTTTCTTCCTTTCCTTACTTATCAAGGAAATCCCTTTTTTAGTGTCTTATGTTCCAGTTTTCAGTAATCTGCGGCTCTTCTCCTCGGATAGAAAGCGATTTTGCAGAAAGATAGAGGAGTACTGTTTGGGTCCTTCTCATGTGCATCCTGAGCGTTGATATTCCTTCGTCTCCAGTAAAGTAATCGCCTTCAAGTATAGCCGGTTTTAGCCGATTTTTTTCGTCTTAAAGTCCTAAGCTCGTGCCCGGCTTGTTCAGGAAGCCATCACCTCCGTCATTACGATCAAGGTCATTTTGCCGAGGTGTACTTTCTCCCCGTACGTCCACATACCCCTCCTCTCTTTGTTCAATTCAGAGTTTCCCGTAAGCTCTGACGCAAATTTTCTCACTTTGGAGTTGTCCCTCTTCCTAGTTCGCCCTTCCGTCCGCGGAACCTTCAAGAGGAAGTTTCCCCGAGGGTTGACTTCGTCACGTTCAGTCTAACTCAGATCACAGTTTCCCTGTCTCTCCTCTTCCCCGCTCGAAGCGCCCGTTTTCTAGTCCCCTCCCTTTTTCCCTGTCCCGACGTATACGCGAGGAGGTCTCCCTTATATATGATGCTTCTCCCTCTTTTTTTTGTTTTTCTTCTATCCCCCTTTTATGATAGCTCTATGAATTCCATCGCGAAAATGGTCAAGAATCTCTAGGTCCCACGGAGAGTTATTACGGAGATAGCTTCTCTTATAGACGTCGCGCGTTTTTCGAACCCCATTCACCTTCAGATGCTTAGTGCTTGGTTAAGGCTTCCCTCCAGTAGAAAACCCCCCCTCTCCTAGGTTAAATCGTTCCATAGCTGGAATTCTGCAGAGTTTCCCTCCCCGTCCTTTTCTGGACTTTTCTTTTCTTCTCTGCAGGTGATTTTAATTTGCTGTTCTTTTTTTGTTCCCACGGTCTACCCCAGCTCTTCGTCTTACCCTCCTCTCCACATCAGAGCCATGTTATGCCTATCAATCACGCTCGCCATGGTTTCAGAATTTCGGACCGATTACTTAAACCTCCCTTTCTAGAAAACGATCCCTTTTTTCTTCCGAGTGTCTGAAGAAACGTCCTATCCGTTCCACGTAAGTTATGATTTGATCAGTCCCTCTTCTCGTTAGAAGACTCCTCCTAAGGATTCCCCTTTACGTGAAGACCTTAAGCCCAGAACAACCTACCTTCTCTGCTTCGACTAAGGCTCTCCATTGTTCCGTTCTGATGGCAGTTAACTTGAACTTAAAGTCAACCTTACTCACAAGTTTCCCTTCTCCTGATCATGTACGCAAGTTTCTCCCCTCCCTCTTGTAAATGTAGAATATCCCTTCTTTCACCTTTGAACTAGTTGATGGTTGCCATGGCCACCACTCGGCGTCCCTACTTCGTCACCTTTTCCAAATGTGTAAAAATTTTACTCTTGAAGTGAGCGAGCCTTTTCCCCCCCCACAAGGAGGAAGTGAGCGCAAAAAAGTGAAGAGTGTATACGGCGCCAGCTTTTTCCTGGACTTTCCACGGGAAAATCTAGACCACTCGGAGCAAAAGGACCCGACAGTTGGCAATCCACTCTAGAAAGATTTCCCTCGTCTTCGTTTTCTTTCCAAGAAGTACCTTTTCCTTCATTAAAGAGGGATTTGCCCCCTTACCATTGTAATTCTTTTTGCCTTCCTCTTTCATCAAGATTATCCTCTATAGACTGGTGACGAGATTTACCTCCATCGTTCTCTCCTTCTTTTTTGTCTCGAAGCTCGCTCCTTCTTCGCCCCCCGCCGACAAAAAATGTCTGCGGACCGCCGATTAAGGTTTTTTTCCTCGTCGGACCTTTTTTACCCCCCCTCCGATGAAACGGCCCACAGTCCCTTTTTTGTGTTTGGACTTTTCGCGTGCGTATTTCTTTTCACGACCAGACTTATCTCTATTTTTCCGGCCTCCCCCGACACTCGGATTTTCTCCCCCGTTGATTACTTTCTCCCCCCACCTTCTCGCTGAACATTCACCTCGGAAATTTAATAAGCCGTTTTTTGATTATCCCCCCCCACCTTTTCCAGTTTGGCAACCCACATTGAGGCCAACACGTGGTTCTCCCAACGTAATGCTGTGCGTTTTTTTCTCCCCCAACTACACTTCCCCAGTCCACACCCTTTTTGGAGAGGGGATTTTTATCTAAGCTGTACGATCTGAGAGCGGATTCCCAGTCTTCGTTCCTCAGTTTCGCGAAGTCTGGACTGATGTCCCCCTTCCCCCTTGTCTAGGTTTGGGTTTAGCAGATTCGCAGTTAACCTTTGTTTCTCCTTTAAGCCTCTCTTTCCTCGGGTTTTTTCTTTATTTAAGGCACAGCTTTCTCTTCAATCTTGGCGCATCTATATGTTTTCGATACTGCCGGACCCACTCCTTTTTTTCGACTTGTAGTTGATGCGTTTTTTTTTTTATAGAATGCTCGCCTGGCTGTATGCCCTAGAACCACTGAGTTATGCGCTCTTTTTTTCTGGTAGATCCAGTTGTCCCCACGTTTCTTTGAGATTTGGGGCTTCATGATGGTGCCTTTCTTTTCAAATAACACCCGCGGGTGAATATCACCGTTGTCCCTCCCCTCTCCGCAATCGAACTCCGGGTTTTTGGATAGTCGTGACATGATTCCTTTTTTTTAAGGCACTTCCCTCTATCGTCTAGGAGTAGGCCGTTCGGCGTTAGCAACCCGACCCCGTTTCCCCTTCCGATGCCGTACACGTAGAACCTTCTTTCCTATTCCCCGTTGAGATAAACGTAAGTATCCTCGTTATTGATTGTAGTCGGTAGCGCAGTTTTTTTTCTTTTTCGAGAAAATGACCACTACTTGTGAATCAGGTCTGACGCGCCCTATGGTCTGCAGTTAGTAATGCAGTTTGTAGTCGCCCCTCCCTTTCCCGTACCGTCATAATTTTTTTTCTTTTAGAGTTGAGAGAGATCCTCCATTGTCTCTCTTTCTGCATTACGTTGAGTGTTTAGGTTTCTTTCCAGACGAGGTTGATTAGCTCCCCTTCTGTGCCGTAAGATAGGATTAGCTTTCCGGTCGCCTCCACGGTACCTCCGTGAGTCCCTGCGGTCACGGTCCCAGTTGCCTTCTTTTTCCCTTCCCTCGCGGTTTGTAGAATTCCCTTTTCTTCCCTCACCTCGTGTGAGCACATTCGATTAGTGATCTTCTTCCTCGTTGCATGCCGAGGATGTTTCATGCTTTTGATTCCCTTTCTTTTCCACTTGAGTAGGAGCGGTTTTTATCTACGGCTCGAAGACTTTTTCTACGCTCCTTTTTCGCCGCCGCGATCCTACCTCAGTTTATTCGAACCTCAGTTCTTTCTCTCTCCCCCCTTTTTCCTTTTCCTTGTTTTTCTAGCTTCTCGCTTTAAGGAGTAAACCAAGCAGCATCAACGCGCGCCGCTGGTGACTCGAGTTAGGCAGGCCGGCTTTTCACGCGATTTTCTTCTCCCCCAAACTACCGAACGAATTCCCTTTTTTTTCCACATTACATAAAAGAGTAGTTGGAGTTGGACCACTCTTCCCCTGCACGACGTAACCTCTCCCCTCTTATCTACTACTGAACAACGTATTTCCCCCCGTGGCGATGGAACTTCTTTTCTCCTTCCTCCCTATTTAGGAATAATACTTCTGCCCCCTTTGGCAGGGTCCCTTAAAGCATCTTTCCTTGATTACCCTGACTGTTTGATCATGTGTATCTTTTCCTATACTCCTTCACTTTTCACCAATTCCAATCAATTTCTTTTACACTGACACCGGATGTGTAGTCCTACACGAACTCTCCCCTCTTAAGTGAGCGTAGGATGCAGCCCTTCGTTTCGAATATTCCCCTCGCCTCCGTACTAGTTCCCCCCGACATCAATCATGTTGAAGTCTTTCTTTTCAAAGCATAGAACGTTACCGCTTCCCCAAGAAGAGTCCATTACTTTCTCGGTGCTCTACACTTTTACTAGTTGACCCTATCTTCGTCGGCACCGGGCACTGGTTCGTCCTTCTCTTTCCCTTCAGGTTTCGACCATACCCATTTCATTTCCGTGATCCCCGCCTTTGCACGAATCAAGAGCCTTTTCAATTTACCCCTCACCCCGGCCTTTCCCCCCTTTCTTCCTAGGACCACGTTCGACCTTTTCTTCCCCAGCATGGCTTGGTCTTGAAGAATTTCTGATTGCACATCTGCTCGAAGATCCGAGGGTTCCCCTCCCCTCCCTCCGACTAAACCTGTTTTTCTTTCAGAACATCCAGGCTGTCCGACATCATCAACCCCTGCCCCCCCCCTCAACCAGAAGTTCCCTCCCCACGACGCGTGCGCCCGTCTCTCAGCGCACCGTTTTTTCTTTGTCCTTTCCCCCAGAAGGGCCCATCTCCCTCGGGCGTGAAGAACTCAGTCTAGGAGCGAACTACCCACCCCCCCCCCCCTCATACACCTCACCCTTACTCGCCCCATCTTACTATCTCTATCTCGTGCCCCCAAACCCCCCGCCCTTCCCCCGCCCTCCATCTCCTTCCCCCTCTTTCTCTCCCCCTCCCCACTCGTCCCTATTCCCCCTCCCCCCCTCCTCTCCCCACTCCCCTCCCCCCTCCTGTTTCCCCCTTTATCCCTCCCTCTTCCCATTCTCGTCTTCCCCTCACCCCGCACCCCCACAATTTCTTTACCTCTTACTTCTTCCTACACACAAACACAAACTCCCCCAACCCAAACTAACTCCCCCCCCAATGAAAAACCTACCACGCATCTTCACGACCACCCCCCCGCTCTCCCCCTCTCCCAGGCTCCCGACTTCTCCACACCCCACTCTCACCCCCTCCCAACCCCCCCCAACACCCCAGCCCGCCCTCCCTCCAACCTACTCTATCGCTGGTTGGCGTTTCTACGTGCCCCTTCTTCCACCCCCTACCCCTCCACCCCTCTCCCTTCTTTCCTCTTCTAGTCATCCCCCGCACCTGACTCCCTCCCCATCTTTGCTCTCTCCTCCACACAGAACACCCAGTCTTCTTATCCTTAAGCCTCGTATCCTTCCTCTCCCCCTTTGCTTTTCACGTCCCCCCCGCCTTACCTTACCTACCCTCCAACCTGCCCGCCAACCCCACCACCCCCAAACTAACTCCCCAATCTTGCCCCAATTACATCGCCGTCGCTACAGTTAAAACACACTAAAACAAACACAAGCTGTTGTGCTCTCACCCCACCAAAACACCAAAAAAACCCCCACCCCCCCACAATAAACACTAACACAAAACACCCCCCCCACCCCCCCCCAGAGTCAAGCATCCAGCTTCGCGAACTGCGTCGTTACCTTGGTCATGACAGCTCTCTTCTTGACGTTACAGTATTAAAGAACCTTTTCACTTTGATCCCACGTGATCGACCTTCGGGCTTTTCCAACCACAACCGCATTCGTTTCTGCCCCCTGAAAGAGTCACTTTTCCTTCCCTGACCCCCAACCGCCATTTTTTTTTGGGGGTCAACCCTGGATCCGCTTCCTATTCAGATTCGTCCGAGGGCTGCCCTTAGTTGGGAGGTAGCTTTTGTTCTGCTCATCGTCCTGTGCAATCTGCGTGTCGGCCTTTTCCTGATTAAGTCCCTTTCACTTCCCGGAAGTCGTTGAACATCCTCTCACCTTTCTTGTGTCGTACCAGTATGGTTTCCTCTGATTTGTCCGCAATGCCCGGCGCCGGTCTCTTAACTAATGAATATGAGCCGCTAAACCCGCTTTCGTCTCTTCTCTTCCTAGCGTCTCGCATCTGTAGCAATTCCTGTCCTCTTGCTATGCCCCCTTTTCTATCCCTCTTCGTTCTTTCCGTTTTAGAGGGAGAATGTTTCTTCTCGTGGTGAATTGGTTTCAAGCGGTCCTACTTGCCCCTCTTGCCACACCCCTGCCGCGGATACGACCTCCCGAGCTGTTTATTTTCAGTTTTCGCCCCGGGCCTTCCTTCCTCTCCAGTCCAATTCGCCTGTTGTATTCGCGGTTGTCCGCGTGAAGTCCCTGCACATCCGGCTCCTAGCACTAGGAATTTTTTTCCTCACGCCCCTGGGGTGGCAGGTTATATTGACGTCAGATTGTCTTCCCATGTCGTTTCACTTTTCTTTCCGGCGAGTTTTGCCCCATTCGAACGCGCCGAGGAGCTGTTCACCTCCCTTGCGACCCCAAGGGATTCCATTATCATTTTTTGTTGCTCTCTGGACTCTTCTCCGATCTTCCAGTGCAATGAGTGTTCTTTCTTTGCGCTTTGTTTCAACCTTGCTCAGCCGAATACATGATAATCTTTGTCATTTTGGACTTTATACACCGTTCTAGTTGGTCTAGTTGAGTATGTCCCAGTCAGGTACTAGGTAGTACCAGTTGTCGAGGTCGTCTCGAGTGCATCTACGTTCTGTTCGCCGGTTTGCTTTTCTCAGTTCTTCCTACGTAGTCTTAGGCTAGTCTTACCCCTTGTCCTTACCTGTCTTCAGCCATCCTCGGCCGTCTTCCCTCGCGACCGCCCCTGGAAGGCGTACGTCCCTCATGAGCGTCCTTAAGTCCTCCCATTGCCGATTTCCAGTCTTCCAGTGACGTTCCCCCCCACCCCGGACGCCTGCCCCGTCCCCGGACTTCAAGTCATCTCACGGACTTTCCCCTTCAGTCTCTCATCGATTCCGACGGAGAGCGTCTTCTTGCCATGTCCTAGGAAACCTCCCGCTCAAGAATAGTAACGCGGCTGGAATGAAGAACACGCGATACCGGTCCTTTCCCTTAACTGTAATCTCCTATATCCCCTCCCCTCCCGTTTGACCACGATTGTCTCCCTGGTAGTAGTTCTTCATTCTCTGCGGTCAGCCTACGAATTTTATGCTCTCCCTCTCCTTCCCGTTTTGTTGTTTACCGCGTTCTTTTTTTCCTCTCATACTTCTAACCTTAAATCGAGATCTAGAAAGGGAAAGTCTTCCCTCGGGGACAAAACTGGTGTCCTTCTATATTAAGACCTTTACTTTCAGGAGCGTCAACCATTAAGAATGAGGCCTTTCTATCTTACCCTCCTGAGTTCCTCGCCCTGGCTACACTTTAGCCCGTCAACCACCGCTCTCCATTGTTCGCGGCCCCCTTCTGACGTGAACGCATATGCTTGTACTGAAGGAGCTGACTTTTCCCGCGTTGCCCTGACTTTAACTCCCGAGGCTGCCGCTTCTTTTCGCGTCCTTTTGATTTCCCGCCGTTTCGGATTCCCCTTAGTTCATCG
>Ga0179593_1697024_pt1 | contig 14944 bp, 23 predicted proteins | sample CZODoug2_1_08_16_FD_185931 | JGI IMG/M metagenome (GOLD analysis project Ga0179593, IMG submission 185931) | Vadose zone soil fungal communities from Angelo Coast Range Reserve, California, USA - CZODoug2_1_08_16fungal (PacBio error correction) | ecosystem: Environmental > Terrestrial > Soil >... | reverse complement strand
TTCTACCCTTCTGAGCGATTGGCTGGGGCCGCGGGACTTTTCTTTCTTTTTCGGAAGCGGCGGTTTTTTTTTCCTTGGGAAATCGGTCTTGTGATCTTTTGGCAAGCGGGTTCCCCCCCCCCCCCTCTTTTCCTCGAAATCTTTCATCGGACGTCCTGAGGGCGCGGCGCCAATACCAACTACAAAGTTCCCTTTTCCCCCTTCTTCCAGACGGTCTAGAACTGGACGTCCCTCTCTTTTTTCCTTCCTCTCAAGAGATATTGAGACTTCGTCCTCCAGGCTTGCATTATCTGTCCTTTTTATTTCCGTTTGGATTGGGAGACGTTCACGCGGTAGGAGTATTTTTTTCTTGTTGAACGGGAAGGATGCCTTTTCTTACCCTTTGGTGGGAAATCCACTTTCGTTTCACCTTTCTCGCGAGGTTTTTTTCTTTCCCCCTTCTCCCTGGCGATTTAGAGAGCTAACGTTTTTCCTTGTGATGCTACGGGTCTTCTGATTGGGGTTAGGGCGTTCCCTTATTACCCTTTAGGATGTCTTCCTCCCTCGCAGAAGGCTTGAGTTGTTACCCCATAACGGGTTTGGCCGGATCTTTTCTTTTTTTTTCGGGATGATGGTCTAAACTCTCTTTCTTTCCTTCTCTTTTTTTTTCGCTTTGCATCCCCGTGGGAGATGAGGCTCCTTTTTCCTCCTTTTTTCTTTTACGAGCTCAGCAAGATTTTTTCCTCTTGCTGGCGGGGCCTAAGGGACTAAAATATTTTTTTACGATAATTGCCCTTCTCTTTCGTGTACATAGAGACTTCCCCCTTTTTTATTCGAGATGGAAAGGGGATTCATGAAAACCCTTTTTTTTAACGCCAAGGGATACATCCATTCCATTTTTTTTTCCCCCTCGATTCGGGAGTGTGGGGATTATGAATCCCCGAGGAAGCATGTTCTCTATCCACGCTGCGTCTCTTTTCCCTTTTCTCCTTTTTTTCCCTTTTCCCCTTTTCCCTCGTTTCAAGAAACACCGACGATTTTTTCAGTTTTGAATTCCAGGTCTTTTCCTTCGAGCAAGGATCCGGCGTATCTTTCCTTATCCGAAGTGTGAGAAAACCCCTATTATTTTTTTCGCTTCTTTTTTCCCACGTTCCCCCTTTCCCCTCGAATAAAGACGTAACCCCCCCCACCCCCCCGTAGGAGAACCGATTTTTTTTCCCCTTTTAAAATAGCACACGATTTTCCCCCCCTTTTTCCTTCTTATAGATCGGGCTGAAAACGGATTGAGTGGGAGGACATTCTTTTTCCGATGTGAGCTTTCCTTTTCTCTTCTTCGCTGATTGCTCCCCGTGGTCTTTTCTCCCCTTCTGCGAAACTTTTTTTCTTCCTCCCGTCGATGAAGAATTACCGACACTCGTCTTTTCACATCACTTTTTCCTGTTTGGCATATTATATCCCGTCTTTTTCTTTCCCCTTTTCCTGCTTCAGGGCAGACCACTCTTTCTCTTCGAGGAGATTAAGACTTTGCAGGAAGGGAATCCTTCACTTTTTTCCTTCCCCCTCTCCCCTTCCTGGTGATGGATTGGGGACAATTCTTGCCCCGTTCATGGGTTTTTTTCCTTTGGGCGTAACGGGCCGTCTTCCTTTTTTTTCCCCCTCCTCCCCTCCCGTAATGATTAATTAAGGGGGACATCTTTTTTTTACTTTTTTTTCCTCTTTCCCAAGGCTGAAGATTATCATTATCTTGTTCTGACTTTTTTCCCCCCCTCTTTCTGGGGGGTGGGGGGGGGGGGGAAGGTCTTGCTGATCGGATGAGAGCTTCTCAATCGCTCTGGTTAGAAGTGGCTTTCCTTCCATCCCTTTTCTTTCGAGATTGGCGGGTTTGATGGTGTCGAGATTCTCTTATTCGGGCTTAGATTATCTTCAAGCGAACACTTTTTTTTCGTGCCCTGCGTTCTTTTTTCCCATTCTTCTTTTCCCCTCGGTAGAGGCTCAAACATGTCACTTCGTCAGTTGAACGGGTCCTTTTTTTATGTTCGCCAACCGTTCTTTTTTTTTTCGGGTGGCGACGCGGATTTCTTGGGTCGAAAGTGTACGACCCAAGGCACGCGGTCCCCTTTTTTTTTTCGCAGTAACGCACTAACGGAAACTTTTTCCCCCCTTTTTTCCCCTTTCCCTTCTATCTGGTTCGCCATTGAAATCAGGCGCGGATTTCTTTTTTTCTCCCTCCCCCTTCCCGCACTCACCTAGGTTCCACCCTTTCCTTCCCCCTCGGTGGAACAAAAAGGAGCTTTTGTCCCGACTCTGGCTCCTTTCCTTCGGGATTTGCTGCGTTTTTCGATTCTTTTCCCCTTTCTGTTTAGATATATCCCAGGGATTGCGCCTGCATGGGGGTGGGGACCCCGTCTTTTTTTTTTCTTTCCCCCCTCTTCCTTTTTGGTTGGTTTGTTGAGAGTATCCCCCCCCCCTCCCTTCTCTCGCAAAATCAGGGATATAAGAGATCCATCCCCAGAGGGCTTTTGGCTTCATGATCGAAACGCCCTCCTTTTTTTCCCCCCCCTTTTCTATTCCTTCTTTTTTTTTTTCCACGGCGACAGCAACTGGCTCGTTGGAACAAGAGTTTTTGGAGGCCGGTTGGTATTTTCCTTCCCCTTTTCCCTGCTAATTTGAATGAGACAGACCCCTTCTCTTTTTCCTTTAGTCTGTTGAAGAAACCGAGCTGGGGCGCGTGCCTTTTATGTTTTTCCGTCGCGAACCGAAACGAATCCCTTTTCCCTCCTTTTTTTTTGTGCGAAAAAAAGGAATAAACTGATTTCTCCCCCTTTTTCCTGCAGAGAGACGAAGGAAAGATCGTTCGCTTTCCTATTTAAAATCGACCCCCAGTGAAATCAGAATCGCGTCCCCCCCTTTTCTCTTCCTTTCTCCTTTCCGAGTTTGTGACACGCCCTCTCTTTTCCCCTCCTTCGAAGAAGAGCAGCACGCGGCCCCCCGACTTCGCCCAAGGTCCCACATGAGAAGATGATAAGCGTTTTTTTTTTTTTCAGTTTAACTCGAGCCCACTCCCCCCCTCCCTCTTTTCTTTTTCCTTGCGAGTTCGAAAAACATGTTTTCCCCTCGCAGATAACGGCCGGAACGCGCCAGGTTCCCCCCCTTCTCTTTCCTCTTTCAAACACGATAAATGAACCGGCGATAGTCTCCTTCCTCTTCTTTCCTCCCCGGCTGAGGATAGTAGAGACTCGACCTGATCCAAAAATCATTTCCTTTCCCCCCTTTTTCCCCTCTTGTCCAGTCCTTCCCCCCCTTTTTTTCTCCCCCCCAAAGCCAGTGCTGTTGAAGCGATGTCGGGAATGCTCCTCCTCTTCGAACTCGGTTCGATTGCCGCGTTCCCTTCTCTCGCACACCCCCCCCCCTTCTCCCCCTTCCCCCTAGAAGAACAGCTCTCAACTGCTCCCCTCATAAGCGCTCCGAATGTCTCCCTTTTCTTCTCCCTCCCTTTCGTGAGAAAAGAATCGGTGGACGAAGTGTAACCCCTTTTTCTCCTTTTTTTCTCCCTTAGTAGTAGAGTTTCACGCTCTTTTTGTCCTCGCGAGCTTTTCTGTTGCGCCTTTTTTTTTTCCCCTTCTTCCTGCTTCGGCTGACTCCTTTTCCCCTTCTCTCTTCTTTTTCTTTGAAAAACTAGTAAAAGCTGAGTCCGCGTCGGTCCCTCTTTCGACCCGGACTGACTCGAATTCCCTTTTTCTTTCTCCCCTGCATGATCTCGGGAATCATCCCCTTTCTTTCTTCTTTTTTTCTTGATTACTGGCTCCCGAGCATTTTTGACTTTCAAGCTCGAATCCCCCTTTTTTTTTTTTTTTTTTTTCCCTTTCCCCTGTGGAAAAGTTATCGTTGAAGATTTTCTCCTTTCTTTTCTTTCCTTTAGGCTCTTAGAGGGATTCTTCGCGCAGTATGCTTCATTCCCTCACCAAACTTTCCCTTTTTCAGTAAACTCGAAATTCGCCTCCCTCCCCCCCCTCCCCCCGGAATCGACAAACAGGTGAGAACTCCTGACCGAAAACTCGAGCGCGCGATTCTCCCCCCTCCATCCGCCCGAACCACATTCTTCCCCCCCTCCCCCTCGGGAAACGTTGATCTTCTAAGAAACCCCCCGGCTGCATGATGTAATCCGATCCTTTTTCTTTCCCTTTTCCCCTCGCTTTTCTTTTCCCCCCCTTTCCTTTTTCCCCCCCTCCCTCAGTCCGGTAAAAAAGACGCCCAAGTTCAGCAGGCGGCTCGACCGCGAACGTCCTTCCCCCTCTTTCTCCTTACGCGAGTAGATAATTGAAAGCCTTTTTTTTTTTTTTCCTTTCCCCCCCGCTATGAAAGGAGTCGTCCAGTCCCTACTGTGGCTTGACGTTTAGTAATATTAATTTCCCCCCCCCTTTTTTCCTCTTTTGGAGTGGGATTGGAGGACGCGCTCTCCTCCCTCTTTTCGAGATTAAGGGAAGCGCCACCGCTTCAACCGCACAAAGAGGAAGAGTTTTTTCTTTCTCCCCCTCCCCCCTCTCCCCCTGTCCCGAGGAGACATCCTTTTTTTCTTTCCTTTCTCTCTTTTAAGAATGAATAAGTTTGGTTTGTTGTTAGTTCCCTCGTTTCTCCCTCCTCTCTCACTTTTTCTCGATGAGGTTGTCTCGGGACCTTTGCTTTGGTTGAGGCCCCCATCCCCCCCTTTTTTCCTCGGGTTTTTCGGCGGGGCTCCAATAGGCAGAGTTGCGCTTCTTCCCCCCCTTCTTTTCCGAGGAAATTATCTCCTTTTTTTTCCCCCCTCATTTCAGGAAGAGCTTCCTACTATCATTTCCTCCCCCTCCTTCCCCCGCAGAAAAAAGTTTAATAAGGATTCCCCCCCAGCTTCTAAGGTGGACGAAGAAGTTAATTCTTTTTTCTTCCTTTCCTTCTTTCTCCATCGCGATACGGCTCTTCCCTTCTACTTTTTTCTCTCCGAGAAGTGCTTCCCCCCCCCCAGTTCGCTTTTTTTTTTTACCTTTCCTTTTTCTGGGCTGACCTTTGCGCTTTTTGACCGACGGACTCTGACAGCTTTCGGGGAACCTTTTTTCCTCCCCCTTTTCTTCAAGTCTTCGCCCGGTCTTTTTTTTTTCTTGTATTATCGGATACATTCCATTCCCGGCGTTTTCTGTCGCTCACGTTTCCGATGTCTTTTTTTTTTTGCTGATGGGGTTTCGGGCGTTTTTCCCCCTCTTGACAAGAGATGATCGGCTGCGGCGCGCTTTGCGGTTTTTCCTTCTTTTCCCTTTTTTTTGGCGATTTCCGGTTTCTTTTTTCGCTGATGTATACGAGATTCTCGTTACCCTTTCGGTTTTCGGCTCCTCCTTAGGCAATTTCCCTCTCTTCTTCAGGCAACAGACGCGGAGATTCCGGCTCGGGCTCAACCCCTTTTCCCCCTTCCTTTCAAAGATAATTTTTCAAGGCCCCTTTCCCCTCGACGAGATTTTTCCCGACGGTGGATTTCTCTCCTCCCCCTTTTCTTCTTTCCGCCAAGGATTTCCTTCCCTTTTTTTTTTTTTTTTCCCCACCCCGATAAATAAAAAGAAAGCTTGGATTTATTTCCCCGAGAAGCTTTTTTTTCTTCCCCCCTCTGCGGCTCTTAGATGGACTGGGGTCGAAGGCGCTGGACGACAGGCCGACTCCAAGTGAAGAGTTAAATCCCCCCTCCCCTCTTCCTTTTTTTTCTTTTCGTAGGGGAGTCCCTCTTTTTTCTTTTTTTTTTTTTTCGAGAGATTACTCCCTAGATGAAGTTCTTCCCCCCTCTTTCTCCCCCCGATTTTAGCTCTGATTTTCTCAAGAGGAGGGGCTTTTTTTTTTTTTTTTTCGTTGACGTTGAAAAATTTCTTTTCCCCTTCCCCCTAGGAGGAGGGAACCCTTCTTTTTCCCCCTTTTCCGTTTCATTAGAAAAAGATGGTTGTTCTCAAGAACCGGCAGTATCGCTGGGCTGTCCCCTTCTTTTCTTCTTCCATTCGGAAGAGGAATTCCTTCCATTGTGGAGCCTTCGAGATGTTATTCCTTATCCCTCTTTTTCCGTGGGTTTTTTTTTCCTGGCGCCAAGCGCTGCAAGATGTTTTACACGCCGTTCTCCTCTTTTCCCGAAATCGTCTTCACAATTTTTCTTTCTGGTTGTTCTCTTCTATCGTCATTCGACGCGACCGCTCCCCCCTCCCTTTTCCCCCGGGGGCGAATGATTTGGTTTCTCCCCTAAACGAGAAGGCAGGGCCGTGCAGGCCGGCATGAGCATCCCCTCTGTGGATGGATTCTCTCCCCCCCCTTTCTTTTTTTCTCCCCGTCATGGTGTTGCCTGGGGCGGCCCTCCCCCTTTTCTCTCTTCCGGGGAAAATGTCGAATCGCTTCTTTTTTTTCCCCCCCCTTTTGTGACTCGGGGTTTGCTTGGGCTCGCGTACTTGCGCTGCCCTGCTTATCATTTCTCTTTTTGTTTTTTTTCTGGGGGGGGGGGGGGGGGGGGGGCCGGCCTTTTTTTTTTTTGTTTTTTCTTCCCCTTCCCTCTTGCTAATAGCTCGGGTGAAAGACCTTTGGGTGCTTGAGTTCCCTTCCCCCAGGGAAGGGATACGATTTCTTCGCGGTGCCGTTGGGGTTTTTCTCTCTTTTTCTTTTCTTAGGGATTAGATTTATCGTCCCTCCTCTTTCTTCCCTTTTCCTGCGGAGAATCGGCAAGGCACCATATATTACTTGTTTTTAGAGCTCAGAAGCGTCAGTTTTCCCTTTTTTCCCCCCCTTCCCATCTGGGTGAGGTGTGCGTCGACCCTTCCTTTTTTTTTCTTTTTTTTTCTCACCAAGGCAAGAGGCCGCTCGGGGTGGAGTCGGGGCCGGGTCACGCACCCTCCTTTTCTTCCCCCTTCCTGGAAGGACTGTTTTCTTTTGTTCGCATGCAAAATCTCCGAGGAAGGTGGGACGGGCCTTCAGTGGATTACCGTCCGGTTTCAACTCACTCGTTCCCCTTCCTTTTTTTCCTTTTCGGTTGAACAAAAAAGAGACGGCCCCCTTCCCCCTTCTTTTCTCTCGATTGAGTAAAGCGTCACTTCGGATTGATGCGGTTTAGAGACCCTTTCTCCGGGGCCTTTTTCTTTTTTTTTCTTAGGCTATATCCATTCTTTTGGCGCAGCCTTTTGTCCCAGGCGGCTACGTCCTTTTTTTCTTTTTTGTTGGTTCTCCCTCTCTTCTCCCTTGGGGTTACAACCCAATGAGCGCAAATCCCCCTGGAATATTAGCTTCCCAGCTCCAGAGCTGAATTTTTCTCTTTCCTCCTCCCCCCCCTCCATCAAGGAAGTTACGCTGGGATCAACCCTCCTCTTCCCCCCTTTCTTTTTTTTCCTTTTTGTCCACCGCGGAGCAACTGGTCCTGTAGTTGGAACGTCGGTTGGCCGGTCGGTATCCACTTCCTTCTTTCCCTTTTTTTTTTTTTCTCCTCTCCTTAAGTAAGAATTGTCGTGAGTTCGTATTTCTTCCCCCCCAGAATCCCGGCTTTACCTTTCCTTCCTGGTATTAGTTTTTCTTCTCCGAAACTACTCTCTAAACCGCCAACAGTCCGGACGAACCCCGGCTCCCCTGATACTCTCCTCCCCTCCTCCCTTCTTTCGCATCGCTCCACCGCCCACCCCAAGTCCTTCCCCAATGAGAAATTTTTGGTAATGGCACCATGCAGGAGAAGACCAAAATACCCTCTCTAAGATGGCTGTCTCTTAACCCTGTTCTCTTCTGATGGAAACTCGAATAAGATAAATCGAAAATAAGCTAGGAACACATGGACCACAAAGGCACAGCTGAAATGTACACACCTCGTCCAACTCCCTCTGTAGGCAGATTTTTTAGGGGAAAGACCTCCCTGACGGACTAAGATCCGAGGGCTTCATCCCTCGAGATTTTCTCTTCTTTCCTACGTTTAAGTCTCCTCACAGAAACGGAAAACTAGACTCGAAATAATCTGCAGTGTGCATTCACGAATACAGGCCCGCAGCGCAGGATCCTACACTAGACCTTTCGATCCGTTTCTCGTTTCCCGTTACATACCCCCTCCTCTCACCCCAGCCTTGGCACTGCCCTTCCCCACGCACTCGAGCCCACCCCAACGGCGTGATAACACCGCCACCTTGGCAACCCACAAGGAATTTCCCCCTAAGGCCCGCTCCCCGCCGAGCCATCCATCTCCCAAGATTCCTCCTCTAGGCCTGTAGACATGTTTCCCTATTCTTTTTGTTCTCTCCGATAACGACAGTGGTAATCTTTGAAATCGACCCCTTCCTGCGAAATGAAATTCTTCTTTCGGCCGTGCCTCACGAAGCTATCGACCCCCTCCTTTTGATCTTACATTTCTCCGGCTTCTGGCTAGAACCCCGAATAAAGAACCCCCCCCGCTCGCTGAGGGATGCCCCCCCTTGGGAGAAGAGTCATGGCTACCTTTCGGCCGAAACCTCACCCGGTAGAAGGTTCACCCCCGCAGACCTTTGACTGCTCCTCTCTTCTCCACCGACCGCTACCTAGCCCTCACACCTTCTCTTCCGGATCAATTGCGAAATACCCCCATGCGGAGGCCCCCTTGAAGTGACTCGGCATCTCTGTCTATAAGACCGGTACTTTCCCCTCTTCTATCCCCACTCCTTTCCCTTCCCCCACTTAGGGTTTCTCTCTCCCATTACCCGATGCTCCCGCAGCCCTACCACGAAAACCATAATAACCACCAGCGCTTGTGCCTGATTTGTTCCCACCAGTACCCTATGGTTTAGTTTCGGATATCAACGGATACCATCCGGAGGCAGGAATATGCCCCCTCTCCAAGGTAGGCAGGTAAGAGCAGGGCCTTTCCTCTCCCCATCTTTCGCCTTCCTGAGGGAGACCGACCCCTCGCCTTTGTGGGGGAGAAGAACTCTCCTTAAGCATACAGAAGAGTCAACGGATCCTACACCATCCCCCCCCTCCCCGGAAACTTGATAAAAAGTACGTGTCCCAAATCTTTACCTTTCCTCAAGGCTTTTCCCCCCTCCCCCCCCCGAGACGTGGGAAAGCAAGATGAGTAACGAATCTGACTTTCTTCCCCTCCCAGAATATGTGTCCCTTCCTTACCCCCCCCGTTGAACTTCTCTCGTCTAGGTCCCTTTTCTTCTTTTCCCGTTGCGGGCCGCCCCTCTCGATCTCTTAGCTGGGTTCACCCCCCAGTTGTCCCTTTTCCTTTCAGCTTCGACTGATTTAGAGCTGGCCTTTTTTCCCTTAAGGAATAAGATGGTTCTTTTCCCAAGTATCTCTGCGGGAGGCAGTATCTTCCCCCTCGGGGAAAACTTTTTAGGAGAGGAGTGGAAGAGCTTTTTTCCAAAAAACTCTCTCCTCGACAACATGAGTCTTAGAAGAATGTGCTTCCCTCTCAGAAATTGGATTATAGGTTTTCTTCTTAAGAAGAAACTTTCCTGACAGAGCCTCCGGGAGTATTATGGATACTTTTTGTTCTCTTTTTCTCCTTCCCAAGCTTCGGAATCCACGTCGGACACTTCTTTTTCCTTCTTTTTTTCCCCCTTCTCGTTGAAGATTTTATCATTGAGGTTTCCCCCGCTCTGTACCAAGCGTTCGTGGGCTGAAGTTCCCCCCCTTCCCCCTCAAGCAGGGGAAAAACGTCTGCCCCTTCCCCCCTTTTTTTTTCTTCCCCCCATCACCGGAATCGGCCACCCCGGTTCGAAGTCCCAAACCACGCAATTTTTTTTCCTTTCCCCCCTTTTTCCTCTTCGGAAATCCGGGGACCGACCCCCCCCCTCCTCGGGCAGCCACCAGCCATTTCGGGAAAAAAAAAACGTGAGCTGAGAACCTCTTTTTTTTCCCTTTTTTTCCTTTCTTCTATCAACTGACGCCGTGCCCCCCCCCCCTTTTTTTCCTCCGTCCGGTCACCAGCGCACAGTTCAGCAGGCCCCTATTTACCGAGACGGCGCCCCCCCCCTTTTTTTCTTTCTCCTTTCCCTTTCCAAAGGCCGTTTCTCCCTTTCTTCCTTCTCTGAACGAGTCGTAAAGTCTTAGACGCTGGCATCCGGGATTGAACACCTTGGGAGGCTTGCTTTTTTTTTTTCCTCTTTTCTTTCTCCCTCCTGTTGATTGAAAATTTTTTCTTTCTTTTTTTTTTTCGTCCCCCCCGCATTCAAATCGCAACGCCGCCGGATGGTTCGACAGAGCTTCGGAAACCAGCGTCCCCTCCCCCCCTTTTTTTTTTTTTCCCCCCTGATTATAAGATATTATATTTTTCAATCTCCTCCTTTTTTTTTTTTTCTCTCTCTCTCTGATGGCGGAGCGGTCCCCCCCCGCTTTTTTCCTTGAAAAAAAGCCGTTCCCCTTCCCTCTCTGCGATTGAAAGCGGGGGGCCGCCCCTTATCGCGAAAATTTCCCCCCCTCTCCTCTACTAATCAGAGCGGCGGCCCTCCCCTCCCCCCCCTCCCTCCAAGTTTAAATCATGATTCCCAGCGTTCTAGACTTTTAAGAAGCGTTCTTTTTTTCCCTCTCTTTTTTTCCTTCGATCTCCCCCCTTTTTTTTTTCCCCTCACGTAGAGATCGAAGTTGGCTTTGGCGCCCCTTCCCGCCGTAGGGAGTCGGCCTTTTTTCTTTTCCCTGGAAGATTTGCTGAAGCTTAGGGACTTGTTGGGGATGGAATCACCTTTCCTTTTTGAGCGTGCCTTTTTTTCCCCCTTTTCCCCCCTTTTTCCTTTGGCCGGCGTTTGCTTCGAGGTCCTCACGTTTCCTCGGGCGGTGATGCTCGGAGTGCTCTTTTTTTTCTTTCCTGTTTTGTCGAGGACCCGGATGATGGGATCGCGGCGGCGCGCTTTTTTTTTTCCTTCTTTTTCCTTTCCCGTGATGTGGGTTTTTTCCCTTTTTCTGTGTCTTAAAGCGATTTTTTTTCGATTACTTCTCTTCGGCTGGCGGCCCGTGGTCCCTGCGTTAGGAGCATCTGGGCCTTCCCTCCCTTTCCCTTTTTTTTCCCCTCACCGCGGGGAAAAGTGTCCCTTTTTCTTTTTTTTTTTTCTCCAAGGAGAAAAAATCTTCAAACGATAAAGTTTCCGTCTATTTAGTTTGTTTCTCTCCTTCTTTTTCCTCTTGATTACGAGGATTGAATTTTTTTCTCTCTCGGGACGGCCCGGGCCCAATAATAAGAAGCTCCCCCCCCCCCTCTTTTCTTTTTTCTCTGCATCCCGAGCCTGTTTTTTTTTTTTTCCCCTTTTTCTGTATATTCGATGGATCGGATCTTTCCTTTCTTGTTTCCTTTTTCCTACCCACTGCGAATCCAAGTGAGAGTTTTCACTCCTTTTACCCCTTTTTTCTCGTTCGGACGTCAGGCGTGAGCCCTTTTCTTTTTTTTTCCTTTTATAAGAAGTTTTTTTTTTTCTTTTTCGCTGCGGCGGGTTCCTTCTTCTTGGAAAAAAAAAAAATTTCTCTTTTTTCTTTCTTTCTCTCTCGCCAGAAAGTTAAAGGTTCCATTTTCTTTTACGTCCAGATTTGGATGTTCGCACTCCTTTTTTTTCTTTTTCCTTTTCCCCCCCTGCGCGTGGGAGGAAAATCTTCTCTTTTCTTGAGGCCGTCGAGTCTCTCTTTTATAATTAGTCGCTGCCTTTTTTTCCCCCTCTAGATGGCGCCCCCCTTTTTTTTTCCCCTTCCTCTTTCCTCTCTAATGAGGACATTCCCGCCATCGTTTCTCCAAAGGACATGGCTGTTTTTTTCTTTCCTTCCCCCCTCTCAGGAAACGAGGGAAACCCATTTTTTCTCCTTTCCCATGATTTGGGATTCTCGTCCTCTGCTGCTAAGGAGCGCCTCCCCTTTTTTCTTTCTGTTGACTGACGAGAACTCTTTTCTTTTTTCCCTTCCCCGGGGACAATTCTTCGTTCCCAGTTCATGGTTTGGGGGGAGTTAAAGGCCCTTTTCTCTCTTTCTAGCTTCGTCCCTCCTCCCCCCTTTTTTTTAATAGGGGTGTGATTGTGCTCGATATTGTGAGATAAAGGTTTTTTTCCCTCCTCCCTTCTTTTTTTTCGAGTATGGGGTAAGGTCTTCCCCTCCCTTTTTTTTTCCCCAATAGGATAGGGGAGTGACCTTTCTTGTCAGCCCCCCCCCCCCCCCCTTCTTTCCCTCGCTGGAGGTGCGGTGATGTAGCGTCGCGATTTTTTTTTTTCTTTTTCTTCCTTTTTCCCGAGAAAAGACTTTTTTTTTTTCCCTTCCCCCTGGGACTCGGCAGGGAAAAAAATATCTTTACTCGGTATGATCAAGAAGCGTCTTCCTCTTTTTTCCTTTGAAAAAAGTAGAATCTTTTTTCTTTTTGTGCGCTCGAAAGGATTTTTAGGGTAGAGAAACTTCCCCCCCCTTCCCCTTTTTCTTTGCCAGCGGTTAGGAGTTCTCCCCCCCTTTCCCCCTCCTCCCAAATTAGGACTGAATTGATGGCGGCATGACAATTTTCAAGTGGGACTTTTTTCCCTTCCCCGGGAATAACCATAGTTCCCACCCCACAAGTGGAGCTGCTTTTTCTCCCCCCCCCCCCTCCCTGGGGTGGAGATAGATTTGATCCCTTTTTTCCTTTTTTCTCCTCTTGGAATTCAGAATCCTTGGGAGCGGGTCTTGGCTATCCCCAGGATTTTGCGAAGAATGGGTTTTTCCCCCCCCTTTTTTTTCTTCCCCCCCTCCCCCTCGTTGTTGGTTGTTGGAGATTTCCCTTCTCCTTTTTTTCCAAAACCCCCTGGCGCAATCCTTTCAGGCGATCCTTCCCTCCTTTTTTCTTCCCTCAAAAGCAGCAAATCCGGAATCTTTTCCCCCCTTTTTTTCTTTTCCTTTGGTCACCGCCCCGTCGCCACCTGCGAGTTGGAAACGATTTTTTCCTTTCTGTTCCGGTATAAAATGATTTTTTGAGTTTTTTTTTTTCCTTCCCTTTCTCGCTTCTTGCATTGCGCCCAGAAATTAAGTACGGAATTTGTCTTTTTTTTTTCCTTCCTATGATGGGAAGCGTTGCCCTTCCCTTTTCCCCTCCTCCCGTCGGTCTCACCGCACTCATCGACGGGTGGGCGGACCCCCCCCCCCTTTCCCCTTCCTTCTTGAGCTCTACGAGTAAAATCTTTTTTCTTCTTTTTCCCTTCCGGATCGTTTCGCTGACGTCTCAAAAATCGAATGCCCGAAATCAGAACTTTCCCCTTCTTGATGATTCCGAGTTTTTTTTTCCCTCCTTTTTTTTTTTTCCTCTTCAGCAGGGGAGCTTTTTTAAGCCGTGCCAGCAAGGAAGGCCAGCCCCCCTCCCCTTCTTTTTTTTTTTCCCCCCTGAGAGTCTTCTCCCCCCCCTTTTTTTTTCTCAAAGTACTCGCGTGCCCAAATCAACCCCAGAGTCCCCCTCCTTTCCCTTCTCTTTCGAAACATGTTTCCCCTCTTTCCCCCCTCCAAGGGCAAAACCATGTGAACGGTCCGAAGATGTCCGCGATTGAAATAACACTCTTTTTTTTCTTTCCCACTGTTACGCGGGTTCGAAGGTATGTCCTCTTTTTTTTTCTTTTTTCTTTTCATGCGCTCGTAGCGCTCCGTGACGAGATCAAAAAATATTTTTCGCCGGTAAGAGGTTCCCTTTTCCCCCCCCCCCGCGGTCCGTTCGTTGCGCGATAGTTGAGAAGGCCCCCCCCCCCCCCCCCTCCTTTTTTCTTTCTCTTGGTCGGGAAATGCTTTCCTTTCCTTTTCTCAACCGCTTTCCGCTTTTCTTTTTTTTCTAGCAAAAAGCGCTTCCCCTTTTTTTCCCTCCCCTTTGCCCCCCTCTGCGAAGCTCACGCAGCCAAAGCGACTACGAATGTCCCCCTTCCCTTTTTTTCCTCCCCCCGAGAGATTACGCCGAGTTTTTTTTTCCTTTTTTTCCCTTGGAACCGGGAAAAAACTTGCCGGCGAGATACGGTCCCCTTTTTAACTCTTCTCCTTTCCGCCGGCACGAGATCGTTGTTTGCAGAAAAATGCGGATACTTTTTTCCCCTTTTTTGAAATGTCTTCCCCCTTCCGAAAGACTACGTGGATTAACAACCTAGATCGTAGTTTTTTTCCTTTTCTTTCCTTTTCCCGAGATAGATTCCCCCCCTTTCTTTTTTTTTTTCTTCCTTTCTCCCGCATGATTTAGGGGGAGCATCTCCCCGATTACTTGTTCATATCGTGGCTCTGCTGATGGGATTCCTTCCTCCTTCAAGCTCGAAATCCACTTTTCCCCTCCCTTCCCCCCCCCCTGAATCAGTCCGGGGAAAAATTTCGTTGAAGATTTTCCCTTTCCTTTTTTTTTTTTTTTTTTTCTCTGTAGAGTTTCTTTTTCGGTTTTTTTTCTTTCTTTTCCTTCCTCCCTCAAAACGCGAAGTAACGCGAAATCTCGTAGACCAAGTTTGCACCCCATCCACCGACCTTTTTCCCTTTTTTTTCAAAAGCCGCTTTTTTTTTTTCTCTTTGTCGCTCGAAATCCGGACCGAACCCCATCAGCCTCCTTTTATCAGACACCCGCCATCGGCCCCTTTTCTTTCCTTTTTTCTTTCTGTATCGATAATAAGGCATCACCTCGTTTTTTTTTCTCCCTTTTTCTCCCCCCCCCCATGTCCGGAAACTTCCTCAACCGTCCTGTACACCAGCGACAAAGGGTTCTCCTCTTCCTTCCCCGGAGCCAGCACTTCGCGCCTTCCCTTTTTCTTTCAAAAGCCTGGTTCTCGCGAGTCAATATCTATTCGCTCTGTCTCTTCTCTTCTTTTCCCCCCTTTGGTAATCAGGGATTGACACTTGGTTTTTTTTTTTTTTCCTTCTCTAGTATCGATCGTCTGATGTAAAGATTTTCGCTGATTTGGCACGCGGGCCCAGATTCAATTCCCCCTTCCCCCCTTTTTTTTTTTTTCCCCTCCTCCCCCTCGCTTAAGAAACAAGCGGCCAATTTCCCTTTTTTCCTTTTTTTTCTTTTTCC
>Ga0179593_1635796_pt1 | contig 14944 bp, 11 predicted proteins | sample CZODoug2_1_08_16_FD_185931 | JGI IMG/M metagenome (GOLD analysis project Ga0179593, IMG submission 185931) | Vadose zone soil fungal communities from Angelo Coast Range Reserve, California, USA - CZODoug2_1_08_16fungal (PacBio error correction) | ecosystem: Environmental > Terrestrial > Soil >... | reverse complement strand
TTTTTGAGAGGCCTTTCCCCGTTTTGTCTTTTCGCGATCGACAATTTCGCCTGCAGCAAGGGTTCCGTGGTCGTCCTTCACGGATTCAGAGAGGTTCCCCTCATATCCCGTTCTGTCGGGCCTTCGCCCCCGAGAGCTTTTTTCGGTAGATCCCAGAGCCCCCCCCCCCCAGCCCACAACTTGATCGCCGGTGGCCTCTCCCTTCTGCTGTGGGAAAATTTCCCCAAAAGCCTAGGCTCTTCCTCCTGTTCCGGTCGCGTGTGGTTGTACGGCTTTGTTTGTTGCCTCAGCCGGGGATGCTTTTCGCGGCCGCGGATACTGACCCCGCCTGTTGGATCGTTCCTCCCTTTTCCTTCAACGACCACCCCTCCGCCCCATGCTCCCTTCTGAATAGCTGAACCTTTCATCCTCTACCCGTTTGGCCAAAATCTCTCGCTAAACAGACGTTCTTCCCGGGAAGTCGGGTGCGAAGGTGAAGAGAAGGACAGTGACGCTGTTGGACGATAGCTTTTTCTTGCGACTTCTTTGGGCCGCCGCCCCTCCCGTCCGCCCCGATGGTTGCTAAAAACGTTAAAGTCTTTCGCCGTGGCTACCCGCTTTTGCCTTAAGCTTCGAAAGGTCGCCCCCTTTCTTTGCGGTTGTAGAGCATCATGGAGGCTGGTGACCGACGGCGGACCGGAAATCTGAATCGGTCCCCCCTGGGTTTTCCTTTACGGAATCCCGCCACTTCTTCTTTTTCAATGTTACGCTCCCTTCCTGGGAGACCCTTGCGTTCGAAGTTCTCCCTTTGTTTTCATTGTAGAGCTGGACCCTCCCAAAAAAAAACTTTCCGCGGAGTGCCCTACTTGGTTTTTTAGACGCGAAATGTCGTGCTGGCATGTGAGGCCGGCAAGTTCTGGGATCATCGAGACGCGCGGGTCCCTCAGCCGGCCTTCTTCTCCCCCCGAAATCAATGACCGATTCCAACCTCAGCGAATCCTCCCTGGATAGTCCCCCTCGCTCTTCGAGAAGCCTTGTTCCCCTATAAACGGTAGACTTTTTTCCTCCGCCTACCTGATCCTGGCTCAGACGACTTCACGACTTTAAGGGGAAGGGCGATTCGCGAAGGGGGCGATCCCGAGACGTCCCCGGACAGTTTTCCCTTCCCCGCCGGTGGGGGGTCTTCCAACCGATGTTCTACGAGGAGGTCAACCTACGCCGAGTCCTTTTTTTCTTCGTGGGTCAGCGCGCCTCTTTTCCTCCTTTTCTGGGGAAGCGTTCCGCGGGCAAAGTGTTTCCGTCAGCGCTCGGGACTTCCGCCCTGGAGGAAGAAAATTGAGGTTGGCCTCCCTCCCCGGCTCCTCCTACGCGAGAAAATGAGCTGTATCACTGAAGCCCGGTTTAGACCTCAATATTGTCCGAAGTACTATAGCGTCGCGCGTCAATTTTCTGAACTCTAGCCGTCGCTTGTCGATTTTCCAACAGATAACCCAGCGCGTTAGTCTTCCCCCCCCCGCATCGCCCCTTCTCGGTACTGCGCCTTTCCGAACCCCGTCACCTTATGAACCTACGGTGCCCGCTGCCTGGAAAGACTCACCTTCAAGAAGGATCAACGATCACCTCCCCAAGAACCCAAGGAGAACCACCACGCGGGCAAGGTACTTACAAAAGTAAGAAATGCAGAAAGGCCTTTACTACAAGGCGAAGGGATGTACAAAGAAACCGGAAGGGAGCCCACTTGCCCCCGGAGGCGAATGTTCTGTGAGGCAAACCCCTTACGATCCACCCGGGGACTGGGAGACACTCAGACCCCCCCTAAATGTACGATGAGAAGACTAGAGGAGTGTAAGGGCGTGGTTCACAAAAGTCTCGAAGGAGCACTTGAAGAGAATAACCCTGAAATGAAGGGGGTAGAGATAAGGCAGCAGAAAGAGGGAGAGGGACAGGCCCACACGCCCCGGAGGGGACTGCCGTCAAAGGGGCCGGGACCCCCCTCCTGGGGGTTGTGATACTTCCCCCTCCCCGCTTACGGGGGCTTTAGGGGGCACCCGCCGTTTTTTTTCCACAGGTCCCAAAAACAGGCGGGATTTGCCGACTCAATTTTTCGAAGTCTGAGTTCCTGCGGAGTGAGGACGAGAGTTTCCCATGTCGGCGCTGATTTTGGCACCCCTCTTCGAATAAGACGTTTATCTCTCTCTTTTAATACTTTCTGAGATAAGCGTCGTTCGAAGAATTGGAAAGGCCTCGCCGAGCGGAAAGCCCCCCTTTCCCGGAAATCATCCCCCGCTTCCCTTCCTGGCGGCGAACGCCCTGGTTTTCCCGCCGGGTTGTTTCCCTTTGGCCCGGGTACCAGGACAACACTTCAAGGCTTCGCACGGGCTGGCTTTTTTTTTTTTCCCCGGCACACCAGAAGGAAGTGAAAGAGTGAAAGCCCGATTGCCCCCTTGGGATTCCCCCCCCCAGGGACCGTCGCCGACTCCGAGAACGGAACCCCCCTGGGCAAGTTGATGAGATTATATTGTTCGCGGAAACCCAAAAAAGGAATAAGCGTTAGGCATCGGTTTGATACCCCCCCGCGGTTCTTCCGGAAAAGGTGCTCTTCCCCCACCCGGAATACGAGCCGTGAAGTCTTTTTCCAGCAGGGAATGCGATGGCGGGCTGAGGATGAAGTGACGGTATCCCACAGGCAAACGGTGGGCTTAGGAGGACGGGAGGGAGTACCAGTGGGGGGGGTTTTCTGTTCCTGCGTGGTCTCTGCGCGCCGTGGCTGCCGCGCTTCCTTTGGCTTGGTAGGGCGCCCTCTGGGCCTGGCTTTTTGACTTGCGCCGCTCCTCCAGTCTGTCGGACAGAGTTTTGGCAGTCGGTTCCTTGTGCGGTGCGCTGGCTATTGAGCTTTTCACACCGTGTTCCAGCTGGCGTTTAACGGTACCCTCCTTTGTGGTCTTACTCCTCGGGAGGATGCCCCTCCTGGGGAGGAGGTTCGGAGCTGGAGGTTCGGGGCGGGCCGGGGGGGGGAGGTCGGGTGATAGGGGACGGTTTCGCGTCCTCGGGGGTGGGGATGGGCTCTCGGGTGTAGGGTCGGGCTTTCCCGGGGGTTTCGTTTGGGTGGTTTTGATTCTGGTGGGTTGTCAGTCTTTGAAGAACACGAGGTGAGAATAGTTCCCGGGGTGCTTTGTGGGTCGGGAGAGCCTTACGAGCAGGAACACTCTCTCTCGTAAATAATCTTTCCTTTTTTCTTTTTTTGGACAAACTCGACAAGCTTCTTTTTCCTCAAAAAGCGATCTTCGATTGACGAGATATTCCCCCCCCCCTCTATATGGACTGAAGGACAATTGACTTCCTACCTTTTTCTATTCAGCTCCCCCTTTTCAATGATCAGTTTCGGCTTTTTTCTTTCCTAGGGTTAGAGCTTAGAGGAAGGGGCAGGAGGCTTCCAATATCCTTTGTGGAATAAGAAGTCTCAAGTCTAAACCATGAGATAGAAGGAACCCCGTGGCCACGACGATATTATCAGAGCTACCAGACTTTTCGTCCCCCCTATGAACCATCGAATCACAGCCCTTTCAATAAAGTAGTACAGCGGATTTCTTAGCTTGTGAACGGACCCCCCCCGTGCGGGGGATGTTTTTTTCGGGGACGTCCTCTTTCCTAGTACCAGTCGCTCCTGCCCCTCCCGTTTGAAGATGTAGTCTTAGCCCCCCTCCTTTATCAGGGAGGAGGCTTGGTCGAGGGCATTTTTTTTCATCTTCTGCAGCTGTTTCCTTATGTAGTCTTTTTTCTTTCTTTGTGGTAGGTAAGGGATTCGTTCCCTTTTTTTCTTGCTGAGCCAGCGCCAGAACGTGACGATGCCCCGGAACTTTGAATGACAGTCCATTCCCGACATTTACGTCCTTCCTAGCGGCACGGACCCTGTAGGCAACTCTTCCTTTTTGGTACAGGTTCTCTCTACATGGACCAGCGAGGCTTTCTCACGCGAAAGCCAGACTTTGACCAGGGACAGGAGCTATTCTCGATCCCCCTTGAGAGGTCAGTTTCTTATGCTTCCTCTCTGTGATGAGATAGACCTTTCCCCCTTCCAGTTACGAGGTAACGTTTCAGAGGTAAAGAGAAAGGTGAAAGAGATCTTTTTTCCAACTCCACACCATAGGCCTTTTCCTTGGGGAATGACAGATTCCTCCCCTACGGGGCGTGAATCCGGGAACGTTGTGCGGGCCCCTCGGGGAGGGAACGGTGCCGAGCCCCCTCATTTTTTCTATTAGTCCCCCCCCCCCCTCTCTTCGATAGTAAGTAAGAGTCCCCTTCTTCTCTTTTCCATATAACCCTTTTTGGCAGAATATGGTCTCTCTTCTATCTTGTGGAAACCGGGAGAGGAAGGTAATATTCCTCCTCAGGTGGAAAGAATGAGAGGGTTTTTTTAATAGTGTAGTGGTTCCTCTCCGTACTCCCGACTAAATCCCTTGGTAGAGTTCAGTCCCGCGCCCAAATCAATAATAAAAGTCCGGGCACGTAATACTCAACCCCTGACTCCCCCCCCAAAGAAGGACCCCCTCCTTCAGCAGGAGCTTGCTTGAGTCCCCATTCTCAGCCTGCCCTGCGATAGGGCGGCAGCCGGGATGTCTTCTCTGGGTGTACCCCGAGCCGATTGTGTGAACTGCCATGGATTGGGTCCCTCTGCCCCTCTCCGCTGAATCCGACAGCCCACGCGGGGTGTCGGTCGATAGACACGCAGGATGCCAGTCCTTTACCGCCCTGGGAAGCGATACGGCAAAATCCCCTTTAAATATTTTTAATCTTTTGTTGAGAATCGTCCCCTAGATGTGATGTCTTCTTTTTCTTTGGGCAGATGGGCAGCTGGCATAAGGACGGCTCTCGACAGCTGTTTTCGACTTCATAGTTTGCCACAGAGTGGTCGAAGGTCGGATCATCCCTTTTTCCTCATCTCCGGGAAGTCGGTCCCCTCCAGGAACCTGAAGATATTTTTTATAGTTAGGGTTCTCCCCCCAGCGGCCGACCCGATAGCCTAGATCGGATCTGTTCCATCATCCGCACAAAGCTAGGCCTCAGGCTTTCCTTCGTTTTTTCTGTGTTTGATGTTCTTGTGACTAAGTGAGGATCTGGAAGTGGATACGCTTACCCCTGACCTGGTTTTCTTAGTAGGGATACGGCTCATTTCAAACAAAAGAATGTTCCCCCTTCTCAGGATGTCCACTGCAAGGATCCCTCACCTGTGAATCTTTTTCCCTCCGATAGAAAGAGCTCGCCCCCCCCCTGAAAGGAAGTGGGTCCAGATCTGGGTGAGAAGTTTGCCTTCCTGGCTTTTTGAGGACGTACGATCTTTCCCCCCCTGATTAGAATCCAGGGCCGATAATATGGCTCGGCAACTCAGCCTCTTTCGAAGCAACCCGTTCCCGTCTGGTTCCTCACGACCCGATGTTGATTATATTGTGCCCCAAGAACTCTCCCCCCTTCTATTTTGCGGTTTTGTGTCAGACTGGCGGCTTTTCGGACGACGGCGGACAGGACTGTATCTATTGCCGGGGAGATCATCAACCGGCGAGCCCCGAACTTCTTGAACGGAAAGTTCAGCGGCCTCGACTTATCTAATTTCCTACGTCCATTGGCTTCCTTCGAAAAGTTGGAGTTCCAGTTATCACCTCTTCTGTGTACATGTAGAGAGAATAATAGCTTTCCAGACAGGCCTCTTTTCTTCTACAGGGTCGTGACTTTCTTTCATCCTCGAAATGTAGTGCTTGTTATGGGCATGCTGCTTGGTATTCCCTTTCTGGATTTCTGAGGGCATCAGCCGGCCCTCCCCCGGTGCATTTCACGACACCCCCTGGCAACCCTTTCCCTCGTCCGAAATCCTGGATCAAACAAGAATGTCGAGCTCTTCACTTTTATTGACCTCTTCCCCCCCCCCCTTAGGACCTGTGTTTTTGCCTCCCCCCTTTGATCAGATCTTCATCGACTTACGGGCAGGGCTTCTGCATTTACTCTACTGGTACGAGCAGGCGATTCTGTCACCGAAAGGGCCGCCCTCCCTCCTTTCCCTTGGGCAGGGATTTTTTTCCAAACCCGCCTGTGCTTCTACGAGGTCTTCCCTTCTCCTCGTCGTAAGCGGCGACGATTCCTGTTACTCTCTGATGAAAGAGTCGGGCACGTCCCCCTCGAGCATTTTTTTTTTCCCCCGATGAAGAAAAGAGATTTTGGCAGTCAAGGGTCTCTTGATTACCTAGGAAGGCCCTCCCCTCTCCATGACACTGCAGTGATATGCATAACCCTCTCCCTTTCCACTTTCAGAAGTAAATATAGAGACTGGCCTCTTCAATTCTTTAAACAGCTTTTTTTTTTCCTCTTGTAGAGTTTGTCAAAACCCTCCGCCTTACAGGATGATTGATCCGATCGAGTTTTTCTTTCCTTTTTTTCCTGACACATCCCCCCCCCCCTCCCCGATTGGTTGCGCGGCCGGAAAGCACTTCAGAGCGTAACTCCTCAGGGGAGCTCCTCCTCCCTCCAGCTAATGCTTTTTTTTCGGCTGCCACTCCTGCAAAGGTCTTGACCTGGGCTGGCCCGGTGAGCGGACGAGAATCCCGAGCTTTCTTCCTTCTTCCGTTTTCTTTTTTTATGGCCGCGACAGCGATCAGCTTCCCCCGGTACCGGCCTTTTTCCCTGTTTCCGCGCCCTTTTTGCCGGGCCCTTGCCCAGCCTTGAGTGTCTCGCGGTAACCTCTAGTCCGGCTTTCTTTCCTGTTTTTTTTTTCCCCGCCAGCTAACGGGCGTTAGCTGTCTTTTCCTTTTTTCCCCCGGCAGGGCTTTTTGGATTGCAGACGCCAATGGCGAGTTCGCCGACGGTTCCCTTCCTGGCGATTCCGAGCTTTCTTTTTGGCCAGGCGTCGAACTACGAATGTAGCTCCCTTTCCCTCCGGTTTTTTGTGAGCTCTTTGTCAAAAGCGCCGCAGCGACATGCCTCTTCCCTCATCCGCCGGAAATAGGAGGAGAACTACGCCATTGCGTATGACACCATTTTGGGACTTCCTCTCTGTTTGACCACAGGACCCCCCTCTTTTTTAGCGGCTTGGACTGCCCTTCTCCTTTTCAAAAGGCCCACCAGAATTCCTGGGCCTGCCGTGAGTAACGAGAGAAACCTCCTTTTCTCTTTTTCCCGGGCCCGCTCGCTGGTAATGGAGAGACCGCCTTGGACGGTGATGAGCGATAGCTGTAGTTCAATCCCCTCCTACGCGTTCTTCCCCCTTTTTTCCTTTTTCTCTGTAGAAATTCCATGGTAACGGCATACTTGAATGGAGTTTCCTCCTGTAAGGGAGGCTAAGCAGGCATGAGCTTGTGAGTCTTCTCTCTTTCTGAGCCGGACATTCCCTCGGTTTTTTTTCAGGCCCCTGTTTTTCGAGAACCGGATTCTCCATCCTTTGAAGGATTTGTGAAGGAGGTCCACCCGAGAGGAGATCTTATCATCAGCCCTTTCCGCCTCTTTCTCCAACTAGGACAAGATGCCTTTTCACAGTCACCCCGCGAGACCCTGCGAGGCCCAGTCTCTAGATTTCTTTTGACAATATGGAGTGTATAAACTTTTATGCATCCCTGCAACCTCCTCTTTCCTTTTCGAGAGCGTTTTTCATTCGAGAGCCGGGCAGGCCCCCCTCTTACTCTTATCCGTTTCGGTACCCCAGTAATAAAAAATGAGTCTAGACTCCACACGTTGAACGAGATCTTGCAGTCCATCCTGTAATATAGCCGCTTTCACCCGATAGACTCTCCGTCTTTCTCAGTAGAACCATTTTCTTCTTCTATCGGTCCCTTCCCTTGGATGCCGGCAAGGCTGTCCGGGGTTCCTTCCTGCTTAGTAAAGTAGCTTTCTCCCGGACCGGGACTTCCTCTGTCGTATGATGGCACCGCTCTCCCTTCTTGATGCCCCCCCCCTATATGGCATCGTGCATCACCTTACTCCTCTCTTTTCCTCCAGGATGTTTTAGGGTGGCCAGGTTTGTCATGGATTAGTGCAATGCCTGTTGCCGTTTCTCCCTCTCTTTCGTCTCCAACAGAAAGTGACGCGGCCACTTCCGGCCTGCATGCATCCTTTCGCGGATTTTCCTGGCTCTTTGCACGTACACTTTAGGACACCTCAGCTTCGTTCTGGTTTCCTTGCTATCGAAATCCTCCTCGGCTGGCCACGCAACCTTTTTCTAAGGATATGGCAGACCCGGGACGTCTACTTTCTTTTTTCTCCTTACTTCGCAGGAAGTGCGTCTCACGGGATGATGAGATTCCCTTTTTTTCCCCGGAAATTACGATGCTGGTACTCTTCCTTCTCTCCCCTCCGTCTGACGCGCGCCTGGCACATGCTCCCCCTTCGCCTTCGGAAGATCAGCACCCTTTCCCCTCGAACCATGGGAACTTGGCTGGCGCCCTTTTCGGACGGTGTCTTCTCCCCCGCTCTGATATACAGTCGCTCTTCCCTGACGAGCGTCCGTCGAGTTTCTTCCCTTCTGTTCACCGTATCACCCTAGATCCGGTTGCAGAATCTTCCTTCCTTTATCTTGTGGCCCTTCGCTTAGCGGTGAGCCTAGGGACAGCCTGCTCTGGCGGATTTTAATAGGGAGTGGACTTGTAGGCCTACTCCCATTCCCTTTCTTTTCCGGATACGAGGCTCTCATCCCTTTTTTCATAAAGCAAACAAAGGCAGTACCACCCTCTTCCTCTCTGAAGCCGAGCTGTTGCAGGATGATTCCCCCTAGATTCTTCTCCCTTCGATAGGGCTCCGCTGTTCAAGAGCCGATCCTTTCTGCAGGTGCCAGGGCGGGCAGTAGATGAGGAAATAAGCTCCTCCGACCTTAAAAAAAGTTGAAAATGGATGTCTTCTTCCCAGATTTCGATTTCTCCTTCCTTTTAAGATGACCCATCCCCCCTGGTCCTCTATACAGACCTCTTTTCTATTTCCTCCTCCTAAGTTTTTTCCTCTATCTACCGGAGAGTGATGAATAGAGGGCCTTCAATTTCCTTTTCCCTGCGGGAGATCCTCCCCCCCAGATGTCTCCCCGCCAGGGGCCCATGGTCGAAGGCGTCAGTTTCCCCCTCATCGACTTTTCCTTTTCCCGCCATGCCCTTCTGCGCGGATCGAACCCGTCTCCAGCTGGCAGCCGATTTTTTTCGCCTTCGCTTCTGGGGCCTTCCTCGGTGCAGGCGCTTCTTGTGTTTTCGTCCTTTTGGGATGCGTTTTTTGCCTCATCTTTTTCTTTCTGATTGCGAGGCAGCTACCTCTCCTGGCTTTTTTCCGCATTACGAAACGCTTACCTCCCTTCTCATGCATGGGATGGACTAGCTGAACCCCTTCTCCCCTTGGCCAAAATATCGCAGAGCCTCCATCTTTCTTTCTCCTTTTCAGTAGGGTCAGAGTGAAAGATCTCTTTTTTTCTCTTCTTTGAAGACCAATAAGTCGTGATAGCAGAGGAGATAATCGGATATGCACTACTCCCTATTTGCTCCTCCTTTCACGTCTGGTTAGAGGGTCCCTCTTTCTTTTATTCTTCAAGGCATGAACCACTCCCGATGTGAGGTTGTTCGAGAGATCTGCTTGGAACTCGTCTCTTTTTCTCATACTACTGGCCCTCGGGGCCGGGCTTCGGCGGAAAGGCATCCTCTTTTCTTTGAGGCAAGTAATCCCTTTGAGATAGTCATCCCTTTTCTATACTTAGAACCTTTTTTCCGTTAGAAGTTTCGATGCACGCAATGTCTACCTTCATCTCTGGAAAATCCCCCCTCTGGGTCTAAGGGTCGCCTTCTCCGGTTCGTTCAGACTTGCATTGATGGAATGATGTCTGCCTCTCTTCCCGTTCTGGGACTAATCCCAGAGTCCCCCTCCAGGCCCTTCCCTTCCCTACTCCACTGACCGGACCACCTTTCCTAAGACGACATCCTTTTCCCCCCCTTATGAGAGATTAGAGAAGCTCCTTCCCGGTATGCCCTTTTTAATAACATGATAAGTCTCTAAGACGGACAGCTTTCCCTTCCTTGCGGCTGAATAGCCCAGGGAAGACTTCCCTATAGCTTTCCTGGACAGCATGGAAGGAAAATCCCCCCCTTTGCATGTCCTTTCTCCGACAACCAGCTTTTCTCTTTCTTTCAACTCAGCCGCTTTCCTGTGCCTCGAACTTCCCTCCCTTTACGAGGACGCGTTTTTCTGTGGTCTTTTTTTTGTGCATCCGTGTTACGTTCTATCCTATTGGTGAGGACTTACTTCTCTGCCCTCCCTTCTGGCGTCTCCTCTCTTTGCGCTACTAGGGCAGCCTCTGCCTCCCCTGTCTCCTATCCTTCTACCGGTTTAGACCCCTTCCCTCCGCTCATTTCTTTCCCCTAAGCGATCTCCCCTTCTTTCCTCGGTTTCTTCCCCCGTTTTCTTTCGCTTTTTCCAAAAGCTCTCCTGCGTTACCGGATGATGCTCCTCCCCCCCCCCCCGTCCGGAAGGGACTCGCTTTCCCCCTAAGAAACCCCCCCCTTCTGATAAACTAGGTTTTCCCTGGAAACGCCTTCTTCCTGGTAAGGATCCTCACTGTTCCGCAAAACGCACGCCATTCATGACTGTTAGTTCTTTTTCACTGGCTGAACCTCCCCCTCCCTTTCCTCATGGAGGGAAAGGTTGAGGTTCCCCATCTACTCTCACCGCTAGGATTCCCGGAGTAGTATGGTGGAATGTCCCTAGCGACAGCGCTAAGATCATCCAAACTTTCCCGTTTTTCCTTTCTCTCAAGGGCCTCTTCCCCCTCCTTCAGGGCAAAGCTCCCCATATGTACTCGCCCCGTGCTTCCTTTTTTCTTGTTTGCGCGAATACCGGACCTCACGCCTCCCTTTTCTCTGGAAGTTTCCTTTTCCGTCCACATGGTCCACATTTCTTGTCCTCCCAATTCGTGAGTTTGGCCAGAGCGCGGGTCCCTTTCCTGGCCAAGGAGTAGACTACGACCGAGTTATTTCTCTTTTTCCAAACCTTTTTTTTTCTCTCTGATTTACGAGTCTCCCCCAGAGAAATGCGAGAGGGACATCAGACCCGTCCCCCCCTTCTTGCGAACTACGACTTTTACTGTGGAGCGCCATGCGGGTTTCCCCCCCACACCCTCTTCTACTTACAGGTAGCCCTGGATTGAATGCCTATGATAACTTCCCCCTCCTTCCTGTCACGGGCCCTTCCTTTCTCTCTAGGAAACCATGGGGAGATGTCCCTCTGCCTCTCCTCGGTAGAGGCCCTTTCCCGGAAGGGAAAGTTTCTGATTCGATGTTTTCAGGCAATAAGTAAAAAAGTAAAATCGCTTTCTCTCCCGACCATTTTCTTCTTTTTTTTTCCCAGAGGAGAAAGGTAAACGTTCCTACTTTCTTCTTTTTCATCCGCTGATTCTTTCGCTGAGGGAGTTGAGGAAATCCCTTCGAAGGGACCAGGGATTGCTGAGTGGGTAGACTCTTTTTCTTGTGTTTTTTTCAGGCCCTGTCGGGACGTAGAAAAGGAGTTCTAGGGGCCCTGATTGTGGTCCTTCTTTTCCTGAACCCCCTCCGGATTCCGCGCTTGTGAGTCTTGGACAATCGACAATACTGGGGACCTCCCCTCTTTTAGGAAGATGCCTTTTCCCTTCCAGTATCCTTCTTTTTCGACTTGTCTAACAGTTACTGATTCCCACTTCCTTGATACTGCCTCAGTTTCTGCTGTGCTTTTCGCGGCGTCTCTCTTTCCTTCCTATCTCATGGTCGTCATCTCTCTAAGTCATAACAAGTGGCCCTCCTCTCTTTCAGCGCTTCCCAGGTTCCTTCTCGAAGCTTCCCCTCCTGCAAAGGAAGCTTTTTTACCTCCCCCGAGGGTTGTTCCCTCTCTTTCCGGCACAGGCCACGGCGGGATGGCCCCTCCTGGTTTCTCCGTCATAGCCTTTCCCCCTTCCTCGATCAGCCCGGACGGAATTCCTCCTTGCTTCTGATCCCTTCTAGAGGATGGCAAAAGTCCATATTTAATAGTGGCTTCTTCTAGACTGCTCGTGGTTCCTCCTTTCTTCTTCTTTCTTTTTTAAGGGATTCGTTATTTTCCTTTCCGGGAAGGTTTCCTTTTTTTTTTCTGCTGTCAAAGACCCCTCTTTCCACCGGCAGAAGCCATGCAGGTAACTTTTGGCTTCCCCTCCTCAAGGAAAATGTAGCCTCCCTCTTCAGTTTTTTTTTCTATGATGAGATATAATTTCTCTCTTGTGAGAAGTAGGACCACAAGTCCTTCGAAGTCATGGCTCATTTCGCGTAATTATAGAGTCCCTTTCTGAAAGGACTTTTGAAGGTAAGCTCCTCCTATTGATCAATAAGCAATTATTCCCATACTCCCTGTAAGAAGTCGCCCTCCCTAGTCAGATATCCCCCCCCCCCCCCAAATCAAATATTATCCCGCTGTATTTTCTCTGAAGATAATAACTTTTCTGCCAAAATGGGACGTTTGTGGAGGGAGCCAAACCTCGTCCTTTCCTCTTCTCCTATAGGATATGAATTATTTTTTTCTGTATATAGTACTTCCCCCTTCCCTCTCAAGGATGTACCTTATAACAATCTTCCTCTCTCCCCTGGAAGAATATGGTCCTCTCTTCCTCTATCTGTGTTAGAGGAGCCTGTTTCCGATGTAATCGTCCCATTCTCCTTTTTTTTAATAGTGTATTTCAGGCCTTCATAAAGAAAGGTGGTTAGCGGACAACACTTCCTCTAAATTCCTCCCCCCTGAGGCACGCCCCATCCCTTTACAACCACACTCGGTGAACGCGCCCACCTCTTCCTTCTTCTGGTCCCAGCTCTCAGGACGGACGTCCTTGAGGGAATGCTTGGTTCTCCTTTTTTCCCCCCCCTCTCGCTCTCCTTCCCATGGAGGGGGACCTTCCCCCTTCGAGAGGCCAGCTTCTTTTAATCCTCCTCCTCACTTGGCACATGTTTTCCTCTGCCAGCTTTTTATGCCAGCTGCTCACCGCCCTGGGCCTCGTGCCTCTATAGTTTAATAATAATTTCCTTTTGTTGGTTTTTCTTTGTGCTGATCGAGGCCCCTTTCGGGCTCGCTGGCATCATGCTGCCCCCAGCTGGCCGCGGGCCCGCCCCCCCCACCCCATTGCCCCTCGTGGTCGACTCTTCTTAGGTCTAATCGCCTCCTTTTCAGGTCCCCGACAAGCGCAGAGATCGTTCCGGTTAGAAACCCGGAGTCATAGTCCTCTAGCCCTTTCCTTTCGAGATGGGGTCCTCCTCCTTCACTCTCGGCTGAATTTGTGTGGGTGTACGCCTTTTTTGATTCCGTGCCCAGAAGGTATCTTTCCCCTCTTATCCGCCCTCCCTTGGATGGAGTCTCTCCGGCGCCTCAAAGTCCCCTTTTACCTCTTTTTCTGCTAGGCTCTCCCCCTTCCGGATTCCCTTCGAAATCTCCTTTGGCCCACAAGATAGCCTCGGTCGTCTCCCTTTTAAAGCTAGGTTCTCCTTTTTTTGTTTTCCTGGAACGTCTTACTGCGGCTGACGTCGTAATACCTCCTATCCCGAAGAGCGATAATTTTTTTCCTTCCCCCTGTGCGAAACGCCCTTTTACCCGTCTGTTTAGAGTTCCCCCCTCTTTGATGTCTTCCAGGAAAAAGAAAAGTCCATGTGAGGTTTGAGCGAGGTCATCGGCTTTCTTTCCCAGAAGGTCCTTCCCTTAGTATGGAAGCTTTTTCCTTTCTTTTCTTTCCAGAGCGGACCGGCTTCCCTCCCCTTGGCCGGCAAGTTCGCTTAGCCCCTTTCCTGCTCTCCGGAGACAATATACCTTTCACAGGTTTCTCAAAAGCCTCTCCCTTCGGATGCGTCCTTTCTGGCTCCCCCAATGCCCTGTTCGGGTCGTGCCCTCCTCCGCGAAATTTTCGTTCTTCTTCTTGCGTTTCCACGTTATGGGACATCATATGAGGCCCCCCCTCTCTTTTCCCTTTTTCCAGGCCATTTCACTCCTTACCGACAACCTGGCCACCCTCCGCGGAATGGGGACGACATTCCTTTCTTCCCCTTTTCGAGAAGATGCAAGATTGTCCCCTCCCTTTATGATTTCTTTTTTTCAGAGGAGGGTGACGCTTCATCGATTCCGGTCGGGCTGATCTCTCCGGACTCGTCTCAGGCGATGACGTCCCCCTTCCCCCCTTCCATCCCGCCGTGTGGCCGGTTTTTCCCCCCCTCTTTCCTCGACACCCCTCCGCCGCGTCTCCCTCTCGGTTCAGCGGTTACATTTTTCCGCCCTGGCCAAGGTTTCCCTCGCTTTTCCCTGGTTGCTTATTGATTTCTCTGACGACCCAGGAGATCAGCGCCCTTCTCTCCGAGCGTCTGACGAAAATTTCTTCTTTTCCTCGTTTTTCCCCCTATTGTGCGCACGTCCCTATTCCTTTCTTCCGCGTCAATCGGCTGAAAAGCTAGCTGTCCCTTCTTGTTCGTTTGGCCCTCCCCGAAGCGCGTACCGGCTGATGCTTTTCCCCTCCCGTTCCTTCTTCGACGCCTGCCACCACCCCCCCTTCCGTCACCTGATGCTCACTTTGGCTTACGCCTGATTCTCCAGCTCCTTTTTTTCCTTGTCCCTCACGGTTCTCTTTCTCATGCCCTTCCCCCTCCCCGTCACGGCTGCCACTCCATGCAGGGATGCCTTACCTGGTCTTTTACTGTTCGCCTCTCCCTTTCTCACGACGGTTTAGTCCTGGTTCTACAGCGATCAGCCTCCTCACTTCCCCGGCGTCCCTTCTTCCGCTGCGCGGGCCCGTGCAAGCTCCCCTTTCGATCAAAGGCGGCTTTCCTTCTTCTTTTTTTTTTCCTGTTTCCCGGCCCCAGCCGCTACGGGCTGTAGCATTTGTACCGCCCTGTTTCCCCGCAGGGCGGTCCAAGGTCCACAACCGCTTTTTGAACTTTTTTCCCTTTCCTCCTCTCGGTCCTTCGGCTTCTTTTCTTCCGGAATGTCGATG
>Ga0179593_1531783_pt1 | contig 14944 bp, 29 predicted proteins | sample CZODoug2_1_08_16_FD_185931 | JGI IMG/M metagenome (GOLD analysis project Ga0179593, IMG submission 185931) | Vadose zone soil fungal communities from Angelo Coast Range Reserve, California, USA - CZODoug2_1_08_16fungal (PacBio error correction) | ecosystem: Environmental > Terrestrial > Soil >... | reverse complement strand
TTTTCCCTGAAGTTTTTAACTGGCGTCGGGCTGGGAAATAATCTCTTTTCCACCCACTGTTCTCTTTTTTCCCCCCCCCCCCGTTGATCCTCTTCGTTTCGAACACGATATTAATGCTTTTTTTTCCCCTTTTGCCGGGGAAAAGCCTTCGCCCCCATCTCTTTTTCGGCCATTTCCCTCTGCGGAATCTACTCTCCACGCCCCAAAACTTTTCTTCCTCCCATCTGTTCCTAACTTCCCTTTTTTTCCCCCCCCTGCAGGTGGCTGAAGCCTTGTTCCCATAAAAGTCCCTTTTAATCCTTCATCGTGAAATTAATTTCTCCCCCGGGATCTCCTCCCCTGTACTTTAACTTTTTTCATTCGCGTGCGCTCCTTCCCCCCCTGTCCTGTCCCCCGTTATAAACCCCCCATAACCCCCAGACGTAACTTTTTTTTTTCCTTCCTTATGCGGAGAACCCCATGGGCGTTGTAAAGCCTTTGGACACGGCAACGTTGATTACAGTTAATGATTTTTTCCCTCATTTTCTGGACCCCATTTTTTTTCGATCTCCGAAATACGAAACAATTCCCCCCTTTGGTGCCACCTTCAGGACTTCCCTGAGTTATTCGCGAAATCCCCCCTGTAAGAGTTTTGGGCTATTGCCCCACAAGCGCCCTTTTTTAAGCGTCCGTAGATAACTACACTTTTCTGCCCGATATGGTCCTTTCGGCCCCCCTCGATTGTGTCTTCTTTTCAAAACGCCCCCCTTCCTTTTCCAACCTTTTGGGACGCTTTTCGTCAGGGCCTTTTTTTTGAACGGTTTTTTTCTGTGTCCCCTTAAGCGAGCCATTCCTCCTTCGTTTTGTGAGACTTTTTTTTCTTTTTCATGTATTAGGTTGCCCCACTTCTTTTTTTTCTCGTCAAAAACGCCAGTCAATCTGGTCTTCCCCTCCCCCTTTTTTTTTTTTCATTCGCTTCTCCTCTTTTTTTTCCCCCTCTACAATTCCCCGAAGCCCCGCTCTCCCCCTCTGATCACCCCGGACTTTCCCCCCCCAAGACCGATTTTTCAAACTTTTCTCACCTCGATCACGGTTGGAAAGCTTCTCCCCCCAATGCCCACGTCGTTGGGGTTCATTGTGATCTTTCCCCGGCGACCATCGGGTGCTTCTTTTGGAAGGTTCTTTGCCGAGGAATTCACTTCAGCAGGTTTTTTTGATATAAGCCTTACACCCCCAAGGCTTGTCCAAGGTTTTTTTTTCTCAACACCTCCCTTGGCCCCCCCCCCCCCCCCCCCCCCCCCCCCCCCCCCCCCCCCCCCCCCACCTGAAATGCGTTTCACCCTTTGTTTTGCCATTCCCCCACCAGCAACATTCTTTACCCGCACACGTCCTTCTCCCTTTCCATCCCCCACAGGTTTTCAGCTCCTCCTTTCAGAAAAACACCTCTCCCCCTCCCGACCCAGAAAAATCCGGGATTTCCTCCGGTAGGTTGTACCTCGCAAGCTCTATCTCTTTTCTCCGGTTTTTTGTTGTTTTTCCTTCTGGCGAAGAGGTTGTCCCCCCCCCTCATCGGCGTTTCCTTTCTGCACCACCTTTCTCTTTTTTTTTTTGTGGGACGTTTCTATCTATTGCCCTAGTGGTCTTTCCCAAATTTTGCTTCTTATGATTTTGTGTATGGACACTTATTCTTTCTGGGATCCTCTGAAAAGTTTAGTGTTTTCCACATTTTTTTCTTCTTATTTTTTTTTCTGGCTGAAGTTAACTCCCCGTACTTTGACTTTTTGCAGGCTTGCCAAGAACTGAACCCATTGTGTATCGTTTATCCGGGCCAAAGCCTCCATCTCTTCAGATCCCCCCCCCTTTCCTTTCCCGATTGCAGATGTTTTGGGGTATGGTCTTTCTGTGAACCCGGCTTATTCTCGGCGTCTCTTCATCAATTGGTGGATCTTTGATCGATTCCCCCCTTGATCTCTTTTTTTTTTTTTGCTGAAGGTTTGTTTTTCCGGGGACCGCTTCACTTTTTTGAGGTTTTGTCTCCGATCAGGGTGGGTGATTCTTGTGCTGGTCTTCGATGGAGTTTTTGGGCGGTGGCGCCTATTTGCCTCCGAGAGCCCTTTTCAAAAAAACTCTCCGAAGTTTTTCGACGGATCTCTGTCCTTTCTGTCCAAAGTTTCCATTCACCTTGTTTGGACATCTCCTTTTTTTTCCCTGTTATCCCCTCTTTGGACTCCAGTCACGCTCAAAACGTTCAGCCCATTTTTCCCCAAACCCCCCCCTTTCCCCCTTACGAAAAGGAGGCTCCCCCCTTTTTGTAACACAGGTCAATGTTGCCCTTCTTTATACCCAGCCTCGTTTGCTGGAGCTTTCAAATTCTCCTTTCTCCGGAGTCCGTCGTCGTCAGAGCTTCCCTCTGGGTACATGTCCTCCCATCGCGTAGTACGCGGCCCCTTCTTCTTTTTTCTGGTTTTTTTTCATCTCTTCGGTGCTGCTTCCTTTTCCTTGTTCGTAGTTCGTCCTCCTTTGTGCAACAAAGGTGTTCCCCGGTTCGCCAAGGGAACCTTCTTCCCTCCCCTTTTTGGTGGACTTTGTATATTCCCTTTCCTCCGTTTCTCCTTCCCTTTTCAGTAACGGGCTGTTGCATCTTCTTTACGGTTGCGGACTTTTCCGCACGCTTTCGCTTTCAACTACTTCTTTCCCCCCCTGGCGAGCATGTGGGGACTTTTTTCGATCGGAAGTCTTTTCCCCAACACGCACAGGTTATGTGTCCCCCCCTCTTCCTCAACCTGAGTCTTTTTTTTTGATAAGACGCTTCGTTATAGTACGATGGTTTTTCTTGTGTCTTTTTTTTCCATAAGTCTTCTGTTTTGAGCTGGCGAAGAATCCTTGTCTTCTTTTTTCCCCGGCAAACCTCCCCTTTTTTTTTCGCTCTTTTAGGGACCTCCCCTCTTTCCTTTTTCCCTTGGCACAGGCGCAAACCTTTTTTTTTTTCTTCATTTAATCGGGCCCCCTTCTTGCGCGCCAGTTGGCCATTTTCCGGTCCCTTCTTCTTTCTCCTCCGAAGGGTTTTTGTTTTTCTTCCCGTGTCATGTTTGCCTTTTGGCGGGCTGGCCCCCTTTTTTCCCACCATTCCATCCCTTGCGCTGTTTTCCCCCCTCGTAACCTTGTCCCCTTCAGATTTTTTTTCTTCACAACTCTGTTTTTTTCCCGCAAGCTTATTCGGCCATCTTCTCCCCCCCATCCGATGCGTGACATCAAACCTTCTCCCATAATCTTTCTTCCCTTATTTCTTGCAAAAGCAGGGTGGTCTTTTTTTCTTTCCGGCTGTTAAAATTACCCATCATTTTTTCCTTTTTTTCCGTGTCGATTCTTGCTAGCGATCGTCCCTCCTTGTCGAGTGCCTTTTTTCGGTTTCCTCCCCCCCCCCGGAAACCCCCCACCTCCGTACGGACTCCTTTTTTTTTTTCCTTAAACCTCTGTCCTCCTCTATTCCCCACGCCCCCGAAAGGACCTTTTTCCCCTCTGGGACTCCCCTTCTCCTTGTTTTTGAACGTTGTCCTGTTTGCCCCTTTCACACACAATCATCGTTTCCCCCGTCCGCCTTTTTTCTCTCGCCAGCACCTTTCCCCCCCCCCGTTTGGCCGAGTGTCTTTTGCTGATTCTCCCTCATCGAAGCGTTTTTTTTTGCTACTAAATTCTTGCCCGATATTGCGTCTCCCTCTGCAAGAAAGGTCCTCCACCAGGACCTTTCTTTGCGGAGCTGTTTCTTTTTTTCTTTTTCCTTTTTATGAATTGTTTTACATTGTCGTGTTCTAGGCACCCCCTTAATGAGACCAACCTGTGTCTTTGGTCCAGTTTGGGTCTTCTTAGGGGTTGCCCCAGTCTTTTCGTCAACACCAGCCGTTTTCCACTTGGATCCGCTCGACTCGCTCTGGTTGGCCACTCTCCCCCCTCCGCCCGAAGCCCCCTGCACCTGATCTGGCTTCCCCCCCCAGGATCCCGGAAGCCTCGTTTTTTTTTTTTTTATCCGTCCCCCCTCTCATCGGTTTTCAGGAGATCCCTTTGGAACTCGATACATTTTTTTTCTTTCAATGATGAACCTTCCGTCGCGATTTTTCCCGGGGTTTCACGTGTCCCCCCTCCACCGGACATTTTTCCAGGCTTCTTTTTTTTTCCCTTCTTCTAGTGTTTTCGATTGCAATCCTCCCCTTTTGCCGGACCAGCCGATACACCCAGTTTTCAGGGTCTTGTTTTCAGCCCTTTTTCACGGAAACACGCATGCGTTCCCCCTTTAAATAAAAGGTGGTCTCCCCTTACCGGGCTGTACCTGCCCCTTTTAGCCATTTTTCACAACTGCTTCCCCTCTTGTAGGAAATACCCCCTTTTTTTTCTTTGCATTCGATAACCGTTAGAAAAAGGGGTGGTGCACTCCCTCTCCTCCGGGCTTCGTGGGACCCCTATTCTCCTCTTAATCTCCCCCGGTTTGGTTCGTATAGAGTTTTCTGTCTGGTTGGCCATTTTCTTTTTTTTTTGGCGTTCCCTGCACCCCCTTTCTCTTTTGGATTTTGTTTTCCCCTGGTTTCATCTCTTTCTAACTCATTTTCTGGAGGTTTTCCCCTTGGCTAAAAAGTCCTTTTTTTTTTTTGGCACTGCCCCTGTTTCTTCCAACTGTCTTTTCTTGGGTGGACAAAACCCCTCCCGGCATTGCGTGTTCCGTCTCGGTTTTTCCCCATGGCCTTTTCTGAATTGTGTTATCCTTTACCCTTTTGTGGGCCCCAAAAGTCCCCCCTTTTTTCCTCTCGGCCGGCTCCTGCCCCACAAGCGCTTCGCTTTTTTTTCTGGTAGGATCACACCTTTTTTTGGTCAACAAAACCCACTCCGCGCGTCTTTTCATCCCTTTGGGGGGAACTCCCTTGATTTAACCACCTTTTAGATTTTGGGTTAGATGGTTTTTTTTTGACCTTTTCTTCAGGAATAAGATTTTTTGAGGTGATCTCGGTTGCCCATTGGGCTTCGGTTTTGGGGGACTTGCTTTGACCCTCCGGCCGCGAGTCTTCCCTAGGCGGGCTTGGATGTCGTATCATGTCCAACGCGTTTTTTTCCCTTTTCACCTGGGGGGTTTCTTTTTACGAACCCCCCCCCACACCCCTTTTCCCAAGCACTTCCCGGTTCGATGGGGCTCCTGTTTTCTTTTTTCTCCTTTTCTCCCGGGAAAACGGTTATTATCCTTTTGTGAAGGGGACCCCCTTTTCGCCTTGAATTCCCGAAACTTTTCCACTGTTGCCTTATCACAAGTTTGGTTATTTGGCCGCACCTCCGCTTTTTCCCCCCTCTCGGGCTCGAGTCCCCCCTAGTAGTGTTCCTTTCCCTTTCTAAATGGCCTTCCCACATGGACTTTTTTTTGGCCCTTGGGAGGGGCATTTTTTTCTTTGGGGGCGATGACTGTTCGGGGCAAGTTGGCCCGAGTCTTTTTTCGTGTTCGATTTTGTGGTTCCCAACTTGGGCACTTTTTTTTTTTTACACTGTTCTTTCCCCCTGGAAGGCGTTTGGAACTATATTTCTTTCCGAAGAAGACGTTTTTCCCGGTAACAGGGCTTTTTTTTCACTTGCGGCACGATTTTTCGTGTCCCCCCGCGATGGCAATCTCCTTAAGACCGACTCATTCCCGTGGCCCTTCCTTTTTCCACGATGATGCTCCCTTCCAGGTTATTTTTTTTAAGGCAGGACTTCCTCCCCCCCTTTCGTTTTTTCTTCATTACGATATTTTATTTTTTTCTTCTTGTTGATGTGCGTTTTTTCCTGGCATTAGGATGGAGTTTTTTCTCTTGTCGAAGGAAGCTTTCCCCTATTTCTTCTATCCCCGCCTTTTTTTCCCCTCCTTGTAATAAAGAGGAGGTTCTTTTTTTCCGGCACCCTTTCGATGGATATTGTGCCTTTAACCTTTGTGAGGGACAGTTTTTCATGGTCTTACGGTCTCTTTTACTCTACATAAGTTGTTTTGTTTTTTTCCCTAGCCTTTTTCCCTGGAGCGGCCTTTCCTTTTTTGGGCAAAAAAGTCCTTTCAATTTCCCCAGTTCTGCCCCTGCCACCTTATGGATACTCTCGGTCTCATTTTTTTTTTATAGGGGTACCTAAACTCTGGTTGCCCGTTGTGAAGCCTCTCCCAGATTTTTGCTCCCCCCATCTTATTTTGCTGGGACTCTTGCCCACGTTCCTCACACCCAGAGTCCCTTCCCCCCAATCTTATTAATATCTATCTTTCCCCCCACCGCAGGTGGATTTTTTTTTTTCTACCATGGGATTTTTTCCATCATTCAATTCCGTCGATGAAACCCCTTTTTAGCGATCGTGGTTTTTTTCCTTCATTCGGCGTGCCGTGCCAAGAAGGTTCCTTTTCGCAGCGACCACCACAAACATGCTTTGATTTTTTTTTTAAAAATGCGACTTTCCCCCCGAACTCGGCTGATTACCCCGTTTCCTTGGAAGCCCTTGCCATTTTTTCCACATTGTTTCTTCGTTTCCCCCCCGAAAAAATCATCGGGTCCCCCCCTGCCAAGACCCCTTTTTTTTATTCGCGCCAGACATTCCCCCCTTTTCCCTTTCTTACTAAAGAGTGTTTGTCCCCTTGATTCCCTTCCCCTTCATTAATCGGAAGCTTCTTTTTTTTTTGACGTAGCTAATTCCCCCTCTTTTTGGTTTCGCTCGTACTTACTCCCCGTCGGACCACCTTTTCAACATGGTTCTTTTTCCGGGCCCCTTGCTGGTCGTCGTTTCTTTCTTTATGTGAAAAAGTCCTGGCTCTTTTGCCCCTTTAGTGATTGGGAACCTCTTTTTTTTTTTTCATGTCTATTTCTTGTTATTTTCTCCTGTTTCCTCTTTTCCGCCTTCATAGGATTTCTCTCTCCCTTACTTTCCCTTTCCCTCTCTGCCGGAGAAACATCCCCCTTCCCCAGGTTTTTCTACAGATTATGCTCCCCCTCATCTGGCTTTTTCAAGTTGCTTTTCCCCCCCTTTTCAGCGCCCTTTCCTCGGGATTCCCTTGAAACTCTCGGATTTCCCTTCTTCTTCTACTTCACCCTTTCCCTCGCGATTTTTTAACGCCGGTGTCCCCTGTTCTCGGCCCCCCCCCCCCTGCAAAGCTTCTTGGCTTTGGATTTGTCCGCTCTCAACCTTCCTGGCGGAATAAGCCGCTCCCCGCAGGCCTTCTGGCAGCGGCCCCTTTCCTCCTGCCTGGTGAACACGCTTTTCAGTTTAATTCCCCTTTTGCCATACTTTTTCCCCTAAGATTTTGCACACGCCTTTTCCGGTCTCCCCAAGGAGTCTTTTTCCTCTTTTCTCACCAACTATGCCCAGGCCTCAAAAAATAGATTTTTTTTTTTTTAGAAAAGAGACTCCCCCTATAGCAAGCTCTATTTCTCTCTTCCCCCCCCTCCTCCTCGGTTTGATTTTTTCTAGCTTTTCCCAAGAAGAACTGTTGCGTTTAGCACAACTTTCTTTCCTCTCTTTTCACTGTGCCCCCCCCCCCCCCCAGATTGATTATTAGGAACTCTGTGGTTTTCCCCCCTAAAAGGAGTTTCTTTCCCTTGGAAGGTTCCTTTTTATGTGCTTCAGGTTTTTTTTAGCAAAAAAGGGACTTTTACCCCTTACTCTGAGTTGGTTTCTTTTCCCTTTTTTGCAGGCTGCCCCCTTCCCCTGCCATTTTTTCTCCCTACGGCCAATGGGGATTCCCATCTCGCCGAGGACACCCCTTACAAGAAAGCTCCCTTTTGGTCTTTTTTGGGATAAAGGTTGCCACCCTCTTATCCTATTCCTTTTTTTTCCATAATTGGGGTATCTTATACTGTCTAAACCTTCCCGGAGATGAGTTTGGAGCTTACTGATTTCCTCCGATGACCTTTTTTGAGGTGATCAGACCTTTTTTCGTTTTCTGGAGGGATTTCTTCGGTTTTCCTTCCTCTCGACTTTCTCCCAAGTGGCTTCGGGCTACGACCCTCTCGGGTTTGACGAAGGACACTTTTTTTCAAACATCTTCCCCCCCCACCCCCCCTCCTCAAGCAACGAATGTCCCTCCAGAATGTTTTTTTCGGTTTTCTCAGTCACCTTGTTTTTTTCCACACGTCCTCCTGGAAGGAAAGCCCCCTTGCCTTTTTGGGAAAAACCCCCCATCCATGGTTGTTAAACCCACCTCTCAGTGTGTCTTTGCCCCATCTCGGGCTTTCCTTCTTTTCTTTTCTTCCCGGTAGGTCTTTTTCTGTTTCCTTCCTTCTCCCCCCACCCCTTTCCTTCCGCGTTATCCCTTTTGGAGGATTTTTTTGATACGCATCTTCCTCCCGTTCTTTCGGAAATTTTTCCTGGGTGATTTTTTTTCGTATTATCTTGGCGACAAATTTTTTTGATTGGCCCCCCTCCCCAATGGTATCAGTTTGCCGTTTTCCCTTTTTTGGAATCTTTTCTTCAGTCCCAGCTTCCCCTTAAGTAAGGGTGCTTCTCTTGTTTTACGTTGGTCGTTTCCGAAGTGCTCCATTCGTCTTTCCCCCCCTTTTACGATTTCCCTTTCTCCCGTGGTCGGACTCTTCTTCTTCTTCCAAAACTTACTTCATTTCCCCCCCCCTTTTTCCGTCCCCTCGATGATTGAAGAAAGATTTTTTATTCCTAGTCCGCTTGTTTTTTTTCCCGATTCGCATCGGATGGTTCTGGCGAAGTATTTCCAAACCTCTGCTCCCCTTTTAATCCAGATATTCTTTTTTCTTCCCCAGCGCAAATTTTTTTTCTTTTTTAATCGTAAACAGGTGGTCTCTTTCCCCGCTCCTTCCCAATTTTTTTCCCCGTAATTTCTCTCCCCCTTTTTTTGTTTGCTTTTTTTTTTGTTGTTTTGATTTAGAATGGCCAACTTTTCTTGTTCCGCGGGTTCTTTTCCTTCCGTTTTTTTCCCCCCCATCACCCTTCTTTTTGCTTGCAGTTCAAATCACTCTTCTTCCTCTTCGTGGCGACCTTGTTCCTTAAAACCCTTCTCAAGAAGCGAAAGCTTACTTTTTCAAAACCTTCGAATAGATTTTTTTTTCCCCACTCTGAATCTTCCTTCCTACTCTCCCCCTTAAGTTGGAAAAACTCCTGGTTGCCCACGTAGTTTTTTTTCCCACATTGGGCGTTCCCTTCCTTTTCTGCAATCCCCCGTTTTTTTCCAACTCCCCTTTTCGTACGGGATAATTTTCCGGATTTTTTCGCAAAGCGGTTTCGTCACCCTCCCCCCCTCCCTCGCCACTTCACTTCCGATTTTCCTTTTTGAGAACTTTCGAAAGATCCCCCCGCCGGTCCTTCTTTTTTTTCCCAGTTTACCCCTGAAATATGGGAACCACCTTTTTTTCCCGAAATGTTTTGAACTACGACACCCCCCCCTTTTTTTCCCAAACTTTGAGTCTCTCTTTCGCGACAGCCACCTCCCCCCAGTTGCCGCGTACTCCTCTTCTTCCATAGTTCCCTCCAGTTGAGCCTTCATTTCCGTACGCGTCGGTTTTTCTTCTACTAAAAGGTCCTTTCCTCCCCTCTCTTTTGGTTTTAGGAATAATCTCTTTTCCCGAAAAAAACACTTTTGTTTCCAGTTTTTTTTTGTGTTTCCTTCCCTTTTCTGATGATTTTTGACTTTTTGGTCACCCATGCGAGCCATCCCCCTTTTTCGTGCTTGTCGACAGGTTCGGCTTTAGGTTGCCCCCCTTTTTTTCTTTCTTTTCCACCCTGCGTTCCCCCCGGTTTCTTCCCCTCATAAACTTCCCCCCTCTTCTTAATTCACTCTTTCTCTTGTCGCCACCCCTCCCCTCCCGACCGAAGCCCCCTCTTTCCCCTCCCCCTATCTGATCCCTGATTTTCCTTAAGACCCAGTTCCGCGCAAAATCATCCTTTCCCTTTTTCGAGCTTTTGGAAACTCGATTTCCTTCTAGATCACCCTTTTTTTTCCGACTTTGCTCGATAAAACTTTTCACCCTGGTGACCTCCTCCACCTTGACCGGCCTCTTTAATCTATTCGAGGAGATTTTGTCTTGGTCCCCATCCGGGCGACTTTTCCGTAGATATACCCACCCCCATTTCAGTGTCCGGTTTTCGCACCTTCCCCTCGCAGGCCTGAAATGCTCCCTCGCAGTTTTTTCCCCCCCCCCCCCTCTTGCAAGCAATACCGGCTTCTATCCAATCCCCCCCTTTGCACGGTCATTTTTTTCGCAATTAATCCCCCCCCCTTCGAAAGAAACATAGGGCCCCCGACCCTTCTGCCTCCCCTTATTTTGTTTAATTTGGCACCTGGACGTCAGGCGTCTTTTTTCCCTTTCCTCAAGAGAGATCTTCCTTTCCTTTTTTCTCCTCCCTTGCAGGTTTTTTTTTGCGTTTTTCATTTTAGCCTTTTAGAAGCGTGGTGGGCCCCCCGCCCCCCCCCGGCCATTTTTTTGTTTTCTTCCTTTCACCACCCCTTTATTTTTTGGGAAGAGGTTTTGAGAGATGTTCCGATTTGATTCTTCTGCACTCCTTTTTTATGACTCCTTTTTTGGTTTTTTTTGGGACGGGGTCCACTTTTGTCTGTTTCCACCCCTTTGGCAAAAACCCTTCCCGTTAACCGCCTTTTTGGGCCCCGACTTCTGGACCCGCTGAGCAATGCTGAAATTTTTTCCGTTATCCGGCCTTTTTGAGTCCAATTTCCACCCCCCCCCATTCCCACCTTACCCTATCCTTCTTGCCGATCCCTTTTTACTTTCCCCCCCAGTGTTGAACCTTCCCTTTTCTCTCCTAAGTTTCATCATTTCCTCTAGTCATGCCCCCCCTTTCTGTATTTTCACCCTCTGTCTTTTGTTGGTTTTTTTTCTCTTCCGGATCGTCTTTCTTTTTTTTTCACGCTCTTTTTTTTTCCTTTTAGGGCTTCGGGGCGTCTTTATGGAGATTTTCCCCGGCCGCGGCGACTTAGTTTTCCTTCTTGGTTCTGCGTCTTTTTTCCGTATTTCCGCTTTTGACGAGACCTTGTTGCACCCTACCCCATGAAACCCCATTTCTTTCACCCATGAATGGGATCTTCTCCTTTATAAAGTCCCTCTCCCCCGGTTCCCCCAGGCCCCCCCCGTGTCCTCCCCTCCGGACTGCAGGGAGAAACCATGTCCCTTTTTTTTTTCCCCTTTCCCCAGCGACTGTCCTTTCGTCAGCTTTTCCATAGGGGCTCGCTCCCCCCTGCTAGTACTTTTCTCTCTTCCGATTGGCTTCCATTTTCCTGGCCCTCCTTCGCGGCCCCTTGGGTGTGGCGCTCGAACCTCCCCCCTCTCGATTCTGTGGCCAGTAATTTTTTCCGGTTCGACTAAAGGGCGCCCTTTTGTTTACAGTTTTTTTTCTTTTTTTCTGAACCCCTTGTTCACCTCTTTGTGAAGGTAGGGCCGTTTTTTTCATATATTGCTCCCTTTCTTTTATGAGGAAGTCTTCCTTTTTTTTTTGAGAGGGGTCTTTTACGTTTTCTTGCTTCTCCCCGCTCTTTCAAGGCTGTGATGGGCCCCCTCCCCCCCTTTCCTGATAAGAGTTTTTCCCCCGTTTCTTGCCTGGTTATTCCACTCTCCCAAGAAAAGGTCTATTCCCCCCTACTTAACCCCCCTTTTCTATAGTCTTTTTTCCTTTTTTTTTCCTTATCCCTTTGGAGGGCGTCCCCTCTACTCTTTTTTGAGGCTGGCGATCCGCTGGAGATTTGCCCCCCCCCCGTGGGTCCCCTCCTCCCCTTTGAATCCACGTTGTTTTTTTCTCCAACTGGGGGATTACTTTTTTCTTTGTCAAAACTTTCTGCTTTTTTTTGCAGGTTCACTCCTTGATCTCTTTTTCCTCTTTGGTTTGTTGGAGAGGGTCTCTTTCTCCTTTGCCATTTTCCTGCGGGGCTGGGCCCCGGTCTCTTCCCCCCTCTCCCTCCCACAGTTTTTCATCTTTTCAACTCTGGATTCCTCTCGTCTCAAAGCTCTTCGAAAACTTATGGTTTTCCCCCCTTTTTTCCTCAGCGACTTCTCACCCATCCGATTGCTCCTCCGCAATCAAAAAACAATTTTCCCTCTCCCCATCATTTTTTTTTTATTTAGTGAAAACTTCCCCCTTGTGTGGGATGACTTCCTTCCCTCAACCTGGTGTTTTCCTCCTTTAGTGAATTACCTATCCCAAGTTTTTCACCTTCCTTCGGACACTTTCCTCCCCGGCTTGCGTTCAAGTTTTTTTCTCCACTGTCGCAAAACAGTCCCTCCCCCTCCCCCGTACGGCCCCCCCTGTGTGGAGAACCCTGCGTCCTTCACAAGTTCTGATTTTGTTACCAGGCCGAAAAACTGAAATTTCCCCCCCATTGTCTCCCTTCCTAAGGAAAAAATAAATCGTTTCCCTCCCCCCTCCCCCTGCAGAGTTTTTGATACCCATCCACTTTTTAATCAAGCGGGCCCCCTCCTTTTGGCATTCTTATGTAAAAGAGCAATCCTTTCCTAAGCAGGATTTTTTTTTTTTTCTCTTCCCCAGTTATCGAGTTAATAGGTGGGTCTTATTGCGGAACTTTCCCCCTTGAAGGGGTATTTCCCCCCCCTTCAAAATGGATTTTCTTGCGGCATGTATGGAATTCCCGGTTTTAACTCCCTTTAGGGAAAAAAACCTTCCCTAAGCAATTCTCTGTTTTTTGATTCTTTCTTCGGTTTTTTTTTTTTATGTTTATTTCCCTTTTCTAGTAAAAACGCTCCCCTTCGTGTCCCATCTTTTTTTTTTTTTCCACCCCTCCTATTCTATTTCCCTTCCCCTTCACGGCGCCAACCTCATCCATCTCCCCTTTTTGAATGCCAACCTTCTCCCTCTCACACTCAACGCATCCCCCCTTCCTCCCCTCAGTGCCATTTCCCCGAAGTGCCCTCTACTTTGGAAATCTCTCCTCTCCCCAATTGCCTTTCCCTCTGCTCATTCCCTTTCCCCTGTGATAGAACCCTTCCCCCCCCCGAACTTTCTTGCCCCCTCTTCTTGTAAGGGGTTTTTTTTGGTACTGGTGAGATTTTCCCTTTTCCTCCGGGTCTTAAAGACGCATACCCCCCCCCTTCCTCAGTTTTTTTCTTTTTTTTTTCCGCCCGTCCTTCCCAGGCGTAACCTTTTCCTCCAGGTTTGACCATCTTGAATCCCCCCTTCTTGACCGTCCCCCCCCCCTCTCCTTTTTTTTCGCTTGTTTCCTTTAGTTAATAAGAAGCAATTTTTCTTCCACCTTCCACATTTCCCCCCGGAACGGCTAAAAATCCCTTTTTTTTTTTTGGTAGCTGCTCGAGCTTGTCACCCTCTCCTTTATATTTTTACTCCTCCTCCTTTTTTTTTTTTCCGTGAGATTCAGGATGGCGATTTCTTTTTCCAAAGACTTTCCTAGAGTTTCTCCCTTCCCCCTTTGGAGGCCTTTCTCTATTGGGTCCCCCTTTTCAAAAAGATTGATTTCCCCTTCCCTTTTTTTTTTTTTTTTTGCCAAACAATTCCGGGTCTTGGGACCCCCGGTTTTCCCCAAGGCTCCTTTCCCTTATTCAACCTGAGTGGTTCCGTAGCGCGGTTTTTTTCCCCCAACTGCACACCTTTTTCGTGTATCGGCTTTTCCTTCCCAATTCCTGATTGCAACTTCGCCCCTGCCCCTTTACCCCTTCCCGATGTACGGTTTTTTGTTTAACAGGTGTTTTTTCCCCCCTTTTTGGGAGGTTCCTGCCCCACCGCCTTGAGCTAGCTATACGATCACCTTGTCTTCGCTTTTTTGTCTCCCTTTTCCTGGTTCCGGATCCGGATCTTTTTGATAATTTCCTTGGCTTACGGGCTTTTTCCGGGAGCTTTTTTCTTCGGGCCGTGACCGAGAATCGTCTCTCTTTGGCGTGTGACGTTTTCTTCTTTTTCCGGTTCTTTTCCAACGCGTTTTTCCCCTCAACACCCTTAACAATAAACGGTCCCCCCACCCCCCCACCGTTATCCCCAGCCCCACTTTCAATGTTTTATTCCCGGTTTTTTCCCCCCACCTTCTTGTAATCATCATCATACTGGGCACATGGACGACCATTCCCCCTCCTTGCCCCCGGTCAATTTTTTTTTCTTATACCAGCTTTGCTTTCCCTCCCCGAGAGACCCCTTTTTTTTCTGACTTTTATTGTCTCACTTTCTTTCCCCGATTAACGATTCTTTCTTTTTCTTTTACCTCATAGGAAAACCCTTTCAATTAAGATCCCCAACCTTTTTTTTTTTGCCTTTTTTTTGGGAGAGACCTTCTCAGAGTCTTCAAGTTGAAAGAGGCTTTTTTTTCTTTTTTAGTTTCTCCCCCCCGGTTCTCCCCCTTGTGGGTAAAGATTCAGTTTTCTTACCCCCCTTTTACACTGGTATCATGCCTTGGTTATTTGCCTCTTCTCATCTCCGGCCCTCTTCCTTCCGTAAGTCCCTTTTTTTTGAGAGTCTTTTCGACGCCTCTCGGGAGCGAACGTTTGAGGGCTTCCCCCTTTTTCCGATCCCCCTCCTCTGTGAAAACCGTTCCTTCCCGGAACCCCTTTTTGCCGGTTCCCCCCAAAAGGGTGATTCCTGACGATCCCCCCAACAGGAGGTGCACTCTTTTGAATTCTTTTATTTTGTTCTCTGATAGTTTTCTTTTCGCCTTCTCTGATTCGGATTTTTTTTTTTCATCTTTCTCGGAAGGGCTGGCGCTTTTCCCCCTGTGGCAAACCCCCCCCAGCTTTTCTTACAATGATTCTTTTCTTTTTTCTTCAGTCCTCGTTCATCCATTTTTTAGTTGCCTGGATTTTTTACCCTTTTCCCACTGGTTTTTTTTCCCTCATTCTTTTTACTCGTCCCCCTAGGGCCAGCTCCTCCCCAAGTTCCCCTTTTTGAATTCTCTCTCTTTTTCCTCCTTGTTGATCTCTCTAACTACTGGGGCCGGCGCGGTTTTCCACGATTCCCCCTCCCCCTCTTGCTGTTGGCCAAGGTCAAACCCCTT
>Ga0179593_1598798_pt1 | contig 14945 bp, 14 predicted proteins | sample CZODoug2_1_08_16_FD_185931 | JGI IMG/M metagenome (GOLD analysis project Ga0179593, IMG submission 185931) | Vadose zone soil fungal communities from Angelo Coast Range Reserve, California, USA - CZODoug2_1_08_16fungal (PacBio error correction) | ecosystem: Environmental > Terrestrial > Soil >... | reverse complement strand
TCGTCCCCCATGCGTCCCCCTCGAGTCTTTTCCAGACCGGTGAGTCTAAGCCTTTTGACTGGTGAACTTTTCTCGTGCTTACACGGGCACCACTCCCCCCTCTCCGACATTCAAGAGTTTGCGGCAATATTGACGTTATAGCGCTTTATGAACTTGATCGGCGCTTCACTCGAAGACTTTTCTTTCTTTAGGCAAGCAGAGTTGTCTTCCAACCCCTCCCAAGTCGAACTATTCCTATGGTTTTTATATGCAAACTTTCCTTTTGGTTTTTACAATTCGCGCCCCCAACCCTTGCATTCCTTCTCTTCCGATCGCCCAGAACAATTTTCGCAAGCATCGTGGTGCCCCCCGACGTCCTGTCCTTTAAAGAGTCTGTCCAGTTCTTTTGGCGGTTCGTGTCCGATCCATTTTTCCTTTTGAGGTCGCCTGACAAACTTTGATCTTTTGGAGATTGAATCTGACCACTCTCCCTATCAGTTTTTTTCCCTCTTTTTCCACCATGTCCGCTGCTGTTAGCCTCCTCCTGAGGACCCTTAATTAGGAATGGGAAACCTTGTGTTTTTTATTCCAACACGCTCTGTTACTTCCAAGTCCTAACAAAGGCCCTGAGCAGCCAGGGATTAAAAAGACGTTGACCCGCCTGGTTCCCTTTTATTGCGCCGCGCGGCTTTTTTGTCCAGATATTGTAACTTTCCCGGAAGTCGAGCTTGAATGATGAGTCATTAGCCTTTTTTTCTCCGAAGCGCACGCATACTCTTAATTCCGGTGGTGGTGCCCAAGCAGAATAGAATAGAAAGCGACGCGACTCCAGTCCCTGGTCCTCATCCACCCCCACCTACGCGCGTCTCCGCTCCCTCTACCCTCTAACCCGAACGGAACTGGACGACTAGGGTGTTGAAGGATTTATGGTATCGGTTTTTTTTGGTCTCGCTCAGCGCCGGTTTCTTTGACTCCGTATCTGATCTGCGTTATCTAACACAATTCCTCCCCCCATCCATGGGAGAGCTCGACTTCCTCGGCTTAAGGCCGCTTTTTTTCCTTAGAAAGAATTAGTCCCGATTCCTCTGGAAAACCCAACTCCCCGTGCTCTCCCTACGTTCTCATCACGGCGCCTCCCGAAACACGAACCTCGATCACTGTTTGCAGGCACTCACAACCGCGGTTTTTCCCCCTCTTTCTTTCCCTTGGAACAGTTTTTTTTTATCGATACAGTTCCCTCGACCCCGGCACCACAATTCTTTTCCTCCTAGTGATCTCCATGCTGTCCATCCGAGACTATAAGCCTTCCCTGTACCAATAGGCACTGGCAGCGTGATAGCCCCTTTCGTTTATTTGGTTTAGCATGATCTTGTATGACCCTCTGACTTTTCCCCCCCGGTTCCCATTCTATCGCAAAGACTTGGTTCCTTTTTGTGTGGTTTTTTTTTTTGGTTTAGCCCGAGACCTCCGTAGCTATGTTAGAGCGCTTCGTCCTCGCGTCCCCGCTGGCGCTTATTTGACGTCCCGGCGCGTCATCCCTCCCTGCTTTTTTGCCTTATGATTGTTCATCGGCCTGCGCGTTTACGAGGATGGAATTTGCCCCCCTCTTCCCTGGGTTCCTTTCTATTCTTTTTTGACTTCTCCTTCTGCCGCCTGCTTTGACTCCAGCCGCTCTTGCGAGGGTTTCCGGAACGCCTACCGCGCCTCCGCTTCCTGGTGGGTGTTTTTTTATTCCCACCGCGCGGCATACTGCCCCCCAAACCCCCCCCAAAACCAAAACAACCATCCCCAGGGGAAGGTCTGATGTTCCCCTCCCCAACCCCCAGCGACACCGTGATCAGTCCCCCGAGAACACTCCTCTTAGTGAATCCTCCTCATTTGTTGGAGGAAGCTTCTTCTTTTCTCCCGCTATTTAAGTTATTTCTTATCTCTCTTTTTCTCTTTTAGTTTTGAAGACCGAATTGCACGCTGGTGGACGTCCACATTAGGCATCGAAGTCATCTGGCTTCGGTTCGGTTGAGGCTAGATTCTTATCGGAGGTTTTGGTCGGTATTACTGAACTATCCTCGAGCGCCGCCGTCTCACTTAAATGCCATAAGGATTCCCTCCAATCCCCCCCCCCATTTTCTAAATTTTAGAGTATGACCACCTGAATCCCCAGACCTGCGTCATTCCTCCCACCGTCGATCTCACCCGACTCTTTTTAGGGTTTGCTTCGTTCCGCCTTCAGAAAGTGGCATCGACCTTCTTTTTGCAGTTGACAATCACGATCTAGCTGTTTTATCGCCCTTTACCCTCGGTAAGTACCTTGAGTAGCTCTGTAAAGGGTTGAAACCTAGTCCCTTTTTTTCCTTCATGTTGAGCCGTACTGTTGAGATTAAAGCCGTACTGTCCCCCCCGGTGATATTCCCAGCTTGCTAGCATCCTTTGAAGTACTGTTGGCGTCGGGAAGACAGGTATTCCGAAATTTCGTAATTCAAATCGCCCCCCGTCTTTGTTTTTGTTCAAAGACCTTCCCGTCCCCTTCCCTTCGAGAGTGAAGTGTGAAGGTTTGACCTCCTCCTAATTAGGTTCGCCCCCTCTAGAACCTCATGTTTTTTTGGATGGGAGCTACCTCTGTTGGACGACTGGGATCCGCATCCGTTTTGTTTGTACGTCCAAGCCTACAATTTCAGGGATTGCCTGGGTTTGGGTGAGGGGACGTGGTGATCCCCATATCCTCTCCTAATTTTGAGGTGATCGCAACCCCGCTCCCCCAGATACCACTTCACGTCTGCCTGTTCTCCAACCCCCTCTTCCGGTCAGCGTATAAGATACCCCTCCCTTGGTTATATTGGTGAGGCCCCAAGTTTGCTCGGTTCTTCGATGGTCCCGGTTTCTTAATTCCCACAGCCCTACTCTTCTCCATTTTCAGTTTTTTTCTTAAGACTAACCACCTTATCAAGACACAAGCTCGTTGCCCACATTTCCCCTTCGCCTTGATCTCCCATCTGCTGGCGTTTTAATTCCTGGACCGTCGAACTCGCCTTCCCCCTGGGCAGGTGTACAGCTCCCTGTCGCGTCTTTTCTCTCTTTGTCGATGTTCGTACAAGAGAGTTTTCATTCGAACCCCTCAACTTCCTCATACGTGTCCCCATATCCTCTCAGATTCTGCAGCCCAAGCTGAACCGGGTTCTTCGGAGCTTGAAATTGATTTCAGGCTTAGTAGACAGCCCCTGAGTTATCAGTGTCTGTTTTTCCTCTAATCCCCCTTTATTACCTTACAGGAGCATTTGTAAAGCACTCTGGCTAAAGTAAAGCCCAAGATATCAGAACACTTTACTTTTAGATCGCTCTCTTCCCCCCCCCCTCTTACCTTCTACTCCGCTTCGAGGCCCCACAACTCCCCCTTTCTTACTTAAATCAGACCTCCCCCTGCTTACCACGTTGGCGCCTCTAGCAAGAGAGTCACTGCCTATCTCCCGTAAGATTCCTTATCTTTCCCCAATCTTCTTTCCCTCGACCAGCTTTTCCCCCTCAACCCAGCCCTTTCCACCTCGGTCCCCAACACTTTTCGACACCTAACGACAAACAAGGTGACATATCGCTCCCCTGCCTTTCGATGGATCCCCTATTTTCTTTCTCCCCACGAATACGTTTTGGTCTTTGTCCCAATACCTCCCTTCCGTTGCCAACGGGTCTTCCCCTTTCCAGCTCACCCCCATAAACCCCCTCCGCCGCTTCCCCCCCCCCCTTCCTCCCCACTGCGTTTCCCTTCTGATCTCTGATCCTGCGACCCCCCCTCTAATCCACCAGCTGTTCGTGGTCTGCTGTCCCCCCCCAAAACAGCTGCCCATCGTTCTCTCATCAGCCACCCACCTACACATACCGGACAGTATCTTCTCAGCCGTCTCGCCCTCCCCACTCTTCTGCATCCAGCCAGATCCACGCCTTTCCTCGGTCACCCCGCTCGTTGAGCGCTTTCTACGAGCACCCATTCGCCAAAGCCGCTTGACTCAGTGTAGCGAGAAGGCCGGAGCGAGATAACTCCGGGTTTCCTCCTGCAAAGGGAGGAAGCGACGCAGGAACACGTCAGTAGCCGAAATGTTACCCACCTAGATGACCCGGACCTGATCGAACATCCCGACCTAGACCCCACACAAAGTTTCGCGCCAAGGCCACTAATTGTGGCCGCTTGAGGCTCTTTCAAGTAGCAACACAATCGTGAGGAGCCCGGGAACCGGAGGTCTGAGGTTGACCTGGTGTTACTGTTAAGTGACCAGCGGGTGTGTTTCCAGTCCCCAACGCTGATTGTTTCACCGGCACCCCCCCCCCCCGTCTACCTGATCAGCGACGTGGATACACCGGCCTTTATTAGCGATTACCTTTGGTTCATTTTCTCGTTACGCACATGATTTCTCCCCTATCTCGTCAATGGGTCTTGACTCTTTCCGATGCCTTGCAGAACCTATGATATCCTTCGTGTTCTCTCCTGCAGGACCCCTCCTTCATTTTTTTTTGATGGACCCCGACTCGCCCTCCAAGCGCGAGGACGTCCTCGATTCTCCACTGTAGTAATTTGCCTTTACTCTTCCTCTATATGTATTTCTGAGCTGCTTGCGCCTGAAGTGGACTTTTATTCTTTCTTTTGTTTGTCTTTTCTCGGTTTTCTCCCTTCGTCGCGCCCTCCCTTTAGGGTTACATCCTATGACCCGTACCCCAGTTTTTTTCCCCCCCCCATCCCCACATATCACATGGGCGGAGAGCATTACGACTCACCCGGACAACCCCTCTCCAAGGACAAGCCTTCTTTCCAGAGCCTACATGCAACACCCTCTCGTCCCTCCGCCTCCTAGTTCCCATAACGTCCCCTAGGAACCGACGCCCATGTCAATGTGTGATCTGCAGAGCGTTCCCCCCCCCTCTTTGCCCCAGTTTACATCAGGCGCTGCGTCATTTTAATACCGGTGTCCTAACCCCTTTACCCCCCCCCCCGCTTGTTGATTAGAAGTGAATTTTGGATGTACTATTTCCCTCGGCCTAACGTCAGGGGGCTGTCTCCCTCCCTTTTCGGCGCAGGAGCGGTACGACATCTAAAGCTAAAGCTCATCCGCTGAGAGAAAAGTCTTCCCCTTTCATTTTCCCTGATGGTCACAATATCCCCCGACGAAATAAGGCTCCATAGGTTCTTCCAGGCGTCTTTGCGAGGCGTACGTACGAGCTTCTTCCAATCCTCCTAATGGTATTGCGTGGATTCAGCGGTGAACAGCATTGAGGCCAGTTTCTTGTAGATTTGAATGTTGCCCTCCTTTTCGATATAGCTCCGACCTCCCTGTCTTTGCTACGATTGCTCGATGCAAGGCTTTTGTACATCCGTCGCCTCGATGCGTCAGCGCGGACCTCTATTCCCAGCCGACCTCCACGCGTCGCTCGGGGGTTTTTTCTTCGCCACCTTTCAAGGCCCGGCATTGCTTTCCCTTTTTCTTTGCCACCAGCCTCCCTCTTGGTTCCATACCCAACAAATCCCGGTTTTTTTTGCCGCGGCTTTTTCCCTTTCCTTCTCTCTGGCTTGTTTTCCGAAACAATAAGTTTTCTGGAACCCGTCTTCCCCTTCCGAGACCACTCCCCCGTGAGTCTGCCCTCACCCTTCCATTGACCCCCGCCCTCCCCGAGGATTCTCAACGCACGGATTGTTCGAGACCCCGCGAGCCCCAGAATGATCCGGCGTGTCTCGTAGGCGGGTGGAGCCGTGGAACCGAAACCTATATATCGCCCCCTTTATGTTACACGTCGGTCCCTTCCGGTTGCGCTCAACACTCTCGTGCACGCCTTCATACCTCCACTTTCCCTCTTCCCCCCTCCTTTGTTCTTCGCCTCCCCCCCTGTTGGGTTCTTCGTCTGGAGCACCCCCCCAAAAACTTAGCTAAATTTATACTAAGCGACCTCAGCTTTCTCTGGAGGGACCGCTGCGCCCGTACGATCCCGCCTTCCCCGCGTCCCCTCCCAGAGAGTTCTAGCATCCCTTGCACATCACGAGCAGACTCCAGCCCGACCCCCCGCTAACTGCGACACTTTCCTTTTTTGAGCTACCTCTTGAGAAGCTCTGCTGGCTCTCTCAGACCCCCCAGGAATATCGCCTGAGAGCACCAAGCAGTGCCTCTGCACGGAACTTCTGCTCCCACCTCTATCTCCTGCCTCATCCCTCCCCTTCCTTCTTTCCCTTCCTCTCCTCTCTTCATTCTTTTATGCCAAGCATTCAAGGATTATATAAAAGAGGGCTAGGCACCCTGAGCGTTCCATCGGTCGAACGCGTCCCTTCTTATTCCGTTGCAACGATGAAATTACGAAAAGAAACCCAAGTGCGAGTGACTAGTCTCTATCCCAAATAATCCTGCGTTTTTCTGAGTGTCCAGGCCGCCTTCTACCATCTTTGTTCCCCTCGAAAGGTCTGCGATATGACCCCCTTCCGTTTATGATCCCGTCTTTTGGCTCCCTCCCCTTTTCTAAACCTTTAAACCTTGTTTTAAGTCAGTTCTTTAGCCAAGGGAGCTTCGATCCACTCCTACTCCATTCCTTTTTTCCGCGCGCGTTTAGACGTGAGGTGAATCGGTTTCCCGACCGTAATGTTCTCTCGCGGAGACTTTGTTACTCTTCCAGTCGTGAGCAGAATCTAGAAGAAGAATTGTTTCATGCTACCTCGGTTTCTCTTTTAACTCCGTCCTGTCACGTGACCTCTAATCTTTTCCCCCACTCTTTGTTTACTTCCGCTCTTGTTGCCTTGGCCACATTCTAGTGACAGTCGGTCTAGTCTCGTATTTTTCCCTCACTCCATTTGCGGCAGAGGAGCCGAAGTTAGGGTGCGTTGTTCAGGGGAGATTACTCTAGTTGCTTTTACGCCGTGCGAAAGGTCTTCCCTCTGTTTTCCTTTCACAATGTCAGCGGCGGAATTTATGCCCCTCCCGGTTATTTTCTTCCTTTTGTTTTCTGGAACGGCTCGAGACGTCCACCCCCCTCCAAAAGGCTCTGAGAGGCGGAAATCTTACCCCAGGTCCCTCTTTCCTCACCCCCCCCCCACGAGAAAAGACTCATTAAAAAACGAATGATTCCCTTTTCTTTCACGGTTCGGTCCTCCTTAGTTACCTTCTTACCTCGCTGGATATATCACAATAGACTTAGGTTTAAGTGTCCCTTCTTGCTTAGGTCCGTTCCCCCGGACTAGGCACGTCGTCGAAGTATTTCTTTTTTTTATCAACACCCCCCCCCTGCAAGTATGCGCCTGTCCGCATTCGTGAAACGATCCCCCCCTTCTATCTGCTGTTTCTCCAGTCTCTCCAGGGTAGCCCTTTTTTGTGTGATTATCCTTGCTTTTTTTGTTTTATTTTTTTTTTTTTTTTTTTTTTATTCCAAATTAATCGGCGCTTCCCTAGGTAAAAAGCATTATCCGTCCCCATAGACGCACGCCTCAGTCGCCTTTGGTGTACGGACGCCCGTAGAGGATGCTTTCTTGATTTGTCGGCAGGTTCCCTACAGCGTTGTGGTTGGACTTTCGCCGCGCCCCCACATGATTTCCGTGACTCGCTTACCCCTGTCCGTGTAACTAAGATCTCAACGGAACTCACGAGGAATTGTTCTTACTGCGAGGTGGCCAATTATTTCAGGCTTCGTCGACTACCTTCGTAGGATCACTCCCTTTTTCTTTGTCCCCTGCCTTTGGTCCCTTGCGTAGAAGCACTTCGGCGGCAACCCCCCAGCAGAACCTACTGAAGTGGTCTCATAGGCTTGGTTCTCTTTTACTTCTTAGGTTTCCCTTCTCTCCCTTTTCGGCGAAATCGTTCTCCGCCCGCCTATATCCCCCCCCTAGTCTCCGGTTTTCTTTTTTTTTTTTTTTTCCAACCTCATTTTGTCGCCAAACGAAAACTGCAAGGTTGATGCACTCCCTTACGGTGGTTTTTCTTGCTCTCAGGCCTAACTTTTCGGTTGGAGAGACAAATTTTACTTCTCCCCCACCCCGTCACTCATCTTTTTTGTTCTAATTCGCCAGACTTCTTAGTTCGCTCCTCTTTCTTTCCTCCGATCCCTTTTTTTTTCCGCCCTCGCGACTTTTCGTCGCTTTTTTTCGTTGTTTTGACCTTTTAGAAGAGGTATTCAACTGACTCCACTCACGTTCTTCCTTACTCGGATTTTTTTGCTCGACGGCAGCCCTGCACACTTCCCACCCCCTCTCCTCCCCCTCCCCACCCTTTGCCTCTTTTTCTCGTTTTCTATCCTCGCTGGCTGAGGGTACGGACAGTTTTTTTTGGTCCAACGAGGTCTTTTCATGTGGTGTGTCCCGCCCCCGGTCGATCCCCAGCGGGGGGGGTGGGGCAGGCTTTTTAAAACTTTTTGGTCACATGCCGGACACCCTTTGTGAGACGCCCGCCGGCGGATTTCTTTTTCCACCTTCTCCCGCTCGTGCGCGCTAGACTTTTGCGGAACTTATGGTCAGCGCACGATGATTTGATCAATCTTCCTTTCCCCTTTTTTTACCTTTTCCTTACGAGCTGTGCCTTGTCCCTCCAATCATCCCGTATCTTGGTACTTGCTCCTTTTTTTTTCCTCCTTCTCCTTCCTGATGACGGCTTGAAGCGGTTTTGGTTGTAACAAAAGCAGAATGAAGAGAGACTAATCCATCCCATTACTTTTCTTCTTATTCCCTCCTTTCATCCAATTCCCGATGCGGTGTCTTCCCGACGTGAGCAGCCTGAACGGGGCTTTAGACCGGCCGGTTGTTGATATTCTTTTCTTTTGTATAGGTTCCTTTCCCTCTCCCGTGGTCGATGTCGGATTTTTTTGGTTGAGGGTTTTTGACGACCGATCCCTCACCCCCATTCCCCTCCCCCATCTACCCTTGTTGTCTCGGGAGCGACTTCCTTCCTTCAAATGAACTTTCAACCGGTGCCCTTCCTCCGCAACCAGCTTCCCAACCGAGATTTTCCCCCCTTCCACCACCACCCCGGGGCTCCCCTCTGCGCCTCACCCGTTATGAAATCACGGCCTCCTCTTGAAACCCCTCATCCCCCCCCTGCTTCCAAGCGCAATTAGACTTTCGACGTTATACACCAGCGGTTACAATGGTCGTATCTCGCAGGAGTTCGTCAGACTTCCGGTACGTAGGCCCCCCCCACAGCCAAACCTTCCTTGATCCCACTCTTCGCCGCTTTCCTCCCGGCGCATAGATAAGCTGGCCCCCGACTGGCGTAATGGAAAAATAGGACGCCGCAGGCGCGGACCGTGAACGCATTTTTAGTTTTTCTCTGCTTCCCTGGTACGTCCCATTCTCTTACGCTTCCCTGTTTCCGGTTGATCAAGGATTCGAGCCCCCCCAACGTCCGATTTTTAACCTGTATGTTTCCTTCGCCCGCTACCTTCATTGGTCGACTTTCCCCTGCTGTTCGAGCGCGTACTCTTTACTCTGAAAACGCTCTTATTAGTTTTTTCTTCTATTAGTGCTACTTCCCTCTCCCCCGAAGGTCTTGCCCGTGGCGGATTAAGCGGTTGCCTTCATCCTTCTTGCTCCTCTTTTCCGATGTTTGACTGTTGTCAATGTGGCCGCGTCCCGCCCTTGTTGAGTCCTCTCCCAGCTTGACGGCTGTTCCTCACCGCGCGGCCTTCTTTTCGCATCCTAGAGATCTCGCCTCATCCTCTACCGCTTTTCCTCTTCGAGAGGTCGACCTCTCTCCCCCGTCCCTAGCCGAGTAGAGTCGTCTTTTCTGGGTGTGGCTCGCCACCCAGCGCGTTCTAATCCCGCGTCATTTCTCCCCAGGATGGGAAATACTTTGCCAAACAAAGAGCCAACCCCGCGCTCGATTCCCGTCTTCCCCCCACTTTTTCTCTTGTAGCAGAATTTGCGTCATCTCCTCTTTTCCTCCTCCCTATTTTTTTGACTCTTCTTCTGCGACGTTTCTTCCTGCCAGTAGTCTATATTGAGTTTTCTATTCAGGCGCATTTTTTGTTTTGCGAGGAGTTGCAAAGCTCGTCAATTTAAGAATTTCCTTATTTTCTCGATGTTCCCCACCCCCATCCCTCCCCTAGACGAGTCCGTCCTTCCGCGGAGTTTTCTATCTTCTTTTCGTCAAGATAGCCGTCCCCGGCAAACGTTACCCTAGGCTTTTTTTCGGCGCGACTATCGAGCGTCAAGCCGGCTGCTTTCACACCGCGCCGGCCAAGCTTGCTCTATCTCCCCCACAGTTTCGAGGCCCCCTCGCCAATAATAACCCTGTTTCACGAGTTTTCCTGGGAGCTTCACCTCCATGAATTTGACTCCGTCCGACAGCAAGCCCCTGTGCGCTTTCTTCCCTGAAGATAGTCCCCCATCATTATCAACACCCCCCCCCACTCCCTTTTGTTGAAGGCGTGGCGAGTACGCGCTCCCAACCTCTTTTTTACCCCTAGACATGCCCCAGTTAAGCTTTTGAGACTTTTTAAACATCACTGATCTACCGACCGTCGTTTGACTCTCAGATGGATAAACCTCAAACCTCCGAGTCCCGCTTTCCGCTCTTTTTTTAAAGGGAGATTTGACGTGACACGAAGACATTCCCCTTCGTCCAGGAGATCTTTTTGCCCTCCTCGTTTAGAGTTCAACTACCTACAGAGGATTATCGAGTTTCGGGATGAACGTGCCCCCTAGCCGATCTTCTCCAGAGCCTTTTTGCGTGTTTCGGCGGGACCTTTTATTCCTTTGACCCTACTCCGTTGAGTTCACGACCCCCCAGCGTCCTTGTAAACCTGCGGTGGTGGAGTCAGTCACCCTGCGCCGCGTCTTGCGTTCCCATTGTCTGCAGTTCCCTTTGTTCTGGAGGTTTAGAGCGTGTCCGTGAGTATAACGACTCGCAGAGGGCAGCAGCCTTTTGGTGTTTGGCATTTGGCGTCCCCCTTTTGGTCCCTCCCAGTCCCCTTTGTCCTAAGGTAAGCATTTTTTTTTCAAGTCACCCTTGTTTACACTTTTATGCTCAATATCATTTATGGGCCTGGTTTTCGGCATGTGGGTGATTTGATACTTTCTCCGATGACGGCTAACCCTCACCCTGGGCTTCTCGCCCCTCCCCCTCTTCCCCCAAAAAGGGAGAGGTTTCTCAAAACGATACGCAAATATTCACCCCGCCCCGGACTACCCTTCTTCCCCCGTCCCCTCTTCCTGACAGATCGTGATTCCCGTACCTCTGCTTATATTTGTGAGGCCCTTATCTTTCTTCCCCTGAAGAAATTGAGCTCTTTCTTAGTACTGTTTACCTGGAGTAGAGAAGCTTTTTTCATCCCACCACCGCCTTTCCTCTTCATTCTCCTGTAAGGCAAGGTTCCTCTGCGACACCGCGCATTTCCCGTCTGTTCCTCAACTCTCCAGATTACATTTGTTAGACACCATTGACCGGAGATTCCTTCTCCCCCCCTTCCCTTTTTCCGCGGAAATCCCATCACTGGTCCTCCCTTTCCTTCATAGCGACTCAGCGGTCGCCGTTGTATCCAAGCCTTCTCTCGTTCTTTCCCTCTAACCTCTTTTAAGGAACGGTCCCCCCCGTCCCTTGCTTTTGAATAGCCCGCGACCCACATGATGCCCCTTTCCCGTTTTAAACGAACTTCCCCTCCCTTCTGTCCCTCAGCGCGCGTATCCTGGAAAGCTCAGTCTGGGAACCGTTTGTTATTTTAGGATCTTTTTTGCCCTTTCTATTGTGAAGCGGTTTTTTCCCTGATCCCAGCCTTCTATTCCCCTGACCGGTTTTTTCTTCCCCCTCCTTGAAGAAATCTTTTTGTAAAGCACTCGTCTTTAAAAGGCCAGCTTCCTGGAAAAAGTCGTGACTGTGCTTCTCCTCGTTCTTTTTTGGTCCTTCTGTTACTCGCGCCCCTTCTCATACTTTTTTAAATCTTTCTATTCGCTCCCCTTCTCTCCTTTGACGGTTTTGGTATGTTTCACCAGCAGCGTTGTCTCAAACCTCAAGGAAAGGTTTTGGTATATTTTTTAACTCATAAGTTGTTTTTTGGTGAGAGAGATATGCCATCACCTCTTTTTTCGGTGGGCGCGGACAACGGTGGTGCCGGCCCGGCACCCCCTTTTCACCTTGAGAGTCGATTCCGTCGCCGATTGCGACCGGCCCTTCTATTAGGATTGCGATTTAAATCGCTACCAAAGCCTTTTTTCGTTTCCCTCCCATGCTCCTTCCTTTTCCTTTTTCTCTTTTTGGCTTTTTTTTAAGCCTCCCCTCGTGCATCCTCCTTATACCACGGCTGAGCCCCACTCCAAAGAGTTGGAACTCCTATCTGTGCTGTGCTCGAAGGAATTGCAAATCGAACTTTTTTTCCCGCGAAACTCATACCGGTCCGCGGGTGTCCTTTTACCTCTATCCCTCTCCGCTCTGGCCCAAGGACGGTCGCGAGCTCTTCGTTCAAAGAGGAATGTCTCATGTGGGGCTCGTAGACAAAGATGTCATGGAACTTCCGGACAACCCTTCTTCTTCCCCTACCCCTCCTTCCGGCGGGTTTGATATAAAAGGAGACTTCTTTGCGCGACGACTGAGTAAATTCTTTAGCTCTATGCTCCCTCTCCGGTTTCCCCCTTTTTCTACCGCTGGAATTTCTCGCTGCCTTCCTTTAAAATAATGATATCATCATGTCCCTGTGTTCGCGCCGACTTCCCCTTTAATGTTTTTGACGCTAGGCGGTTTGATAACCAACTCTCCTCTCCGCCCCTACCTCGACGCCGAAGACGCCCCTTCTCGGTCAAGGAAAATGTTTCCTCCCCCCCAAATATCCGCGTCTTCGCTGCATAGAAGAGAGAGACAAGACGGACCGGGGACTCTCGACCGGCATGCCTTTTTTTCCTCTTCTGCGCTTTTTTTGGTATCGGTTTTGGTCTTACCAGTGGGGCTCCTTTTCTGAGCGCGCCGGGTTATTTGTCACGATAGACTACCAACCAACTTTCCTCCCCAGCCCCCCCCTGTTCTGTCTTCCGCCGGTCGTGACCTGCCCGGACACCCCCTCTTTCCCAAGCCCCACCCCACGAGAGTAATTCTTGCCCCAACCACCCGCCACGCTCGGCCTCTCGCCCATCGTTACGGCTATCGAAAAACAACAAACGCCGAAACCTGCCTTCTCATGTTCAACCAGGCAATGGAGCGAGTTTCTCCACGGATGGTTGCACCGAGGAGTCTGTTCAATCGGCGAGGAGGTACGTTGAACTAACTGGTCTGTCGCCGAACCTCCCACAATTTTTTCTCTGCAATGCTCTCGCCGCTGTTCATACGTCCTCTCCTCTAAAGCCTGGCATGTTCGTTAAACCTTCTGCACCATCTTATTCCAAGCAAGCGCCCTGGAGCGGCATGTCTTTTCCTTCGCAAGCGCCATGGTACGCCCTCTCGGACGCTTTCCCTCCGGTTCAGTTTATCGTCTTCGATCCCCCCCACAAGACGATGCGTCATTTGCGTGAGGGGGTCACAATCCGCCGAGGACCATCGGTCGTTCCACCGATGTTCGCGAGTCCCCCAAGCAGTCCTCCCTCTATTGCTCGTTGGTTCTTATCACGTTTTGAGTCCTTTCCCCAGCTCCACGGGTTCTTTTTCGGCGATTTCCGGTTCTACACGCGCCTCGAGACTCGCTTTCGATCGCAGTGGCCGCTCCTGGTTCTCTCGAGCATCTTTGACGCTCTTTTCTCGCCCGTTTCATGCAGGCTCCGACTCCAGCGATCATCCCCCCCTTTTTCCTAGCGATCGTTCGAAACTAGATAACCGGGGGGTTCACCTCCCTCGTCTTCGAGAAGGGTGGTGTTTTTCTCCCCCCTCGCTGCCTTCTTGCCCTTCTTTCCCAGGTTCGAAGTTTCCTCGACCCCCAATGCCCCCTTTGATATGCTGCATCAGGTTGACCAAATGAAGGAGGCCGAGCGTCATCCTCTATTTGTTTCCCGTTGTTTTGACGATGACGCCCGTCTATGCGGTCTCCCCGGCCCTCCTTTGTCTCCTTAGCGCATTGGTTCTTTTGTATCGAGTGCACGCTTCCGACCCTTTTCCGGTTTCTGACGCTCTGGTTACACACACATCCGGTGACTGACGAGGCGTCTGCTTTTCCTACTCTTTCGACCGCTCCCCTCCCTCCTCTTCCCCCTTGATCGCGCGGCTTAGCCTAAGCCCATAGAGCAAGCGAGCGAGGACAAGCGTCAAGCTCTCACAAGGCTGCGCGGACATTTCGCTCCCCCCCTTTTCCTCCCCCTCGGTCACGGCGCGTCTGCAAGCTTGATGAAAATCACCGGCAAGGACCCTGCTTTCTCTTGAGAAGCTCGTCTTCTCACACCCGAAATGCCGCGGGGACCGCGTCGAGGGACTCTCTCCCCCCTCCTCTGGGGAACAGGTCAGGGGTCGATTGGGTCCCCCCGCTCGACGCAATCGTTTTTCTCTCCAATCCTGTTATCCCACCTTTTGAACCCCCCTTGTTTACAAAGAGTCAGCTTTTTCGTGACAGGGGGCCTCGCCCGTCCGACATGCTCGGCCGTGCGGTTCTCCTGTTCGCCGTGTGCGAGGTAACGACCTAAGTCCTTTCTATCTAGGTCTGGTCACGATGCTTTTTTTTTTTCCTTTTTCGCAGAAGCATTTTGTCGGTCTTACTAAACAGGGTATTCCTGAAGCTCCCCTTCGCGGGAGGTCCGCAGAGCCTCTGTTTCCCGTTCTTGTTTTAGAACGCGGAAATGAGCCTTGAGGAGAGCACAGTGACTGTTCCGGTTTATCTTCCCTTATCCCGCGTATCAAAATTTCCGCAGTATCCCTGTGGAGGTTGTTGGTTTCTTTACTATAGGTTACTCGTTCTTTTCAGTTACACATGCATTTTCCGGGCGGAAGTCTTCTCTCCCATGGGAGAGGGATGTTGTTTGAATTTTTGGTGTCGGGGAAGCGTCGATGCCCTCAACCCAGAACTAACCTTTCTACGTGATTTCCCTCAAAAACCTATAACCGATCAATATCACCACT
>Ga0179593_1497134_pt1 | contig 14945 bp, 15 predicted proteins | sample CZODoug2_1_08_16_FD_185931 | JGI IMG/M metagenome (GOLD analysis project Ga0179593, IMG submission 185931) | Vadose zone soil fungal communities from Angelo Coast Range Reserve, California, USA - CZODoug2_1_08_16fungal (PacBio error correction) | ecosystem: Environmental > Terrestrial > Soil >... | reverse complement strand
CGAGGATCTGAAATCAAAAGACAGTAATTAAGGCTATAGGCATCCAGTAAGCGGGTAATTTATTTGGTCCTTGCCTCGGTTTTCAGCATCTACTTCCTGAGCTGATGCGCAGCCTCTACGTTGAGTTGGAGTCAAGATTCCCTCGTTTTGATCCTCCCCGGGGTCCGCGGTCAAGAAGACCGCATTGCCACCATTCTCCTGAAGCGAATCTCCTCCCTGAACTGTCCTTCGTCGGTTCTGCCCGCCTTGCCGTGCGCTCAAAAGAGAGGAATCCCCCCTGGAACTCGGCAAAAGCGTAGCAGATATTCGACAGGTAGACTTCTTGCGTTAACAGTCCCCCTATCCCTCTCCCCCCCCGGAACGACGTTGTCCCTCCCACGTCTGCGCACGTTTTTTTTTGAGGAAAGAAGAAGAAAGCAGAGCCTTGACCAGCAGATTTTAGGTTTTACTTGAGGAAAAAGCGAGACTTCGGGATCCCAAAGATCAGTGTAAACCACTAGTAAGCGCGTAGTTTTTTCTTGTTCTGTGTGATTCAGCCAACCCGATCACCGAGTGCACTACATCAAGAGAAGCGAGGAATGAGACTAGAAAGTCCTTACTTCTTATCCCCCTTTTGCGACTCTCACCTCCCTTCCCGACCGACCCCACCCCCCCCCCCCCTCGGACCTTCACCGCTCCTCAGCAGCACATTAAGCCACGCTTGGAGAGTGGAACTGTCTAGCGCAGAGTGCGGGAAGGCGGTGGGTCCCAAGGAGCCCCCCCCCCCCCCCCCGTCCCCTCTAAGGGCCTGAGTTACTTCTCTATGATTCCTAGAAGGGCTTAGTTCTTAAAAGTCAAAGGAGGCGAGCCCTTGAAGCGAACTTCCTTACAGGTGCTCGGGCTTTTCCTTACTTGTAAGTGTCTATGCGAGATAAGAAGGAGGGCTCGATCTCTCGCTTGTGGCTGATCCCTTCTTTGTGATTATCGCAGGATTGACTATGCTACCAACCAATCCTGTTACATTGTTTGCAACGGGAGGGGACTATTCTTGGGCCCTTGCTTAGACTTCTCCCCGAACCCTTTAGTCCAGTCAGCGTCGAGGATTATTGAGGGGGGCGCTTCCATGGCCCCTTCCATATGTTGCAATAATTCCGCCATTCCGATTTGGTTGCATTGTCGATTGTTCGGCCTCCCCTATAGAAGTTTGCCGTCGTCTCGTCTGACTTCCCCCTCCTTGCATTCTAAACCTTCGGCGCCGCGATAACCCTCCCTGGATCTTCGCCGAAGGGAACTTTTTTGCTTGTATCAATTCACTCGTCCTAGAGGAAGAATCGCAAAACCCCCCAACTTCCATGCGAGGATCTTGCAGTGATTTTACATCCGACCGCCCCTTTCCCCACAACTGGGAGCACGCAAGTGGACAATCATGGACCCACAATAAACACCCTCCCTCTATATCTCCCGTTTTTCCCTTTTCGGGAGAAGCGCCGCGGCGTCCCCCCACGATCTGAAGTTTAACTATGATTAGCGCGTTGTCCTTCCAGGTACTCACGCGAGACGGCTTCCCCAGCCCACCGTGAAACTAAATTTCCGTAAGAAGGCCCAATAATACATAGCCCTTAACGATCTTTAGCCCCTTCAAGCCCCTTGGCCTGCTTCGGTGCAACAACGACGGCCGGCCTTAGCCCCACCAACACGTTTGCTCTACCCGTTTTTTCCGTTCGATTAAAGAGTTGTGAAGTTTCTGAATTTGAAGACCAGTGTACGCGGCTACCGGACCCCTCCACACTCCTGCGCACTGATATGGTTTTTGAGATAGCCTTTTTTTTTTATCCCTTAAGTTTTTGTACTCCCTCAACTAGTCTCTCCTCGACCGTGATTTCCTAGCCGCCCCTTGAAACACCGCATGACCGATTAACTGCGAGCATTGTCTCGGCATTCGTTGATACTATTCCATGTTGTGCTTTCTTGCTCCCCGCTTGAGGTGTAACCCACTCCAGTCTTCATGGCACGACTCCGATGAAGCCTGCTCTCAATGAGTCTCCCCCTTAATGCATCTTGCCTTTTGTTTTACGCCTTTTCTAGATGCGCTAAGGTAGGGACGGTTAAGCGGATTGCTCCCCCCTTCTCACGCCACTCCGGCGCTCGGCGCTGCACAGATGCGGGAAGGAACGTGTTGAGTCATTCTCTCCTATACTATACTGGAGCCCACTCCCCTTGTTCCCAGCCAGTTCCTAGGAGTGTGTTCATGTTTTGAGCCGCGTCGGCTATCTGTAGCGGGCGCCTCCCTCAGACATCGGAACCTCTTCGGACTGGACTCCATGCGGACCTTTTGCTTAAGCGGGCGACGCCTGACCTGCCTCTCCCCTCTTTGGGACTTGGAAGGTTACTCCTGGCCTTCAATTCTCAATGGGCGGGTATCAGCTGCGAATAGATTCAGTAATTGCATCCTTCCGGTTCTTTCGGCTAATTTGGTTGATGTTCTTCAACAACGACGTAATGTTTTCCCCCTTCTTTCCCCCCTTGCGCGTGGTTCCCGTAGTCTATCAGCGCGGGCGCTTAGAAAGATTTCAGGCCTTCTTGGGCCGCTTAACAGCCGGGCGGGCACGTTCATGCTGTTTTCGCCCCCGAGCCTTTGGTCTTTGCCGTCTGAGTTAAGGTTGATATTTCGCGGACCATCGTGGGAGCACTTCCTTTCGACGGTTCCACCGTTGCACGTTCAAGCTTGGTGATCTGGTGAGGCGCGCATGTGGCCGATGTAGCCTCTTTTTAGGGTTACCCCTAGGAGTTGGCAGGACCCCCCCACCCCCAAGGACAGGGACGGTTAAATCGATAGTAGAGTGGGTTCGGGACCACGGAGTCTAGGCCGACTATATTTTACTCATTTAAGACTTGCGCCAACGGCTCGGCCCTGCATTCATCTTCCGATCTCGAATACCTATGGATGCTTTTGTGATGTCATGGTGACATATTTTTTTGCGGTTTTCCTCCCATGGGAGAGTCGTTTGATGCGTTCCCTGTCTATCGTAAATCGAACCCCCTTTTGCACGCGCCTGATCCTCCCCTGGTCTTTTTTTTTTTTGGTGTCGCGGCGATAGCTTCACCCGGATCGAGCGATCGTGCATTCTTCGTCCCTTTTGGACATGCACAAAGGCATACCTTCCCAGTCCCCCCTGGTCTGTTTAGACCTGCGCTGCTTTGCCGGCCCAGAGAACGGTGCGCGGCTTTGCATTCCTTGCGCCGCGTTCTCGCAGCCTTACAGGATAAAGCGCGATTCTCCAGAGCGGATATGCCGGCCCTCGACATTCCCACTTACTTTTCCTTGCCGAAGATTTTTTCGTCTCTGCTGCGATAGGATGGCCCAAGCTTGTGGCGAGGAACGCGCGCGATGCTGAATCACCGGGGCCCCTCTGGCTATGATTTTTTCACAAACCGCGATTTACTCCCCACAGAAGGGACTAGTGCAAAGATACCGCATGCTCGAAGGCGTGTTTTCTAACCCGGAACTGAACGGAGATACGTACTTCTTCAAGGCATTTTCCTGTCGCCTTTCCAAGCTGGTGATGAGGTCACTTTTGTCCCTTTCCCCTCCCCATCGGAGACAGTCGCCCTCACGACTTCCAGCCAGCCTGGCGCGAAACGCCGGCGCCCCAGCTTTTCTCGCCCGTGGGCCACGGCTTCTAGCGCTTTTTTCGCGTCACCCTAGAGACGGATGACGAGTAAATCCCTCCATTCCCAGTGATTGTAGGTCGAACAAGCCCCCTTTTTCCTTTCTACCCCCCCGCCCCCTTGCCGCACGGCTCTAGGAAGATCTGTTCATCAGGCATCTGTCCGTCGCCGACTGATCGGGCGTTTCGCCTTTTCCGTCTATGACCGACGCGAAGGTGTCTCGCGGCGTGCGCATAGGTCTTCTTGCCACATTTAGTCCGTTTGCGCCGGATCCTCGCTTGCACAAAGTCGGGAAGATTCCGGCCAGGCTTGCCTCGAAGTTTTCGCTAGTGCACGAGGTTTCCCCCCCCCAGTTCTATGGAACATCCAAACGGGAAATGCCCACAGTGCCCAATTGGCGCAGTCTCCAAAGGAGGCTTCTTTTACCGCTATAGGCCGGCGTCGCGCAACACGCCCCTCCTCGGCGCTGATCGGGAGCTTCCTCAGCTCGCGACACCCCATTGGTAGACGCCCACCCTTTCTTCCGTACTGGATGTCCTCGGCTCTCTCCCCCCCCGCGTAGTTTCGGATCTGGGCGCCGCGGGTCGCTCTCGATATTCTTTTCCCCTCGGTTTTTTTTTTCTTTAGAGATACTGCCAGCCGGATCCACTCCTTCAGCCACTCGATCAGCCGATCCTCCGTACCTCTAGAAGTTGCTTTTTTCGATCCTCCTGCCAAGACTGCGTCCGCTTGATGATAGCGCCTAGAGATACTTTCCTCAAGTGGCCCTCTGGTAATTTTTTTTTTTTCCGCGCTCGCCGCCAAATGAGGGCACGCACGCCCGTCCATGTATCTCCGCTGCATTTGACGCCGATTTTCTCTTTCGGATTTCTTTCTCTTACTGCCGAAATTGGGGCCCGCTCGGGCAGAAACATTTAGTTAGATGCGCAACCCTTTTTCCTTGCCTTTTTTGTGATCTTTTTCCACGGCGATCGGTCCACATGAGGCTCCCCGGCCCTGCTCATGGTATCTGTCCCACAGCGCCGTTCGGTGATCCCCCAAAGATCGCTGCCTCAGTATGGGCTCTAGAAAGCCTTTTGGATGGTTTTTGTTGAAAGACCTATATTATACTTTTCCGATTCGATAGTGGAGTTTCAACCAGATCCGGTAGGGTCTCGAGGTCTGACGTCTAATATAAAACCTTGAATATATATAAGAAATATACAAGGATAGGCCAGATTACCTCAGATATCTATCGTAGAGCATAAATTTCCGACGGAACGTCTGTGCCGGTGCCAGGGTGGTCAGTTGATGCCATTATCTGCACTGATTGGGGTCTGCAACGAGGAGGAACAGGACCCGATCCACTCATAGCCAGCGGAAGGTTAGACAGAATAAGCGAGCAGGAAGGAGCATCAACCGAGAGCGTTTCGTGACAGGGTACCCGTCTCCGGACGCTACAAGGCCCCCGGGCCTCACCCGCCGAGGCCTACCCTTTCCCGATGTCTGTTGATTTAGAGTCTTGATGCCATCCAGGACCCGACCTCCATCTGGAATGAAAGTTCTTTATTATTACGCCCCCTCACCGAGACTTAAGCGCGATCCCCCCGGCCTCGCCATGACTCCGCCAACCAAAGACAAGCAACCAGGGGATACACCTTCCCAGTCATTTTCAGTCGAAGGAGTTCCTTCTAGAGGAGAGCTCTCATCTCCAAGACAGAGGTACGATCTCAAACTCCCGGACTGGTTGAAGCCTACTCTGTATGTCTGTTAGAACTACCCTCCTAACCCCTGTGTTTATGCGGCCCTGCCATAATGAATCCCTGATACCCGGAAGCCGCGCCGGCTAAACAGTCCCTCCCCCTTCCCCTCATGAATACTCTTTGACTAGCATCCCCCCAGAGCGCCAGCAGCCCAACCACACGAAACCACAAGCGAAATTCCCCGTTGAACGGGCCCCGACGATTTCTTTTTCCTCCCTCCTCTCGTAAACTTGGAGCTCAGAACACCCCGGACCCCCCCCCCCCCCCCCCCCCCCCCTCCCTTTTCTCAAGAGAACGCAGCGCACGGCTCGACACCCCCCAGCGTTCCGACCCCACCCACCCCGACTCTCCCTCCCCCCCATGCAACGGACCGCAAAGAAATCCCAAGAACGCTTTTCCCACTCCCGCACGCGTTTTTTACTAAGCGGACCTTAGACGTCCCCTTACCCCGCACAGTAAAACCCTCACCAACTCACAAGGAGAACCCATGGAGAGGTCAACAAACAAATCTCCCCCCCACCATAAAAAACCCCCAGAATAAGGACGACCTGAAATTTCCATATCTTGTATAATCAGTTCTCCCGATTTTGATTCCCTTCCTCCCGTGAGCGGCCCCGAGCGTTAATATGGCGGAGAAGCTCGGTACAAAGCCATTGTTCCAGTCACCACCCTCACCAATCACGTCATGTATCCTGGCCCAAAGCTGATGCTCCTTGATTTGGGCTCTGGTAATAAACGTAAAAAGTTGTAAGTCTCCCGCGCTTTCACAAGCAACTAAGTCACCCTGCGGGACCCGCCACCCCCTCACCTTGCCCCATCAGCCTCTCCCCTACTTGCGATCTCAAAGGCCCGAAGTGCCTATGTTCCTACGCGTCCCCTCCTTCCCTTACCCCCGTCCCATCCCTCTGCCGTCAGGACGCCACCGAGTCTAATGATCCCCACCCTACCGCCCAACTGGCCTCGTGGCACATTCCTCACTTCCGGATTCCCTCATCTCCCCCATCCCCCCCGTGTTCCCCCTTACAAAGTCATCGCCTTACCCCGTCTGCGCACCCGCCTCTCCCCTTGCTGTTGGCTCCACGTTAACTGATCTACCTACCCCTCCCAAGAACCGCCCCACTCTTCCGAATATGGCAAAGTTTCTTCAACGATATTCTGGCGAGGCGAGGCTCGACCATGAATAGTTTCTACTACCAATCCAACTTCTCTCTCTGACTCTCACTGACACTCCTCCTAAACCCCTTTTCGCGCCGCTCCCGCAGTTCACCCTAGGGTCAATTTGAGCCACAGACATAGTATTTTTTGCCAGGACCCCCCCCCTTCGCAATAGAGAGGGCCGAAAGTCTCCCCTTATAGGAAGAGACACCGATTCACCTCTGATCTGACAGACATACTTTTTAGATCCTCACAAAGCCTTTTAAAGATACTCCCTTCACAAGAGAGAACGTTGTTCCCACCGCCGGGCCTATTCCTTGACCGCGGTCCCCTCCGCCTCACCTGATCACCCTCCCATGTACCGGGACGTGCAACGCTGACTTTGAGAACCCCGCGAGATAGAGCTAAGGGAGGGAGGAATCGCCTCCACCGATCCCCCCCAGGAAACACCTCCGACGACGCTTTCTTAGCTGATCTCCGTACAGTTCAGCGTGCGCCATTTCTCCCCGCTTCAAGGCAGCTCTTCGGAATGATGAACGTAAAGTCCACGGCATCTTCCCTCCCCTCATCTCCCGGTAGGTTTAGAAAAGGCTCCTTTACCTGGTTGGCCCTGGATGCAGCCCCGGAGCTCCTTAGGCTTGATTTCTTGCCGCAACGAGATCGTTCGGACGACCCCAACTTTTCCTTTGCGACCGCGCACCAGCCTGGTGGACATGTGGGGCCTTTTCTCTTTTAAATCTTTGTTGTTGAGAAGATTAGACTCAGTGTTTTTTGGCACTATTTCCAGGCTCTTTTTTCTACCGAGGGTTATGGTTCGCACTTTCCTGCTATCTTTTTGGTTTCTCATCCACGCAGATATATTTCTCCTCTCAAGAAGGGATTCAGAGTCGGCCCCCCTATGAGTGAAATGCGAAATCGCGGCTTTTGCGAGCGAGTATAAGTCCAAGATGGGTGAACTAGAAGTAGATGTTAGTAAAATACTTTTTTTTCGGTTAGAAATCTTGATTGGGGGGGGGACGGCCCCTCGTATTGCCAATGGCATCTCTTTTTTTTGAATGCCATCCCGCATAGACCACATTTTCCCCCCGCGTTCCAGGCCTGTTCGGACTTCACCGCATGATGAGTATACTAGGTCTCCCCCCACCTATTTCCTCACCCCCCCGTTCTTTTGGCTAGCGCATAGCAATACATCAGGGCTTGGCGGGCCGTTGAGTTGTCCCGAGAGGTTCCGGACTTTAACAATCCTTTCCCCCAATACCATCCCCAAATCCCACGGGGAAGGGGATTGAAGGTTTTTTAACAATCACATCTCCCGCCAGGATCTAGAGTAATCCCCCCGTTTGTTCCCTGACCCGGTTCTTTCAACTTAATGCCCCTTTTCCTCAGAGCCGGAATTGATGATCTCCTGGGGCCTATGCGACCGGGACATTTCCCTCTTTGGTCGGCTCTTTTTTTTTCCTGTAAAAGGTCCCGTTTTTTTTTTAGTGCGCCGTTCTCGGAGTTTTCCCTAGCCCCACGGGCGCAGCTCGTTCATTTTTCACCTGTTGAAGACGGAGGCGGTCATTCTATCACCTGGTTCTCCTTTCCCGCGGTGACTTCCTAGAAACGAGTTCGGAGTTGGGTTCTCTTTGTTCTTCTCAATTGGTTCCCGTCCCTCGTGTTTTTTCCTCCCATGGGGCTCCCGGGAGTGGGGGTTTGTGTAAGTCTTCCAAAAGCGTCCCTCCACGCTTCTACTTCCCCTGTTTGCAGGGGGACTCGATGAGATATTTTTTGCATCTTAGATTTTTCTTTGATAGAGGGCCGTCGACATGGGGCACCGAAGCCCCAAGGAAATACGAATGCACCCAGTTCACCAGGCGTTTTGTTTAAAATTCCCCCGGTTGAGTCCTCTTTAGAACCAGGACCCCCCTTTTTCACGAGAGGCCCCTTGGTAGAACGAAAGTCTTTCGCGCTCAGGCGGCGACTAAAGAGTAAAGTACCCCCAGCTCGCGGATGTGTTCGGAGGAGTAAGCTCCTTGTAGACTTTGACATGGCGTCTTAGAGACGCAACTCGACTCCATCTAACCGATAACTCCCCCCCCATACACCCATAGAGCAGTTACGAGCTTCCTATTTCTTTCATGTATGAAAAAGATCTTGGTCAAGTTCAATCCCTCCCTTTGGGCCTCAGACCCCCTGTAATCCCCCCCAAGTAGAATCGCTTTCCATTGCAGCGGCCACTCCCGACTTATACAGACAACCCCGACCGAAGTCTTTTTGCCCCCAGATTTAAATCCCCTCGAGCGTTTTCTTTCCCCTGACCAGCTCGTCGCGATCACTCTTCCCAAAAAGGTAAAGCCCCGATCGTCTTGCCTGACCCCAATTTTTCCTTTTCCCGGCGTTTCCCGTCGCTTTTCTGTCTCATCTTCTTGGCGAACCTCTGGTTACGAACTCTCGATCAAGTTCCGATCACGACGAGCAATCGAGGCCTCACCCACCGAAAGGAGCACACTGAGAGACCCAGCGAGTTCATCCTGTTTGCCATCATTCTACGATATCGTTTTCTCTTGTATTCCAGGTGTCATGGAACTGCAATAACCACCGGCCTGAAGAGGACCTTTTTTCCCTCCATGCTAGAGTGTTAGCTTTCTAGAAGACGACTTCCCGAGTATCGCTTTGTTGACCCGGCTTCCCCTTCCTCAAGGCCCTCATCGGTATCTTCCTTTCCGACCAGAGACCCAACGTTTTCGATTCGGCCTCTGTCTCCTTGCGTCATCCTTCGCGTTTTCTTTCTTCTGTCAAAGAGTGCTTCTGACTCCATTGGCGTGGCGTATTCCCTGGATTTCCTTTCTTTCTTGGATCTGGTGTGGTAGAACCCCCTTCTTCTCCCCGCTGCCCTCAGATTTCCCCCCTTAACCGGGTGGCATTGCTTGGTCCGCTCTCTCTCGTGTTGGCCGCCGAGACCGATTCTGGAAGAGCGTTATTAGAGCCGACTCACGATTCCCCGCTCGTGGTCTGCAATTGCCCAAACGTTCCCAAACTTGGAGACCCCCATATGTGTATTCTCGGCGAACCCCTCTTCGGGACCTCCCACCGCTGATCACGGGCCGCTTGCGGCCACCAATTTTTTCATCTTCTTCCTCTCCGGATCCACCGCATTGCGCCTTCATGTCAGAGATCGGACTCCCCTCCCCCTAGCCATAGGAGATGGATGGACTTTAGTTCCCGTTATGCTTCTTTTTTCATTACCGCTCGCTATTACGCCGGCGTCTTTCTTTCCCTTTTCTTTGTGAAGACCGCCTGTTGTTTTTTTGGAGAGGCTCTTCTCCGCCACTCCTTACGCCCCCCAGATCGAAAGACCCTCCCAACCTTCGTAGATCATCTTTGTACTCAATAACGCCCCTAATGGATCAAGTTATGGAGTAGGCGTCTTATGCGACCTACCTCCGCACCCGACCGGTGAGAGTTTCCCTACTTCCCGCTTGACTTTCCCTTTTTACTGACCGTTGCTCTTTTTTTTTTTGAAGGCTGACGTATTTGCTTGTAAATTCTCTGGTGAACCGCTGGGGACTCCCGGAGCACATTTCCGCTGTCGGGCATCAGAACCCCCTGTTTCGTCCTGCTGATTCTTCCCCAGGGGCTCGCCCTCAACCAGCTTTTTCATACGGTCCTTCCCCCCTCGAACCCCCTTAGATAACGGACTCCACCAAGGCAAGAAGTGGTTTACTCCCTGCATTCTCTGCTCCTATGAGAAAAAATTATCGAGATTCTATTTTCATGTTCCCCTTCCTTCCGGCCCCGACTTTTCGCAGAAATTGCCTTTTAAGCGCGTTGATATAACCTCCCTAAGTTAATATTCAGTAATACACGTCTTGACGCTCTAAATCGGCAAGATTTTTTCTTCTTGCACATGTGTCCCTCCAAATCTATTCATGGACGGGGAGTTTACAATTTTCATCTTGCCAGTGCCCTAGTATACGGCGTTTAAATGGGTTTTGAAGCCCATCTACCGCTCTCAACCGTCTTTCTCCGTATGAATACTCGGCCCATAGGACTTCTTCTTCGAATGCATTTTCAGCCTGCCTCATAAAGACAAAAGTCGACAAAGCTCCTAGAGAGACCGAGTACCGCTTTTTTAAGGCTTTCGTTTCTTCTCCAGGGAGAGGGGATTTCTTCGTATACCCCCAACTCCCAGAGCCTTTCGGATAGACTATTTAGCCTTTTTTTCGGGCCTTAACCCCACTCCTTCGGGAAAAGTGTACCTTCTTTGTCTGCCCCTTCCGCTGTGGACATTCATGGTTCTCCACATAACTTTGCCTTTCCCCCTTGATCTGATTTAGATTGATCTGCGCCTCCTCTTTATGACGTGGTGTTTCTTGCCCATCGGGTCGCTTTTTAAGATGCGTCCTTGGTCATTTCTGTAGGTTTTTAGCCGTCCATTTCTCCTCCCTGATCGCTGATTAAGAATGTCCCACCGCTGCAATTTGGCGCGTTTGTGACCGTTTGTATTTTTTAGTTATCGCGGCTGTTCAATTTATTCTTCCCCCCCACTCTTGGGCAATCCATGATTGAGCCCCCGGTGAATCTCCCGACGACGCCAATCTTACGTTTTTCCCAGCGCCCTTTGGTTCTCAGTTTCAAGGCGATTCCTGTCGAGGCGGCGTATCAGAATGGGCAAATTACGTTGCGAAACCCAGTTGTTTCATATCTGAACGATGCTTTTCTGCCTGTTTTCGTATCGTTCCCATCGACCTCATCGCCGAGGCCGACCTCCTGGTATTCTGCGTCTTTGCAATGAATATGCCTCCCCTTTGGAATACTTACCCCGGCGGTCATGCAGCCCCCAACCTCCGCAATGATTGCAATGTGTGCCTGGGGTTTTCCTGACGTTTTGTGCGGTCCGACTTGGCGAGCGTGACTGCCTCTCGCGACTCTCTTCCGCGGGAATTTTTTGCCTTCTATGGCCACAACTTCAAAGAGGAAACTGGTAGCGTTCTGGCGCGTGCGCATGTTTCGTTCTTCTTCCTTAGACCGTCCCTAACACCAATTTCCGGGACCCTTAAATTTCTTCTTCCCCCAACTTCTTTTTAAACTCACCATCTTCCCTCCCTTCCAGAGAAGGAACCCCCCCTCTATCATCGAGATCTGCTCCGTAGGGAATGCCTCCAGTGCAGGAGCAACTTTGGCCCTTTGCGCCCCTCCCCGTCGAAATGGCCGGGTGAAAAGCATCCAAGAGGAAGGCCTGCGCCCTCGTGGTTCTCTCCCAGGCCAAACCGAGCTGAAGGTTTTTCTCTGCCCCACAGGTGACAACGGACCTTTTCCTTTCAGTCCCCCATTTCCCGTCGTTTTCACGTCTCGGCGCACTATAACTTCGGGCCTGTTTCCCTGAGCCGAAGCGCTAGAGATCCTCGATCAACCCTTTGTCGATTAGTTCGCGTTTTTTCCTGAAACAGTCCACATAGTGTCGGCGCGGATCTCCGTTCCCCACATTTCTTCTCTTCCCCCGGATTGGTGGTCCGCTAAGAGCTTCAATTCCTCCTAGGTGTCTTCCGTAATGCTCGTTTGAAACCTGCCTGACTTTCCCTTTGTGCCACCCCGGGCCGTGCCCGTCACTCCACCTCGCAGTCCACAGTACATCGTTCAGCGGCCGCCCGCCGCAGGGATTTTTTTCAGATATTGCAATTCCCTCCCCCTTCCCTTGTCGTCTGCTCCCCATCTATTAGCCTGGTCGTGCTGCTCCTCTTCGAATACTGAAAACCTACTTGGTATGAACCGCTACTTTCGGTCCCCTTTGCGGGTAGTTATGGCCAGTCTGATGCTCCCTCACATGCAGGTGCTTGCACGCCCTTGCCGCCCTTGAGCAAGTCTTTCTTTTTCCAAACGGCCACTCTTTTTCGTCCTTCCATCCTCCCCCTTGAAAGGCGGCGCGGCCGGCATCTGACCCATGCCTTTTTTCTTGGGGCCCAGTCCCTCTCTTTTCCAAGGTCATTCAGAATATTGCCGGGTGGCCTTGAAGAGGTTGATTCTCCGGCGGCGTGCTTTTGTAGGTGAGCTTTCCCCCCTTTCCGACCGCGCAACACGATCTTACCTGCTGCCCCTGACTCCCGGAGGCATTCACCTGCGGCCTTTCCCCCCCGTATGATGCGTGACAGGCCCTTGTTGGGGCGTATCTTCTTTATCTTTTGTTGTGTTTAAGAGATAGGCCGCACACTTTTCCTTTGCCAGCATCTGTGTCAGCGCCCTCCTTTTTTCGCCTCTTTTTCGCAGGGACATTTCCCTTCCGGTCGGCGATTCGTTTCTTTCGCTGTCGCCCCGCGCCCCTGAAGCTGCCGGACACCGTCGAGAGGCTGCCACCGTGACATGAGAGGACGACTTTTCTCCCCTCGAGGCGGGTCGATGCCCTGCGCGCCCCATTTTTCGACTTCCCTTTTTTATTGGGCTGCATGACGACGTTTGCCTTTTAACTCCCAATCCCCCTTGTCTTAATGGCGGCAGGGCGTTTCCTATTTTGCAGTCATCTTATCAGGCGATCCCGGGACTACTCTCTCTTTTCCTTGACCCGGTAATTATCGGATCCTAGGTTCTTCTTTCCGTTATTTCGTCTTCGGCGCTGGCAAGCCCCGCCCCCAGTTCTGCCCGAGTTTTGATCGTTTCCTACTCCGTTGAGTTTCCCCACGCAGCTGGTCTCGCGCATCTCTCCCCTCAAACTACATCCAGGCGGCTTGTGCGGCCGTGAGCTTCTGTGCCTGCGAGGTTTTTGATTGCTTCGATTTACCTCCCAGACGTTTCTGACTTTTCAACTGAGTGAATTACCGTTCCAGACCCCTCGGGGGAATGGAAGCCGGTCCCGACGGGACACCCTCCGGTGTCCTCTCAGCGCAAGTTGTCCGTATACCGACCTAATTTCACTAGCAGTCTTTTTTGCGGTTCTCCTTTCCCCCCTTTTCCGACGCGCACTGGAGAACAAGCTCTTTTTATCGCGGGATTTGCGCTGCTTCTTCCGGTGGCTTGAACGCCTCTCACGCGCGTACGGTGACGTGTCTTCCCCGAGACGTCGCGCTTGGTGTGTCAGGTCCAATGACGTGGGAGAGATGTTTGCCAAGCTTCGGTTCTTTTCCTTTTTTCCTGGAAGAGACCCACACCACGATTCGCCTTCCTATAAGTCCTTTCTTTTCACCTCTCCAGACGAGTTGTTCCAGGAGTAAGCTTTCGTTCTGTCAATTCGCAAGTGACCTTCCCTTTTTCTCGATCCGCAAATCTTTTGATCGATTGCTTCCCTGCCTTTTTTCTTTTTCTATTTCTGATTTGTGCTTGTTCCGATGCTGTGATCCCTCTCCCATTTTGTTCTAGGGCTGTGTGCGGTTGTAGTGTCTATATCTTTCCCAGCCCGCCCCCCTCACAGGCTTCTACGCGTCGACCCTATCCCCAATTTGAGAGGTGGAGTGCTCGCTTGATCTCTGATCCCACCTTTCAATTCTCTGATGCGTCTGCAGGCGCTCATCACTTTTGCAACGACCAGCACCCCTTGAATCTAGCCATCTCAGCAAAACCCCCCCCCCCAAAAAACACAACAACCAAACACCAAACCCAAAACAAACCCCCCCCCCCCTCTCCCTTCAAACTTACCCTTTTAGGGGAGAACACTCGCGCGATTGAAGCCGCTTGTCCCCAACAAAAAAGAGGCTCCCTCATGCGCTCTGCATGCCGGACACACAGAAACGACATGCGAGCCGGCCCCTCTTATATGCATGGACCTTAGGCCGATCGACATCGTCCACGAAAAAGCCAGCGCCTGCCATGAGTTCTGGCCATTTTTACTGCACATGCGCGATGCCAGGAGGAGTCCTTGCGCGCGCCACCAGGACAATCTTTCCCCCTTTCCTGCTATCCTTTGACTGGTCCCCTCGCCCGAATATTTTGCTTCGTCCTCGCAGCTGCACATGGCAGCCCAATGCGTTTCATAGAATGCCGCGCTCGAGTTGAAAGAACCCCCCGAAACGGTGCATGCCCTAATAGGTTCTCCCGGATCATGTGATAAGTGCCTCTTGACCCAAGCCAGACTATTAGCCCGGACCCCCCCCGACGAAGGGTTTTACCTAGATGAACATCGAGATCCATCACCTAGATCGCTAAAGCCGCAGCGACCGAGAGCCCTTCCAGCGTGACCATTGATGTCCCCGTCCACAGATACTGTGACGACCCCCCACAGTGAAGACAGACCATTTTCACCGACGTACTTGGTACGAGGGTAATTGCGACCCCTCCTGCGCCTCCAAACAGCGTACCAGGGTTACGCCCCGATCAAGACGAAAGTCCCCCGAGCATTTTGCTACCCAAACGCCTGTACCCAAGCTGGACCGAGCAAGGGATTCCAGCTCGTTGGGGCAGACCTCCCTACCAAGGGCGATTCCACCCCTTGCC
>Ga0179593_1639020_pt1 | contig 14946 bp, 17 predicted proteins | sample CZODoug2_1_08_16_FD_185931 | JGI IMG/M metagenome (GOLD analysis project Ga0179593, IMG submission 185931) | Vadose zone soil fungal communities from Angelo Coast Range Reserve, California, USA - CZODoug2_1_08_16fungal (PacBio error correction) | ecosystem: Environmental > Terrestrial > Soil >... | reverse complement strand
CTGATTGGGTTCTTCTTCCCCCACAAAGACTGATTCCCGATACACTTTGGTGCTTCCCGTTTTTTTGCGCGTTTTTGCCCGCCTGGCGCGAATCGGCTGCCATTTCCCGTAACCCCCCTTTATGCTCTCTTTTAGCACCAAGGGTGCCTCCCCCCGCTTTAGGAAAACCCTGGCCCCTTTTGGTGACCCTCCCCCTCTCTGTCGAGAACTTTCCCCCCTCGTTTCTTCCGACCAATTACCGTCTTTGTTTGGCGAGATTAATATTTTTTTCCCTCCCGAACTCTTCGCTCTCCCACCACTGTTTTGGCGGACACCGGACCCTTCCCTCCCGCTTCTAATCGGACCCCCCCCCCCGCTAAGTCCCCCCCCCCCCGACACTTGCGTTCCGCGCCAAGATTCGTCCCGTCTATTTTCTCTTCATTTTCGCTCAGCCAAGCCCTTCCGCTGTCTTGGTGGACCGCCCCCGTCGTCCCACTTTTTCCCGTCGTCCCCGAAAAAAATTTCAAGGGCTTAACATCACCGAGCCACTTTTTCCCCAGAATGCCTCTTTTGGTTCCTCTCAGTGACGGCGGTTCTACGTTAGGCGATGAACCCCCTTGGTTCTCGGTGCCCCGGCCCAAGGCTTTTTGTCCCACCACCGTCCAAGCCTAACCTGTTCTTCCCCAACCCCCCTGCAGCTTTCCATCTTATTTGCCTCGTGTCTGTGCCTGCCCATTGTTCCCCGCCACGCCAATATTCAACTCCCCCTGGTTCCTTTGGCCCCTTTGTCGAAGACATTTCCCCGGGCTCCCGCGCTCAGACCGGGACCCCCCCGGCCTTCTTTTTTTACCCCCCCTTTTTTTATTTCTTTTCCTTGAGTGTATTAAATTTGGATGTGTAAGCCTCAGGATTATCTTCAATTAGGCCCCTCTTTTCTTCCGTTATCCATAGTTCTTCTTTCTCTTCTCTCAATGGGATTGAGGATCCCTAACTACGGAGGGAAACCCTGGTTCTTAGGGTTTCGGTCCTCGATGTGATGCGGAATGGCCGTTTCTCTAACCCCGCGGGACCCCCTAGTTCACCCAACCCCTGCTAACGTGGTTTCCACGAATTCGGAGGCTTTTTGAGGTTTTTTTTCCCTTTAGAATACTTTTTCTTTTCTTGTTCTTTAACCGTTTCCCTTTAGATATTGTAGAAACTTCATCTTGGAGGTTCTTCTTTCCCCCTGGTTTCCTTGTTCTTCTCCCCCCCCCTTGCTTTAATTATAATTTGGATGCCCTGTCGAGGTTTCCTTGCCACGATGGCTTTGGGCCCGGCCTCTCGGAGATTCCCAACTCTTGCCCCCTGGTTTTGTTGTCTCCTACCCCCGCTTATAGAAAGCCCCCTCCGCGGTTCTTGCTCTTCGCAATGTTTCCTGACCCTTACCGGGCGCCTTTTATGGCGTTTTCACCCCCTGTTCCCCCTTTCATTTTTTTCCCCGATCCCAGTTTTGACATCGGTGTAGGTACTCTTAAGGAGCCCCTTCCCCTTTTTTCGGCATCCCCCAGATCCCCCCTTTTTGCCTCTTTTTGTCTCCATGGACTTCTGTCGCGGCCACCTTTTTTAGGTGCTGGATCTTATCACCGGTGGGCGCGGAGTCTGCCCACCCGTTCCCCCTGCTTCACTCCTTTCCTTTTTCCAGTCTATTTCCTCCGCCCCTGCCCCCACTTTCGGGTAGTCAACCCTGGGCCTTATTTGGAGCGGTTGGTTCCCCTTGATTTTGACGCACCCTCCTTTTCAGGCCGCACCTTTTTGGTTTGATGCGTTAGGCCCCCCCGCCTCCTTTTCTCGCATCTTTCTGCTTCTTCTTGCGCCAATATCGCCGAGCTGGTCCCTTCCCCCAATAAATTGATCATTCTCAATTTCCCCCCCCGTTTAGTCTTTCTTTTCACCTTTCCCTCGTTGTACCCTTCCACAAGCCGCGGCCCGAGCTTGTATTCTACGCCCCGTTCCCCCTTTGCGTAACCCTGACGCATGTCTTTATGATTTGGGGAGGAACCCTTTTTTTACCACCCCCACCCCCCTCTTGCTCTTTGACCTCTTTCTTCTTAACTTCCCGACACTACCCCGTTCTCCCCCACTTCCCCTCCAGGTGTCCGATAAGTATTTTATCCACCTTGACTCACGGTCAATTGGTGTTCCTGGTGGACCTTCCCCCCACCCTTTTTTGGGTCAACCCCCAGAATTTCTCTCCCTCAGCAGAGGCCTTTATTGAACCCTTTGACCAAGTGTGTTGATGTGGGTTGTCCTCCCCCCCCCTTTTCTGACGGTTACTTCCCCAAATGGAACGCTTTCCCTACCAAAACCAACAGACATGTAGATTCCCCCCATTGACCCCGTCTTCCCCTTATGGTCCTCCATGACCGGTCCGCGGAATAGTCCATGTACTAATCCCTGTATATTGTTTTTTCCCCCGGTAGTTCTGACGGCTGGCCATACTACTACTGTCCCTCACGTTCGCGAGGTGGTTTTCTTCGAAGGTGTCCCCCTAAGGTAGGGCCCTCCCCTCTTTTCCTTTTTCCCATCCTTTTGTTTTTGTACTTCTTTTTCTCATTTTGGGGGCCGACCGACGCCCCTGCGGGTCCCAGGGCCTCGTCGCCGGTTCCCCTTTAGACGCCCCCCCCTTTTTTTTTCATAGTGTCACCCCATCTTTTTTTTAAAAAAATTTTCCTGTCGGTGGATGCCGACCAGTGACCGCGCGGGTATGGGAGCCCCCCCGGGGCATGCTGTTCCCGTATTCCCCTTTTTTTTTGGGTTTTTGGGTACCGGCGGAATTTCACCGTCTGGGGGAGTATTCCCCCCCCCCCCCTTCCTGCCCCATTCAAACGCGGGTGTTCCTTTACCTTCATTGCTTTTGTGTTTCTCGCACTTTTGTTAAGTTCAAAAGGTATCCCCCCCCCTCGAGTTCTCGCCTTTCTCTTTTCCCATTCCAAGTGTCTTTTTCCCCCGCCCCGATAAGAAATCTCCCCCCCCGATGTGACAATGCCCCGTCGGGTTCTCGCATACTGGTTCCCCAACAACCCTCTTTTTTTTTAGTCCGCGACGCCCTCCTTTCTATCGCGCTGACGCCCTGAAGAACGGGGAGAGCCCCCCAAACCGGGGCGCCTATACCTTTTGGCATTGTCGCCTCCTCCCCCTCGTGTGAAGCAAGGGACTGAACACGGCCGTCCTCCTCGGTGATTAGGTTGCGGAACGATCCTTTTGCCTGGACTACCCCCCCTTTTTTCCCCCAAACTAGAGCACACCCTATGCTTCCAGACCTCCCGGCATCAACCCCCGATTTTTGTTTCGTTCACGGTGGTATTTCTCCAGACCCAGGCAAGAAGCCAAAGCCGCTCCCGAAAAGATGGTCCAGGTTTTGCTAAAGCCAACTCCCATCTAGCGTGCTCCCTTACCCTAGTTTCCACAGTAGGTTCGGCCCTTAGTTGTTCTCCGCGACGACACCCCCCAGCCGAACATTTGTTCCTCCTTTACAGTCTTTTTTCCCCAATATCCGTTCGAGCAGCCAAGGGGTAGGTTTCTTTGTCCCCGAACCCCCACTTTACTTGCCCTTAGTCCCCCATCCTTACCCCGGATTCCATTGTAAGGGCCCCGCTGTGCACCGGCATTTTTGCCCTGGACCTCATTTCCTTAACAGGCCTGCCCGTTAGAACACCGGCGTTTGCGGATTTTGGAAGATTATCTTGCCGACTTTGCACGATCTCCTGAGTGGCCTTCTTCCCCGATTCTTGGCGCCAGTTGATTCCCTGACATTGTTTTCCATTGGGAGGCACAGCCCTCCCCCGAGAACTCCTGACGCCTGGTTTCCCCTCCCCGCCCCCCCCTCCCCCATGGCCGCGATCGGATAGTGGAGGGACACATCTCCCTTTTTAGGCTCTTTTTAAAGCCCCACTCCCGTCCCCCGCTCTCGGGAAATTTTTCCCCCCTGTCTTTTCATCGCCCCCTTCCCGACGAACAATGCTACCCCGATCATCGCTCCCTCCCCCCTATTCCCCCGCCAGGGATTTTCTGCTTGGTCCACTATCATAAGGCAAGCCAGAGCCAGTTCCACGTAAGCACGATTATCTTTTTGAACCTTCACCGATTTTCGCCCAGATCCTTCGGTTTTCTTATTAGATTTTTTCTGAATTTTTGGACTCCGTGACCCCCCCCCCCCTCCTTCGTATCTTTCTCATTCCAAAGACAAGTGAAAGAAATGTCCCAAGAGTATTGCACCTGGCGACAATGAAGTTTGCTCCCTCAGGCGGAGCACCGGTCCCATTCCGGATCTTCCCGTTTTTTTTTTTTTTTTTTTTTGTGTTCCGAATTTTTTTGTAGATGGACCGACATAGGTTTATTGGAGGGGTTATAGGAACCCCAGTTTTTCTTTACGCTTTGCTACTCTCAGCACTCAACGAGACAAAACTTGCTTTCGAGTATTTCTTTTTCCATGTTTCCCCTCCTTTAATTTTTCCATGTTCACGGGTTGACAGACTTCGTCTCCAACAAGATCGGCCCGGGATTTTCGATCTCGCGTTCCCCTCTCTAAATCTAGGCCCCCGATGGTCCCCCCCCCCCCCATTTTAAATTCTCAGGTTTTTGCGCGATTTCCCCATTTCGTTCTCCGTTTCTGACAGATGTAGGGTCGACCGTGTGGTCATATTGGGAGTGTTCCTTTGCGACCAATTCTCGCTATGTATTGTCGGTATTGCCTTCTGCATGACAGTCTAGTAGGACACCCCGGGCCTTTTTTTTTGAGATCTTCTGCCACTCTGGTGCGATATGTGGCTGAACTATTTTTCGTCCCAGCCCCCACCCTCCACCCCTCCCGCCCCGGGACAAATTTAGCTGGGCTCCACTTGGACCGTTACCTTTCGTTTGGTCGCAGTTTCCCCCCTCCCTCCTCTTTCCAGACTAATCTTGGTTGGTTGCTCTGGCGAGTAGACTATTCCGTCCCCCCCACCGGGGACCCCCCCAAAAACCCCACCCTCTCTTTTTGCCCCAAGCGTGCAACCACCGCAAAACCCCGTTCCCCAAAACGACCAACCCCCCCCTCGGGATGGTCTAAGGTTTTTGTTCCCCCCTGATTTCGAGACGACCCCTAGGCTTCACGTTTCCACTAAAGAGATTATGAGCACTTTTAGTTTGATAACAAGCTCTCTTCAACCGCCGCTTGAAGATGGCATCGATTTTCTGTTTTGAAGGCACTATTTGAGCCAACCCCCCTCCCAAACTGGCGCGATATTTTTCTTCAGCCCCCCTGCCTATCAACCCACCTCTGGTTCACCCCCCGACCAGTTTCCATTGTAAAGACCCTCTCGGGAAAGTTTTTCCAGCCCCCTCACCCAGTTCCCTCGCCGGGCGGAAAGCCCTGTAAGCGCCCCTAGCGGCCCACTGATACCACCCTCCAAACACCTTCTTTTACCGTGCTTTCTCTGGGACAACCCCCCTGTCGTCCCACTTGTTTAAACCCTTCAAGGATTTAAACCTTGTCCAAAGAGGAAACTTTTTTTTTTTGACCGGGGACCTTCGTTCGAGTTGAGTGACGATTACTTACTGGCTTCTTTCGCGACCCCCCCTGGTTTACAATCCCTTTAAACCCGCTTACCCGCCATGGCTTTGACCTTAACTCGCTTTCCCTTGCCATCCATCGGACCGATTTTGATTGTGTGAAGCTATGACCTGGGACCTGCATTTTCGCCCAGCCACAGTTTTAATACGTGTTGACCCTGGTTTAGTTTTTGCCGGAGATCCCCCGTTCAAGGGACGTTTCTTGCTTTCCACGTCCGCCAGCTCCGCCAGTTACACGTTTCATCCTCCTTCCCACCCTTGATACCTTCCCTCAGGTGTCTATGAGGTCCTTTCCGGGCACACAAGTTTCATTCTTTATCCCTTCAGGGCCTCTTCCACTGTGCACTGGATATCGACTCTAATTTTTTTCCGCTGACTGGGATCGCTATCGGATTGTTTTTCGGTCACTTTTTTTTTTTCTGCGTCTAGCCATGAGTGACCAACCCCCAACATTTTTAGATAACCTGTTTCAAATCTAGGAGAGCTTCTTTTGGCTATTCCCACCCCTCCCTGTATCACTTCCCTGGGTCGTATGACCTCCCTTTCACGTCCTGATAGGCCCTTCCGTTTGTCCTTTTCCCCCCGGTCTCCCTTTACTATGGGCTCTTTGGGCTGTCCTCCAAAGGGTTCCTTTCACGTTTGTCACTTCTAAGCGCAACGAGGGATGTTTTTTCTCCCCCCTCCTCGGCATCTTTCGTGCCCAAACTTTCTTCCTCACTTTTTTCTTTATAGGAATTCCCCCCCCGAGACTTGTGTTTCAAACCTTCTTATTAGAACCTCCTAATGACCCGGGACGGGGGATTCCAGCTGGCGCACACTGTCTTGTAACCGGCTTTGGTTTGGTTCGGATTACTTGTTTTCCATTCCCTTGATTTTTTCGCTCCCCGGCGCTCTGTTTTTGCTTCGCTAGACACTGTCTTTTTTCCACTATTTGTGACCCCCTCTTTCTCTTCGGTGCTGGCTCCTCTGGGCGCGATCCCCCCCAATCGCGGCCTCCTCCTGTTCGAAAGACGGCATTTTCACCCAGGTCCCTTTGTTGTGGTGGGTGCCACTTTTTTTCGAGTAAACCCCCCTTTGGGTTTTCTCCCTTGCTTGGTCTTCTCCCGGATGTAGACCGTTTTGCACCAACAAAGTCTGTGGCTTTTCGGCACCCAAGGATGTCAGCATTAGGGTGTTGATATCGCACTTCTTGACCCTCGTTATAGTTACTCTTTTTCTTGCAACTGATCAACCCTCGACAACCTGTACAGTGGCTCCCCCCCCCCGTGGATGATATCCCCCCCCGCCGGCGGTCTTATGCGCTTGTTCTTGCTAAAGCCCCGTAGGCCTCACCCACTGTCATCATCCATAGATTGACGTCGACACAGGGGCCCCCCCTCGGGTCTTTTTACCCTAGTCCACCCCGGTTTAGAGCGACCCCGTTAAAAGTCAAGTCAATCGGTGTCTTCTTATTTTTTTTTTATATCTTTGCCTTTGGGGGAATATCATTATGGTGGCCGAGACCTGTCTCCTTTCTACATTCCCCCAAAAAAACTATCTTCCACTCGCAGAGGTTGACTTACTCCAACAGTTCTCCCCTGCTGTTGTGGATTGCGCTTCCCCCCCAGTACAGCCGGAACCCTAGCCGGGTTTCCCAACAGAGTTTTTCCCAATTGTCCCTTTCTTTTTTCTCCATTTTGACGGGTTTTCGCAGAACCTCTTCAATTGCCCGGAGCCTACGTTCTCTTCATGTTATGTATTGTTCCCCCCCTCTTCCTCTGGACTCTACGGCTTTTTCCGGGCGCCCTTTGGCTCCCTGCGCTTCGAAGGTGCTTAAGGCCCTTTCCCTTTATTTTTTCCCTCATTTTGTGGGAGTTTCTTTCCGAACCTCCCCCACCGGCTCGCCTGGCCCCCCCAGGGAAATAGTTCCTTACTTCGTCTTCAGGCAAGCGTCATCATTTTCCCCTGGCCAAAACCCCCCCCTTCCGACAGCACGTCTTGCTCATGGGGCCGGTTCTGCGTGATATTTTCGGTGTGCCCCCATCGGGGACCCCTTTTCTCTGTTTGGTTTTATTTCCCTTAGCAGTTTTCTGCCTTGTTTGGTCTTCCAGCCGACATTCCCCCCAATTTTGTGCGTTTTTTCAATTACCGTTCTTTTCTTGGCCCTCGTTTCCCCCCCCTTTTTTGGGGAAATCCCCCCTTCTCCCCACTGCCCGCCTGAAGCTCCAGGCCAGATTGTTAGCCAGATTTCCTTAAAAATATCCCACCTCCCCCATTGACTCCGTTTTTTCGTCGGTCTCTCCGCCCTTCTCCTTTTCAAAAAGGTGTTTTGGGTGGTACCCCCCATATGTTTCCGCCTCCTTTAGATACTTTTTCCTTGTCCGCCTTGTCTGAACGGTGTCACTCTCTCATACGGCGGCTATCCCCCATTGTCAATTTTGTCCGGAAGGACGTCTTTTCGTTTTGTGCCCCCACTTCTTTATTCCCTTTCTGATTCTGTCCCCCCGATCATAAGGGCGAACTTGTCTTCCAATACGTGCCCAACCCTTCTCTGTCTGCCCCCCATATTTCACACGCTCACGGTGTTCGATGAACCCCTGCCCCTTCTCCCATTGCAAGTCTGCCCCTTGGACGTTCCCCCCACGTTTTTTTATTGCCCTGGTTGATCACCAGTAAGGGCGTTCTCTTTTTTTGGTACGGCCAGTTGTTACTTCCTTGCCCGCACTTGTTCTTTTCCTCGTTTTAATCTGAGATCAAGCCTTGTTGGTTTCGCCGAAACGTTCCCCCGGGTCTCTCCCCTCCCCCGGAGTTGTGAGTGTGTCTTTCCTGACAACACTTCCTTAACCTTGTCAGTTTGACCCTGCCAAGTGCCACTTCCGGCCAGCCCTGGTTCCCCCTACGTAAAACATTTTTTTTGCCCTGTTACCGTAGCACAGGTTTTTTCCTTTTCTATCAGCCGTTCGTTTGCTTCGCAGGTTGGACACATTTTTTCCCGAGCCCCCCTGAAGGCTTTGTCTCAGATTGTGGAATTAGATTCCATCCAGAGGTAATCCTTCCTCTCTTGGGCGCTGGCCCTTACCTCCCGAAGCCCTGGCTGTCCCTCCTTCACGCTTTTGCCCATTCATTCTAAGTGAGGGTTCATCCACTTTTTCCAGGCGGTCCAGTCAACCGGTTGCATTATCGGGGAACCCCTCCATGCCGCAAGGGTATTTAGCTCCCCCTGAACAATGGCATAAGGTTCCCTCCGAACCAATATCCCCCCTCTTGATGTCGCGTCCCCATCGTCGTTTCCCCCCCGTCAAAAGCCCACTGGCCCTGCAGCCCTGCGATCCAGTCAGTCATCCGGGGCCTGAGCTTTATCTCTTTAGCTCCGATTTGCGAGGGCCAAGGTTGTTCAGGAGAACAACTCTTTTCTGGATCTTAGTTTTTGCCGCCGTCACTTTCTTTCTTGGATATACGTGCTGACCAACAGGGGGTTAAATGCATTGGAGGGGGCCTGCATGTCAGGACCTCCGTCACTTCCGAATCTAATCCTTCCTGCGATGCCTGTCGAAGAGGGGGCCTTGATCGGTGCAATTTTCCATCTCCCCTCGTTAGTTTGAAGATATATTCCAATTTTGCATGGCGTCCCCAAATCCCCAGTCACCTCCATCGAGTTCGTAGGTGGACTGATGTCGTGTGGACAGTTAAATTTTTTCCCCTTTTTCCGAGTTGACGACATTTTCCATCCCCTCGCTGGTTGCCGTCGTTTGCTTAGCGTTTTGCCTCTCGACATCCCTCCTCTGGCGCGTCTGGCGTGTGAGCCCCAGACCTTCCCGCTTAGAGGGTTCCTTTCGTGAGAACGGGCCCCTGGACCCACGCGTGGTTTATAGAGGGTCGCTGAACTATCTCGCATCGGGTATTGGCGTCTATTTTGCAGCCCCCAGATAGACTCGTACAAATGCTGGTCGTCGCGGTCCATCTTCCAGTCGTGCCCGTGTGGCCTCCCTTTGAGAAAGTGCCCACGAACTCGTCTTTCCCTAGTTTATCGGCATTCCCTTTGGTCGGTGTTACGACTTAACCGTCGAAGGTCTCGAGCTTTTCATCGAAGGGTGCTTTTTGTGTTCTTCTGTCCTATTTCGAATTGTTAACGTCTGAAAAACGCCCTTTCCTATTTTTTGCCGTTGGGAAGGAGGTTACGTTTTGCTTTCTTTCGAGAATTAGGAGTTTGCACCCCGCCCGTCCGCTTTCTTTGAGACCCATACCGTGGAAGGCCCCCTCGAAAAACCCCCCCGGCTTTTAGTGCTCTCTCTTTTTGGTGCTCTTCTTTTGCAGGTGACTATTTCGTCGATCCACACCCCCCCCTTGCGAGATATATGATGCGTCCCTCGTTCGATCCCCACTTTCCGTGTGTAGCCTGCCCGACCCTATTATAGAATTCGTTATATATCGGACACCCTGTCCCCGGTTCACCCCCCCCCCCTGTGTGGCCCCTATCGTCCCCTATGAGCCACTTTTTTCGATTCTACCCCCCTCAATCGTTTTCCCCCCCCCTGCTTTTTTGTGGACCTTCGTCCCCTTTCCCAAAATTTTCCGGGGATGGACTTTCGAGCAATCCCTTCAGACCTTCCCGATTTGGGCTCTTTGGAGGTTAAGGCTTCTGACCCCCGTCTGCGGATCGTCTTGACTTTGTCTAGTTTCCCCCCCGACCTCAAGTGGGACCACCGATTGGAATTTGAACCTCTTCCCCCTGCGATTTTTTTTTTTCACTTGCACCTAGTTGATGGTTTCAGTCCTTCTTCGGGCCTTTCCATTTCTGATTTGCCCCCTAACTCTTTCGCTGTCGTGTGCTCTCCCATTCTTTTTTTTTCAGTCCGCTCGATCAGGGGAAAGGCGTTCCAACGTATCTCCCTTGGCACAACTTTTTCCCTCGAACCCGGTCTTTACTCTTTTTTTCTTTTCCCCCCTGTATCATATCCCGTTTGCTTAGTCCCTGGTTTTTTTTTTCTCCTGCAAATACCGCGACTAGCCCCCTTTCCCCCCCCCCTTGCTCTTTTTATATTTAGTTATGTATGCCGATGCTCTTTGAGGCCCATCCTGTTTCTGCTGCGTATCTCTCACCTTTCGGGGACCCAAAATGCCTTTTCCACCCAGATGCGGGAATGTGTTTTTACCCCTCCTTCCTCCTCTTCTTTGGTCGCCCTCCCCACTCCTTTCTCAGATCTTCCCTCCCCTTGTCTTCAGGGCTTTTCTCCAGGTTCTCTTGGGCCTGCCCCCAGGGCCCATTATGATTGACTCCTTTCCACCCTCCCGTTTTTTTGCTTTTCTTTTTTCAGGAGCGGGCGCACAATTTTTTATACGTCCGACCGATAGTTGACAAAGTTCCCTTTTCTTTCTACCGTTTGCCTCCCCCCCTCCTTTTTTCCACGCGGTTTTCTCAGTCTGAATGTTTTCGTCCCTTTCCTTTTTCTTTTGCCTTATGCTTTCTGGTTTTTGTCACCAGCTTTCCCGATTCTTTTTCTTCCCGGACCAAGCCCTACCTTCCCCCTTTCGTGTTCCATATTATTTCCCCGCCTTAAACAGCGCACCTGTCTCTTCTCGCACAGTTATCCCCCTGGACGCGTGTCCCCGTTTCCCAATTTCTTCTTGTCTATGATCACAGTCTTTTGTCGAGGAACTCTTGGGGGCTTATAGTTTCAACCCCTTTGATCCCCGGTTGTTAATACCACCCGATTGGCGAACTTTCTGGTTACGGCACATCCCTTTTTCCTTAACTATTTGTCTGTTTCTTGGGTTTCCATTGCCTGTTCTGGACTTCATTACATACCTTTTTTAAGATGCCCCCGTTGTGATCGTTCGGGCCCAATCCCATATTTTTACTCCTATGTGTTGCTATATTTTTCCCAAGGTTCTGACTGATAGGGACTTGAAACTTTCCCCCCTCATTTTTCGACATGGTCCCCCCGTTTTCCCCCACAGTTTATTAAATGCTGTCGAATTTTTTTCCTAACAATAAGGATCTCCTTTTTCTACCGGCTGGTCTTTTTTTTTTTTTTCCGTTAGTCGCAACCGAGGTTTCATACGATTCTTGATGATTTGTCGCTATTTCCCTTTTTTCCCTGGCCCCAAACGCAGGATTTGTACAACCCTCTTGTAGCAATGAGCATCACTTCCTGACTAACCGTAAATTCCCCCCCCTGTTAAACAAGTTTTCTTCTTCTTTTCCTTCTTTCCTTTCCTATGGCCTTGGTCCTCCTCTTACACGCGATGCCCTCTAACTTTTTTTGATCCCCCTGTTTCCCTTCCCCCCCCCCCCCCCCCAAAAAACGGTTCACCTTTCTTGACCTTTTTTCCCCCGCAGGGACCTTTTATTGCCGGCCCCTGCGAACTGCTTTTTTGAATGGCTGCTGGGCTACCCCTTCCCCTTTCAAAGGCAAACGGTCGCTGTCCTACCTAACGACCAGGGAGTAAATCCGGATGACCGCAGCGACCCCCCGTCTGGGCATATTCGCTCAACCCACTTCCGAGTTGCAGAAGAAACTAGGTGACCCGTACTTCACCCCCCTGACCAGGTTTATTATTTTCAATCGTGCTTATTCTTCTTTTTTCTTTTTTTACCCTGGGAGTCCTTGACGCTGGTCCTTCACTACGCCTCCCAGGTGCCTCCGACTGGGCATGGGACTATCTCTCGGTTAGTAAATTTTCTACTGAAACTTTCCCTCTTCCTTCTTTTTTTTTTATCTGCTTTTTTTCCATTATCTGGATTGGCGAACGGATGTCCCCTTGCTAATTCCCCGTCCTCGGCGGGGGCGTTTTTGGACGTTTATCTGACCCAAAGGAGTCCCCGAACACGTGTTTTTTCACCCCCCCCCCCCATCAGTTTACACGCCCGGTGATGGACCTACCCTGTTTTTTCCCTCTTTGGCGGGTCCCCTCTCCTTGGAAGCCCCATAGTTGTTTCACTTCGGTTCTTAATATGTCTCTGGGTTTTACTTTACCTTCGCCCTTTCCCCGGTCTTGGACTTTTTAGTACCTTTCCCCACGGCTTTCTTCCCTCAGTCAATAACCGGCTGCGGTTTTTTTCTTTTTTTCCCCGTGTCCCCCGTTGGTTCCGGTTTCCCCCCATATCTTCTCCCGCCTGTCGAGGGCAGAGAGAACCAAGCACTCAACCGAACTCCCTCACGAGTTTTGGACCTTGCAGTCCCGGTTCAGTCTTCTTTCCCTTCCGTGTGTACCAATCCTCTTTTTTTGTCACCAGTCTGTCTACGCCACTCCTCATGCCCTCCCCGTCGGCCTGGTTTTTTTTGGACGCCTGAGCCCTGCGAGGCACGACACCAAACGTCTCTCATTTTGCTTTTTCTGTCCCCCTCGCCTCCAGGTGCAGAAGACTTGGTGTCCCAACCTGTGCGTTGGCTCGGTGATACTTTTGAAGATAGGTTGAATGCGCCTCGCCTTCTCTTCACCCTTGTTGCGCATAGAGCCCCTCGATTTCTGCAAATATTATCTTTTCCATAACGCATCACAGGTGGCTTTCCAAGGCTGGGCACTTTTTTCCCCCCTCCCCCCCAGTCAAAGGAAGCAAAGGCCGCTCAGAAGATGACTTTCCCCACTTTTGTTGCTTCCCTTTTTTTTCCCTTGGTCTGGACCTCCCGATGTGATCCTCTTCTCTGCAGGAACAGGCCGCGTTTTGACACCATTGTGTTCTCGTTTTTGTTTTTTTTCTCGGCGACCGGTGGCGACACCCCCCCAGGTTTTTGGACCGTCCGTTTTTTTTTCGGTCGTTCCACCGCAAAGGGTCGCTGATTACTTGTCACCGAATTTTTTGGTCTTTTTTGGCCTTGGGTCGCCTCCCAACCCGATCTAGGTGACATATTTTTGAATGATGTGCCCCACCCCGGCAAGTGTTTCCTTTTCCGTCCGAACATTTCCCCTTTCCACGTCCTTTAACCCCCCCCTGGGCGTTATAAAGCGTATCGGCTCTCTTAAATCGTCGCCCCTTTAATTTTTTTTTTTTCTCCTTTTCCCTCTAGGCGCTCGCTTTGACCCCGCCTTCCCCAAGCCCTGATGGTCTCACTTGGAGCAGCCCCTACCTTTTAAGAAGCAGGCCGGACCCTGTCCTGAGGAGATCCCTCCTTTTTCCCCCTTGAATCCTTCTTTTTTTTGAGTCCCTGAACCGTATTCTCCGGGGTTACCACACCCCCCCTCTCCAGTTTTCCGATTGATCTTTGGGATAACCATTTTATCATTTTTCACAGCCACGGTTCCTTCTTTCCTTGAAGCCGGGACCCAACCCCACCCTCAGATCTTTTCGGCGTGCCACCAGAATATGGTTTGTTCGCGTCAGTCTTCTCCTCTGAAGAACCCGCCCGGACTCCCGTCCTCCCGCAACTCTTCTCCCGGTTCCCCTCCCGCCCCCTCTAAGATAGACTTCGGTTTTAGCCCCCCCATTCATGAGGATGAACTCTTTTTTTGGCACGCCTTTCTTTTTTTCCCGAGTTTTCTTTCCCCCCCAGCAGAAAGTTCTGCACTCCAACCGGTCCTTTTTTCCTTCATTGAATTTTGTTTTCCCTTTTTTTTTCCCAATGTCAGGAGACTTTTTTCGACCGAGCTTTCATTCACATCGGTCACCCTTTTCCCTTCGTGTGGCCCGAAGCTTTTTTTGATTCGGGGAAACCTCCACTTTCAATATTTTAGTGCTTTGTAGCCCATCCCGATCCGCTATGGCCCTTTTTTCTACCCCCTCTATCCCTTTTGTATTGGGGTCCTTTTCTGTTTTTCCTTTACCTAATCCCTTGCACCCTTTTCATTTTACCCATTTTTTGGATGCAGAGGTGTATGGTCCGCGGTTTCCGATAGATTCCCCCTTTTTTCCCTATATTATTGCGGCTTCCCGTTGTTCGGGTGGATCGTGTCCGGATTATACGAGTCGTCTTAGTATTCGGGTTACGCGACCCCCCCCGCGGTTTGCTTTGAATTAGGTTGCTTCCTTGTTCTGAGAGACCCCCAACCTATCTTCTCCAAGTTCTTGTTGTCTTCTTTTTCCCATTTCGTTTAAGTCCATCGATTTTTCTTTGCTTTTGGCCCCAAGAGTGGTTCTCGGCAGTTTGCCAACCTCCTTAGAAGTCTTTTTGATTTGGACTTTGTACGCCCCGATTCTCGCCACTTTTTTTCTCCTGCCACCTCCCACTAGTCCCCTTTGGTTTTTAGTGGACCCCCTTTTTTTGTAGAGCAACACCTCTATTTCCTATACTTTGTTTTGAGCAGTGGTAGACCCGAGTTCGTCATTCCCCAACACCCCGCCAATTTTTCCACTACCCCGTTTATCCCTTACCTGCTGGTGCCGTTTCCGTTGTCCCCTGGTTTCCTCCATTTCGGCTTTTTTTCCGGCCCCAGCAACGATCTTATGGAGCCCCCACAAGT
>Ga0179593_1460588_pt1 | contig 14947 bp, 19 predicted proteins | sample CZODoug2_1_08_16_FD_185931 | JGI IMG/M metagenome (GOLD analysis project Ga0179593, IMG submission 185931) | Vadose zone soil fungal communities from Angelo Coast Range Reserve, California, USA - CZODoug2_1_08_16fungal (PacBio error correction) | ecosystem: Environmental > Terrestrial > Soil >... | reverse complement strand
GACTCTTCATATCCCGATTTTTTTGCTATAATCCGTACATCCTTCGATTTCATCCCTGCACTGTCTTCCTCCCCGCGAGACTCACAACCTCAGAGAACTTCCCGCCGCAAGATTACGCAAAACGTTCCCTATTGATTTGCGTCACCCACAACTTTTCTCACCCCGAAACACGTTTTTTCGCAATCCCTTGAACACACTCCAGACCTTGCTTTCAACCGTTGGCGCTTTGTTCTAATGTCTTCTCAACCCTGCTTCTAACTTCTCCCTTCCCCTTCATGTGGCGCCACTCAGCGACTCTTAAGGTCCGGCATTGTGTACTTCATTTTTTTTTTGGATTTTTTCCCTCCCCGTGCCACAATCTAGTCTTCTTTTCACAAGTCCCCTCAGTGGGAAAGCTAAGGCCCCCTTCTCGTTTTCTATCCCTCAGCTCTTTTCCATGCCCATTTTTCCGCCATCCTTCCTCCTTCATGGCGAGTAAACCCCATCCAGCTGCATTATGACTTGCCTTTTTTCTTTTCTCCGCGATGTACCTTTATTGCCGCTGTTCGCCCAGCCGGAGGTTCCTCAGATCTTGCCCCTTTTCCTTTTTTTTTTTTTTTTTTTTTTTTTTCACGCATTTTCTTCGCGTTTAGTCCCCCAAACAAGTTCCTTTTTGTGGCCACAAACCCTTCCCTATCAGGTTCGGTGATTTTCAGCTTTTCCCTTTGTTCTTTTCATTCTTTCGTTTTTCTACCTCCTCATCCATCTTCCCCACTTCCGTGGTTGTTGCTTTGTTGGGAGGACAACACTCGAAACCCTTTTTCTTTTCCCTTGACCTCCCTCATGAAATTTCAGCGCTCTTCAGCAAATTGACAACGACTCATCTCGTCGGGCCCTTCTTATCTCTCTCATCTGCCTTTTTTCTTGTCTTCCTATCATTACACAATTGGTTTGGTATTGGGCGCCCTGTTTTTTCTCTTCTCCCCTCCTCCACGAGTATTTTTTTTCACGGCATGGGTTCCATTTCTTTCTCAATCGATCCTTCCTTTCTGTTTTGTGTCGCTCCTTCCACATTCCGCAAATGTCATCTCCGATAGTTATGCGTAACCTTCGGATCCTCTAGTCGGCCCATTATCCGTTCAGTCTGCATGACCTAGACTTTTGATGGGGACAGTCAGGGACCCCTTTCCCCGCTTACTCGGGCATTTTTGGACCCTTTTTACGTCGACCATTGATGGCGTTACTTCTCAACCCCCTACCCTAGAAAGGCTCCCAATGATATGAGCACTAGCAAAGCCTTCGCTCGGTTTTTCGGAGCATCCCTCCTTTGTTCGCGCGGAGAGATGCCCCTCTTTCCTCCACTTACTTCCTCACTGCGTCATTTTCGCCCCCTGCCTATGCAATTTTTTTTTTTTTCTCTTTTCCGCGAAGTGGAAAAGGAGCTATTTTCCTCTTGTCGTGTGGTTTCTTCCGGCCTCGTGCTTGGTTTCCCTTTCTTCCCTGTGAAGCTTCTTACCGGCTCTTTTTTTTCAATTGATGATACACTTACCATCCCCCAAGTTTCCTTTCCTTCCCCCCCCTCCGGTGGCCTGAATTCCGCGCTCCTGATCTCTCTTCCGTGCCGCCCTGCTTCAATGAGACTTAGCTCAACTTGTTCTCCCCCCCCTTTCTTTCGTATTACCAACTCTCGTGTTTTTCTTTATTTTGGTCCCCCGAATCTTTTAATAGCATTTGGTTTTGCCCCCCCGCTCGTGTGACCAGGAAGCGTTCTTCATAGGAATTCTGCTCCTAGACGATGAGAAGACAATTCACCCGCTCCCTTGCTTTACAGCAGCTGATTTGACATCTTGAGGGACATTGACTGCCGATGAAGGATTCCAAGGCAGAGGAGGAGTTCCTCCCCTCTTTCCACCGGCAAGCCCCGGCTGTTCAATGCTAGGGGTACCTTTCCTTGTACTTCGTGAAATCGTTTCCTTGTTTACCACCCACGGACATTTGCCCCTTGATTCTCGTATCTCTTTTACTAATTCGTGCCCTGACTGTTTTTTCCCCTCTCTTTTTTCTTAGAGTTTCCCCCCCCATTTCGGTGGACCTTCCATCAATGCGAACTCCTTGTGGGGTGTGTTGCCCTGCTGGTTTATAAGAACTTTCCCTCGGCACGTTTCCCCCCCCCCTCATAAGATGCCGTTTTTCTTTCCCACCTTCGTCATCCCCCCTTTCTCCTACAATAAGTTTTCATACTCCTCTCAATCGAGATATTATAGTCACGGTTTTGCGTTTCTTTTCTTTACAAATTTCTCCCCCCCCTGCTTTTCTCGTGCCCCACCCGGACCCACCGTTCACCCGCCCATAGCGTAGTCGTCCCCCCCTCATAGCATACCTTATTCTAATTTACTCCTTCCGCTTACTGAGAAGGCCTCGTGTTCACCTTCTGTTTTCCCGGCGTGGTCTACAAGAGATACAAGGCACTGGTCAAGGGGAATCCGAAGGGCACGTGGGAGCAGCCCCCATTTCGAGGAAATTGGCAAGAAGGGCGGGTGCTTCCATGAAAACTTTCCGCCCCCAAAGCTGCATCCCAATCTGCCCAAAGTTGACAGCGGTTCCCGTTTAGTCCCTCTTAACTCTTCCTCAACATGTAATCGCCCCAGTTCTCTTTCCCCTCCCCGCCTTTCACCCCTCTCAAAACCCCCCTTTATGCTTCACCCCCCACTATTCGTCGGGGAATTACCACCGCTTACAGTACCACAAATCCGTCTCCTGACGACACTGTGCCCTATGTTCCTCTTCGTTTCTGTTGACGCGGATCTGTACCATTCCTTCCTTCCCTTGACCCAGCTGATATCCCTTCCACCTGCGCTTTTTTCCCCTTTAATTGTCGGATTTCCTCCCGTAACTCTTCAACTCTTTTCCCTACTGCACCGAGAGCAGGTTAAGCCGCTCATTTCTGCAGGACCCCCTCCCTAACACCGTATCCCCCCCCCCTCCCCCGTTCCGCTACACGTTGTTCCAGTTCCCTTTAACCACAAGACTGTGACACCTTAGCCTAAGGTCGTAACCCAAAAGGAATCAATCTGGCATTTTTCCTTCCATACTAATTTCAGCACGACCGAAATATGTACATCTTATTTCTCCGTTTCCAATATATGCCCATGGAAAGAACGTTCGGCCTAAGACTGACTCCTATCAGGTGACCTTGATGAGTTGGGGAACACTACTTTCTCCCCAGCCATTACGAATTTCGATTTTCACGCGAACGGAGGAAAGATTGCGTCCAGTTTCCCCCCATTTCGGGCTGCCTCTTCGCTTTCGATTTTGACCCCGCCTCGCACAAGCCTTTCTCTCAAAATCCTTTCAGTCCCTCGTGCGATTCCCCTTCGACTTTTAACGTCTCAACCCTCAGTTTTCCCCCTGAACAGTGATCGCGTCCCAAGCCCCTTAACATCGCCCCCCTTCGTTCCAAACTATCGGTGCATATGGCTGACCGGCGCCCCAACTCCCCCTTTTGCTTTTGAATAAAGGACTTCCCCCCCCCCCTTGAATTCTGTAGGCTAGATCTCCCCCCCTGCGTTCGTGATTTTCCTTTCCCCCTTGTTTACTTTTCCCCGCTGTATGGGCCCCCCCCCTCGGTTCCTTATTTTAAGCCCCCTCCCTTTTGGTTGGTTGTCCTGATTCCTTTCGGATTGATAACCTTTTCACTCGTTCTGGACCCCCCCGGAAATCCTTCCATACCACCCTCGAGCCTTTTGTTCATAAAGTTCACACTGCCCCGTTTCAATGCTGTTCCACCACTGGCCCACCAACCTGAGTACTACCTCCTCATCTTCCGTGGAAAATGCGCGAAAAGAACTTTTCCCTTCTGTCCGGCTGATTACTGCGCCTGAGAAAAATGGACGTTCATTCTTCACCCCTTTCGCCCCTTTCAGCCCGTCCCCCCCCTCTGTTTTCCCGTATGCGTCTTCCAAGAATTATTTCACGGATTCATCCACCCCCCCTCCTTTCCAGTTCATGGCCCCTATGACTCAGAGAGAAGTTGTCTTCTTCGCCCTCTGCGTTTCACCTCTCTCTCCTTTTTTGATGTGACCCTTTTTGTTACCCCCACCCACCTTCCCAAACCCTTCTTTGAGCAAATGTTACCTCTCCCCCCCCCGTTCGCTGATCCCAAGCCACCCGATGAAGCTGGACTTTTTCATCGTTTTTTCCCGTATCAAAGGCTCCCAACCCCTCATCTAAACCTTTTTTTTTACGGCCTTTTCTTTTGTCGCTCTTTTTCTTGAGGGATGTTTTTCGCTGCTCCTATAACTTCTTTGTATTCCTCCTGATGGTCTTCCCATTTGATGGTTCTCTCCTAGACTCAAACGACGTCATAACTTTCCTCTCTTCCTAGAATAGTGGGAGCCCCTAGCTCCCCGAGCTCTTCAAGTCCTTCTCTTCTTTTCTTTTAATATAATTTTTTCGGCGATGCACCGGAAGATGCTCCCTATTTTTGGCTCCTCAAATTCATCACTTTTCTCCCCTATCATTCCCCCATTCTCTCCCGTTCGTTCCGATTATAGAGAGAACCACCCCTCAGGCCGAATGTCGCAACATTACGCACCTCCCCTCGTTATTTGTCCCGTCAGACAGAATCAATTCCCTCCGTGCAACATTGCTCCATGTTCTCCCCCTGATGTTCCCTTTCCCCCAATCGCTTATGACCCTTTTTGATTTTTAATGGACGACCGTTGTGACGTGCTCCTCATTCGTGGCTTCCCTAAACACCCGCCCCCCCTCCCCCCCCCCCGCGGCATCGCTCCCCTTCCTTTTATATACCCTTTCTTTTCCCACCGCGTTCCCCCAACTCTTAGAGCTTCGTTTGACCAGCCAGGTACTCTTTTCCCGCATCTTTCTCGCGTCCTCGCTTTTTCCTTCTCCCCCCGTGCGGAATCCGTTCTTCGTCCCCTCCATTCAGCATTATGTCCCCAATTGGTGTTTTGCTTAACCTTTCGGATTCTCTCTTTACCCCTTGCGCGTAAAACGCCCCTTTTCTGTCCATTGCCGATCATTTGCCAATTTCTTTGTAGATTGACCCATCTTTAGTCCACCAAGTTTCCATTTGGTGGACAAACGCCACACCGTTTCTGACGACTTTCCACCCCCTTCCAGACGTTTTTTGTTGCTTATTTTTTTCTTTTAATAGGCATCCTTCCATACTGCAAGCCCCCTTTAAAACTCACCCATTCCTCTTTCAGGAATACGTCCGGCTCACTAACAGATGATCTTCCTAAAATTTTTCCCCTCAATACCCCCCGAGTCGTTGTCCTTCCTATCATACCCCTATCCCTGCTGATCCTTCTGGATCGTATTCCCCTTTCCCTAATTGTTGGTGCGTTTCTCCTTTTCGATTCAATATTTTCCCCCCGTTGTTTTTCCCGAAGAACCATTTTTATTCCTTTTTACGTACCTTTTGATCGTCGCGGTTTAGATGGACCAAGATCTTTCCCCCCCTGGCCACGCGTAGCCTTTCCAACTAAGTGTATTTGCAACGTTCCTGTCCTCCAGGATACGTACTCCATCGCAGTCTGGTGAGGTTCGAGCCAGATTTTCACTGTTAAAGTCCTTAATTTGATTTTTCTCTTTCTAGGGCGGGCCCCTTCTGAGGTGGTTTGCCGATTATCTTCGGAGACCTCCTTTTTTCCAGTAAAGGCTCCCACTTCGTCCACTTCGCACTTCCCACTCCCCTCATCCCAGGAGCCTCCCCCCGAATGCTAGTCTTTTTTGCGTGTGAACCATCGTCTATTTTGGCCGAGGACTTTCCTGTAGAGCATTCTTGTACTCGGTTTCGACGTTTCCGGAAAGGTGTCCCCCTGCGTAGAGAAAGTGCCTCGTGGCCCAACATTTTCGGCGGCCTTCTTTTATTACCTTTGGTGATTGATGCCGCTGCTGATACCCATTGGCGCTCTTTTCCCTGTTTGTAGAGGCCAACTATTTACCTAATCCTATTTGCGGGAAGTTTTACAAACCATCTCCTTTGTTGAATTGACTTAGGTTGATATGACTGCTTCCTTTTTATCTAGTTCCGTAGCTAAGCTTACGCAGTCTGCACACTTACACCTGGTCTGTTTTTAAAACGGTTTTCTTTCCCTTTTGTGTCTCTCTTCCTTGTTTGCCCCACCTTCGTAGCAGTCTGGGTTTTGAATTGTTGAAAGCGGGCCCCTTTCTGTTTTTAACAGTCCCTCCCGCTATCGCTCGACCACTGCCCCAACCGGCGGGCTTTTTAAGAGTGTTCCCTCCCCTTTTCCGGAAAATAATGCGACGATTGACCGAGATACCTTAGGTCAACTCTGGGCCTTTCATGCTTCCAAGGGTATTTCCCCTGTATTTTGACAGCTCCCACCATCAGGACCTAGACCTTTCAGTTTAAGTCAGGCGAATAGCTATCGAATTCGACTGGCGTAGGGATTTCCCTTACGCGGATTTCCGTCTTTCTTTTGGTTGTCCCCGCTTCCCCGAAGTTCCCGAACCCTCTTTCCCTTGACGAACTCGCTCTACTGCCCCCTCAATTCCTTTTTCCCTTGGGAAACTAGGCTCTTTTCCCCTTCGAAGCGGTACTCTGTTCGTTTTTCGAGAGGTATCCCCAGGACTCTTCCCAGACTCTACCCCATATATCTCTTCAATTTTTCGTCGAGACTTTTTTCGTCCAAGTCACAAGCTTCGAAACTTAGGATTATTTTCCCCCCCCCCGGAAACTTGAGGGAATAAGCTTACCCTGAGCATTACATCAGTTTCCTCGATCCTCTGTAGAATTTATCCCCTTCCGCTATTCCTGACTGCGAGAACTTTTTAAAGCTCTCTTTCTACGTACCTTCAATTCTAACCGTTTTCACAGGGTTGGTAACTTGTGACCTCCTGGCCCCTGCACCTCGATGAGAATATTGTATTATCCCTTTCATTCCCTTCTCCTTAACCATCCGCACAGCGTGCCTCCCAATCTGACCCCCCAGTCCCGCTTTGCCATTTTAGTTCTCATAGGACTCTTTTCCATTATTCCGGTTCCTAGTGAGAAGCTTTCGCCCCAAAAGATTGCCCCCCTCTCACTTCCCCACATTTTGAGGAATACCGCCAAGGCCAACCCCCAATCCTTTGTAATCCGAGAAAAGGGTCCCTTATTTTAATCTTCCTATGAATTAGCCCGATCCTTGAGTTTTCATCTAGATATGGACCCTTTTCTATGCTTTCCTTTCATAATTCGCCACCGTCTAGTGTTGAATCACGCAAGTGTGCTCCTTCTCTAAGACTGTAATTTCCCAGTGAAACATTGCCCCATTGCACCCTTTAAGCTCATCATCATAGGTAAATCCCACAACCCTGTTTTGGACCATCGTAGACAGACCCGTGTTCACACATTTAGAAAAGAACAACTGCGGCTTCCCCGTTAGCCCGTAACCAGTTAGTTTCCCAACCCCCCTTGCCTTTACAATCTGGAATCTCACTCCGCTTTCCCCTAGTAAGCATCTTTCGATCTTCCGCCTATACGACTTTCTCCAAAAATAGGCGCGTCTCCCTCCGAGCTAGTACTTGAAGGGCTCTACGATTTTATGTTTTTTTAATAGTTCGCGAAATAATTCTCCTCTGCCTTTCGACTCTGTACACCATCCCCTGACCCGATAAGATCTCACCCCCCCCACTGAGCTCCGTCTCTCCCCACCACAAGTGTCACCACAGCTTCCACAACAAGGGAGGTCATTTCTTTCTTTCTCTTTTTAATCGCCCGCTCCGTGTTTTAAACCCCTGTCTCGCTCGGCACTCTATCCAACTAGTTGAGTCAAAGTCCCCCCGTTGAATCACTGTGTCACTTAGCTTACAAGAAGTAGCCCATTGCCTACCAACGACTAAACCTTTCCGCCCCCTGCCTTGTTTCAAAATAGCAGTTTTTACATATAGTGTCCCTCCCCTTCCTTCCCCACTCCCCCACCAACCCCACCACACTGTTCCTTTTTGAATACGCTAAGTCAATCAACGGACGGCCCTCTTCTCGCCCCGCTGTCTTTCAGAGACTTCCGGAGGTTTTTTGTCAACATTTGGAGTTCCGTTTTCTTCGGCCTTCGGCATTCGGTTCCGATTCATCCTTCGTTTGTGCGCCAAATGTTCCTCTTTTCCTTTTCCTCGGATGAATACGTTGCCCCTATTTGTATTCCGCGAACGATGAATCCCCCCTTCTCGCATGGTTGTAGATCCGCACCCCTGATGTAGGTAATTCCCTGTCAGTCCAAGTTTTTGACTCCGCTATTTCTCTTGGACCTTTTGCGATGCCAAGAATGGCAACTCTTAGTGCGGAATTGCTTTTTTGAGTGACTTTATCGGCAATCCGTGATGGTCTCCCTGGCCGCGGCGCCCTCGATTTGCATACTGTTACGGTCAGGCGTGTTGACCCTTTCTACCGAGACCGAGGGACACTGCCAGAATTGTCTCCTTCCGTGGAGTCTGATAAAAGTTTGAAGCTCGCCCCCCCCGGTCACCCTGGTGCGTTCACGCGTCGAACTGTTTTTGGGGACGCTTCTGTTAACCATCGCCCAAACTGATTTTCCTTTTTCCCTCATCGCGTTCCCTCTGCCTCTTGTTGCCCATTAAAGATGAATGGGACTTTTTTCTTCAGTTAGATAGTCATTATCAACGAGATCATCCCCCGTTCCCCACTTCGAAAGTTTCTTCGGCCAGTTGCGTGCTTTCTTGTTTGTTTGCTCCCAATTTGTCCTTTTCACCTAAAACCGTCTTTCTCCATGACCCCCGTTCCCCCCCTTCTCCTTTTTTTGGAGGTCCTGAGGGACCAGCATTTACGGTATCGACGAACCGTTCCTTGATGCAGATTCAAAATCTCTATCCATTTCCTTTTCCCCCTTCCCTTTTCCCCCCCCCATCTCCAGTGTTTGTGTTGTTTCAGAGCGATGAACCTTTGAAGAGTCCTATTCCTTTGCGCTCGCCCCCTATAACTTCGTCGATTCCAAAGTGTGTCCCCTTCCTCCCCCTCTCTCTCCAACAAGAAGGACTTGGTGCGCAACGCTTTTCTGCGGGAAAGTAAAACAACCCGGCCGTTTTAGTTTCCGCTAATCATCCATTCTTCGGATCCAATCGCGTCACGTTCGAACGAAACTTTCCGCAACCCACTGCCTGTCGTTACCTTTTTTCACCACACCACCCAGAACCTGTGGGAGCTACCTGAAGATTCCGCTTTCCTTGTTTCCCCCCCCGGCCTCAGCATGTGGATTGTGGCAGATCCTTTACCGAGGTCATCGTCATGTCGCTCATTTTTTCCCGGAATTGTAAATACATTGACCTTCCCCCCCTCTAGCGTGAACTAAGAAGTTTGTGCCCCCTTTAGTAGTATTGATTTTCTGATCGCAGTCGTTGGTCCTAGTTATACTTCCCAGTCGCCCCTCCTCTTCCCCAGTGCCGTCTTCATTCTTGGGCGCGCGTAATGTGGCACTTAATATCTTTTTCTGCGGTCAAACTCGGCGTTCTAAGCTTTTCAAAGTCGTTCCTTTTTTCCCCCCACTCTTTCCTCAACAACAACTTTTGCTTTGTGGAAACTTAACCCCAGGATTTAGCCGCATTCGACCCACCCTGCTCTATGGTGATCTATTGGGTTGAGAGTCTTTTTTACAGCGCACTCCCAATTCGACCGTATTGCCCCCCCCCTCCAAACGGCCCGTAGGCATTCCCCGGTGACTCTGCAGAACTCCTCCCCTCTTCCCTCAGGAGACTTTGCAAAGACCCTCCCGTAGGAGGTCTATCGCCCCGAATATATTCTTTTCCCCCCTACTGTTGCTTAACTGTCATTAACTCTCCCCCACTACACATTTGTGTGACTCTTATCAAATTCCAAATCCTTTCCTTCCTGGGTTTGGAATTTTCCTTTCTTTTTCCCGTCCTTTACTTTCAGGTTTTCTGAGTAAGCAGTAGATCCAGCATCTTTTCCTTCCTCCACTCCTAAGAGATTTGCCGGACCTTCGGCCTATTTGATTAGTCGGCCGGAATTTTCAAGAAAGGAGCCCCTTGTGGGGAGGAGCGATCCCACGGACAGTCATCCGTTCCCTTGGGTCCTATTTTGGAAACAAGTATCGCCCCCGTGTGACGATAGCTTCCTCTTGATATCCCCGGTTACCCTTCTTCGCGCTATGTTCTCCCCCGAATTTCAGTCCTTATTAGACGCCCTTCCCGAGGCGGGATGGTGCCCCCCTTACTTTTCTTCCCATTGGCCGCGTGATTGCCTGACAGATTTTAAGAAGGTTGCGGTTCCCCCCTCCTCCCCCCATGTGCAACGGGTCTTGACCCCTTCCCTTTTTTCCCACGGGATTTAGGACTGACCTCTTGAGCCACTGGTTTTGAATTCAGCTTCTTTTCTTCCTGCTGCTACCGTCCCCCTTATTTCTTTTCCCTTCGAATTTCCAATATCGATAATCGGCACCAATTTGTATCCTTCCCCATACGTAGTGGGCGACTTTTCCTGCTCTTTTTTAAATAGAGCGGAACTCTCCTCCTCGGCTAAGTTCAGTCTTCAGAGCCTTGTCTATCACACGCTTTTTTCCCCTTGGATGACTCACTTTCTTTTTGAGCCGTTGCCTAGGCCTAGCGAGGTTGGCAGGCCCCGTTTTTTCGCCACCTTTTCCCCATGTCCCCCGCTTTCCCCATTTGCGCCCCTTCCGGCAGCTCGCCCCCGATGCAGCGCGGTAGTTTTGTTCACTAGGTGCTGCCTCTTTCTAATTTCCTTCTTTTTCATGAAGACGAGGACCTCTTCCTCAGCACGCCTCTCTGTTTGCAACAGAACCCTGTGAACAGGTTAAGCCCTGTATTTTTATTCTGTCCGTTGTCAAAGCAACCCCCGGATTTTCCTTCCCTCCCGAAAGCGGAGTAAGGATCTCTTCCCTTCTCAGACTCGGACCATGGAAGTCTGTACCCGCGCTTACTGAGGTAACAGTTTTCTGGTGCCCTACCCTGCCGATGAATACAGAGGACTTGTACGAAATTCTCACATCCATCCAAATATCCGCAGCTTGAAACATTAGTCTCCCCTCTCTCACCCCCCTTTTTTTTGGAGATACCTTCTTCTTTACCGAGCTCCTTGAACCTTTTCCCGGCTTCTCTTTTTCCGCCTTCTGTCTTATAGTGACCCAAACCCCCTTTAACGCGCCCCGTACCCATCGATTCCATTCCGTAATTCTATCGTATACTACCCTGAGAATTCCCCAATTACGCTCTCCCTGACCCCTTTGAACACCCCGAAGATTTAGTCCCGGTCTCTAGAAAAGTTGAACCCGGGCCTTTCTACCCCCTAATACTTTTTCCACGCGCCGAGCCTTTTTTCTATTCGATTTCAATAGTTTGTCATCCCTCACATTTCCCAGAAAAATGATTCCCAAATCGTTCACCAAAAAGTTCCCGTCGCTTTTTTTCATCTTTTACGCTCTCCCAGGATGATTCGACACTGAATCGACCCCCTTCTCCAAGCACTTTTTTCTTTCAACACTTATTCCAAACTTGCTCCCACGTATTCACCACCGCATCCCACTCTCCAAAACCCCAGCTTTTCAGTTGTAATCGCACCGTGTACTTTGCTTTTCGCCCTTATTTCGCGTTCCTCTTCCTCGTCCGGCTGCTTGCAATATGCGACCTCGATGTTTAATTCCCTTTTCAACCTTTTCGACTCTGTAACCTTCTCCACCTTGCCGCTCCGCGCCGTTCCTTTCTTCCCCAGACTCCCTTCAGTCCGTGATTTTTCCTCCCACGGCCCTTACCTTTTGCATAGAATTCCCCCCCGTACTTCGCCTTTTTTACCGCTTCGCGGAAACCCGTTCCTGTCGACACAAAAACCCTTTGTAAAAAATATGTAAACTCCCAAATACCAGACCACCATTTTTTTCGCCGAAGCTTTTTAGCCGAGCCCCCCCCAGCTTCCAATTAAATCAGTCCTTTGCCTTTATGCAGGCCTATAGAAGTGTCTGTCGACGTTCTCTCTGACGTTATCGGTTCGACGATGCGTGCGCCCTACCGAAATACTTTTTCGCAAAGAACTTTTCCCCCATTGCGTATTTTCCAGCAGCCATGTTTGCACCCGGGAAACCCCACAAACTTTTCCCCGTTCCTGGGATCTTACTCCCCAGAAGCTACGTTTTCATATTTAATAGGAAGCAGTGTTCTTTTCAGTATTCATTAGGCGAATAACCCTCTTCAGTTTTGACTGAACTGTCATAGATCACCTTCATCCTCTCCAAAATTGACTAACCCCCTCTTCAGGTCGCCGTTCAAAATCTTTCATTGGAGATCTCCACACTCCCACCACTTCTTTTTGAAGTGACACCCGGTAAGCATCCACCCTTCCTTCAGCAGTCTTCTTCGCGTAGACTTTTAGTCCAAGTGGCGTCTTTTTTTTTGCCAAAATTTTCCGTACACGTTTCTTTTTCTCGGACTTTGCCATGAATTTCCTTTTCTTTCCCCGTGTCGTTCGTATTAATACGCCTCTCCGGTGTACTTTTCCCCCTCTGAACCCATAAATCATCACTAGAGATTTTTTGTTTCTGGCTCAGACACCTTTCTTTCGTTCTCCCCCCGCAACACACATTTCGTTGAGTTTTTTGACTAACGCCTCGCGGTTGACCTGCTTTTTGCGAACCTGGACAAAGATTCGGCGACCTTACGTAGCACGGAGTGCTGCAGCGTGCCCCTCTCTTCTCACTGAAGCGCTCGTCCACCGACGTCTTTGCATTAATGACGTGGCCATTCCCCCTTTTCCTCTAGCCTTAGGATGTGACCTCAACGATGGATAATGACCCTCTTTAGCATCTTCTCCCAATATAATGATGAGATAACCACTGATGCGTTTCCAGCCCCTTCCGGGTTGTGTGACACTATGTTTCGGTTCCCCCCCAGAAATGATTGTCCGAGTCCCCCCTTTACGCTGCGGCGTCGTCTGACTGTTAGCAACTTGCCCCCTGATCAGAGGAGTCGTCCTCTTGGACTCCCCCATCTCACCTCCTCCCCCCCTGGTCATTTAATACGTCTTATTGTTTTCCCCAGTTAGGCCGGGTTGACCGATGGTGACTTTCTTTTTTCTCCTTGACAACCCTCCGCTTTCAGTAACTTGCGGAGGAACGGTTTTTTTTTCTTTTTTAGTCTCTTCATAGTAAGGAACCGCATCCTTGACAGTGGCGCCCTTAGCGTTCCTTGGCCGCGAGCCAACCAAACCATGATCTATACCTGACCATTCCACCCCTTTTATATGCTCAGTTTGTTGTGTTTGATGGATTGAAGCGGATCTCTTTTGCTGATAGGACCTTCCTTCCATCCTTCGGTCGATAATCTTGATTCCAGTAGTGTTCATTATTCCTCCTGCCCCCCCCAAAGAAGGAGAAGTCCGTAACGCTACGCACTAAAGCGTTATTCCCCCAATTAGAGACTCATCCCTTCCGTTCTAGCCATAGATAAACTGGATAACTCCCCTGGGTTCCACCCACTTTTTTCGATTTGCACCCGGGTTGGAGCCGTTCTAATGCAGATTCTACTCCTTTTCCCCTTTCAGACACTTCCACCTCCTTTGGATTGGACGACCCAGATAAAGCGCCAGCTCTAGGAACCTTCCTGTCGAATTCATTTGTCAGCCATTGTTTCCCCCCTTTGAGTGCCATCACAAACCTCATTAGAGCTCTTTAACACGCTCCGTTTTTGTCCGATCCCTTTCCTGCTCTCCTCGTTTCATGACTCTTTTCGGTCTTTCTCGTAGAAGCTTTTCCCAAAGCCGTCCACTACTATTGAAGCTTTTGTGGCGCCCGCATCATTTGGCCCCTCTTACTTGCCGATCAGCGTCACTAAGGGGAGTCATCAATTTTTACTTCGTTGCTCGTTTTCCCCGACGATGTTCCAACAACACCAGTGCAAGTTTTCTTTGCCAACATCTAAATCGGTTCGGTAGCCGTTTCCCCCCGCTCGACGGGTGTTTCTGCTTTTCGGTTTCGCGTTTTTCTACTTCGGCATTTCCTGCCAAAGAACTCGTTCAACACTCACCCAATCGGCTTTCATTTTCCCATATCCGTCGTTGCCTCAAAAAAACCAGAGAGTCTTCCTCAAAATTTTGAACCCTCCCTCTTCGGCCCCGTCCTCGCGATTCCTCTCCTGCGGCCTTTTTCTCCTCCCTTTATTCCAATCCATTGTTCTTGGGTGGAGCTGGTTACGACTCATTCCTCACCGATAGTTTTACCTGGGTCGTCCCCCTTCTTCCCGGTGGGCTTCATTTTCTCCTTTTCGTCTGCTTCTTTTTCCCTTTCCATGGCCGCGCAGCTCTTTTCGAGAAATTACTGACGGCGTTATACGGTAAGTATTCTCTTCTTCCCTGTAAGTGTCCGACCCGGGCGTCTTGTGGAGGTCTGTTCCCTTGGCCGAGACCCGCCCTCCCTTTTGATTTTTATTTCCTCGGCTTTGGACCCGGTCTCCCTTCGAAATTTGGCTCCTTACTTACTCGCCTTCTTTCGCCCATCCCGACAGGGCTCTCGATCGTTCTCCACGGACCCTCTTTCCCCTTTTTGGTTCTTCGCCTCTCTAGATGGGTGCACTCTTCTTCCGATGGGGTCACTTGTTGAGCGTGCCCCTCTGGTACGCATTTTTTTCCCTCTGGTTTTTGGCCCGGTGGAACAAGGAGACCCCCATACTTTTTACCTGTTATTGGAAAAGGTTCGCGTGCTCTTGTCACCTGGTTTCCTTCCCTCTGTTTGACGCTTAACGGTTCCTTCAGGTTGCGGAGTCCAAATTTTACTATTCATCGACCATAGTTTGTGTCAAAGTGCCCCCTTTACGTTAATGATCGGCCTGACGATCTCTCGTGGATCTCGCCTTTGAGTAAAGTTGTTAGTATGCCCAACCGCCCCGGCTCGGTATTCCCCATTTGGTTTTTTCCTCGTTTGCCGAAATTCTTGTTGAAGACTTCAGCCGTTTTGTCCCGAGATTA
>Ga0179593_1270745_pt1 | contig 14947 bp, 22 predicted proteins | sample CZODoug2_1_08_16_FD_185931 | JGI IMG/M metagenome (GOLD analysis project Ga0179593, IMG submission 185931) | Vadose zone soil fungal communities from Angelo Coast Range Reserve, California, USA - CZODoug2_1_08_16fungal (PacBio error correction) | ecosystem: Environmental > Terrestrial > Soil >... | reverse complement strand
CTTTTGCTTCTTCTTTTGCTCTTGATTTGATCCTCGTTCCTTGCTCGGCAGGGGGTGGTTTTTCCTGAGAAATGCGTGCAATCCCTCCTTCATAGGCGACCTTGTGACAAAAACTTTTTTTTGCTTTTTCTTCTGCTATTTTGGGAGGCTTTTCTTTGGCTTTCCGCAAATTGTTCTTTTTCTCGCATTTTTGAAAGAGCTTTTCTGCTCTGGCAAAAATTGATCGGTGGATCGGTGTGTTGTCCCTGGGCGACTGTCTCGGCTTCTGCTCCAGGGCTAGTCTGTCGCGGAAGGATTCCATTGACGGTCCACCCCCGAGAAGCTTTTTTCCACCCCCAGTACATTCTGGTTATTGCGCCAAAAACGCCCCCTTTCCTCCAAACGGAGGCCCCCCCAGTCCCTCCAAGTTTTTATTTTCCCCTTCTAGTCCCCCCCCCTGTTTTGAGAACCTAAACCCTTTTCGTTTCCTCAATGTTCTTGTCCTAACTTGTCCGATTCTCCCTCCTCCTCCTTTCTCTTTTGTGCGCTTTAATTTCTTTTTGTTGGGCTTTTGAGCAAGAGCTTGTTACTTTTTTCACCCAGTCGTATTCGTGACGGTTTTTTGTGTTGTTTACTGGCGCAAATCCTGTTCTCGTTGACTTCCCCATTAAATTTACTCTTCTGGGGTAGGTTTTTCAGGAAACAGTTTGGGTTTGATTTTCCTTGGGGGAGTTCACTTTTTTTTTTTCTTCAATGGTTCGAATTGGGACCATTTACCCAAAACCAATTTGTCGAAAGGTCCTTGTCAACGGTTTGAGTTGGGACATTCACCCCCTTTTTTTGTCCGGATGTTGATTATTTTCCCCTTTTTTTCCCTTTTCTGGTAATTTCCGGGTTTGAACTTTATGAACCCTCCCCTTTTTTTTTTTTGGTATCCAACGCGCTTTTTTGGTTTTGTTTCAATTCCTTTCACGTCCGACGATTTTTTTTGTCACGTATGGGTGTTGGCCGTTCCGGTTAAGTGCATTCGTTTCTCACATCTACCCCCCTTCCCCCGCAACGGTGATTTCTCCCCCTGGCCCACCTCCTGAAAGGTTTTTTTCACCTTTTTCCCACCCAACTTTTCCGCCTTTCCCCCACAGGGTCCCCCCGTGCGGCCCTTTCCCTATAACAACAATCTTTTTTTCGCTTCTGCGCCCTTTCTACTATTTTTTGTGTTTTTGTCTAAATGTGACCCATTTTTTAAAAGGTTCCCTTCCCCACGGTTCTGCCGTTAAGAACTTCTCTTTGTCCCCACTTCCTTCTTTTTTTATGTGGCCCACCTGCCGTCCCTTTCGCCCAGCCAGCCTTTTTCGACCTCGCGGAAATGTTTTTTCTTTCCCAACTCGGCCCTTGCTGTCCCCCTTGACGAGGGTTTTGCGTATTGGAACGACGGTTTCCGGTCGGCTTTTTCCCCCTTCATTTGATTGTCCACTTTCAGCCCCGATTGTACGCTTCTTCCCCCTTTGGTTCGTCAGGACGCCTCCTTCCATTTTCTTTTGTTTCTCCTTTTTGTTTTGTCCAGGCTTATGTCATGGGACCCTGTCAACCGGTTTGCGAACGGTTTCAAAAATTTCCTCAGAGGGTTCCTGCATTTCTTCGTCCTCCCTTCCCCTTGTTTTTTTCTTGGACTTACTGTGATTCTTTTTTAATTCTTGGTTTGTGCGTTGTCGAAGTTCTTTTTTGTATTTTGGCACATTCTTTTCCCCCTGGTTGTTTGAAAACCGTGCCCTGAGATTGTCCAGCTTTTCAGCACCTCTGCGTTGTGCAACCTGTACGTATTTTTTTTGCAACATCCCATCTGGGTAAGTCCTTTTTCCCGGCTCCCCCCCCCCCCCAGGAGGTTCTCTAGTGCATTTCAGTAATTTAAAACCCTTTTTTGCGTGTACACAATTGGTTTTCTTCTGTTAGTCTGTGCAAAAACCCTTCTCTTAGTAAGCCGTGGATCGATTTGACGAATAATGACACCCCTATTCCCAGACCCTTGAAGTCCGGGCATTTTTCCCAGTGTTTTCCGCTCTGTCCCCTTTTCGTTGATAGGGGATCCCTGTCGCTTTTACATATAGTTGTTTTTCAACCCTTTTATTTCCCTTTTTCAAACCTTTTTTGATTCGGTTTTACTGGATTAGTTGCACGTACAGGGGTGTGTTTTCCCCCCCCGTTTTTCTTTCTTGTTTCCCAACCGAGAGCGCTTTTTTTTTTTCTTTTGTCTAAGGGTTGTTTGCCGGAAACAGCCAACAACGCCAAAAAACTTTTGGGTTAAAGTTTTCACTTGGGTGAAAATCCCCCCCCATTTCACGAGTGTGATTGGAGGATTCTTCTTGTTGTGTGGGGGCTTTTTTCCAGTGCGTTTGTCTTTTTCGCCTTTCGCCCCAATTTCGTCCCCTTTGCTGGAGTTCCCCCCTTTTTTCGTGTTCCATTCTGTACAACTCCCGTCAGTTCACCCCCTTTTTTGACTGCCTTTCCCCGTGTTTAAAAAAACTTTTCCAGTGTGACCCCTTCCAATGGAGTTGCGGTGAAGGCTCTTTCGTCAGCCACAGGGCTCTTTCAACTGCTTTGTCGTCGGCATCGTCGGTCCACGGCCAGTTTATTTCCTTTCCCTTTTTTTTTCTTTGGTGTGCTCCCCCATCCGGCTGCCACCCCAAGAGGTGCGTCTTGAACAGGGCCAACGTCTTTTTCCTTGCCAGGTTAGGGTTGTGCCGTCCCTTTTTTTTTTTGCTTCCCTCCCAGCCGGCAGTTTCCCCTCCTTTGATTCCCTTCTTAGTGAAGCGGAGACAGCGGAGAAGCTGGTTTCCCTCCTGCGGCCCTTTTGGTTTCTTTTTTTTTTTTTGTTTTTGGGCTCGCGCCGGGTGATTTCTTTTTCCCAGTTTTCGAACAAAACATCCTTTTTTTTTTTAGGCCACGGGGTCTTGGCTGTCTTCTCCTCTCTCTTCCCTTGTTGTTTCAGATTCAACCGGGTTCCCCCCCCCGACTCTTGATTTTGTCCGGCCACTTCTGAAATCTTTTTTCGTCAGCTCTCTTGACTCGTTTTACAATTTTTTTTAGACCTTTTTGAACCCTGGTAACTTTTCTCACGGTCTCTGCATTGAATCAACCCTTACTTTCGCTTGTTGGCATGGGGCCATGGCAATCTTAGTAAACGGCGCAATCCTTGGTGGTAAAGGGGAGTTGCTTTTTCCAAATTCCTTGAGTGCAAACATAGTGTCTTTTCACTTCATTTTGTTTTTTTTCCCGCACCCTCCATCGGATCTATTGGACTCTTTTTTTTTTTTCCACTGCGAGACCGGGTGGCCTCCCAGTCTGTTGATTTTCTCTAAAAACTAGTGACTTTCCCCCCGCAACTTCCATTACTGAGCGGTTTTCACACATGTTCTTTTCTTCCCCCCCCCGTGATGCGTTTTTTTCCAACCTGGCGATTTCCTTCCCCTTTTGGAAACGGCAGGACTTTTAATAGACCTCTTTGGTCGCGTTCCCCCTTTACGGCCTTTAACCCGAACCCAAGCCCAGACTGTTTGTTTGCTTCCCGATGTCCATGTTTGGTTGAGTTCCTTGCTTGGACCAATTTGGATTTTTCCCACCAGCCGGCTTCACCAGAACCCACCGGTGGGTTTGTGGCTCTTCGTGCCAAAAGTCCCCCCCACCGTGTTTTTTTTTCTTACTTTTCTCCTTTTTCACGTTGGACACGGTTTAATTTCACCCCCGACGGGTTTTTCCGTTAAAATCAACTTGTTTTTTCCACCCAATTATTCGTTGAACCTTTGAATTTCCTTTTCTTGTCCCTACCCCTTTCGGTTGCTTTTGTTTTTTTTTCTTCAAAAAAGCTCAGCATGTGTTTCCCTGGCGGATTAGCCCCTTTGGGAGACCCTTTCTCTGGTGTGTTTTGCAGTCGAGCGATCCCACGCTCTCGAATACCTAAGTTTTGTGCACAGTTTCTTACCATCCCAAACCCTTCAAGTGCTTTTCCATTTGGCTTAGCTTTCCTTTCGCCGTTTCTTTTTGTGTAATTTCCCCTCCCCGGCTGACCACTTCGTTTTTTGCCACCCACGTGCTTTAGGGCCCAACTTGATCCCCCCTTCCCCCTTGTTTCTGGTAGAGCCCTTCTTTTCTACACAAAATTCCCTTTTCGCAGCCAAATTCCAAAGTTTCCATGTGCTTTTGGCATTGTTTGGGCTCGCGTTGACCCTAATGGTCACATCACTCTTGAGTTTCCACCAAGAACCCCACATCGTTTTTTGAATTTTTTTATTCTTTTTAGGACTTGGGTCTCCGGGCACCCTTTTTTTTCTTTTCTCGGAATTTTGCACACCAAGTTTGTACAACCTTTTTCCTTAAGGACATTTCCCCTTTCTTTTTTCCCCCCCCCACTCTTTTTGAACATCAGACCTGTACTTTTTCCGGAGATGTTTGACTCCTTCCGTAACTCTCTTTAAAAATCCGGTGTTCTCTCGTTTCATACTTTCCAAAAGCCCTTCTTCTCTTTTTTTTACCATTAGGGCCATTTCCCTTGTTTACCAATTGAAGAAGGTCGAGTTTTTACCAGTTCAACCCCCTCACGACGAAACCCGCCTGATTTATTTGATGTTAATTGCAGTTTCCTCCCCCCCCCTACCACCCCAAGTCGTTTTTTTACTTGTTTCGTTTCTTAAGGCTTCAGACCTTCTTGTTAGTTTTTCCCCTTTTCATTTTGTACTGTTTTTTTACCCCACCCGTTTTTTTTTTTTTCTTTGCCCCCCTCCACCCACCCGTGACGATTTGGTACTTATTTTTGCAATGGTTTCAGGGTCTTTTTCCGGGGATGGAGTTATTTTGTTTTTTTGATGTGATTTGACTTTATTTTTTTCTCCAACTCTTTGTTAGGTTCTTTTCCTTTCTTTTTCGAACCCGGGTATGGGATGCACGGTGCCCACCCACTGCATACGTTGATAAGGTCGATTTCCTGGCCTTTTCCCACCCCCACCTTTTCGACGTCTTTTTGGTTAAGTGAATTTCCTCCCACCGGGCGCTTTTCTGCAGGTGGGAAAACGACCCCCCAGTGAATTGTTCCTTAGAACTTGCCAGCGTTCCGGAACACGCCTTCTCTGTATGGTAACCCCCCATTCCTCACCACCTTGTTTTGGCCTGTTCCGGGTTTCCTTTTTGGGTGGTTTAAGGCTTTTTTTTTGTCCCGCCGGTTCGGCCCGCGCTGGCCCTTTCACCCTTCCTTTCCGCCCTCGGCCAGGCCTCATGACCCCACTTTCCTGTGCGGCCACAAGTGCAGTCTTTATGATTCCCATAGAAACAACCCTCCTCTCTTTGGACCGATTTACAATTTTCCCGGCTTTGCCGCCCTTCCACCCCCCCATCGACTGCGCCCCCCTTTTTTGACCCATTTCTTTTCTCTCATTGGTGGAGCTTTGCTGTTTGATGTCTGAAAATTCAGCAGATTGAGTCTTCTCCCGTGGTTCCTTTTCTTTTTCCCCCACCTTAGTGTGAGCTTCTGTCCATTGGCTCTTCTTCTTTCTTTGAGTTGTCTTTTTCTTGAGACTGACTTATCTCAACCAAGTTTTCTTTATTGTCACGTCGTAGTTGCCGCCGCTTTTTTTCTCCGGGTTCATTCACGTGTCGACTCACTTGCTGGGTCCTACACTCCTTTGCCAGAGGATGCTGCCTCTTTTTCTTGACGTGGGTTCCCGCAGGTCAGTCGGATTCCTTTACTGTTTGGAAGAACCCTAACCCCCGTCCTTCTCTATTTATCCTGACCGTTTCAGAGTGGCCTTTTCTTTTACCTCCAAAGGCTCCTCCGAGTTCAACGTTGTACGATTTACGGCCGAATGTCGCTTTGGCTCCCGCCGCATTTCCATCTTTTGCGCTCCCAAGTCCTTTCCCCCGCCGCTCTCACCGTGCTTTTCCTTAACACTGTCAAAGGGGCGTTTTACCAAACATCCTTTTTTTTTTCCCCTCTTTTTTTTTCCTTGTGTGTTTTGGTTCTTTTCGATGTGAGCGTTTGTACGCACCCTCGTTGACTTTTCCTTCCTGTTTTTTGAGAGGGCGCTTGTTTTCCTTATGGGCGACTTTCTTAGTCCAGTGGCGTGACGCCAATCTTTTGGAAATCGACAAACGGTGGTCTGGGTCGTGACGTTTTGGAATTGGTTCTTTTTAGACCCCTGGCCTTTTTTGATTCAGTGGGAAGTCGAGATTTTTTTTCCTTTTGGCTTTGTTTCAAGGATCTGGGAAAGGGATTTTGTCTTTCCCTTTCGTGTTTTTTCGGGGCGCTTTTTTTAGCTTCATGGTTCATCCCTTTCGGCCGCTGACCTGGCGTTCCGCTTCGGTACCGCCTCGTGGCGTCGCCCCCCTCAAAGTACATTCCGGTTTTCATATAGTTCTCAATCGCCCCACCTCCCTCCGGCCCCTCTGGAGTGTCCCCCCTCCCATCATCCCTACGGTCCCTTCTTTGGGGAAGGACCCTTTTTTTTTCAAAGTATTTACCAATTCTCTTCCCCCCACCATTTTCCAAATTTCGCCTCTTTTCTCGTGGCGATTTTTTCCCCTTCTTTTTGTCTTTGTTTGTTGCCGCCTTTGGACTTTTTTTTTTCCCCTTAGTTTCCATTCTTGACGGGTGTTTTATATTTTCCTTTTTGTTGCCCCGACCCTTTTATTGGCATTGTTGTTCTGCGGGCCCTACGGAGCTGGTCTTTCTCCTTATTGATTCCCATTTTCATGTGTTCGGTTCTTTCCGGCTCGTTTCCCCCTTGTACCCTTTCTCAAACCAAATCGTTCGGCCCCCTTGGACTCTCACGGTTTTTCTGAGTGTTAAGCGGTCGGGTCCACGGCGTTTCGGTTGTATCTGCCAACTTTTCACTAGGTTTTATTTCCTTTTTTCGTTACCCCCGCTCACCTGCGGTCCCTGCAATCCCCAACGTGCTCAGTTTGTGTTGGAAATGTTTTGAACTTTCCCTTATGTTTTCCCACGTTCTTGTTTGGTGGTCCTTGTTGTCATTTTCGAATACACCCCTTCCCCCCTTAACCAAATCTTTTTCTGAATGATTAAGCCCGCACCCCTTCAGTCCCCAAACAAGCTGCACATATCCCCCCCCTGTTGCAACCTGCTTGGCTGCTACTAGGCCTCGTTTTGACGGAGCATTTCAGCGAATTTCTGTGTTTTGACAACATGTGACCCCTCCCCTTTTTCAGTACCCGCTCTGACAGATCCTCCCTGGGCCCCCTACTTTAGGTTGTGTTTTGCACCTTAGTTTTCCTTTCCTCCCCCACGTTTTTTTTTCTTTGCTCATGTTTCCCCTTGTGTTTTATGGGTCCACCTGGGAACACTCCTCGGTCAACCTTTTCCTGAGGCCGTTCTGACAGGGTCTTTTTTTTGTAAATTGTCTTTGAGCTTTTTTTTTGTTCGCTATATCGCATGGCGTCACCGGCCGCTCGGTCTGTTTCGACCTTCTGTTTTTGTCTTCCAGTCAGTTTTTTTGACCGGTCCGTTTTCCCCTTCAAAACGGTAACCAGTCTCTGCATTCGGGCGCAGAGTTGGATGCCCTCTTCGAATGCAATCAAGAGTCTGTCAGTCCTGAGCGGGCGTGGAGGCAAGCACCTATGACTTTTTTTTTTCCATGCTGCGATTTTTTTTCGCCAGCTTTACAGGAAATCGGAAACTCTCCCTCAACGTTTTCATTGGATTTGGGTCCCCTTTGTCCCCCGTTCCCCCTTTTTACCAATGACCCAATGGCGCGGCGATTTTCAGGGGATTAGGTCTTGCCGGTGGCGTGACGGGGTTTTTTTCCTGTTTTAAAGGTTTTTTAAATTTTCTTCCCCGACTCTTTTGTATAGACTCGACTTTTCCTCCTTCCCCCGCCCATCTTGCTAACTTACAAGTCTTTGGTGTCGCTTGAGGGCCGTGCCCCTGCATGAAGCTTTTTGGCCTTTCCCTGGGGTTTCCCTTTCGGGCTTCTCAACCCACGTTTTTTTTTCTTTTCCCTTCTCGGTTGGTTTCTTTTTCCCCCCTTCTTGGCTTGTCAAAAACGGTTTTTTTGAATAGTGTCCACCCTTGAGGAGGAGCACCTTTCCACCTGTTGTTCGTGGAACTGTGCTCTTCTTTTTTTTCGTTTTTTCGTTTTTTTCACGACAGGGCCCTCCACCCTGTTTTGTTTTGGCTGTAGAACCCGGGTTGTTTTGAAAAAAACTCCAGCAAAACTTTTGGGGTTCTTAGTTCCCCCTCCCCCCCCCCCCCTTCACCGTTAAGTTGGTCTTCGTTGCACAAGGTGTTGTCGTTCTTTTTTTTGGAAGGGCCGTACCTTCTTCCCCCCGCGGCCCCCGTCTTGCGCGTTTTTTTTACTTCTAGGCTTGTTTTTTTCATGTTGAAGTACCTTTCCCCGGGTGGTTAGTCCCCACCCCCTCACTCTTTTTCATGGACCCCCTTTTTGCCCCCACTTTGTTTTTAACAAATAACTTTAAATTCCACCTTGGTGTCTCTGTGGGGTGAAGGTTGTGACCATTATCCTTTCCAAGCAAGTGCCCGGATTTTTTGTTCATTGTGCCCCGTCGACTCCTCGGCAGCATCCTTTTCCTGCGGCCGTTTTTTTCGCCATCCGTTTTGCTGGTCCCATTTGGTGAGGTCCCTGGCCCCCGGGCCCCCCCCCGCCTCTTCTTTGAGTTGCGGCTGTTACTTTTCGTGTTTCCCTTTTTTCCCCAACATTAACCCTCTTCTCTTTTTTTCCCACAACTTCTTTGGGATATTTCAATTAGTGATGAGTTTCTGGACCTTTTCGCTTGATTTGGACCTGATTGGGTCGAGCGGGGTTTCTTTTTTTAACTTGCCCCTCGTTACTTCTGCCTCTCTACCATGCTCTATTTCGTCCCCCAAAAATCAATTCTTTTCTTTTTTCCTGGGGGTTTTTTTTGAATTTCTTTTCGACATAATCCTTGTTGATTTTCCCTCCTTCCCCCCTCCCCGGGGTTTCAATTGGGATGGTTGTTCTCCATTTTTTGAAATTTTTTTCCTTGGCTTTGCGCGCCGACTCCTTTTGAAAAGTCCCAAACGTGCCGCCTGGAAACAAACGTTCCCTGCTTTTCCACTTCCCTTTATAATTCTATTGTCTTCCTTCCCCCCTCTTTTTACTGCAGCTGTGTTTCCCATCGTTGGGAAAGTAAAGGTCTTTTTCCAGCCTTTTTCCCCCCCTTGTTGCCTGTTTCCCCCTCTTTCCTCCTTTCTGGGAGTCAGCCACCCGTGATTTTTTTAAAACGTTTTTTTTTTGCCGTCGTTTTCTTCACTTTTTGACTTCACCGCGGTGTCATGGCTGCGTTATTTGAGCCTTCCAACCGCAACCATTTCTTTTCTCCCTTTTTTTTCAAACCCCTCCTGTTGAAGCTGGGTTTCTTGCCACCAGGGGATGTTCCTGCTGAATTATCGCCCCCCTGCGCTTGGTGTTTCATGTCGTCACTTTTTCCTCCCCCGCCCAGACGGGGTGGTTGCCGCCCCAACGCTGCCAATGTTTTGGGCTTAGTTGTCACTGCGGTGGCCCTGGTTTTTCAAGGCCCCCCCCCCGGCAGCCCCTTTGTTCGTTCTTTTTTTTGCCAACATTTTCACACCCTTGGCCTTCCACCTGTCTCATTGCTTTTTTACCCGTTACCCCTCTCTCTTCAAACTTCCCCCGTTGCACGCACAAAGAATCAAACACACTCTCTTCCACAAAATCCCCCATTACTTTCCTTTCCTTATCTCCCCCTTTCTCATTCGGCGGTTTCAAAAAAGGCTCAGTCTTCTCCCTCCCCTTTAGCCCCCCAGGACTTCGGTTTGCGCCTTTTTGTGTAGGTTTTCGCCGTCGATTCTTCCCGTTCGTTACCGATGTTTTGGAAACTTGGTCCTTTTTTCCACCCCTTCAGGGTGCAAGGTTCCATGTTGGACGATTAATAGGCCTCTTTTTTGTCATTCCGGTTAAGCCCCAAGTGGCTTTATAAGAGTTCCCCTCCGTGCGGTTTTTTCGTTGCTTCCCTTTTTGCTTGCTTTTTAAGCTGTGTGCTACCCAGTTTTTTTTCCCCCCATCCCTTTTTTCAACTTTCCATGTTGCTGCTCCGCTTTTTTCGTTTTGTTAAACTGCACCCCTTTCTCCCGTACACCCACAAGCGTTAAAAGAGTTTTTTTTTTTTTTCTCCTTGTCCGGCCCTTTTTTTTCTCCTGAAATTTGTATTTTTGAGGACCTGTTTCCCTCATGGAATTGTGTCCCCACTCTTGTCTGTTACCCCTCCCTCTCCTTGCGGTGCTTTTTTTTTCTTTTTCATGATTTCCTCCTATCGGTACAGCGGGTTTCCATAAGGTTCAAACAGTCAGCCGACCTTCCCCACTTTTCATGTCCATGTTTTACCTCATTTTCCTCCCCCCCCCCTTAAACCCTTCCAATGGAGTCCATTTTTTCTTTCGAGCCCCGCAGTTTGTGCCAACCTGCCTAAACCAGTAGTGCGCTAAGCTTCGAGAACGGGTCCCCTTTCTGTTGGTGTTTTTTTTTGGGTGGGGGTCCCATCCTCCCCGTGAACTTTCAATTAGCTACTTCCGCCGATGGTTGGACGTTTATTGGGATTTCCCTGCTCTTGACGTTTTTTTTTTTTCCCCTGAGTTAATGTTAGGGGTTTTTTGGCTGGCTTGCCGGGCCCCCTTTTCGTTCCACTTGGTTTGTTTTTTTGGTCTTCTGTTGTGTCCCTTGCACGTCCTGCAACCAACCCGCATTCTTTTTTTGTTCCCATTACTGGATTCCCCCCTTCTCCACCATTGAGCTTTTTTTCCTTCAGTCATCTGCCAGGTTCTTTTTTTCGTTGAAGGTCGTGACACAGAAGTTTTGTTTGACATTGTCAGAGTTCACTCCCTGTCGATTTACCTTCTTTTTTTCCCTTTTCCCACCCCCATCAGAAACTTTTTTGAGGCAGATTTTTCTGACCTTCCTTTTTTTTTTGGTTGTTTAACAAAAAGGCATGGTCCCACTTGTCAATGCGATCCACTTCAGAGCGAATGATGCCTCAAACCCGTCTTTTGTCACGCAAGCGCAAACTCAATGCCCCCCCCCTTCCGTTTTTTTGCGTTGCACCCCTGTGCGTATTTCGTAACTTCATACACCCTCAGTCATCATTGGACGCCCCCGCTGGCCCCTTACCCCCGCGCAAGAACTCCAACAATTTTTCAAGAGACGCCAACCCCCCACCAGTGAGAAATTTCTATTTCGAGCGTGTTTTTTGTTTTCCTATAATTTTACCCCTTTTCAATCTTCCTCCGTTTTCCTATTGGTTGTCCCCTAGATGGATTTGACTGTGGATACGATTTTCTCGTGAGGAGGTTTTTTGCGGCTGTATTGACTGATATTACCACCAGGTATGGTTCCTTTTTCGTGTGCTAGCCGTTTTTTTGTCAATTTGCCACTATGAATTCCCTCGCGTTCGATATGAAGAGTCTGTATCGAGTTCGCAACTGGACGTTCCGTTCATGTTTAGCCTACCGTTTGCATCCTCTCCCACAAAGTTCTCTTTCTTTGACTTCCTTTTTTTGACGGGGGGGCGTTTTCTTTTCTGAATACCAAGACAATTAGCCCACAGTGTCTCTTTTTTCAGAAGAGTATTTTTTCTTGCCGCATTTACAACATTGGACATTGATTCAAAGCCCCCCCCTGATGGTGACAACGACCTAGCCTGCTCCTCGAAACCAAAAAGCATCCTCCTTCCTCTTCCACTCCCAAATCGCATCATCACTATCTATTACAGCCAACCTCCCGATACAACCCTCCCAAAGTCCCACCACACTCTGCCATACTTTTTTAACAAACAAAACACAATTATCACCACGCTATTAAAACCCTTCAACAAATCCCGTAACCAACCCCATTTTTTTGTCTTCCAACATACTACCTATTTTTTGTTGTTGTTTTTTAAGACTGAGATGTTTCGTGGGGGATCTTTTTTGAGATCTCGTTGCCATCAGTTTTCTCTTTTGAGCGGGTTCGGGACTCGGCCCCTTTCGCCCCTTTTTTCACTTTTTTTTAATCCTGTTTCTTGTACTCGGTCGACATCTGACCCACCAAGGTGCCTAGAGCTTTTGGTTGGCTTCATTTTAAAAAGGACGCTTCTCCCTTTTTCTTCAAATGAGCTTCTTGGAGTCGGCACCCCTTGGTTTTTATCGTGGTTTAGTGGATTTAGGCAGGTTTGTTTCGGGGAGGATTTGGCTCGTTTTTTCATGGTCTTAGCACTCCCCCCTCCCTCCGGTGTGATCTTTTATCCGTTTTGTGTTAACAACGCTCCCCTTGGGCTGCACCACTAACCCTTTCCCCCCCTTCCCGGGTCCCTCTTTCTTTTTTTTCCCAACTTCCGCAACCCCTCCTCAGGTTTCATCCACGCCAGTAAAATTCCAAAGTCTACGGGTCCCAAATCTTTTGGCCCTTTTAGGGTTTCAGACCTCCACTTCGTCATTGCAACCTTCTATTCCGCGACTTACTTCCGACTTGTCCTTTCTGCTGCTGGGGCGTTTTCTTCATTTTTTGTTTATGTTGCGCCAGCGTTTTGTGTGGTGATCGTGTCCCTTCCTCTGCCGTGGGTTTCTTTCCAATGTCATTGTTAAGCATGTCCCCTTTGTTTTGTACAGTCCAACAACACGGCAATTTTTCAATGAGGCTTTTCCTTTTCCGGATGCGAGCTTTCTTGGGTTCCTCCTTTTTTCACTGGTCGTCACGCAGTAAAGGCATCGCCTTAACCACCCCACCCATCGGACTACCCCTTTTTTTTTCCTGTCTTTGGTTGGGGAACCCAGACCCCACCAACGGGCGGTTTTATTGAAAGGTAGCTGTCGGTCTCTGTCCCCTTTTTTTTCACCTCTTTGTCATTTCCTTTTTTCCATCGCACAGCGACCCTTTTGTTGCTGGAACAACGGCTCATGGGGTGTTTGTCTTTACTACCGGGTCAAGTTCAAATTGCAAAGTTCTTTCTTTGTTGTCCTTTACCCACGTGCATTGTCGTTTGCTTTTAAACCCCCCCAATCTCACACTGAAACAACTTTTTTTTGTTGGCGAAACATTCACCGCACTGGGCAGCCCCCCTTTTTTCACAACCCCCTTTTTTAGTTCAATCATCCTTCCCCGTCCCCGGCTTTCGGTAAAGCGCCCAATCGCTGGCCTTTTTCGCGGACTTCTAACGGTTTTTCTCTGACCCACCTGTTGCCCCATTCCAAATGGCTGCTTAGATTCTTAAGCCCATTCCTTCACCCCCCCCACGGGTTTCTTTGTGGCCCTGTTCCTTTTTTTTTTCATCGCCGCGTTTTTTTTTTAACCCCCTGTTGTTTTTCTCTTTTCCCTAATGTTGTATTTTTTTAAATTTTTTTTTCTCTAACACGTTTTTCTCCTGGCGGTCAAACCTTGAAAGTTCCTTACTGTGCACCCCGATGTCGTTGATTTGGACACCTGTTTTCTTTTGTAACGTTGCAAGGTTATGTTCCCGCTATATCGTATGCAGTTTTTTTCAAACGGCCCCGCGCCCGGTCAGATCTGAGTTCAGTCATGAGGGCTGACATCACTTAAACGTTCCCTTCAGGAACGGTCCCCTCTCCAAGAAGGTTTCAGGCCTGCCCGATGGCCCGCTCTTTCTTGTTTTTTTTTTGTAACCTCCCCCAGTTTGGGTCATTTTCAGTTCTGGCCTTTTTTTGCGTGCAGGTGATTCCCCCTCCCCCACCTACAAGCCTTTTTTTTCCCCAATGCCTTTTTTTTTATTTTCTTTAGCTGCCTTTCATGGGTTCCCACGCGCACTGGCAATTCATGTTATTTCTTCTTTTTTTTTTGTTCTTGCCGTTGGGTTCCGTCTGCTTCGCGGAAGAACCCCAAACCCAAAAGTCTGGGATTCCTTTTAGTAGGTAATTCCTGGGTTAATTCGTTGCCCTTTGGGTTTTTCTCCGTGCTGTGGCACCCTATTCTGACGTTATGGGTTATCGTTGTTCCTTTATTTTCGATTCACACCAAGCTCGTTTGCCCCCCCCCCGCCCCCGGCTCATTTGTTTTCCGGGCATTTTTTGATTGCTTTTTGGGTCCCCCCTGCCCTCCCTTTCTTGCCCGTTTTTTGTGCGGGAGGAAGCCACTTGACCCCCCAGTAGTTGTTCCCTTCTCTTTTTTGTCAAATTTGATTGTTTTTGCAATTGTTTTGTTTTTTGTGTTGAATTCCGTTCAAAGTAGTGCTTTTCCCCTCGTACAGGGTCGTTTAACCCCCGTTTCCCCGTTTGCTTTGTTCGTTTTCCACGAATTTTTTTGTCCCCCTTTTAGGGTTTTTTTTGGTTTTCAAAACCCCCCAACACCCACCCCACTTCCCACTGTTGTTCCGCAACCCTAACCCTTCCCCCCATTTCAATTGCGTTGCGTGGGACACGTTTTGTGCGGTGGCTTTTTTTCCTTTCGCTTTGCCAACTGCGTCTTGTCCCCCGAGTTACAATTTTTGTCCGTTTTGCCCTGAGTACCTCCCTGTTTTTCAAGAACCAGTCCACCAACGCACTATTGAATTGCCCTCAGTTTTTTTTTTTTGTTCAAAAAACCGTTTCTGGTTCACCGTTCAATGGATTTCGTGTGTACGTTCCCTCTTTTCTATGTCTGCAGGCCTCTTCTTCCGTCTTGACAGGCCTGCCCTCCCCTTCCTCGCCCAAGTGCGGATTCGGGTTCTGTGTTTTGCCTATTGGAGTTTTTTTCTTTGCGTTCCTTTTCCAACACTTGACCCCACGACGTTTGCCCAGAGTCTCTGCCGTTTTACTTCGCGTTGGCATGGCCCCCTTTCACCCACAGCGGCGGGGGATTTTCCAGAGAGGCGTCTCACTTTTCTGTTTGGGTTCGTTTTTCCCCCCTCGTTTGGAGGTGTGCACTTTTGGCCTTCCGGGCCGAGTCCATCGTTGCTCGCTCACTTTTTTCATTTTCTCACTTTTTAGACAATTTAAAGGGCCCTTGTG
>Ga0179593_1285660_pt1 | contig 14948 bp, 15 predicted proteins | sample CZODoug2_1_08_16_FD_185931 | JGI IMG/M metagenome (GOLD analysis project Ga0179593, IMG submission 185931) | Vadose zone soil fungal communities from Angelo Coast Range Reserve, California, USA - CZODoug2_1_08_16fungal (PacBio error correction) | ecosystem: Environmental > Terrestrial > Soil >... | reverse complement strand
TTTCTCCCTGTTATTCTCGGAGGTTTCTTCCCCAGTCTCATCTGCCCCCTCGCGGATCGATGAATGGAAGTTAGCCTTTTCTTTTCTTCCCTCCCATTCCCCCTATCTTACCCCCTTCCACTCTTTGGATTGCCGGCGAAGATTGAAACTTTTTCTTCCCTGTCTTGCGTGTCATCTCGTGGTTGCCAACCAAGCCCTTCCCTCCTGTCACAGGGTCCCTTCAAGTATTTCGTATGTTCAATCTGCACCTTTCTTGACTTTTTCCTTATAACTGAGGGCCTTCCATACATGCCCCCCAATGCCGCTCGATTAGATAACTGTCTTGTTTCTGAAGGTTTTTGTGGATGACTCCGCTTTGGAGGGTCGTATTTCACTTCGGAAGGGGCCGGATATGACTTAGTTGTTTATGAAAATTTCCCGGGAAAAGCCGTCCCCTTCCTGCCTCACAAAAACCTAGTCTTCATATAGTAGACCAGTTTTCGCCGTACCTGGTCCAGACGCCGTTGGCAGATTCAGGACAGGAAAGACGCAGGCATGTTTCCTTCTACCTTCGCACATATTGCGACAGCGATTCCCCTTTCTACCAGGGGTTTTCCCGAAGTGTTGAGAACTTTTTTGTCGTGTCATGAGGGCCTAGGCGTGCTCTTTGTGCACTAGGGGACCAAGCTTTTACATTCCACTTTTTCGGCAGAAGTCTTTTGTTCGGGCCGCATCCCCTTTTTGAAAAAAAGGTAGGGGATTACTTAACACGCCGTCACGCTCCCGCGGAGAGTATTTCAGTTTAGACTTATTGTTATAGCTTGGGATTCTACGTACAGTTTCCTGGTACCTGGGCAACCTGTGATAGTTGTTTTGTCATGGCGATAGGAGGGGGGATTTCCGGCTGACAATAGTTAACCCTGTGGCACAAGGCGAAACAAAAAGGGATTTCACCAGGAGAAAGGCACCCAACTGCGCGCTTCTGGGGGTTTACTGCCGAGGGTTTTGCAAGGTCTGTCTTTTTATGGTGTAAGTGCACAATTGGGCTGGTTTCCAACTCGTACCTTTTCCGTATGGGTGCGTTGGAACCCGTTCAGAGATCGTGTAACCCTGTTTAAGAGTCCTTGTAGGCCTGTCCGTGTGGTTCTTCGCCATACCATTGCTTGGTCCAGGTGAAGCGTGACTGAGAAGGCGGCTTCTGATTTTACTCTTTTTTAAAGGGCCGTCCCGACCATATTCTAATTCTTTTCCCCCAATCTAACCACCGTACGTCTTTCCGGTAACCCTCCCATCCTTTCACCCCCAAGTCTTCCTAACTGATCACGGTCTTCTTGTAATCCACTTGTTGGCCCTTGTCCCTTAATCGGTTGAAGATTTTGACCTCTGTTGTGGTCGTTCTCTTTTGTCCCTGCAAGCTTGCTGTTCCCCTTCTTCTCGGTCCCCCTCACGTTTTACGTTTACCAGGTCGATAAAAAAACTTCCCCCCAGCTCCTTCGGACTCTTCTGTACCGCCTTTCGCCGCCTCCACCCTTTCCGTTTAAAAGGACCAAGGCCTCGGATGGGCACACTCTAAACAAAAGAACCTGATAGATGATTCCCCTCGTTTGGGTTTCTTGGGCTGTTCCAACTCCCCCTCCTAATTGTAGTTATGGACAACACCCCCCTTCCGCACCCGACTTTATCCTTTGAGGTGTACCACCTGGTCCCCCCCCCCCACAACCCCCAAAAGAGTCTCGGACTCATCTACAGCCCCAAGAAGTCACATTCGGCTTCTGCCCTAGGTAATTCAGATGTACTGTAAACTCCGCCCCACTCCATAAGGCCTTCGGTTTTTGTTAAAACCATTCGTTTTCTCTTCTTTGGGTAGTCCCCCAGAAGATATTGCCCAAGTGAATGGAAACCCCAAAAAAACTACCCGGATTATAGAGCTGAGCTGAGTTTTCTGCTGGTGTTGTTTTTCGCTCCACTTGAACCTTTAAGGTATTTTTTTGGGTTCCTTTCCATGTTTCCCTTTTCCTTTTTGGGCTACAAAAACGACAGCACTAATCGGGTTTACTAACTCGGTTCTCTTTTGCTTCTTTCCCCCCCTCATCGAATTTTTCAGCATCGTCCTTCTTCCCCCATTTCCCGGTTGGAGTTGATGCTCACTCTTTGTCCCAGGGGAACCTGTTTTCTCCCCCGACCGGGCATCCCTTGCAGTCCGGTTTTGCCGTGAACGGTTTCATTAAAACTCCAGTTATTTTTTTTTACCAACACCATCCCAAAACCTTGACGCGTCTCAGTTGTCGGGGTCACCCCCCAGGAACCCTTTCTGTTCCCGCGGACCCTTGCAGTTTCTGCTGGAGAGTTCATCGTCACCTGTACAACGACGTAGTGACCGAACTTTACTTAAGATTGATGTCACCAGACCGAGCCCCCGCTTCTCTACCCCTCTAGTGACCCTGGCACCACCCTTTGCCACCTCCCCCTCCCTGGCGCATTTGATTTGTCTTCTCTTGTTGGGACGATTTAGGGTAAGCTCCACTCCTGTTAGTCTGTAACCATCCTTGCTCATCTTTCTCTGCCGTACTTGGCAACCCATAGAACCCATGCATATTGCCCCTGCTAGGATCGTCTTATCATAACAATCCGTTGAGGGTGGCATTCCAAACCCACTGCCATGGATTACTTTGCCGTCATTTCAAAAATGTTCCTTCGAGCGAGACCCATGCTATCTACCCAAATCTGCCCCCCCCCCTGACCGAGGTGGAAACCCCCTCCCCCCTGTTAGTCCCTCCTTTAAGACGACTTGCCACCTCGCCCCTGGGAAAAAAACAGCAGAGAGGCTTATTCCTGTTACGTTTCCCATTTTTTTTTAGAAGGTTGACGTTTTCATGTTGCGTTCCCCCAGCCAATCCTATATTCACCATTGACCACACTTGCTTTTCCAGTTCAACCTAAATAGTGTAAACCAGAGAACACCCCCCGAAGCTCACTTCCCTACTCTCCGCTATCCTCTTGTACCGCAGTTATACTTGCCCCCATACGGTTTGACGTAGAATTTGTTTTGATTATGTGTATCAAGACCTTTAGTGTTTATTGAGTGTGAACATCTCTTGTGAAGTGTGTATATGTGGATGAGATATTAGTCGTTTTCTTTTATGGGGCCTGGTGTAAACAAGTTGCAGCTTCGGTTCCCCCCATTTCTTTGGCGGTTTTATATATTCTATAGTTGTCTGCGGTTGGTTTTTTCTGACCCCCATCGGTTAACTATCTAATTGGAGTTGAGGGCACTCTCCAGAACAGTATGCCGAGGACTGGCGGCTGCATCCTCATGTGCGCGACCAGAGATTCAGACCCAGCCACACCGGCTTTGAAACCTTTGTTGTTCCCAAACCAGCTCCCCTTCAGTCCCACACCCCTGGCTTCAGAAGCAACCTTCATTGTTTTCCCTCCCTCCAAACCTACCCTTCCTTAGGCACCCCCCACACCGGCAGGACAAACCCTTTCTCTGAATAGGAGTAGGCCGTGGCCATTCTGTCCTGCCCTCCCCCTTAGCCGGCCCGTTAATCTGAAAATTTTCCTTCTTCCGCTCATTTTTCTCCTTTTTGTCAATGTCCATTCAGGGTCTTGCCGTTTTGTTTTTTGGACCACCCCCCCGAGATTTACAACCTCAACCTTTTGACAGGGTACTCCCCCCATTTTTCCCTCTTGGCTTCTCCGTGTCCCCGCCAACGAACTTGTACGTAGTTTCCGTTTGGTTTAATCCACACGGATAAACCTTCCTGTCATTCTCCCCGCGTTTGTTCTATTGCACGCCCCCGAAAGGCCAATCCCTTCCCGCACAAACCGTAAACCTCTCTCCTCTTCTGTTCCCTCCCTCATTTTTTTTGTTTCGATAGATTTTCCGGGTTTTCTTCTTCTTTTTGCTGATTTTACCTTAACCTCCCTGCCCCATCTTCGTTCGAGCTGCACTGACTTTAAGCCCCGTGTTTTCTTTCATGTCCCCCCCGTCAAAAAATGATCTCCCTGGATTAGTGTTTCTTTACGACTGCTTTAGCCCCGCTCCCTATTTTTGGGAAACCCTTTCCTCTCCCTGTTCCGTCTGGTTAACTAGTTCTTCAACCAATCCAAGGAACCACCTGCACGGTCTTTCCCCCTTTGATATAGTAGCCTCTTTTCCAACTTCCCTTCTTCTTCCAATTGAGTCCCCCCATTTTCCTTACTGGAAATTTCCTCTCCTCCTTTCTACCGTTTTGTTGCCGGTTTGTTGGTTTCGAAATAGAACCGCCGTAGGGGATTTATCAATCTTTCCCTTCTGCTTGGACGAAGCACTTTTTTTTAAATAAGGGACCTTCCGTTTTCAAAAAAAAACTTGTCAATCCAGTTGGTTCTTTCATCTCCTTACGTCTCATTATTGCCCCCGCCGAAGGATTATTTTTATTGTCCGAGATTGCCCTCAAGGCTTCTGAACACACTGGTTCCTCTTGTCTCAATGCCCGGGTGTTGCCTAGGGCGTGTTCTGATAAATTTTTTCTTCAAGTCTGGGCCATCCTTTCCTCATCCCTGGTTGGTTTTCCTATCTTTTCCCCCCACCCCCCGTGTTCCTGGTGTCCATAGACCTCCCCTTCACGAATCCCTGGATCGATCTTGTACTGAGCTTCTGTTCTCTAGATTGTATACCCCTCCCACGGTCTTGAAAGGGCCCCCCTGTTTACTTTTGGTTCCAAATGGCAGATAGGAGTGGATGGCCGTCCCACATTGAACCTGGGACCCCCTGGACTACACAAAAAGTTAGGCCTTCCCGTACCCATTTCTCCTTCCTTTTTTTCAGGATGTTTCAATTGTGAGGCTACTTATGGGACTTCACACGGTGTTTAGGGGTCACAGGAAGGTGCCACTCTTCTTGTTGTGCGGCCTGGTATTCCTCTGCTCGAGGAACCCCCTTTTTCATTAGTCCAGCTGGCCTTCCGTTGTTTTCCTTCTACCCTTTTTCCCCATGCTCTGCTTCATCCTTTCTATCAGGGGGTCCCTATGAGATTTTCTCTGTTGCAGCCCCTTATGCCCCTATTTATAAATATTTTTCCCCCCTCTCCCCCTTCCTTGCTTCGCCCCCCAGCGTTACACCCTTTTCTTACCCTGTGCTCCTTGAGGGTCAGAACATTTTTTTTCCTTTTCACTATCGGTTTTTATTTCAGACTTTTTTTGAGATTCTTTTTGTGACCGCCCTGGGATGAATGAGTCTACTTTACCCGTTGACCATGGTCCTCTACTTCAGCCCAGACTACTTCTTCTAAGGATTTAGAGGGTCCCAGGCCCGTTTCGGTTTTGGGACCACAGGACAACTTAGATCTCGTTGGTGGCTGTTGTTGCTGTTTCCCCCCGGACTTTCCTTTGGTTCCCCCCCTTTCTAAGTTTACCCTACGCGTTCTGTTATTACTGGAGAGACACGCTAATTTTCTGGAAACCCAACACAACTTTTGGCGAGCTTCCGAACTGCAGCCTTTCCCGGGTTCCCATCGTCCCCGATTTCTGGTCCGATTTCAGTTGTCATTTAAGAACAAGTCCCTTACTTTGAGTTCCAACACTGGTCTTTTTTAGATTTTTTGTCCCGCCGTAGATTGAACCGTCCTGGGATTTAACACCACCCCAAACCCCGGAGTTTAAGATATCTCTCCTTTTTTTCCTCACCTCCCCCCCCTTTCCTTTGTTTTGAGTTCTCTCTTCCCCTCCCTTTCTTTTTTTGGTTTTTTTCTGGACGGTTTCCCCCTCTAGGATTACCCAAACGTGAAGAAAATCCTTGGTTTCCGCCCCGGGACTTTTTTCTTTATTCAACTTCCCGTACCGGGTCCATTCATTCGTCATAGGAACCTGTCCGTGCTTTCCCCCCCTACCGCGCGGGAATAGGTTTCCCTCCCTCTTTCTCGGGCCGTATACCGGAAGCCGGTGCCCGGTCTTCTGGTCATTTACCAAATCAAGCTCTGTTTAACCACCCCCAAGCACACACCTCTTATCTCTCCTGTTCGTTTTATCCCCCCCACAGACCCTTTAATTTTACCAGAGGGAATCCTGACTTCGTGATTTCACCGCAGCCTCTATGGAAACCTAACTTCTTCCTCCTCATTCTTTTTTTTCCCCAACATCAAGCTTTCTTGTCCCCCAAAACACAGAAGCCCCCCCTCTTCCTCAGCCACTTTTGATCTTGAAATCCCCTTTCTACCCCCTCAGGGGAGCCCTTTATTTCATCCTTCTTCTTTTTTTTTCTCCAGGTGTCTGATAACTTCCCCCCCCGGTTTTAGCTCTTGACACATTCATTGAGAATTTGCTCTCAGTCGTCCCCCCCATCGGAAACCCTTCTCATTTCCCCCTGTCGGCCGGTCGTACAATACTTAGTTTTCTTGTGTTGCCTTTTCCCAAACACGTTTCCAGGAAGTTACGTTCCCTCCTTTGAACTTGGTTCCTCTAGCACGATGTGCCCATTGAGATCCCCCCCCTTTCCTTGCCCGACGATTTTGACCCCCCTCCCATGGTGCTCATCAGGAAGAAGACCTTTTCCACCTCTCCCCTTCCCAAACAGAAGGGTAAGTCCTTCCGCATTATCAACTTTTTTTCGTTGCCAGGGTTTTTGTTCCTCCCCCATCCACCATACTCTGCCAATAGGGCCCCAACCAACAGTAACCCAGGTTTTTAAATTTGTTCCCCATAACCGTAGCGAAAAAAGAGCTAACCTCATCTTTTCACTTCTAAATCCTCTACTCGTTATTTCGTGTTCGTTTGTTACCCGGGTTACCCCCATCCTTCTGTTTTGACAAAGACGCTTTTCTTTCCCCCGACCAGTCTACGTAAAAAAACTGTCATGGATTATCTTCTCCCCTTAGGGGAACTAAAATCTTCAACCCTCCCTTGCTTCCCCCCTCTTTCCCAAAATTTCTGGTCTTACAGGAGGCATCCACCCGGGCCGCAACCTAAATTTAGCCTTTCTTCAGTAGGCTCACAACTAAACACGGCGCGGCCCTCTCGCAAGAAAAGTAAACAAAACTTTTTTTCAATTGTTTGTTTGAAAAATTACTTATGTCAAGAACGTTAATCAGCTTCCAAGGTAATTTATTGCTAAGGCCAACCTCCACAGGCTCATGGCCCTACCCACCCAAACGGCCTACACAACCCCTCAGGCGTCATTAGTGCTCTTCCTTTTTCCCTTATTTTGTAATTTTCCCCTTCCAGTATCCAGGGCCCTGAAGGACTTCCGGATTACTCCTGATGTCTCATCTTCCGACCCTTTTCTAAGGGGTATGGAATGGGATTGTTGTACCCCACCCCCCTAGATACCTTTCAAGGAAAAGTTAATCCCCTTTTCCACCGGTCGCTCTGCAGCAGATGCCAAAAGCCCTCCGGTTCGATCAGTTTCGTTGGAGTACGCCCCCTCACGGCTAACAGGACGGGACTTCCCGCTCGCAGATGTTGCTGGAAGGAAGCCAAACGCGCCCATAACCCGTAGCACAGTCTGAGGAGTTGCCGCCCACCGCCGGTTGTTATCTGTTGACGAGAGATTTCTACTTCTACTCTTTTCGGTTATTGTTGCCCTGAGGTCATTCTTTCCCCTTGCAAAATTATGCGTCGATTCCACCCCCCGATTCCTGAAGTATACCCTTCTTATTCAGACCCACTGGCCACGAAGGAGCAACAAAGGTTGCGGGGCCTTGTGACAAGATCCGAGAGCCTGACGCTTTTTTGACCCCGGGTATGACCGGGTCCCTTGAGTGAACTCTTGGGGGTTGTTCCAAAAAAGACCCCGGAACTCCCCCTGACTGTCTGAAAGATTGCCTGAGGAGGTGGGTTTTATGTTCAAAAATTGCCAGCATGGCCCCCTGATACCCCTCGGAGCCGGGACCAATTGTAACTTAATGACAATTCCTCCCTTATTTTACGTGTTTGTTTTTACTTGTGTATGCCCCCCTCTCCTGTGGCGGGGTCTAATTACCCCACCCCTGACAGGGGCGCATCCCCCTCCTGGTCTTTCCACGCCGGACGCTTTGCCCACCCCCCCCAAGTTTGTCCGGCTTTCCCGTTTCCTCGGAATCGCCTGGCTTCTCTCTCCCAGCCCACGCCGTCCTGTCCTTCCTTCCCTAGTCATTGCGCTCCGGCTTCAATTTCACCAGCATTTTTTGTTTGCCGCTTTGGTCTCCCTTTAGGGCCCCCTGACCTTTATCGGTCGTGGCGTTTCTCCATCGTTTTTTTCATAAAGTACCCGTAAAGGAAACTAACTTTCCTGTTTAGGGTGCATTATATCCCTTTTTTTTCTCACAAAAAGTGTTTGGGCTCCCCTAGAAAGCCGCAACCAACCTACACCCTCGGATATATTTGAATTTTGAATTAGGGTATCGCTGTTTGATTTCCTCAGTTTTAGAAAATGGCACCTGTCCCTGTTGCCATGGCAAGCTCTTTCGGGTCTACTTTGATTCACCATGACCTTTTTCACCCATGGCCCCAAAACAATTGATTGAACTGAGCAATACACCCGGAAGCTACCCCCCGTCGGCCTCAGGCGTGGGGTAGGCTCTCCCCGGTGGCAAAGGGACTTTACGAACGTGGCACCTCCCATTTGGGTTATTGGTGCTCACGAGGATAGTGGGTGAACCTGAATTTTTTTATGCTCATGGTTTCCTAGTCAGACCTTCGGAACCTTTCATCTGTACAGTTAATGTCATTGGTTTTTTGCCCCCCAAGGCTTTTCCCTCCACTTACGCTTCCCCATGAAGGTTGGATTCTGAGATTTTTTAGATGTTTCTCCCCGAGGATATGTCCACCTCTTTTTCTTCCCCCCCTGTCTTTTCATCTCCAGTCAAGTGTAGCCTTCCCCACCAGTACCCCCCCACAAAGGTAACCTAACGGTTCTCCCTCTTTTAGGTTTCGCCATTGGTGTCTCTTAAACACACTATCGTGCGACGAAGAGGGGGTCCCCTGTCCTTTTTGCCCACCCTCCTTTTTTTTCATTACGTCCAATTTTTTTTCTTCCCACCAGGTCCGAAAACATTAGCCCTCCCTCATCTCCTTTGCCGAGTCATGAAAGGTATCTGTGAACCCAAAAGAACATGATCAGTTTCAGAGTTGGGGGGCTGGGGGGCGTTTTCCCCCCCAGACTGATTTGGTCCGTCTGAAACCGGACATCACTTCACAGATTGGGGTTTTACCCCTTCTCTTACCAGGTCTTTTCACAAACCCCCCTTAGGAGCGCCCGAGATTAAAGGGCCAGCCGTTTTCCAGGTGGCTCTATTAAAGAACAATTTTGCCTTTCGTCTTTACCGTGTGAAATCACTCCCCACCCCCTCCAAGGCTCTTGGCCGTTAAACACTTTCTTTCTCGTTAGGCCCGCCTGAAGATTCCCCGGGCCCTTCCAAACCCCAAAACCAATTTACTTCCAGTTTACGCCCTCTCCTCTTTCCTCCCCTCGTTTTTTTTTTAGCTCTATATGCCCAAGTTACGTTATTTTTTTGGTTTTTTCTGGCCGCTAAATATATGCCTTTCCTCACACAACGAAGAAATAATTGGGGTTTTCAAGGCCCCCCCCACCTGTTTGTCCTTTGGTTATTCACTTCCTCCCCTCCTTCCCGCATCGGTCTCTTTCCCACTGGAAGGCTTTGCTCTTTCCTTTTACTTTCTCTGACTCTTGTTTTTTACAAGACGTTTTCTCGCATTTTACCCCCCTTCCTCGTTCGGGATCCCCCCGGTGTCATCTTTTTTTTGCGCAAAAAACAACCCCCTCAAGTCTGTGCAAACCACAAGCCACCCCTCGGATTGCTCAGTTTCTTTTTTCCCAAAACCTCACCCTTTCTGTTCACCTTCTCCGCAGCTTTTGTGGCCTCCTCTCTGGACCAATTGGTACCCTTTATTCTTCGACGCATTCCAGAAAGATTCTTTCCCCCACATTGCTCCCCCGATTTCTATCACTCTATTATGAAATCCCACAATTTTGCTCCCCCCTCCCCCCTTTGAGTCCCGGTCTGCTAGTCCTTTGTGGTTCCTAGTTTTTGTGTCCCGCTACAAAAGTTACCTTTATATTTTTACCCCCCTTTTCTCCTCCTTTGGTGATCCCTTTCTTGGCACACCCCTCGCAAAAGAGCATATGGCCCCTTTCCCTGGCCGAGTAATTATAATTAAAGTCCCGTTCGGGTTTTTTCTTCCCAGGGTCCAAACCCCCTTTCCCACTGTGACAAGGACGTTGACGACCTGAACTTCTTTCCCCCTTGCTCGCTGTCAAATTTCTCCCTACCCCAATTCCTTTGCACCTCCGAGTTCCAAATACCGTTAGTCCCACTGAATGTAAGACATTGCACTTGAAGGAAAACCCATATCTCGATTTCCGTCTCCTCTTCCTCAGTTAATTTCCCATTTTGTTTACTGGACTGACGGTTCCTTTTTGAAGCAAATCCCCATCCTGGACCCCCCCCCCCACATTCCCTTTGCCAGAGTCCACATAAACCCTTCCTTTATCAATACCAGAGATAAACCTCATCTCCAGTCCAACCCCTATAAGCCCCGGGCGGTTTCCCGGCTTTATTATTTCGCCCATAACAGTTTTGACAAATATTTTATTTAGGCACGTCACATTGCGTGTCGTAACCCCCTGGCCTTGACTCTTTTTGCTAAAAAGAGGGATACCCCCCAAAGATGAACCATCCAGGTTCCCAACTGGAGGCCCAATTCTTTTTGTAAAGATGGACAGAAGCGTGGATCCAAACAAAGACAGGATCCTGCGCTCCGGCTGATGAATTACCTGAGGAGTACACCCCAGCTGACAGAAAACTTACAATGCTTGCCCCTTGTTTTTCTGACCCCATATTCCTGAGGTTTCCCCAGCTCCTTATTCCCCGGCTGAGTCTTTAATCCAACCTTCCAAAGGCTGATGGGGCTCCCACAAACACCTGATCCACCCGTAAGACTATGCCTCTTCCTTTTCCCTTAGGTCATGTGCCCCTCCAGGTTCGCCGCCCCCGGTCCGTAAATGAAGCCAAGACTTAGTCCCTTTCAAGTCCATTCCGGGGGTGATTTCCCTGTGTCTTTTTTGGACACCCACGAGTATTCACCGCCCCCCAACGGACAGCTGCATTTCCCCTTTCCATCTCTTCGAGATTTCTTCCCCCCCCTCCTCCTGTCGATCTTTCCGTGGGCTGACCCGCCCCCTGACCTCATGGCATCTCGCCCCGATGGTTTTTTTCATTTCTGTAACCTCCGCATGGCCCCCTCCTGGAAAGATAAACCGTCCAACTCTTCTTCCTTCCTCCCTACGTGGGGGATCCGGGCACTTCGTCAGGGATACCCGGGGAGCGGTTGCCTTGTTGCCCTGAGGTCGTTAAAAAGATGCCCAAAGAGAGTGTTAGACTCGCCTAAGGGAAGGTCACTGTCTGGGCTTTAAGCCAAGTACCCTATCAGAACAGGAGTACCCCCGTGGACTTTTCTGGACCTCGCAACCGCTTGAAAAGGGGCTCGGTACAGGGATTGTGGGATCGGTTTAATAGGGTAGTGCGAGGCGAACAAAACACTACAGCGTGAAAGAACACAGGAAAGGTCTTCTGCCAGTCCCAATATCTCTTTTTAGGAGGTACTATTCCCCAAATTTGGTCCTTTTCGGCCGGAGAACAGCGGCGTCATGATCGGGGCAAAGGACGCTCCCTAGTCCCCCTCTACGGGGCTGTTGTTGATTTTAGTTTGTGGTTTCCTTTCCCCTCTGCCGGGGGGTTTAGGTGGGCTTTTAAGGCACGTGCCGGTGTTTTGAGCCTTTTTCGGGTTGGACCCGTCACTGGTCAACCGTTTGTTTTGCCCCCAAAACGTTGCAAAGCCCGTTGTTCTCGCACATGCGTGAAGCTCCGATGAAGTCCTCCGGCCTCGGATATCCCTGGCGAGATTGTGCCGCGGATTTCTCCCCTAATTTTTTGAACTTTGTCCGCCCAAGTGCCTTTTTTATTGGTTTCCCTTCGTTCTTTCCACTCGGGAATTAATCTTTCTCATTGGTAGTGTGAACGTACGATTTTTTTTTTTTTTCAACCGGGATTGGGGTACCTCCTGAAAAAACTCCTTTCAAAGCTCCCCCAGTCTGTCTATTGGAAACCCTGTGCTTGGTTTTATCGCTGGTTCAAACCTGCCTTTTCCTGTCAGGCACCTTTTTCCCTTTTCTGTAGTGTTGTGGGGCAACATGGCCTGGAATATATGCTGGATTTGGGATTCAACTTGTTTCCCGTTATTTTGACACTTTCACCCCAAAGTTATGCACTTCGCCAAGTTAATCTTAAAGCTACCGGCTTCTTTTTTCCATCTCGTTCGTCACAGGTTTCTTATTTTCCTCAAAATGGGTATGGCTCCCCAACCCTTTTCGAGGGGTCACTTCTGGGTCGCGAATGGTCTCAGAGAATCGGTAAACTTTTTCTTAGGACTTTCCCTGCTTTCCGTGGTGTTTTCCTGCCCCCCTCAAAACTGCTTTCATTATTCCTACGATGTTCTTTAGTTCTGTTCTATGCGGATTTCACTGTTGTGCCGCTTTAGGCAACCAGATGAACTTTGATTTTTCCCCACCGGCTCAGTTTCCCTGGCCAATACTCGAACCCCCCATGCTTATCAATAACAATGGTCTCCCTTTGTCGAGGGTTTAGGTGGCGACCTATCATGGGGGTCGAGTGCACCAATATCGTTTGGGGACGGCCTCCCTCGAATTCTAGGATCTTGGGACGTCCTCTCATTTTTTCGGTAGACCCAAGTTCCCCGGTGGTCCCTTCCGATTGCGTCCGTTCCGACGTCAGTTCACCAATAATTTTACCCGACCCTTTTAATAATGACTTTGGAGCTCCTTTTTAAAATTGACTTTTTTTTTTGGGGACCCCAACCGAACTGAGAGATCGAGGGTCGTTTATCTTGGATTTTCAACGCCCTATTGGATATGACACCGGATAAGGGTTTTTTTTTTTTGTTTTCTTTACATATGAACGTATTTTCACTTTCCTAGGCCTCCCGGTCCTGTAAAACCAAACAAGCTACTCTGCCTCTTCAGACACCTTTCAGTGTTAATCTGCCGGCATTGGGACTTCGATTCTTTCCAAGTGGTTCCCCCGAAACCTATAAAGGCTTGTGTTCAACCCAATGGATTTTTTGCTTCTTGGTTCTCCCCCTTTCTGACGACCGTTCGTGAAAAAGTAAAGTAAAACCCCCAAACAACCGGGAGTTTAAGATGATATCTTTTTCTCCGCTTGTTTGGGTTTTCTTAGAGACTCTGCACCCCCCCCTGTCTTTCCTGGTGTTTCATAGGCGTTTCCCATCTATTGCTTTCGGACTAAAACTACCTCCCCCCTTGGTTTCTCCACCGGGATAGTTTTGTATTAAATACTCTACCTTGAAAGACAATCTGGGCCTCTTTTAACTCTCCGGCTTTTTCTGGCCTCGTAAGTCTGGGACTCCGTTTTGTTTTTTTCAAACGACCTGGTCTTACGGGACGACATTAGCGTTTTTGGCGGAGGGCACTGTGTATCCCACAGCAAAGTACTTTCCACCCCCACTCACAACACTCTGCTCCCTGCCTTTTCTTTTCTTTGTTACCAACCTACCTTTCCGGTACTCTCATTATGCATTAGGATCTGTTTCAGGTACAGGGACTTGGCCTCCTCCGTTGAAGTTCTTTCATCAAGATTGCTTTTTACACCCAGACGTAGCCCCCAGATTCCTACCTCCCAGAGATGGTAAAGAACAACCCCTTTGTCTACACCCCCAGTCCAGGGCGCCCCCCCCGGGATTGTTTCAGCCTTTTTTTCCCCGTCATTAGGGTACGATAAACTTCGGTTAGATTCACTCCTTGAGAAGTTCTCGCGTCCTTTCTGAAAACACTCCCGCCCAAAGATAACTTTTGAAAAGGATAGTCCGCCGTCCTCTTTAAGCAGTTTTCTGTTTGAGAGTACACACCTTGTTAAGAAGGGCCCGTAATGGAACCCTGTTTCGAGCGATTGGGTCCATTCTTTTGACAGCCTTGGCACCACTGTCCCCAAATCCCATTTTGAGTCCCAAGGAATCAGACCTTGCCTCACCGAGACGGAAACACCAGCCGCCTCAATAAGTTGATGTTTTTTATCATCCATTTGGGTGTCGGTTTTATGTTTGTCAGGCCACCCTCCCACAGCCTATCTTTCTCCATGGACCAAATTAACCGGTTCCCAGTTAAAAGGAAACCCCTTCCTTATACATCCCACCTCCTCTAACCTGGCAATCCCACGTCACCTACCAGCGGGATTTTTTGCCCTTTCTCCGATTCGTCCCCCCTCCCGTTTTTTTCAACCGAGCTCTTTCCCCCGACCACGAGTTCTTAAAAACAGGCCCTTTTTTGCTTTAGCCCCGAGGATCCCAACACGCTTCCCAACCGCCCCTTTGGAGTCCCCGGATGAAAACAAATTAGGGCTCCAATTTCTGCAAAATCTAAGTTGAGACCCCCCTACCCTCCAGCCTACGATTCAGGTCAGTCTGCTTACAATTAGACGGCCTACCTCTGAATGTCCCCAGCCAAAAATTTCTTTTGCAACTGTTTTGTTGAACACGTTGATGAGGAGGGTTTCCCCCACCCCCGGGAGACATCCCAGTGCACCCATGAATAGGGACTTAAGCAACGACCGTCGTCTATTGCATCCCCCCAAAAACCTTCACCCAACACTTTCGCGAATAGGAAGTCAGGCTTCCAGTCGGTAGGACTCCAGGCTTTCTGACCGGAATGCAACTTGGAAGATTCATGCCGATGCTGCATTCTGAACTCCCTCCCGGTGGAGGGCCCTGGTATTGGACCCAACCCCCCTGATTTTAATTCCAAGTCCCAGGGACTCCCATTTTCCAGCGTCGCTACCGTCGGCGTGTGACAACTCTTCCCCAGACTTGTAGACTTAATTTTTTTCCGACTGGATAAATTCCTGGAAATCTCCCCGCTTGTTCATCTCAAGCCAGCAGGCACATAGAAAAGCCCCGCCTCA
>Ga0179593_1542371_pt1 | contig 14949 bp, 11 predicted proteins | sample CZODoug2_1_08_16_FD_185931 | JGI IMG/M metagenome (GOLD analysis project Ga0179593, IMG submission 185931) | Vadose zone soil fungal communities from Angelo Coast Range Reserve, California, USA - CZODoug2_1_08_16fungal (PacBio error correction) | ecosystem: Environmental > Terrestrial > Soil >... | reverse complement strand
GCCGCACGTCTTCATTTCTACACAAATGGACCGCAAATTCCCCCTCTGCCTCCTCGGACTCGGGTCGGCACGAAGTCTCTTTCCTTTTTTTCCTCTTAGCTGCGCTGTTTATAAATAAGACGTTGGTTCTCCCCAGTCGGCAAAGTGAGATGTGTCTGAGGTGTTTTTCTCTCCTCCGGTACCACTATGGACAACGATTTTCCCCTCCCTAAGGCCGTCCTATGATATGACCTACCTAGGCGACCTCTGCCGTGTGAGGGCCTTTTAAGTACAGTTTTTTTTTTTTCTTTGCCATGCGTGGCGTCCGCTTCCGGACGAAATAGCCATGCCTCACAGTACAGAGTACTTAGATCGCGCTCGGTGCCCGTTAGGACCCCTTCTTCCTTCACCTCCCGACGTCATTGATAGATATCCTTGATTCTCGCTTTCCCTTGCAGCTACACCTCCAGCCCTCTCAGCTCTTCCAGAGCTGTCGTGGCCCCCGCCATTAAAACCCCCTGCCGGGCCTGCTGGTGGATTCGCGCGATGAGGACGGCTCGTTTTTCTAGAGTCCGGCTCGTGAGTCTTCGTCGGACGGCCGGCTCTTAGACTGATTTCCTTAAGAGGGCCTGCCGGTTGCACCCTTCGCCTCCCACCTTCGTTTTTGCTTCAGTGAAGAACCATTTCCCCCTGCAGCGTAAAGTGAAACCTGTAATCCCGTCCCCCAGGTTTGCCAGTCAGCCTGATGGTGTCCCGCTGCAATCGATTCTCGGCTCCCTCCGCTTTTGTGCCCTTTTTATCGCCAATGCGCGGAGACTTCGGTTGTTCACCTGTAGGACCCCACAAAGGTAGGAGGCCCCTTCGATACGAAAGTGCTCTATAAGTTTTCTGAAGCTAGGGCGTCTCTCCATGATTCGACCCACGACGATCATTAGAAGGACATTTCTCATTTTCTGAAATCCCCATCAGCAGTGAGCTAGAATCCTCGATACGAAGGCAACCCATCATCAATAGAATCGAGCCCTAGAGTTTAGTCATCTCATCACTTTTTGTGTTTCTTCGACGTTTGATGTGGCTCTCCCGCTTCGCTTTTTTGCCGCTTTCGTTACCTCTCGTCTTTCCTCTCCGGTCCCCCCTGTTCTTTTGTGTTATGCCTGCGTTTCCGTCCGTCGTTTTCTGCACTGCCCTCCCCGTCGCTCTGTACAACATTCAGAGCTGCCCCCGCAGATCCGATTAACCCTCCTTCTGCCCCTCCTATCTTGTAGAGTAGCGGATCCCCGCAACGTTTAGGCTATCCTCCTAACAGATCGAGCTGAATGGCGACGTGGGCCGGTGACCTTTCGAATAAATCTGTGGTGATTCCCACGATGATGATATGGAGTGTTATGGCTTTTCCCTCCCACCAAGGGGAGGCCTTTCGAGCAAGCACCCGGAAAACTCAGGAACCATGACCTCTAACTTTATACTACCTCCTCACTGCCAGCGCCGGCGTGGTCCGGAATGCCTCCCCCGATAATTCCAGCATTCCGATTAGAGGAATTCCTTTTCGACGCGGAAGGAGGGTAAAGCTTTTTCTGTACCAGATCTTTGAGTAATTGATGGTCCGTGATCCAGGGTCAGCCGTCGAGAAGGCGCTGGAGCCGCCTTCTACCCACCGATGCAGTAGTACAGTAACTGCACCTTGTGTTGGGCGGTGTCTGACCCTTACCATGCAGCCCGACACTGAATTTTACGCCTTCTCCTCTAACTGCAGCTCGTACGACCCGGAGGCATTCCCGTGTATTGGCCTCGCTCGTAACACGGAGCGTCCTTTCCCTTTCCCCTTTATTGCCCGCTAGAATTCATTTAGCGCGCGCCGAGGATCACGCCCTTACCCTTTTTATTTGCTATGAATTTCCGAGTGAATTTTCGCGGGCACTTAAGTCGACACCTCCCTGACACCTTTCTTTCCTTGCTTTACTTCCCCTATGACTACAACACGGTTTTATGACTCGGTTTAGAAGCTCCGAGCCCATTAACCGCCTCAGGACGAGTGTGTCCCTGAGGTAGAGGGGCAGTCGTGTTGGAGGCCCAGTGTGGTTTACTTGCACTTTTAACAGGTGCGTTAATTTCCGGTTTCACTGATTCGTCAGATAGAAACACAACGATGGGCATACTCCGCTTTATCTACATGTGGTACTGTTCCGACGTTGTCACTGATGTTGCGTACGGCACGCATGACATGGGGAGCATTTCCCCCGGAGATAGCCCCTACCTCAATCTGCTTTTCTGATTAGTTTACCTTCCCTTACTTTCTTGCGCTGTTTTCTCTTGTGGTAAAAGCAGAAGGTTTTTCTTCGCCGGACTCGACTTACTGCTGCCTTCCTCGTTCTCCGCCCCGTTTTGCCCACTGCTGTGGTCATCTTGCTGTATTTGTTCGCCGGGTATGGTCCCTGTGTTGTTCGAGCTTGCCCCCACACCCGTAAGAGAGACTGTCTCCCCTGCGATTCCCCGAAGAGAGCTATTGAATGTTGGAGTGTGGTCGATTTCGCCGGTGGTGATGTTTCTCTCGCAGTCCGATCGCGTACTCTTGCGTGTGCTGCTTGGGCGGTTGTCGCCGCTGTCAGGGCCTCTGTCGGATCAAGAGTCCTTCCTTGGCTCGTTGGGTCGGCGCTGGCGTTTTGAGCGAGCTTATCGATCCCAGTCCCTTCGCCGGAGCGATTCTCATCTTCCTCCTGAGTCCTTTTCCCCCGCGTGCGATCCCTTCCGTAAGAGCCTTTCTCGGTGTGCGGAAGGGTTTGCTCTGGAGAGGAGTCAAAGGACCTCGCCTTGACTTGAGGAGGCGCGTACTTACGAACTCGTGTCAACGTTGATTTCTACTTGTAATGCAGACTGGCGATGATGAGTTGTCATCGGCGTTCCAAATTTAGCCTGGATCCGATGTGACGTAAACGTTGTGAGTGACCCTCCCTGACCGATTGTGACCCCTTGCTGGTGGGACCTGTGATGCTCAGCCCCAGGGTGGGGGGATTTCATTGTTGCCTTTAAAATTTAATTCTTCCTGCATTTAGGCTTTGCCCGACAGCTTCGCGGTTCGTTTTTTTCGTTTTCTCGAATCGTCCGGCGATTAATGTCCTTTTTTTCTTTACACATTCTCCTAGCTCCAAGGAACTCATTCGTAGGTCTATTTTAAAGCCTTGCGCTGATTTCCTTTTTTTCTTGGCCATCGGCGCGATCTTTTGGGCGTCACGTGAATGCCCCAGGACCTTTCCTCCCGGTTTTTCTCTTTCTTTCGCGTTCATCGATTGCGTCTCTTATAAGGGTGATCGTCGTTCTTCTTGCCCCCTCTCATTCGACCGGCACCGTGAGGGAATTGGAACTTGTGAAGAGGTTCGATGTCGTTGCGTACTGAACTGTGCCAAGGTTCCGTTGCCAAGTAGTACCTCCATGATTTGTGTGATTTTCCACCGGACACCCCTGCATTAAGGGCATCGTGTACTCAAACTTCTTGACGGCACCGATTCTTTTGCCCGTCAATTTTGCCCGCGATTTTTCCGCGGCTTATGGGGGCCGCCCAAGCCCGGATTCGGCCCTTCCTCCCTCTTTTCGACCCCACTCCGTACGTTTGCGTGACTCCCCGATACTTGCAATCCAGCCTGGTTGATTCACGACGATCATTCCGGATGGGTCCTCTTCTTTTTTTTCAGCCCCTACGTGGTTGTTTGCCCCGCCAATTGATTTATCCCGTCTCGGGTGACGTGTCCCCCGTGCGGCTTGTACATTCGAAGAACCCCCACGCCTTCCCTTTGATCCATCTGTTTGTCCCTGGCTACGATATCTTAGGACAGCTAACCATAAGAAGCTGCCACTATTTTCCAATTGAATCCTCACGACCGAGAGAGAAAGTACGTTGCTTTTTACGTTTTGACGGCACGATCCAGTTCGAGTTCCTTTTTTCATCCTGAAGACGGAAACTCTCCTTTCCTCCGGTTCCCAGATTTACTTGACGCCACCCTTTTGCGCCGCCGGTCTTCGAGTGTTGAAATTGCCCCCCCCATTCCAGGCTGCAAGCAACATCGAATATACTAATAAGATGCCACAGTTGAATTCGGTTTAGTTCATAATCCCCCCTTTTAAGACACCCCCTCCAAGGTGACGCGCTCCGGGCCCGTCAATAGAACCTATCCTCCCCATGATGGTTTGAAGCACTCTATTGAGGTTATGAGTCCCAAGATCCCTAATTCCACGTAAGTTTGCGCCAAGTATTTTACTTTTTCTCCCGAACCACCGCGTAGCATGTCTTGGACCCGATCGATGTTTAGATCCACCAGTTTTCAAGAGATTCCCCCCGATTTTGGCTTACCATCCAACACAGCGCTTGACCATAGTGATTATAGTCAGAAACCGGGTTAAAGCCCCCTCCTGGATCTAGCACTAAAAGACTACATCCCGCTCTTCCCGGCCCGGCCCCGATCCTGTTCCTCCTCTGACCGCCGTTACATGTAATATTCCCCTCGCTCCCTGTCAGCATCGGCCATGGGCCTGTTCCCATCCGCCAAATCTGAGTCCCCCCCCCCCTAAGTTCACCCTCTGCCCTACAAGGGTCCCTTTGATGCAGGATCGAGCGCGTCTTTTCCTATTCCAGCGCGTAATGCGTGTAAGCCTTTTCCCCTGGTGGAATTATTTTGGCCCGCCCCGATGCTCAGCCACCCTTAGCCTCCCCGCTCTCTCCTACGGCCAGCTTTTCTATTTGCCCCACCTTCCCCCCGGTCCATTCCACAGCTCAAATCACCCACGATTACGTACCCGAGCGACTAGAGTTTCTGGTTCTCACAACCTCACAGAGCCTTAGCGATTTCGCTGCTGTCTTTTTTCAGCCCTTTTGCCACCCCATTGGTGTTCGTTTTTTGTCCAGAGTGAACAGTGCAAAGGCTCTCCCCTCGTACCCATTCATTGTTCCCCAGTCAGTGTTGCTATTTGAGCGGCTCCCCATTCCCTTCCTGCCATTCTCTTGATGGACCCGACTTGTACAGACTTCCTTAGTCAGTCTTCCCCACCCCTTCCCTGAGTCTTCTTTTTTTTTTTAATTCAAATTGCTTCAAGGGCTTAACCTTCCATCGTTTTCGAGTCGAACCATTTCTTGCGTCTATAGGCTTACTACTTCCTGCGTGGCACGCCCGTCCCCCACCTTCCTTCAAGACAGGTACTCTTACCCTCAGTTGTTTTTTTATTCTTTCACACATTGATTTACCTTCCCTCTTGAACATGCCCTCCTTTTGACGCCAAAGAATTCCAGATCTACTTCCGGAGATTTTCCCTGTTCTGTCGCTTTATTCTCCAACTACGCATTTGTGTCTGGTCCCTTGCCTGTGTCCCAGTATAGGGCTTTGGCTTCAGCAAGACGTGTTTCCACGTCTGGACACTACATATCCTTCCACTATATCCAATTCGGGGTTTAGGCTCCCATCTTATGACTTCTCTTGGAAGAATCTTTAATGCCTTAAGACTGTCCGGTTCGCTGAGGGCGGCGATCTCTGGAGAACCCTCACGGAATTAAGAACCTTTTCGCTCCCCTCCGCGCGCAAAGCCGGACTCCGCCTTAGGAGCGTTATTAGATTGACATCCTCGCCTTCACCCCCGTGAAATCCCTCCCCATCCAGGGTAGAGTTCCATATCTTGTTGGTCTCCCTCACTCGATGAGAAGAAGCAGTTAGAGCGCAAAATAAGGTTTTTTTCCTCAGTCCGAAACAGCGAGTCACAGTCTTAAATATTAGTACCAGCCTTGTGACGTCACGTGGGGGTCGAGCTCATTTGGTCTTTTTACCCTCTAGAAGTGGTTCCATCCTTAGCTGTATCCTAATGTCGGCATTCGGCAGAGGCCGAGGTAGAGTTTTAGCTGTTGGAATCCCGAGTTCCCTTGCACCACCATCCTTTCGGTCCTTCACTACATATCCTGACTTTCATAGTTTCTAAGAGATTCCTCCGAAAGGACACCTCTCAGTTCCCTTCAAATTAGAGATATTACGCCTTGACTATTATTTTATTCCATAGCGACTTAGCAGCTGTATTTCCCGGGTAACCCTGCCACTTAGAAGTCAGCCGTCCGCTTTTTTAGTCACTTTAAGCAGTTGAATAAGCATTTTGCACCCGCATTCTGGCTTTCCCGTCCCCAAATGCCATGCCCTTAAAAGGCCTTCTATAGTTACTAGTCTATTCGAGGTCCGCGTCGTCGTCATCTATCTGTCCCCTAGTAGTTTTCCCACACTCAGTCCCGTCGAATCCTTTATCTTTACGCATCTCTTTTCCTACTCCTAGTGTTTTTGTTCCTAGATCTTCTTTTTTGCTCGACTCTTCGACGTTCTGAATGTCCTTGTCTCCCTGAGTTGTCACTTGGAAAGTCTATGGTCTTTCATCCCTATTTGATTTTTCTCTCTCCCTCGCCCTTTGACGGCCTCCTGCCGAATTCCCTTTTTTCTTGCTGCACAGACTTTCGAGCTGTAGTCCAGATCCGTTACGGGCCCCCCTGACCGGCTGCCAGTTTTCGACTGTCGTCCCCGGTCTTCCGTTGTTTTGTCCACGATCTCTCTGATTTTTCAAACCCCTGCGGTCTTGGCGCGGTCGATTCGCTTTGGCCTTTTCCCACAGGACGCAGCTGCTGTATGTTTTTCCAGATACATTTTTTTGGCCCCTTAAGCCTCAGTCCTTAACCTAAGAAGCCCCTTGATGAAAGTTCCTCGCCTTACCCTCCCCCCGCCGTTTTCAAGTGCGTACTTCGACGGTCCTCCTGTCCGCCGGAACTTCCATCGCTATCGCGTGGTTCGACCTCCTGTCGTTTGCCCTGTTATGAAGGACTGCATCTTTGGCCAGCCTTTCGGCCTCCTCTCAAGTTTTGGTCCTCAAGAGGAGTTCTGCGCCTCTAGCTTCCTTATCCGATGCGTCCCTTCCTACTTTTCCTCGGGTGCCTGTGTCCTCTCTTTCGCCAACCGTAACGCAGGTCCCCGCGAGGCGCCTCTCCGAGTCACTCGGGGGCCTCGGGATGTCGGCCTATTGAGGTAAAAGTTGGCTGACACCCGTGGATCCCTCACGGCGGCCTGAAAAGTCTTACTGCGCCCCCCCTCTCTCTCATGTCTAGCTATCCTAGAGGGGTGCAATGACGCCCGAAAGTCTGCGCCGCCGAACCACCCTCCTGGTCCTCTTTCCCCTCCTAAATGTGCTAGAGAATCTCGATCCCGCTTCCTCTTCATATCCCCCCCCCCTCCCGTGCCCTGTTTTACCCGGCTGATCCCACCCCTTCCGGGAACAATTGAGCACCGTTGGGTTTTCCCGATTTATTCTCCCCCCCAAAGTCCTGTGGACGGCCTCCCATTCTAGTTTCATGATGTGTCCCTGCTTTCCCTTAAGAGCCATGCAGTGAGATACGTTGAATTCCATTCTCTTTGGTTCCTTTTGTTCCTTTCTTTGTTACAAGGTGCAATTCATGTTAACTTGGTTCGCGAGTTCCATCTCGACCACTTTTTTTCTGTTTTGCCGAAACAGCCCTCCTGGAGGCCTTGTGGCCGGCGGTCGTCCCCTCGCTTACATTCCTGACCTAGATATGCCCGTTTCCCCCGACTTCCATGCCCAGCAACCAGTGTCCCTCTCGGATCAGCTCCATCCTCGAATTTTGATTAAGTTTGAACCTCCCTTGCCCATCTCTTTTCTGCTTTTTTTTTTATCTGGATTTTTCAATTGGCCTGTCACTTACCTTGGACATTGGTCTTCGTCGCCCTTTTTTCTCAGTTTCATATGCAGTCCATCGAAATCTTGTCTGCTCTTGTCTCCTTGCTTTCGCCTTTAGTGCCGGTACCCTTTTTCCTCGCCTCCCCCCAAGGAGCTACGCCTTATTTACATCCGAACGCCCCCCCGTAATAGAGCTCAGAGCCTTTTGTGGTTCGCATTTCCACGGTCCAGATGTTTACTATCATTTAGAGTTTTCGGTCGGCTTCTTTCTTGGATGGATTTAGAAGATTTCTGGCAGTTGGGGGGCAGACTGCATCTCCAGGACCTTTCTTTCCTTTTGAGGTTAGTGTTTTTTGGAGAGATTATTCCTCCTTGCCAAGTATCACAGATTGAAGGACCCCGAAGACCCACACAGAGAACATTCCCAGTAGATGCCGAGTCTAGCTCTTCCTTATCCTTTGCCTTTTTTTGTGTGGTTTCTGACTGTTTCCGCTCTTCTTCAGGATACGTTTCCCCTTAGTGGTGTTTTCACATCTTTTGAATGCGCCCCTTGAACGGGCCCTTTCCCCTGTTTCTCCACGTATCTCCTGTCCCCTTCGGATGCCCCCTTCCTGGACTATCGTTTTTTGATGGTTTTTTTTCCTCAAGGTATCTTTAAGGATTTACCCCGTTTGCGTCCTTGTGCTACCTGAATTTTTCACTTTTTGTGGTCCGTTGCTGAGCCTCCAATCCCCCCCGAACCGTCGCCGCTTTACCCCTTGCCTTCGCCATAGCGCGATCTGCCACTTTAAGAGGTGCCTTTCAGAATCCCCCGTGCTAAGTACCGGATTTTCTTGTACAAAGTATGCCCTCCCTACCCCCCCCCTCCCGTCTCCCCGAATTTTTTCTGAGTTCAAGCGGACCACCCCCAATTTATCTTTTTGGTCTGTGCTCCCAGACTGCGATGAGCGCTCGTTTTTTCCCCCTTGTTTTTTTTGCAACTTAGATTTTTCGGTGATTTTAGACGTCCTGGCAGGACACACGGCCTTTCGGTAGGCTTCGATCCTTCGCCCTTTGTGCCCCCTATTTCACGGCTTTATACTTCCTCCCCCTCTTAATTTCCCCGTTGCGTTACCCCCCAGGCAGAACGAGGCGCAGTTCTTATTTTTCCTTTTGCGAGTCCTGTACGGATCGCTTCATTCATGTGTTTTTCAGAGCCCGTTTCCCGATTTGACGACCCTTCGGTTTCGGTTCTATTTAACCTGCCCCGCTTCCGTTATTGTACCAAGTCCACTGAACGTTCAGCTTTTTCTGTCTGCACATTGGGCCAGCTATCTCATTGATATTTTGGTCCGCGCAAAATGCCGACCACTTATGGTTCACCAGACCTTCCAGCACAGAATCGGTCAAATCCATGCTTTCACCTATCTTTTATCACTCCTGACTATATCATGGTAAAATTAAGTTTGAGATTTTTTCAGTGATTTCTTCGGGTTAGAGAAACCCAGTGCTGGATTCCTCGCGATTTATGCCTCCTTGACCCATCTCGGTTCCTGGTTATGCAGACTAAGGGCTTCTTCCATAATCCGATTTCATGAATAGTAGGACGATCAGATCCGCAGCTCAGTAACCTCAGGCTTTTGGACTTCACCCCCTTGCAATCATTTTCCTTTATAGCATTAAGCATCTTGGTGTCCTCTTTCCCGGCTTTTTCCCATCAATGTCCTAACGCCCCCTGCCCCACTCGGACACAGTTCCCCCCGTCTCCTTTTCGAGGTGTATAACCGCCCTCCTCTACCTTCAATCATCGCATCCAGGAAGCATAGTAACGCCTACGAATGGATGGAGGTCAGGGTTGTCCTTTTCACGTTTCCTTCTAATAAATGACCCTTGCGACCGAAAACGGTGCTCCTTTAGCCTCCACTTCCTTTCCCTCCAGAAATCCTCACATGATTTTTTCTCCATTCTCTCTTCTGGGTGGGTACCCCGCGCCCGACCCAGTTCCGACCTTCCTCTACGGCCCAGCACATCCTATATTAGTTCCCTTAGAGAGATCTATTCCCAGGAGAGCGGACCGTTTGACGAAAGCCAACCACCGCGACTTATCCCCCTGAAGTCTCTCGCCGCAAACCGGTACAATCGGATCCACCTATGAAAAGACGAATGCCCCTTCCATCCGCGCATCGTCCAGGACCCTTCTCCAGAGTGCCCTACAGCATTATTACGGTTCCTCAATCTTGACGGGAATGTCAGACATAGCCTTTTCTCTTCGGGTTTCCCTCCTTAATCCCCTAGCCCTGCGAAAACCCGTCTCACGGGTCTCCACCTAGAGGATAGAGGAGAGTGACCTCCTTATTACTTACTGAGCTTTTTTCTCTTTTCAGTCGTTTGGTCTATCGCAGTCCCCAGACACGTCCGCCCCCCTCGCCGACCGGACTAGATGTCCCCACGCCCCTAGCGTTCGAGACCAGTCCAAAGCAAACAGTCCCCCGAGTACGCGAGCGTCTTCTCCGATCCCATTGATCAAGTGGCCAAGAAACTCCTTTCCCGGTTATCGTCGGATCGTCGAAGTCACGAGCGTGGTTAGACCGGCTCCCCCCTTCCAGCGTCCTGGGAGTCCCAGACTGCGACCCCCTTTCCCAAACCGTCTATAGACCTTCTGATACTTTATGGCTTTACTCCCTCTCCTTGAACCCCTGCCGTGCCTTGTCACTGTGGTCCCCTACTGCGATACAATTCGATCCTTTCGAGTACCTGGCCCTTAACGTCCAGTCAGTTTCCGCGAATCGACCGCATCCCGAGGGTCCTGGCACCCGACTTAACTCGATTTGGCTTTGCTTCTCCCAGTTGGCCCACCAATAACCCCCTTTTATTTTTTTGCACTCTTCGTCCAGCATTGAGTCCTTGAAATGCCGCCCTCCCAAGGCTCCTCCATCTTCCTCGGTCTTCTCCCATCATTCTGGTCCCATTGAAGAGAGACTTTATTCAGGCGCCAATTTTACAGTCCCCCTACTTACCTAGACGTAGAGGCCCAGATATTCTGAAGGGCTTCATTTTTCCTTCCACTTATGAGCCTGAATTAAATCTTCATTTTTATTATTTTAAAACAGGCGGAATCCTGTGTACTGGATCGTGTTTGATTTGGCCCACTCTAAAAACTTTCTCCCAAAACCACTAACAATGTGTTGAGTTCAAATTCTCGAGATCTTTTTGGGGGATTCCGTTAGGACTTGCTCCCTAGTTTCCTGACCGCAACCTCAGGTCTAAATTGGGGCCCTTCCGCCGATCTCGACCAGAATCCCCTGAACCGGCAAGCCCGCATCATTTCCTATTCCGGTCTCGATTAGTGATAGGATTCGTTATGAATCACGGACCGCGCCTTAATATAGGAAGGAGGGGGCATCCCGCTGCGGTCAGCTCCATCCCGAGCAGGAGGAAATTTTGATTCTCTTGGACCGTCTTTGAGCTGAGGGACCCTGGGATCCTCATAACACCCCTCTGAAGGCGTTCACGTATACGCGAGATTTTATTGAGTTATTGGCTCCGCGTCCGATTGGGATGAGACGGAGCGGCGGTTCGCGGACTTTACCCGAGTTTTACTTTTCCCTAGGACATTGCGTTCAGAGGGCGCGTTTACTGTACAAATTCCTTTTCTTTAAGTAAATTATCAAAGACTAGTGAATCCGCGTATAGCCCCCAGGCTCCAGACCCTCGTTGTCAAATTTCCTCTCTATGGGCCATCTCCCTGAACCCCCCAGTAGGGCTTAGACCCCTCCTCCCTACACATCCCCAAACCCCTGTGAACAAGGTCCTTTTCTCCCTTCCCGAGCCTTGCTGGAAAGAACTATAAGGCTGAAGCACTGGACTGGCGAGGTCTGAAGGATTCCCCTCCAAACTCCCAGTCCTCCCTCTGGCCCATCTCATCCTGACTGATCTGCAGTGACCTCGAGTCCGCGCGTAGCCGCAGCCATCGGGACCCAGAGCGCCTGACACTATGTCCCTCTACTCCATATCGCCTTTCTAATATACGTGGTGTTCTTAGAGAGCTGTGATCCTCTCCGATCCCGAAGAGGCCTGGTCCCATTGATAGAAGATACGATTCGCGTGCCGAAGCGGAACAGTTTCGGCGATGGAATAGTCCCCAGAAGGATAATGTTTTTTTAAGGCCATTGCGGCCACTTATTGCTGTAAAGGCTCGTGACCAGCACAGTCTCGACGGCTACTCTTATGAGTACCTTAGTTTCCCTCCCTTTCGCCAGGATCCCCCCTCGATGTTTTTCCCCATCCGTCCTCCCTTTTGCGAACCAGACCTGGGCCTTTCTCCGACGTTTCATACTCGGCATTAAATAACTTAGGATTTTCTGCCTCCCTCCCTTGGGGAGGGGGGGGGGGGAAATTGCTAGCGCAGTCTATACCACGCCCGCTCGCGGCGCGTGCAAAGAATAATCTCCAGTATACCGTGGCCCCCGCGTCCTCGCCGACCGAATTACTCCGTAGATTCGCGACGGGTCCTGGCCGCCCTTCCCTAATCCTCCCCTTCCGGGTGAATCTCTGGGACTGGCCGCTTCTTCTTTTTTTCAAGTTCCTCTTACTTATGCCGATTCGCTGGGATTGAATGAGATGTATACCACTACGGAAGACCAGTCCATTTAGTTTGTGTTCCGGGGGTAATTGACGATGGCATAAGTGCCGACGAACTGGTTCTTTCCAGGGTTTATTTCTCCTCTTTAGTAATAGGGTTGTTTCTGTTTCAGGCTAATCCCGGTCTCACGTTTTGGCAGTTGGGGCTGACGATGAGGAACAGTGCAGCCCAGCGTTTTTGGCTGATTATCTTTGTGACCCCTTTTCTTGGCGAGCCTTTCTCGTTTTTCTGAATTTGTGCGTGTGACCTTGCTCGACTCCCCTTCAACGAAGCCGTGGGAGCCACTTTATGAAATCCCCCCCCCCGGCTCCAACATTGCCGTCCTTGAGGACTGATTGACCTCCCGGCGCCTCATCTGCGGCTGAAAAGGCATGAAGGACTTACCTTTTTCTAGGTCGAGGGGAAAGCGGGTCAGTGGTTGTCCTTCTTGAACTACCGAAGTGCTGCTCTTCCTCCCCATCTTTCGGTATAACGAAATGTTTGATTAACCTTTTTCCGGATTCCCCCCCCCCGAGTAGTACTGCATTTGACTCCCGCAGACCGGGTCTCTCCAAAGGTCTGACGATGCGAACCAAAGATGACCCCCGTTTTGGACTTCCGTTTCCCTGTACCCTCTTTAGATGCTGTTGCTGCCCCCGGTTCCCCGTTGCCGATTTTCCGGTAGGATGAATTTATCGATGGCCGTCGACCCCCCGTTGCCGCGGGCCCTGCGCTACCGCGGTTTTGGTAGGTAAGTGTCGCGATGGCTTCTAACACCCCCTCGAGATACCGGCGCTGTCCCTGAGACCTAGAATTCCTGGACGAGACATAAGGGACTTTTTGAGTTTTCCTCTTAGAGGCAGATCCGATGTTCCTCTCCCTCCTTCCATTCAGACACTCTCATATCTTTGATAGCTTCCTCCCCGGCAGGCGGATCCGATGGATGTTTCTGGTCTCCCGAGACGACCTTCCCCCCTCTTGGACCTGTCCCGAGGGGTCTGCGATGAGTGTGAGCTCTCTTTACGGGCCATTACCAGCCGAACAAGAGACCCCGCACTCGCAAAATCTTAGAGGATTCTATGCTGAGCGCCTCATACCCGGTTTATAGAATGGCTTTGCGTCCCGGTTCCTCGTGGGTGCAGGAAGGGCTGCGTGAGTCCCGTTATTCTCCACCGATCCTCCGATTGAAGCATGCCTTTTTCTCTATTGCTGAGATCCGGTCTTCCCCTTGTTCTTATCTCCTCTTTATTTTTTTCGGTTACTTCCGAGGTCTTATTATTTCCAGGAGTAGGAAGAGGAGGTCATCACCTCCGCAGCGGTGGTGACCCCTTTTCTATGGACTCAATGCACGCGGCCCATCATTTGTTGGCGGTGCTCTCTCCCCCAATCCTCTTTTTAGATTTTCCTGTATTATGCGCTCCCTTGAAGCTTTGCGACCGCTCGCCTTTTGGCAGAAATTGACGATCCTTTCTCCAGCTCGGGCACTGATTGCTCGTTTTTCCCCCGCAGCTCGCCCGAGCCCCAATACTTCAATCTGTGTCCCTTTGTCGGTTCTATTAGACAGAGTGCCGATTCCGACTGCCCGGGTTCTTTTTTCCCACAACGGCTCTTTTAGGTCTCCCCGTCACGTTACCCCGGACCGCACCTCCCCTTTGCTGATCTTCGTCTCTCTTCTCATTAGACTCAAGAAAGTCTTGTCTCTGGCTGATGCTATTGGCACAAGCTCCAGCGGCTCTTGTTGCGTGGGCAGGCCCCCGATGGTTCGAGTAGAGAACGAAATCGTTTCCCCGATGGACTGCTCCTGTGACATTTTTCCCGCTTTTTTTCTTGCTTTTAGAGCGACCCGCACTTTTGCTCCGGTATGCCGTCAAACACTTACAACTGGGTACGCGCGGTCTCTTTGTTTTGAGGCAATTTTTCCGACGCCTTTTCAGCGGATGCTTTTTGCCCGTTCTAAGAACGGGACTCTCCGAGGACAAGCATGGCTGTTGCGGGAGGCATGACCGGCCAATCCAGCACTGGTGTCTCCGAACCAATCGATCAAGACATGGGGTCCTCTATATTATTTGGTCCTTAATTTTTTTATTTTCTTTTTTTTTTTTTGTGATTGAAAGGGATAGTGACTTGATGTATTTCAGTTGCTGGATTTTCGCGGTCGATTTTCAGTTCCGCAAGCGGACCCTAGTTGTGAGCAAATGTCTGGGTCAGGCGCGCTGGTCGGTCGCCTTTTGTCCCAATAAGACTCTACGAGACCTCCCAATTGCCGCCCCACGCCCGATCCAGATCATCAAGAGGGTTTTTGTAAGGAAAACTATTCCATGAAGAGAGGTTCCGGTCGATCCCTCAAGCAAAAGACGAGTACTAGTATGACCCCTGCGATTTACCATCATGAAAACAGTAAAAGTAGAACCCCCATCTGCACTTTGCACCCGGACCCTCCTACGTTTTTCGAGGTCGCCGTTCAAAGCCCCCCATCGCTCCTATCAAGGCAATATGATCCCCCCTGCCACCTAGGCCGATCGAAAGCCTACAGAAGTTTCTTTAAGTTGCTGTACCTTTACTTCTCCTTCCCCGAATCTAAGATTGACAGAACAAGGCACTTCTAGAGATGGCACCGTCTGTCCAACGAACGACTCAGAACTGTGGTCCCATCACTTCTAGGGCGCTCTCCG
>Ga0179593_1509356_pt1 | contig 14950 bp, 19 predicted proteins | sample CZODoug2_1_08_16_FD_185931 | JGI IMG/M metagenome (GOLD analysis project Ga0179593, IMG submission 185931) | Vadose zone soil fungal communities from Angelo Coast Range Reserve, California, USA - CZODoug2_1_08_16fungal (PacBio error correction) | ecosystem: Environmental > Terrestrial > Soil >... | reverse complement strand
TTTTTAATTTTTTCTATTTTTTTGCTGTGTCCTTGTACGGTAGTTCACCATCCGTTTTTAGCAACAGATTGTGTTTCGGGCTTTACCTTATTTTGACTTATTTTTTATTTTCAACCCCGTTTGGTTTTTGCTGTTGAGCACCTTGTCCTGCTGCGCCATTCCCCTTTGGCCCCCACACCCTTGCCAGTGTTATGTCTAACGTTGCGGACCTGGACCAGACACTTATTTTAATCCCTCCTTCTTTTCACTTTTTTTCTTACATCACTGTTTATAGTGCTTTTTTTTTTCTCGTTATGTGTTTTGTATGTCCCATGGTTGCTTGACTTCCCCCCTGACACTCCTTTTGGGAACTTTTTATTTTCCTTTTCTTCCACAAAGCACTTTTAACCCCGTTTGAACCACAGGATTCGTGTTTATTTCTGCATCCTTTATCTTGTTCCGTTTTTTTCACATTTTCCCGGTTGTCCCTGTTCCATCGTGTGTTCCTACCTCCGTGCGAACACTTTCGTTTCTGATTTTTTTTGTTCTTTGGAATTTCCCAAACCCCATTGTATTAGCCTCGTGGATTTGCCCCTGACTTAGTTGCCCCTTCTTTATTTTTTAAATTTCTTTTTCTGCTGTCATGGCATTTACTTTGCCCGTTCTGACAAGGCGTTTCCATCACAATTTTTGCGTTAGCTGCAAACCACTGTGTGTTTGGGAGGGTTGTGTTTTGTTTTTTTTAGTGTCTTTCCAACTGTCACAGTTACGTGGTGTTTGTCCATTGGTCCCCAGGCAATTATCTTGCACCAATTTCACTGATCTTCCCTTGTCTTTCCCCCCTCCATGTCCAACCCACCCAAACCCCTGTTAGTTTTCCGGTTCGATTTTTTTTTTACGCTCTTCTCCCCCTAGACTAAGTTTTTATTGTGACTTTTTTTTTTTTTTTTTTTTTTTTTCTGGTGTGTGTGGTTCCTTTTTTTTCCTTGGCCATTAATTTAGACTTTTGCCTGCGAGCTCTTCGGCCCACGTCATTATGATTTTGTCTGTTGTTCCCGTCCTTTTTAATGTTTTTTCTCACCCGGACCATTTAAAAAATTACGTCCAATTACGCTTTCTTACCTGCAACAGTCTCCCCCCACTCACCCTTGCCTTTTCCCCCAACCGCTTAGTCTTTGTTGGTACCGTTTTGGTGTGACCCTGTAATCAGTCCTGCGATTTCCGTTGGACGGTCAGTGGACATTCCCGGAATGGCGTTTTTTCTCACCCTGTCCTCCCTTCTAGGATTTGAGACCTTGTTTTTTATTTTTTTCCCCCATTGTTCTTCGATTGAGTATGCCCCCATATGTGACCCTTCTTTTTTTTAACGCCTTCCCGTGAGTGTGGTTGACTCTTCTTAAGTGTGTTTTCTTCTAATTTGATTCCTCCCGGCATGGACGATCAGGAGGAACCCCGCCTTTCGTCTCCGTGTCCCCCCCTTTTGCCGACCTAGCCATTTGGTTTTTCGCCGCCCACTTTTTTTTTTCGGACTTTTTTAATTTCCCCCCCCCTTATTTTCAGCCCAAATCTCCCAGCATCATGGATCAATTGCCTTCACCACGGCCACCCACTTGAAAAACCCTTTTGCCCCCCCCCGTCGTTCCACAACCATTCGGACTTTCCGTCTGTAACGTTGCCCGTATTTTCCGTAACATTTTTTTTGGGAAGTAACCTAAACTTTTTTTTGCAGTGACCCTCGCCTGTTTGTTTTTTTCCTTATTTTTTAGCGATGATTCGAAGAACCCCCCCCCCTTTCCCCAATGATTTATTTCGCTTACGACCCCGCCTGCCCAGTTTTACGGTGTCCTGCCGTTTAACGTTTGTCGCTTCGGCACCTTAACACTCGCATCACAACTAATTTTTTTGTCCCCTTTTTTTTTGAGTGCGCTTGTAACCATCCCCTCACACCCCCCCACACGTTTTCCCTTTTCGCTGGTCCTCTGTTAAACATCCATCGATAACACCCAAAACACTTTCCCCCCCCCCCCACCGACCCCCCTAAAGAATCGTGTGCATTTTGAATTGCACTGTTGTCTGTTTGATCCCCTTTTCGTTCGTTAACACCCAAATTATCTTTTTTTGATAAAGAACCCCCCCCCCCTTTCCTTCCCCCGACAGGCACCAATTTTCCCACCCTGAGTGGGTCAACGGCTATGATAATCTCTTATTTTTTTTTTTTTTTTTCCTTTTTCTTCGGCGCCCCCATTTTTTTTCCCCCCACCCCCCCCATCTCACGTTACTATTTACTCCCGTCCCCCCTTTGAGTTTGAGTTCCAGGCAACAGCCCCATTTTTCTCAGCCCATTCACATTCTTTACCCCGCATTTTTTTTTACCCCGTAGACTGGAGTTTTCCCCTCACTATGCCCTTTTTTTTTTTTTTGCGTCCATATTTTCCTTTTTTTTTTTTCCTTTTGTTTTTTCCTGTTCCCGTCTCTCCATCCCTGTTATTAATTCGTTTGCACACCTCGCTCGGTGGTTAGTGAGTTCCGTCAAAGGCCCCTTCCATTCCTCTTCCCCCCCCCGCTGATTTTCCCCCTTCTCCTGTTCAGTGACAAGGTAGTGTCCGCGTTCCGACCCCCCCCCCCCCGTACCCTTCACACTCCCCCCACGCGGTTTTTTGTTGTAAAACCTGGGAGTTTTGGTCCTCCTTCCTCAAATGCTCCCCCCCCACCCCACCACCCAATATTCCCCTACCTATTTTTTTTTTTTTTTTTTTTTCTTCTTGACTGTTTGTACCATCTTGATCACTTATACCTTTTCCTTTACACTTTTTATCACGTCACCTTTGTTTTCTTTCCTTGTACTACCTTCCCACCAATTGCTTTTTGTTCTTCCGCTTGGTGCAGCACGAACTTCTGGTTTCTCTAGATATCTTTACCCCCTGTGTTTGTTTTTCTTCCTTATGCTTGCGTATTTATTAAAAGCCACTGTTTCCTTTTTCCCGTTTTTTTGCATTGAGTGGTTCACCTGTCCACCCCTCCATTTGACGTTGTCCTTGGCCCCTTCAACCCACATTTCCATGTAAGCCCCCTTATTAGCACACCTTTTTTTATATTCCCTTTTTCCCATGGTATTTTGTCCCAAAGTCCATATTCCCCCCCCCCCAGCAGTGGGCCATCTACCTTTTATCGTAGGACCCGTTTATTTATTCCTGTAGGTCTTTACCTGCAAAATTGCCCCCTTGCAACGCCGGTTTGGCCCCCCCCCCTTCTTGACCCCCTGTGTTCTGTGTGTTTTTTCTTCGTTAACTTTTTATCCGCAGTTTCTTCTATTCCCCCCTCACATTCCTTACTATCAGGGGTCATCCTCCTTTGACCCAGGGATACTTTTTTGGACGCCCCTTGTGCCCCGTTGAGAACGAAATCACTCTATATCCCCCCCCCCTTTCCCTCCCTGACAACCCCCACATCTTCAAACCGGATGCTCATCTTTTTTCCCCCCCCCACGTTCCACCTTTCACTCTGATTTTTGTTCCCCAGGTAAATGTAGCTTACCTTCTTTTTCGTTACCCTCTTGTTTTTTTGTTGTTGGACGGGCCCAATCAGTTAGTTTCTTTTAAGTTTTTTTTCTTCAGGCTTCCCCTCTCCCCTATCCCCCTACAGAAGGCATCAGTTTTCTGGAAATGCTTTGCACGTTTCGTTTAACTCTCTTCACAATGTATGTTTTGTTCAAGTTTTTAGCTCCCCTCTCAGACTGTGAGAAGCCCTTCTCCCTAATTTTCCTTACCCATTTGTATTGAGTGTGTCGGTAGTCCCAGTGAATTTGAATTTTGTGGCCATTTTTTCGTTTTTTCCACACCGGGATTCCCCCCCCCCCCCCCCTATTTTTTTTTTGATTGTGTTTCGCCCCCACCACACTTATATTTCTTTTTTGGTGTTCCTGCACAAAACGTTTTCACCCCTGGCCTTTACCTTATTGTCCCCACACCACCCCCTCGTTTTACAAAGTTCTTTGATATTTCTTCCCCTTCTATCACAGTACGAACACCTTACTCATTTTTCCCCTTTTCTTTCTTCGCCCCCAAGTGATTCAGTGTTCAACAGCCACTTCTGGTTTCCGCCCCCCCACCTTCTACCCTTTACCCTTCCCAAAGTTATTTGCCTCCCTACGTCTTGCTGTACGACGTTTGGGTCCATTTCGGTTGAAGTTTTCCCCATTTTTTTTGAAAAAACAACTTTAATCGTTTTTTTTTGTCCACCCCCATTTTTTCTTCCGTTTTTTCTTTTCCCCATTCACCTACTTCCCATTAACCATGTGTATTTTTATTCTAGGTCCTTGGTGCTGACCTTTCCCTGGTAGAATTCTCTTCCACAACCCAGAGCCCCGTTCCTCCTCATTTGCCCCTCCCCCCACCAATCTTCACGTGCCTACCCGGTCACTTGGTCGCCCCCGTCCCTTACCCCTACTATTTACACTTTTTTCTTCTCCTCAAGTTTTCTTTCTGTCCCTGACCTTTTCCATTGCCTTTCTTCCCCTATGTGTGCCTTTAGGCCTTTTCCCCGCTCGGCAATACCAACCCATTTTCCCTTTATTCCACCCTTCGTACTTGTTCCTCCCTATCTAAGGTTGCGGTCCCCCTTTTTTTTGTCACTACAACATATCACCCCTTGTGTGTGTCGGCCTCCCCGCTCGCTTGAACTACTCAAACACTGAGTTTAACTGAAGTATCTGTTGTTCACCCTCTTCTGTATTATCCCTTTTATACTTCCCCCCCGGGTTCCCTCTATTTTTTCGTTTCACCCCCAAATTTTTTTATCTTTAGTTGCATGTTCTTTCCCGGCTTTTTTCGCCCTGTAAAAACATTGTGCACCGCAGTGACGTAATTTTATTCTCACGTTAGGTTTTCATTTGAGTCCGCCACCATTCCGTACATCCCCCAACCTCCTAGTTTGCCTTTTTATGTTTAACGATTTTTTCTATCGGCACCCTAGCCCCCCCCGTTACTACGCCCCAAGGGCGTACCCTTTCTTTTCCGACTTCGCCCCCCCCAACACGCACCCGGCCCCCCACCAATAGGGTGTTTCATTGCAAAGGACGAGTTTTCGTCCCCCGGCTAAGAAGGCGACGTTTTCCCCTCGCATGACGTTGGTTAGTCAAAACCTGTTGTTCCCGCAACTACCCACACGACACCTTTTTGGCTTTTAAGTAAGTGAGACGTTCTTTCCAATCAATTAGATATTTCGTCTCTAATTACTGACCCCCCCCTTGGCGTACAAAACCCCGCACTACCCAACCTTCTTTTTCCCCATCCTCCCCCATTATTCCTCCTCCAACACCAAAAACCATCTCTACGTCCAACACTCCCCTTTCCGGCTTTGCAGGAACCCTTTCATTTTGCAAAATGCCCCTTATTATCTTCCGACTTGGCCCCTCATTGGGCCCTTATAAATACATTAAAATGGGAATCAATTTTCCCGTATTTTTTTACCCAGGACACCTCGTTTTTGTCCTCACACTATATTTACCCCCATGCTGTTTTTTGCATGTTGTCCAATTTCCCCAGCGAATTCCACACCTTACTTTATCCCCATTATGATTCCCCTTTTTTTTTTCCTTGGTGGGCATACCAATTGAGTCTGCTACCCCACTACTCGTTTGTACTCTCACCCTTTTCGGGCACCGCTAACCCTCCCCACTTAACAGACTGAAATCCCCGTGGATCCAAAGACCACACCTTTTTTGCGAAGGTTTTCTTTCTGTTTTCTTCTTCTTCGTTTTTTTTCTTTTTTACGGAGGCTGGGTTGTTTTTTTATTCCCTTGCCCTCCCCGAATTTTTTTCCACTTGCCCCCCCCCCCAGACGTATGTTGCGACAACTTTGGGGGTGCTGACGGGTTTGTTTTTTTCTTTTTCCCGTTACTTAAATGTTAGTATTATATTGTTTCCCCCTGGTCTTGTCCACGTCGGTCTCCCGTGTGAAAACGGCCAGTTTTCGTCTTCTTAGAAGTGAGGGGTGTGTCCCGCAGTTCGTGAAATTTCCAAAAATTTTTAATTCCTTTTATTTGTATGACCCCCCTCCCCCCCTGATGGCCCTCTGCCTTTTTGTTTTCTTCCCAGCGTTTATCACAGTAGTTATGAACAGGAATCCATGTCTTTCTCTTCCCCGACCGGAGCTTCTTTACTTTTTTTTTTCTGCTGGGACCCCCCCCCACTGCGCCCCCAGTCTTTTTGCATTTTTTTTTCCCCCCCCCCTTGGCATACTGAAACCTTCCCATCCCAGCCACGGACACTCCTTTTTTCCCCTTCCCCCCATTCAAGTTCCTCTTCCCTGTTTGCACACACCCCAAATCAACTGTACTCTTCCATCAATTTCTTTTATTCCAACTTCTGCAATAATCTCCCCTTTTCTTCCTTCCCCCCGCCCCCCTTCACCTTTACCACTTGAATTGCATTTCATCGCGTTAGCAACCTTATTTTTGTGCCGTTCCACGACTCCCCCACCCGACATCAATTTTCTGATGGTCTGTTTTCAGATTTTCGCCCTGGGTTTTTGGGGAGGGATTGTCGCCCGTTTCAAGTGTGCCACTTCACTTTTTTCTTTTTTTTCCTTTTAAACTTTTTTCTTCCCCCCCCTTTCACCTTTGATCCGGTTGTTTTCACTCCTTACACCGACAACTTCTTGGTTACTTACATCATTCCCCCCTCCCTTGACTCTGTTGTTAAAACACTTTTCTCCGATACCTGGGTTCGTTTGGGGATGTTAGAATGGACATTTGTCCCCCTTCTGGGTGTTTCCTAAACCGCCGCCCCTCTTTCTAACAAACCCCTTTGTTTCCTGTGCCTTTATTAAGCCATGTGCTTCCTAACTTCCCCAAAACTTTACCCCCCCAACATCTCTAGTCTTTTCCCCCGTTTTTTTTTTTGTTGCTTTGAGTTTTGTTTCTTTTTCTTTTGTACCTGTTTTTCGTTACTTGGAAATGCAAGGGTCCTTAGTTTCCTCGGTCTTTTTTGTGGACACGTCTTCGAAAGATGTCCTCCTAAGCCCCCCTTTAACCGCCCGCCTCCCCACATTCCCTTTATCCTTTTCTTCAAACAACCTATTAAACCTTCATTTTTCTTTTTTTTGTTTTGCGGTAACGATTGTTTTCTGTTTCTGTAAACACTTCCTTTTTGTTCCGCGACCCCAATTGCTCAACACGTCCTCATTTCCCCCCCCACACAAATTAGTGTAACTCCTGCTAGATTCCCCCCCCGTTTGAGACCTTTTGTGAGGGTCACCGCTTTTTTCTTTTCACCCCCGGTCCCCAACCCTTATTTTTGTTTTTTAACCTTACGATGGTTTCTTCTCCCAAAAACCTTTTGGCGACGCCAAAGGTATCCTTGGTTAACCCCTTTCTTTTTCCAACCCCGTTCACGCCTCCCCTGAAACCGTGTGATGCCCAATGCCTAATTCTCCCTAACTGGTCACTTTTTTCTGCCCCTCTGTCCCGTGTCTTCTATTTTTTCACTTTTTTTGAATTGTCCCCTTCGTCTTTGGGGGACGACGTTTTGCACCACTATCTTCTGTCACACCTCGAGACCGCGGCATGTGAATGTCCCACCGCATCTCAATCTTGTTCCATTTCTGACATCTGCGGCGCTCGCCATGTTTTCCTATTACTCACGCCACCTCATATTGCTGTTTCATCTTACCCGCCTTCACCTAGATTGCCCCCCACGCCCACCAGTACGTTCCAACTTGAGTACTAGGTATCCCACCACACTTCAGGCCCGCCCTCTCTTTTGGTTTTTCCCTTTGTGATTCTCTGGCCTGTCACCCCCCCCCGCCATTGAAACACTAGCCTTTCCCCCACCCTTCCCCCACCAACGCTCGATTGTTTCCCCCCCTTGTCATTCTTTTTATCCCCACTCGTATCTTTTAGCGATGTCCTACCAGTGACCCCTTTTTTGTCCACCCCCCCCTTTTTGGTTGACGTCACCCCCATTAATCTTCTTCCTTTATTTCTTTTGTCATGGGAACCCTCTACACCTATTTTTCCTCAAACGTGCAGCTCTTTTTTTTGTCCCTCGCCTTAGAATTGCCCGTTTCTTTGTTTACCTTCCACTGCAGGTGACCACTGTATGTGCCTTAGTGATTTCAGCTTTGATACCCGAGGCCCCCTTTTAAGTGGTGAGACTATGGGAAAATTGCTTCATTTTAAGTTCTAAATTGTGTCTTGTGTGGCTTTTTTTTTTGTACTTGTGGCTCTGTTTTTTTTTTCTTTTTTTTTCCCCCCTTTTTACCTTTTTTTGTTTTTCACGCCCCCCGTTTCCCTCGAATCCGGTATTACATATCCCCTGCCCTCTAATTTGAGAATTCCTCCCCAAACCGCCACTTTTTTTTTGTTAGAGTCTTTAATGTAGTACCCCGTGGTCATAGAACATTGACCCCCTGTTTCTGCCGCTTTTTCCCCCCCCTCCCTGATTATACCCGCTTTGCCGGGCTCTTCCGCAAATTTTGTCGTGGAACGGTTTGTGTCCCATAGGCCCGATGTTCCTCCCCGTGTTTTTCGACATTTATGGATAGGTTGGAAGTTCCTGTTTTTTTTTCTTTGCAGCCGTCCACCCGATTTTTCTACTTTATCTCCCAGACATTAGTTCTTGACGTTACCCGAGCCACCCCATTTGACCCCTGCTTTGAATTCATCCACAAATATATTCCCCATTTTGCTCTTCTTTTGGGTCCCTTCTTTTTGTGGGGACCACCACCAAGCATTAACATGCCCCCTAAAGTTCTTTCCTTACGGAATCAGGTTTTTAAACCTTTTTGCTCCCCCTCTTTTTTTTCAATTCATCTACTTCACTTTTTAACTTTGTATCGCCCACCTTTCAGATCCTTTTTTTGCCACGGTCTTTTTCCCAGACATTTTTACTAGATTATTACTACGGGAATTTTTTTTTGGGGTATTCTTCCCCTTTTGGTTTTTGGTTTCTTCCCACGTTGTGGTTCTGTCTCATTCATACACCTTCCGTGTTTGTTGATGGCTTTAGTTCTTTTTAAAACCCCCGTTTAACATTACTTTAACTTACCATTAGCCCGGACCTGGTTATGCCTGGTCTGTTTTCCCTTTTAGACTTGTTTATGGCCATTGTTTTACCTCTTCCCCTTTCCCAAGTCAGCCAAACACGCTGTTTTTAAGAGGCGTAGTTTGCCGGTTCCACTTTTAATTTTTTCCCCCCCATTCTTCATTGCCCCCCCCCCACCCGCTTCCCTTTTTCCCCAACCCATACCCCCATGGCCGGATTCTCATCCCATAATGGTGTCCTCCATTGGGGACTCAGTTCGTCCCTTTTTTGGTCCTGTTATAACCGTTTTTTGTCCCCGTTTGTACCAATGTTGGGCTTTTTTTTCCCCCCCCTTCCTTGCGCTTTTATCCCATTCGTTTTGTGCCCCCATAAACCCCTTGTTCCCAACCGACCCCCCAATACCTTATTTCCTTTTACACGTCCCGATAGGCTCGTTTTTCATTTCCCCTTAACGACCGTTTGGGGCCATTTTGTTAGTACGTGTGACACAGTTCTCCTGGTGGCTCGACATGGTGCTTTTTTGTACCTGATGTCTACCCCCCCCGTCCGGTCACAGAAGACTCCTGGGGCCAGTGTTAACCACAGGTCTCCCCAACCCCCCAATCACCTGAGGGCGAACACAACGGGAGTTAGTGACCTCTGTGGGGTATTCACTCTGCTTTAGACGCTCTTTATGAAATGACGCCTTCTCCACTCTTTTCCCCCCACACCCCCCAACCCTTTCCCCCCTTCGAACCCACTGCCGAGGCATGACGCCTTTCGTTGTCGGTGTTGTTAGCCGTTCAGATTTTTTTCCTGCCCCCCGCGCCCCTGTCCGCCAGAAGTGAGATTATGCTGCCGTGGGTGTGGGATTTGAGTTGTACTTTGGTCTGCTACGTAGATCGTTCCTTGTTCCCCCCCAAAGATTTTCCTGACCTCTTTTTCATTCAACGGTGCTCTCGGTAGCTCTCCCCGAATTCCCAAATGACCTGAACCTCCCCCTTCTTGGGCCTGCCGCCACCTTAGAGTCCAAGGCTTTTTCACATCCAACTTTGTCCTTCCATGACGTGGGACGTTCTATGGCTTCGGCACGTTTATGTGTTTTTTTTCAGTTTGCAGATTTGTGATCTTATGAGTAGTCGTCGATAGTTAGTGGTTTTTCGTCATCCCCATTTTACTTTACCCCCTTTTTCCTCTGTATGTAGGATATTGCAGTGCTTGGATAGTTGTTGACTGTTTCTCCGCTTGACCCTCCTTCAAAGGAGAGGGGTTGGTTAGGTTGCTGGGGGTTTTAAGTTCGAAAAACTGAGTTTGTGCACCCCCTTCGTTCCTTATAATTTTCCCCCCCAAAAGATTTTTATGTTCGAGGAGGATTTTTCCACTGGGTTGGCCCCCTTGATTATCCCCCTTGCTTCCGCCTTTTTTCGTGGTGAATCCTCTTTCCGTGACATCCTTTACGTTTCTTTTACCCAGGGGGTGCCTTTTTACTTTTGGGAATGGTTGGTTTGCTTTGCCCTTTCCCCCAATGATATTTTCCAATCGATTAAGCATGAAATATCAATTTTACCTTTTTTACCCTCCTCTCCTCGTGTCCCCGTTTTGCTTTTTTCTTGGTTTGATTTTATGGAAGTTCCCTCCCCATTTCATTTTGAATCCCGCGACCATGAGGGTTGTTTGGTGCCATGGCAGACACGTGTGAAGTCCCCTCTGGACGGGTTTCCCACACAAAACGAACCCTCCCCCGAAGGCCAACTACCTGTATCTTCTGACCACCATCTGTGATGCCATTTTTGGAGGGGGGTTTCATGGGCCAGGATAGACTAAAATAACACCAAGGAGGTTCCCCCAAACTTAATAACCCATGAGTTTCTCTCAAACATACTTTTTTTCTTTATTTTTTTTCACCCCAGAACCCTTATCTCCTTCCCACATCTTTCTCCCCCCACTCCATTTTCCTTCTTTGAGTTGTTTCATGTATGTCATTTTTTCCTTTCTCTTTGTTCACCTTTCTGCCCAGCGTGATTTTATTAGCATCGATCTTACTCCTCTTGGGTTTTCATTCGAATGGTTCTTTTGGTTTCCAACGTCTTACACCCGTTTTTTTATTGTATTTCCTTTCGCCCCCCTTTTCCACCTTTACTGCGATTTCTGCTAAGGCAATTTATATGATTTTTTCGTTCCATTGTATCGTGTTTTCCACCCACCAGGGTCCCCCTTTCTCTTTTTCCGGACTCTGTGCCACGCCCCGTTCCTCATTAGTCACATTTTGTTTGGCCCTCGGTCTTCCTTTTTTTATTGTGATTTCTTTTTACGGACAATTCTTTCCCCCCATTTTTTGGGGTTTTTTCATTACACTCCCAAAAAAGGTGATTTTTCCCCTTTTTTCGGTTCGACTTTCTGGGACCAGTTTCCCTGGTTATCTTCTGTTCGCCGTTCTTCGTTCTCTAGCGCTTCAACTGTGACCAGAGTCCCCGCCCTTCCAATGTTCCACTGAACGCTTTCTTAATTTCAAGAGTTCTCATTTGTTTCTTTGATTTATGGAACTGGAAGGGTTACAACCCTCCCGCTCTTCCCCCTATGCCGTCCCCCCTTTTTGCCCCTTCCCCTTCTTTTTGCACCTTTTGCATTTTTCTTTAGCCGAACATTTTTAGTTTTTCCCTCCAATTTTTTTTTCTCGTATGGAACAGTTGTGTTAAATAATTATCATTTCGCTCCACCATTGATTCACTATTGCCCTTTTACCTATTCACCGTTATTGTTTTATTGTTTCCTGGACCCGTTGGATGGTCCATGTTCCATCTCCCCCCCCCCACCCCACCCTCCCCGGTGCAATGATCCCTACAATCGACCGGATCGACCCCACCTATGCTCCCCCCGAATTCCTGTTCACTTTCCCCGTTGTTTAGGTCCCTTCTCTAATTGTTTCCCCCCCCAGTCCGAGGTCCACTGGTGTTGTTTTTCTTCGTATTTGGCCCGGCTTTCCCCCCGACCCTTGTTAGAAAGTGTATTCCTCGGTCTTGCCCCGTTTTTCCTTCTTTTACTTGCCTGGTCCCTCCACACCCACCCGGACACACATTCAGCTCCCAACACGTCCCACCCGTTTTTTCCCGTGTAGGCCCCAACAGGGTTGTTTTGGTTTACTTGACCCCATTTCCCGTGCACGTTCTTTTTACCGATGTCTTGGGGCTTTCCGGCCCCCCCTTACCCCCATGTCTCCCCCCGACGATTTTTAGGCTCGTGTGTTTGGGGTTTTTGTTTGACAGACCCCAAACGTACATCCCCTGTGTTCCTGTTTTCCCCCCCCCCAACTTGTTTATTTGTGTCCCCTACGTTTTTCAAAATTGGGGCCCGTACACCGTTTCAAGACAACAATCAGTTTTTTCTTATGTCTTGTTAGATTTTTTTCTGCTTCAAAATTTTTTTTCTTACAAACGGTACGGACTTCGGCCAAGTTTTTCCAGTCACGGACGACTTTTTCATTTTTCCCCTTTTCGTTTAACGTTTTCACATTTCTCGTTCTCTCCAAACCATTGTTCACGCACCGGGCTCGGGGTGTCCAGCTGTCATATTTTTTTTCAACCCCCCCCCCCCCCTCACCAACACCCCCATCGCCTTATTGTTCGTTTAGTTTTCCCCCCAAAACCACCCAATTTTCTTGTGGGTGGGGGGTAAGGTTGTCTTCAGTCTGATAAGTCAGATGTATTCGCCTTTGTTTTTTCCCTTCTGCCTGTATTCCCGCCCCCTTTTTTTATACATTTTCCCCGTTTGAGTCGGTTTTCCGGTTTTAACAATAACTATGGTTGTGCCTTTGGATTTTTGTTGTTTTCCAGATTTTCCGACACCTCTCCCCCACTGTTTAGGTGCCTCTGTCTTTTCCTATTTTCGGTTTTACGACCCCCCTTGGCCCCTACACATTTTGGACCTGTAGGACACCCACGGAAACCAACAACCACCCCCAACCCATCCCGCCCAGTTTGTTTCCTGGTTTGACTTCCTTCGCTGATTCGAGTGTTTGACCTTCCCCATGCCCTCCCACTCCTGTCCTATAACCCCCAGGATTTGGTTTGACTTCTAGAAACCTCCATGATTCGGCTCCACACCGGGTACAAACCCACGTACCAACGTTCGCCCTTCGATGTCCTTTTTTGGTTCTTGGTCAGATCCGGGAGGTGCATTCGCAACTTGACACAACCCCCCACCCACCCCCACCACCCTTTTCCCTTAATTTTTTTTTCCATATTCACCCTCGGCTACTCCGGATGGCAGGTGGTGTACATGCTTCTTTGCAGTTTCACCCTCCCTTCCCCCCCACCCAAAACGTTTGTGCAATATAACTGTATGATGAGTCTCCGGAGATGTTACTTTTGGCATTCTTGTTGGCTTTACCCTACCCCCCCCCCACAGGTTATTTGTCCGGCTTCCCCCTGTCGGTTTGTCAACCTGTTGATGTGTTGACACCCGCCATCCCTCCTACCCTCCCTCCACCTTCATCCGTACACTGTGGATACTAGACAAACCATAACTCCTTCATCTTTTATTATTCTCCTTTTCTTTTTTGGATGTTTTCCTGTATGTATCTTAATTTGTTCCATGATCTTCTAGGTTTTGTTTTCCCCCCCTACTCATTTCCCCCGGTTTTTACTTTCCAAACTCCCCCCCTAGTAGTTTTTGCCTAGACCAAATGGGAGCCTGTGCCAACCCAGACACCCCCTCCCCCCACTTTCCACCACCGAGGGTAACTTTGATATCTTTCGCGGGAGGACTGTCCCCACCGTTCTTTTGTTAACCTCCCGTGCAACCTGGTTGTGTTCAACCCCCCCCTCCCCGTCATCCCCGTCCCCGGACCCCCTTCTTTTTTTGGTCTAACTTGTCTCCTTTTTCAGCAGCTGTCTGTGCCGCGTGCCATTTCCTGGTCACAACGCGCTGTTTCTCTCACCTTTTTAGGTTTATTAACCCCCGAATCCCTACCTCAGGTCCGACCACCCTTCTTTTTTTTTTTTTTCTACCCAACACTGTTTTTTTTTTGTTCCCCAGACGTGACCATGTTCTTTTTGATTTTTCTCCGTATTTTTGTTCGGAATGACACACAAACTGATTTAGGTGTGTTCTTCTCATTGTTTTTTTTTCAACAGTCCCGTTGGGCGGGCTTCCATGGCTGCCGTATTTTTCTCTCACCTGTGTGCCGTGGTGTGTGTACAAACTTCCCCCGTTCACCAGGATTTTTCACACACCATTTTTCATATCACATTGCAATCCCCTCCCACCCCCTACAGTGCGTTTTGACCGCCGAGTTCATGTGTGCGTCTGTCTTTTCCTTCTCTCCTTTACCCCAATCGAATCCCGGTTTTCCCTATTTTTTTGGACAATTTTTGTACTTCGGCGCCCCCCGTTATGACCCCAGAACTATACCCTTTGTTGGACATAGTCCCTTTGGAGCATTTTATTCACCCCAGATTCACACAGTACCCCAACAAGTAATTCCGTTTCTGGTGTCTTGTTCACCTTGACCCGTCCCACTTCGTTCTTTTTTTTTTGTTTCCCCTGGTTTGCCCGGCGTGGGTTTCCCCATTTTCCACTGCGTCTTCCTACCTTTTTTTCCGACATCCGAGACCCCCCCCGTTTTTTTTAAATTTTTTTGCCCCATACTCTCGCAGCGGTCTAGTTTTACTCACTACCACCCTACACCAATTTACCATTATCTACTATGCCCCCCCAAATGGTTGCACACAGTTCATTTTGTGGTTTTTACTTTGACACCTTGGCGAGGTGTATTATTTTAATATTTTGTTCTTGTGACTCATTTCTCATCACGCTCTTAGTCAATTTCCCCCACACGTCCAGAAGATCTTTTCACCGACCCCCAGAGAAAAAGCACCGCTCTCTCTATTGCTAATTCCTGCATTTCACACTCCCCCCCACCCCAGCTTTGTGGGCAACCCCCACAACAC
>Ga0179593_1446282_pt1 | contig 14950 bp, 13 predicted proteins | sample CZODoug2_1_08_16_FD_185931 | JGI IMG/M metagenome (GOLD analysis project Ga0179593, IMG submission 185931) | Vadose zone soil fungal communities from Angelo Coast Range Reserve, California, USA - CZODoug2_1_08_16fungal (PacBio error correction) | ecosystem: Environmental > Terrestrial > Soil >... | reverse complement strand
TGTTCCCCACTTTTGTTCCCACAACCGTTCTTCCCATTTACTGCTTAAGACTGTTTTAATTATCCCCCCTTTCCCTCTTCGCAAGGGCGTTCCGGCTCGACGTCAGTTTTTGCTTTTCCCAATCTTACCAATAGAGTAGAGGATCGTTTGTTCATTGAGCAGTCCTCCCTTGTTTTTACACTGTCGTGATAACAGTCTTCCGGCAGCGCGCTTTTTTCTCCCTTCTTTCCACGCGGCCCTTTCTTCGTTAAGTCCGTTCGTTGTGCAGTCAATGTGACCTTTTATCTTACTCTTCCATCTGGTGAGATTTCGCTCTGGCGTACTTACATTCTCTGCCTTCTTTTAGCCCCCCTGCTAGACGGGCGAGGTCAACCCGCTCAGGTAGATCACCTTTTTCCTCTTTTCCCGCGACCTGGCGGAAGCAGAGGACGCGGTGCGGCGTCTCTTCTCTTTCCTCGCTTTTTTCGGGCGTTTTTCGCGGTCGAAATGTTTTTCTTCCCGCATTCGTTGCTTTGATCTCATGAACTTGTTGGAAGTCAGTCTACCGACCTCATGAGAGGCCTTCTTTCGTCTACTTGGTCGTTTACTCTCTTCCAGAGCCTCCCAAAGGTATGCTGCCGCGTTTATGTTTTTGCTTACCAAACGAATCAACCTGCACACACGGGCCCCGCGTCAACTCGTCTCGTTAGAGGGTTGTGGGTTGAGGTCCCCCCTTTTACCTGTATGGAAAAGCAAAACCGATCTCCAAGTTTCCTACTCCCGCCATATTTGTCGGAATACGTTTTTGTTTTGGGCGTGTCGACTCCGTTCTTTCCCCGTCCTCGAGCCTTCCCTCTTTTTTTTTGGCCGTTAAAGAAAGACGCAAATCAGGAATTCCCCCCCCTTCCTCTCTTTGTGGCGCCCAGGCTCACCCATGTCAGATCATCGTCCTCTTTGTCTCAGGCACTCCCTCCCTAAGTCGTCCCCGCGCTTGCTGGCCCTAGGCTTGGGCATTGTATGAGGGTCGGTTGACGTCCTCCCTTAACAGGACTAGGACGGAGTTGGAGTGTCTAAGCTCCTTTGGTGTTCATCCTCTGCTCTGAAGTCAAGAAACGTCAGTTTCGCCTGTTTATCCCTCGGCCGGTGAGGGGGGGGCGTGCCCTCGTGGACGGAGCACGATCTAACCTTGAGTGTTTTCCTTTAGCGAGCCATCCATTACTTCGACGTTTGAAGTTCTTCCCTTCCCGGCTTTACTTTACCAACACTTAGGCGTGCCTGTCTCTTTCCGAGGGAAATATCTCCCCCTCCTCCCCCCTTTTGTGTTTGTCTCCGAAGATTTCAATCTTAGAAACCTCTCCCATCCGGCTTTCTGCCCATGGCTTGTACCTGGTACGAATTCAACGCCCCCCCGTATCGTCACTTGTCTGCGGGAAGTGCGTTGCTTCAGAGTTACGTGGAGTTTCTTTTTGTCACCCTTTCTACGTTTTTTTCCTTCAAAGCGCCTTGAGCGATACCCTACTCTGTGTTCCTTTTTTCTTGACACGAGACATGGAAGCCCCAGGCTTCCTTTCTCATCCAGAGAGGGCTTCTGATTTTCTCCGTGCCTTACGTCCTGCGCCAATCAGACATGCCCCTCAGTCAATCCTATTGAGCTTTCCCCTGTGGTGTTTCCTCTTCCTTCTATCAATGGAAGAACGTTCTTATCTCCTCGTGGGCCTGATCACAGCACTCGATGTGGATGTTCTCCTTTTTCTTCGTGTTGACGGGTCTGCCACAAAACCGAGTTGCTTTGCTTTTTCCGAGTTTCCCCTTCGGTTTAGAACACGCAAGCCACCAACCTTTCCTTGGTGGATCCGCCAGCTTTCACTTGATCGGTGTTTTCAGGGTATCTCGTTTTTTTCCTCCCTCCCCAAACCGCTGGGTGGGTCGCCCCTGACTCCTTGGGTCTGCGGGGCCGTAGGTTAGGGGTTGTGTTTTTTGACATCCCCAAAACCATCGGCTGCATCCCCGGGTTTTAGCTCGCGGTCTGACCCATGAACGTTCTCAGTCACCGACAACTGCCAGAGAGGTCCTTCGAATGAGATCTGGCATTCCTGTCTCGACTCTTTTATCATCGCGCCAAAAACCTCCTTTTTGTCCTCTCCTCCCTTTTGCGACTCTCACCCTACCTCCCCATTGCGGTCCCCAAAGCGAATCCGACTCCGCCCTCTTTCCCTTCCTTTTTACCTTGGAGGGCCAATTCTGCATTAGACACGTTCTTTTTGCCCTCGACTTTCGATTGTTTCCGGCAAGTACCTATCCCCTTTTCAGTCTCACTCTTCTTTCTACTCACCGAGGGAAGCGGTTTCCCCCTACTTAACAACGAATGCGTTCCCTGAAGCCTGGTTTCCTTCGCTCTTCCTTAGAGCTCTTGCTTCATCCTATTCTCTTTTTATCCCGGCGTCTCCTCCTTTCTCAGCCCCCCATGGTGAAGAAAACACGTACCTTCTCTTTTACTCCTTCCATCCCGACCTCTTCCTCCCTTCCTTCCCTTCCCGACGTTGTTTGATGATATTTCCCAGGAGGTACCAGCGCATGTGGTCTCGGTTGGTGTCACGCCTCTCCTACCGATTTTTCGAATGCCACCTCCTGATTCTTGAAGCTATCCAACGTCGGGGCCGCGTCTATTTAGCGCTAGTCGAACATTGCGCCCGTCTCAACATGTTCATGGACTGACCGGGCTTGCAGGAAGCAAGCTTCTCTCTGTTCTTCGCCATTGGTCTCTTTTTTTCTGGTCCCTGGGCAAGAGAATTCTCTTCTCCACTCCCCCCGATACAAATTAAACCGTTCCTCCATCCGTCCGGTGCAACCACGTCGCCCCCCCGTTTCGCTAATGATCTTGGGAGAGGGATGTGCCCCCTGAGGCGTCCCTTCGGAAGATGCCGATTCCTTTTTTATTTTTTTTTTTTTTACCCCTTTTGTTTTTTGTCTCCGATTTCCTAGGACTAGCCCCCTTAAAGCGCCCCTAGCACTCGTCCGAGAGGATCCCAGGTCCCTCTCCCTTTTAGAGTCACGCTCAGATGAGTCTTCCTCACAATCCTCATGCTGAGACTTTTCTATTTTGGAGTATTCCCTCGTTCCCTGCGGCAGAATAAATTGCCCCTCACGTTTATTCTCTGAGTCCTTTAAGCTTGGTTTTTCTACCTTTGTCCCGTTCAGTATTAACCCCCCCCCCCCAAAGCGCTTTCGACCACACTGGGTCGTTCCCGTGAGACACCTGAGCCCCACCCCCTCACGCCTCTCCTTTTTCAGTGGAAGCAGACGACCATTTTTTTAGACTACACCAGCATGTGGTGACCACGCTTGTTTAAAGTATACTTTCCCCCTCCCCCCCCCCTAGTGCGCGCACTCTCAACGTGCGCTTCGTGCTCTTCTTTCTTTCTCTGGCCTTAAGACCACATTAGAACTTACTCTTTGTCCTCTTAGTTGAATCGGGGTTTTTAGTCTGTTGATACAGTTAAGCTCACCCTTTTTAGTTTTTTTATGACCTCTCCCCTCTTTCTCTTTTCTCGAATCAGACGAACCCCTGCGACTTTCTTTTAGTTTTCAGTTTCGTTTCTTGCCTCCAGACGAAGAGGAGCAAGATTTGAAGAATCTCTATCTCCCCACCGAATTTGGTTTTGTTGAGGATACTTATGCAATCGCCCTTCGGCTTTTTTGATCAGTTTCTCTCGTGCTGCCGACTCCTCTCTTCGAGAAGACCGCCCTGTATTCTGTTCCTGATGCTTCCCTCAGATAGGGTGCTCTTTCATTCCTAAATGAGTTATTCACCTCGGATCATCCACTAGTACGATAACAGAGCGGTCTACTTTTCCCTTCCGGTCTGCTTTCAGAGAGCCTAGGCCTCCCTACGAGTCTTAAACGTTTTTTCCTTTCCACGATTTGTGGTGCTCACATTCAAACGTCGCCTCCCCCCTCCGCGGGCCCGCGGGCGTGCTCACTCTAAATTTTCCGGCGCCTCCTTCTAACCCAGATCCTTCCCCCTCAATTGAAGCGTTCTCTCTCCTTTTAGTGTTTTCCTCTTCTTTCCCTTTCCTCTGGGATCTACGAGGAATACTTCACCAAAGTAAAAGCAGGATTGATTTTTTTTTCCTCATCGGTTCGTTTTCCTCCGGCAAGATAGATGGCACCGTCCTTCTGACGAGGTGCTAGAGTTCTAACCTGGAGAGTCTAACCGAGTTAAGATAGCGCTCTTTCCTTTCGAGACCAGCAGGATAGTTTGTCGATTTTGTCAGGCCTAGATCAACTTCTATCTATCAATTCCTCCCTACCTGATTCCGCATGTGGTTGCACTGCCTTCAAGTAATTACTGCCCCTTCTTTTTACCTCAGTCCAAGGCAGATCGCCGTGCATTCGCGATCTCGTAAAGGTAATCCCTTACCCTCCCCCTTTCCTCCCCTCTTCACGGCCGAGAAGGGAATGTTTTCTCGCGGCTGCTTTTTCTTTAACTTTCTCTACGGGACGACGGTTGAATCGTTTTCCTCTTTTTTTTCTGTCATTCTGGATTTCCCTGTGAGTTCCAACAACCGAGGATGCCCCATTGCCCTCTAAGCCTGGGCAATCTACTCATTACTCACAATCTTGCCTTGTTACTGCTCGACGCGATTTCTTCTTGGCGAGTACACTCCTCAGGTAGACGTGTTTTTCCCTCATCTATCCCCTTATCCCGGTCTCCGTTATCTTCCTTCGATACTGTCTTGCAGGCCGATGAGCTTCCAGTTTTCCCAGCGGACCCTGCTTTTCGTGGAAATCCCCCTTTTGTGCGTCCGGGAAAGTGGTTGTCTTTCAAACTCCCCCCCCTGGGTGCTTTTGTTTGATCGCAAGGAGTACTCTCAACGCTCTCCTTTCCCTTCTCCTGACCTCCACGCTCGACGTCTGAGTCAACCCGATGTTGATTCAGGGTCTCAGGTCAGCTACGGCGGCTGCTAGGGAATCCTTTAGGATTTGAGCCCTCTTTTTTTATTTTTTTTGAGGGAGTTTTTAGTATTTCGCACATTTTTCTTATTTCAGCAGGACTTTTCGCGCTTCTTAATCCTTATTTGCCTGCAGTCCGCTTTATCAGATCGACTCCTTTCCTGGAGACGGTTGATCTACTACATCCTCTCCAACGGGGATGCTGCCTCTGTGTATTTTTCCTTTTCCCCGACTAAAAAACACTCCCCCCCACGTTGCCCAGTCCCTGTATGACGTTAGAGGGTTTTGGGGATGCCCCCCCCCCCCAACACCCCACCCCCCCCCCCCACCCCCCCCCCCCCCCATGATGCCCCAAGTCGGGTTTCTGGAAAAGGCCCCCCCCCTATTCTTTAAAGAGGCCGTCCCCCAGTCCCTACGATTTACCGCTTGTTCTTTGAGGCCTTTGTCTCGTAGGATCGAGAGATTTTAGACACAAGCTCTTCTTGTATTGCTTTGGCGCCTACTCCGACCTCCACGTCCAGTTTCTCGGCTCCCTAGGTGCTTGATTTCAGGTCCCCCCTGAATATAAGACGTGGCATTTAGAGACGAACGTCACCCTTCTCTCTTTCTTTTTTCCACGCATTTCTCTTTGAAGAGAGGGGGACTTTTATTCTGTCCTTCCCTTCCGTCAGGAAGCTCCTGACTCCGGCGCTTGTGAGTTTACGCTTGCAGTTGGTTCATGCCTTGTTGCCTTTCAAGGTCCCGTACCCCTCCCCCCCCTCGACCTTACCTGTTGAGTTCCCTCTCCAATTATCGTTCTTTGCTCTGCCCTTCGATCCTCTCCTTACTTATTGGCCCCTATTCTCACGGGACCTCGTAGAAGCTTACGCTTCTCCTTTCTATAGAGTGTTGAATTGTTGCTCGCCAGTTTTTGCTCTCCCCACTTTTTCCCTTCGGCGCATTCGGAGGGGAACTCTTCTCTCCCCCTTTTCCGCGACGTGGTTTGGTGTTTATCTAATTCCCTCGGCGAAACGCTTCTGATGTTGTCCCTTTCCCTTCGGAGGCAAGCCCTTAAACGTCGAGTTCTCCTCGTCCTCGTGTTTCCCCAGAGGTCTTTGTCTTTTCCCTCGTTAAGAAGATTTCCTCCTCACGGCGTTTGTGAGCGCGATAAAAGGTAGTTCCTCGTGGACGCCTTGGTTCTATGGACGTCGTCGTCAAGACAGAGAAAGAACCATGGAAGATTCTGTCCACTCCAAGCTCGTTTCTATTTCTTTTTGTACAGTACGTCTACGCCGGACGCAAAAGCCTACTCAACAAGACAATTCTTCGACTTTTTTCATTGAAGTTGCCTTGGGCCAAAGTTTCTTTCCCTCCCCCCGAATTCGCCGCCTGTTTATTCTGAACCTTTTGTTGAGAGTGCTCAAACACCCTCTGAGGTATCCCTTCTTTCTTTTTAGTTTGCTGCTTCCCCCCTTGAGACCCCAAGTGTGAGCTTGTTGCTCGAGAATTTCCTTCTAAAACGGCCTTCGCCGCACGCCCGAAACCAAACTGTATTCCCGTGACCGTTTTTCCGGGATCGGCCCCCTGTCGTCCTTTGGTGCTTGTCCAGTAGGCCTTTTCTTCCCTCTCTCCAACCCCCCCCCCGCGAACTCAGACGCAGGGGGAGCGTTCCCCTTGGTTCAGGGTTGCTTCTTTCCCCTCCCACAACATCACCCCTCGGACATCTACCAAAGGTGGGGTGTTTCTCCCTTAGTGTACATCTTCGAGACTTTTCCACAGACCAAGTGGGAAAAGCGAGGTGACCTCTCCCACATTTTTCTCCTTTTAGACTTCCCCCCTCCCCTATTCTTTTCTCCTCGATTACCTCCTCACGATGTGCTTCTTCCCCATTGGCTGACTCCAGTTCAACCCGACCTCTCCCCCATAGCTCAAAGAGAAGTCAACAGAAGTCACCCTTTTTTCCTCGCGGCCGAAAGTTGGTGCTTTCTGAAGGATAGACTTTCTGTCTGGGTGAAATAGCCCCACTTCCTAGCGTGAGGTTCCCGCAAGATGTCGAATATAGGTCCTTCGGCTGTCCAATTCTACGGTCAGATGTTCTCCAAACCCTTCCATTGGACTGACCCAATTCTGCGTGAAAGCCCGCTGGTCTCGTTTCTCCGTGTTGAGAGTCCTTACTGGCCGGCTCCCTTTGCCTAACCGACGGGTCTGCAAAAGTATCCTCTTTCTCCAATCAGCTATCGTCGAGGGGGACTATTCCCCCAGCGATCCCCGAGCAGGACCTCTTCCCCCTCGTTGTTTTCTTATGATACCCTTTCAAGTGAACCTTTGCCGCCACGCCTGGTGGACCGCAAACAATAACAGATTAGACGGCGTGAGCAGAGCTCTGCCGATTTTCAGATTTCTTCCGAGGACAGTAGGAAGTTCCTAGTCTAGGAAGACACCCGAGCCCGCCTTCCCCTCTTCCCCGATGAAGTTCTGGTCCTTGACTGTGGCCCAGGGGCAGATCTTGTCTTGGCTCTTTTGCTCTCCTTTCATTTTCCACGCGAATGCCTTGCATTCTACGCGATAACAGGATCCTCCTGGACGGTCCTCGTTACCCCTTCGTACGGTTCTCTTTTCCTTTTAATGAGGCGCTATCTTTTTTTTCGCCTTCAAACTTCTTTCTCTTCCTGCCGAGTTAATCTTCTTTCCCCTGCCGCAGTATCGTCTTTTTTGACTCTCAGTAAAGCTACTGATAGCACCTCCGTAACCACCTGCCCTCGCCTCTTTTCAGCTGGGACAGATTTCACTGTCCTTGGGACAGCTCGACCTCTCCTTTTTTTGTCCTTTTGTTGATCTGCCGAGTTCTGCATGGTTCAGAACTCAACTACCATTTCCCCTTTGCGAGAGAGCCCAGTTTCGGAAAGGGGCTCGGGCACTTAGACCGGTTTTTTTTCTTTTATTCTTCCCCAATGCCCCTCCCTCTCTCGTGTCCTCAGTTTTTTTCACCTAGATCCCCGCCATTTTTTTCCTCGCAAAACAGTGGGCCTCTTCTTTCTCTTTCATCTGGCTTTCCTTTTCTCGTCTTGCTCTCATTCGTAACACTTCAGGACCTACGCTCTTTTTCTTTTCAGTGGATGTATCCCGTGGAATCAGCTCTATTTCTTTTTGCTTTCCTCCACCGATTCTTTCGTCGATCGGACCGCCCCATCTGGGCGTAAGGACTTCGTCGTCCGAGTTTTTGCTTCCGCTATCATGAGTCCCAGCTGGCGATTGACGAACTCCTTCCTTTTTCTTCTTTTTTGAGAGAGATTCGTCCCCGCCCGGCCTTTTTGGGTTCGGGAGGCATTGCACACTTGAGATCGTACGCATTGGATGCCTTTTCCCTTATGCTAGCACGCGTTGCCAATTCTTTCTCTCTTTCATCAGCCTCTCAATGAGCTGATTCACGGTGATCCCTAAAAGACCTACCCGAGCACGAAGAGTAGGTGGTGACCAGAGGTTTGAATTGGGCGAGAGTCGCCCGCAATTTCCCTCTCTCAGCCTGCCCTATCTCTCGCCAAGATTTTGCCGCATGTCCTACAACCATGGCGGACCCCCTGCACACAGCTGAGGACCCATCTTGTCTTTTTCTTTCCTCCGTGACCGACGGCCCTATTTCTAACACTCCTTGCCCCCCCACTTTCCTATCCTCAGCTAGAAACTGCTGTTAGGACCGCCGAGGGCTTTCTGAAGATCAGCCCTTCCCAAACACAGGAACAAGAAGGCGGATGGGTCGTTCCCCTGCTTGCACGCTTGACCCAATCTTCTTTTCTCCCTTCTTCCTCTTCTAGTGTGCGGCTTAGCTTCCGTGATCTTTTAAGATGACAGCTCGCGGCTTTCTTCTTCAGAGAATGTCTTATCTCCCCTCGTCTACGTTCCGTCCGTCTTGAGCGCATCTGAGCTCGTTCTCGATCATCTACAGATCGTCGATGCTAGTGGGATCCTGGACGCTTTCTTCTCTTTTTAGGGGAATTTGGTTATTCTCCCCTCTCCTGAGATTCTCGTGAACTTCCTTATCCTCTTACCAGTGTCACTCCATAGAAACCAGTCTTCCTTTCTTTTTTCTCGGACATAGACGGGCCCTTCTCCCCTAGGCGGTACGGGTATACGACTTCGACGAGACTGTCCGGTTGAAGATTCCATCCCTTCTTATCGTTGCAGTAGAATTCCTTTTGATGTAAGCTCTCTTTGCCCCAACCACTTTAGGCCCAGTCGTCTCTCCTTTCCTTCCCACCTAGATGAATGCTTTACGTTCGGGCGAATTTGTGTCTTGAAGAGTCAACCTCGCAGAGGAGCGTGCTTTTCCTAAACTCTATTTAAGAAGTCTAAAAGGCTGGATAACCTTGATCTTCTTCCCTTCCCGCCTACTGCGATCCGTACGGACAACCTTCCCCCGGTAACAGGGCTGCGTGAACGTTTCTGTTCGTAGGTTCAACTGGTTGAGCAGACAACCGCTTACCCAGCGTTTTTTCCCCTCTTCAGGCGTTCCAAGAAAGATAGGGAAATATTGCGACTGACCCTTCTCCCGGATAGGTTTTCCCATTGACCTTACCGGTCAGATTCCCCCCAGTTTCCGAATGGGTTAGACTTCCGTCGGCTCCGATTGACGAGGTTTCGTGGTGGCGGTTCCCTTCCGCATTGTTAGATTGCTTTATCGGTCTCATGGGCTTCCAGTTCAAGCAGCTTTGCGCTCTCTCCCTTAATTCGGTAGGACGTAAGCATCAAGATCTAAGTCCTAGCGTCTTTTTCTTCGTGAGTGGGGATCTACGATCTTCTACAGAGTTCCTAAACACCGGGGATTCTGCGCTGTTCTTATTGGTTCTCTTACACCTAATAACCAACCATGTCACCACTTTCCCCCTCTAAAGAGCGTTCTCTGTTAGCGGGTGTCTTTGGAGTTTTCACGTGGCAAAAAGGGAATAGATTCCGCCAACACAGATCCGAAGCGGTAAGATCCATCAATGCTCGAGGGAATTCCTTTCTGGGACGTTTCTGTCTAACTGAAGGCGCCTGTTAGATCTCTCCCCCCTATCCGATCGCCTTGGAGCCCTTACATTCAATAATCCCGGCCCCCTTAAGATAATTTTTTTCCGGGGAGCAAGGCTAACCCATTCGCAGATCAAGTCATTTGCACATTTCCGAGCCGAAGACCTCCCCCCAAGAAGTGCACTTTCCCACAGCAGTCACGTGTCAGAGTCCTTTTTCTCCTTCGAGGTCTACGTTACTGTTCGGACTAGACCCTTTCAGATTAGTTGATTCCCCGGAGTTCGGTCGGCTTGTTCGTGAGCGTCCGAAGTAACAGCCCCCATTACTTCAGACTGTGATTCGCGACTCCACCTCCCGTCTGTGTTCGGCGATATTCATAGTGGCCCGTGATTTGCACACGATCTAAACCGGACTCTTTATAAGTCAAAGCTTTAGCATTCCATAATTCTCCCTCCGAGTTTTTTGCCTTTCTTTGCCAGTAGGCAGGGAAGTCTGTACCCCCCGGCTAATGTTGCGATTGTTTGAAATATCTGTTTACAATCCTACTTTGTGGTTTAGTATATAATTCTCTTGCTTTTTTTTGAAGGTGGTAAAGGAAATGCAGACCCCTCCCTTCTTATCTGTAACCATTCTGCGCGCAGCACGGCTTTCGGTGAAGCACTTCTTTTTTCTTTGACGCTCCACCAATCGAGTTGCCCTCTATTCCACACCCCGGTCTTTCAGAGTGGACTGGGTCTTTTGACCAGTCGACGTAGCCCGAACATGCTTCAGCACCCCCCGGTTTTCGGACCTCCTTACTTCGAGCTTCCTCTTGCCGTAAGGACTTTCCCGTTCCAGGCCAAAATCATCTGTCCAATCAAGATGTGTTTCGCAGATGCGTGGCATTTTTCCGTTTCCGCCCCTCACTGTTACGAAGACCGATGACCCTTTTTGTGCTTGCTTTCACCTCAAAGACGATCCGTGTCCTTCCGTGATCGCCTTTTGTATTGACGTGCACACCCTGCCCTTCTCCTTTAGCTTGTCTTTGCGATCCTCCCGGACTTCGGACCCCCTCCCGAACCCCATCCTTCGATTCAAGTCCGTCTTTTTTTTCTAGGGCAGTTGGACTTCTTTTGTTTTGTACCTCGTTCCTCGACTTTTCCTCAGCCCACCTGCTCAACTGCATCGCCGGGCGGGGTTTTTGAAAGTGTGGGTTGCCGTTGTTTGTTCGGTTCAGACCCCCCCACACGTGGAATGCCCCTCTTTTTGGCTCTCTTGAGTCATTGCTTCTAGTCCCATGTGGTTCCAAGGAACCCGCGAAGTCCGCTCCCTGATCTTCTTAATCTGGATTGTCCCCTCTTTCTCCCTTCGATTTCCCGTTGCTTGCTGATCGTCACTTGCGTTTCTGACAAAAGCACTAGCACCATCTTCAAAGTTCAGCACCTTCGACACAGCTTACTCGTTCTTCCCGCGTGAGGCTGCAAACTATTCACCCCATATCTGGTCAAGGGAATGGTCTGGTGTTTTACATCGCCCCCTGCTCTAGTGCGTTTCTTTTTCCCCGATATGGCCGACTTCCGTCTCTGAGTACCCTCTCCAGCCCAACTCTTTTGTGGTAATTTCCCGCTACCACCCCCCTTTTATCCTACAACTCATGGCCGACCTCCGCCGGGTTTTTGATTTCCGATTTTTCTTCTCAGCTCAGGAACTCACCTTCCTAATCCAGGTCGAACGTCTCCCCGCTCGATGTCCTTCCCAATATGATTCAGTTCGAGTGTTTCTATTACTATCTAATCGAGTCCGTCTCCGCTTAAGCCCTCGATGTTTCCTTTTCCCCTCTAAGAGAAATTGGAAGAATAGGTTGGATTTTTAGCATGCGAACCTCAAATCTTCGCTCGGCGCTCACTTTTCCTCTTTCCTCATATTAACAGTCGCGCCGTCGCAGTTTTTTTTTCTATCTCCCCTTTCTTTGACTTATCCCATGACAGTCTTTCTTCGTTTAGGGTTCTTCATCTTTCCTGGGCTATTTCTGAACTGTCCGAGGTCTCTCGGGCGGCCTGTGCCCCCGCTCCTGTATGAGCACCGACTACAGCCCCCCTTTTTCTTTCTCCTTGACTGGTAGGCTGAAAACCACCGCGGAATCTTTCCTCTCGTCTTCCTCCTTCTAGGGGCTGTTCTCGATTGATACTTTTCGCGTTTCTTGATCTTTCTTCATCGTTCTCGCAGTCCGCTTTCTTTAGTCCTTTAATTCGTCTCCCCCGTTTTCCGAGCGCACTTTTTTTTCTGCTTTCCCCTCTCTTTCCGACTAGCTGGGCAAGCGGCAGAGACTTATGGGACGATCCAAGACAATCCTCATGCTCGGTTCTTGTTTTTTTTTACTCTTGTTAAGCAGAAAGACACCAGACTTCTAGTGTTATCTCGTCAGCCCGCCCCCCCCTTACCTTCGCTTCTTCTTCCACTGGCCGGGGGAGTACTGCGCATCTGACGATGGAAAAGGCCATTATTAGGACCCCTGTGAGGCGAACACAGATCGTGTAAATGCACTGCTTGTCTACAACCTTTCTTGAGACCCAGCCCGTTTGCAGAGTTCTCTTCCCCACAGGGGGTTACTCTTCGTTTTGAGCTGAAAGAGCTTAGTTTTACGTACTGATTCGACCCCCCCAATTAAGATTTCCGCCTTCCGTTCGGGCGATTTTCTTTTGTTGTTTGATCCCGTGACTAGCTAATTTGGATGTATTTTTTCTTCAACCCCTATCACCAACGAATTCAGCTAGCTCATGAACGACCTTCACGGCCCTGTTTCTCTCGGCCCTGCTCCTTTATTGCTTCCGACTCCTCTGGCAAGACCTGCGTGTTTTTGACGCATTCTCTTCTCTGTTTTCTTTTTGAGAGCGATTGCAATAGTTTGTATCACGGCTGGGACTTCTTTCCCTTTTTTTCTGAGAGCTAGTTCCAAGCCTTGTGTGGTCTGCTACTACGAGAATGCGGGTTTGATACTTCCCCTTGCTACCTAATGAGGATTCAAGGGATCATCCACGCCCTCTTTTCCCCCTTCTTTTCAGCGGCCAGTCCGGACTCGGATCTTATTTTCTTACTCGCTTCCGATTCCCGGGCTACCTTTATTGAGAAGGTGGAAACTGTAGGCGTTGATTCTCCTTGAACAGCTCTAGTTTGACTCGCGGGTGTTCAGAGTTCTTCCTTCCTACCTGTAAGGACGATCTATGACACGATCCCCTTGAAGCCACTTGCCCGAGCGCCTCTCCCATTTTCTTTTTCATTGATTTCCTGAAGCAGGATTCCCTATTGCTCAACAGACAGCAGGAGGAGTGGTCTCCGCCCTGTTAAGCGTGACTCCCCATCTCTCGGAAGCTTTGCTCCGCTTAGGACCTCTTTTCTCTCCCTTCCTTTCTCGTCTTCCTCGGACAGATCCTCCGGCGATCGGTCTGATTCTTCTCGCAATCTTCAGACGTACCGGATGAGTTTCCCCCAATTCCTCCCTAGAGATAATTACCCGCCTAAGATGCTCTTTTTTGGTGTGGAGTCCCCGTCTCTCCTTAGATTTGTGTAATGGTACCTCGTGCCCTCCCTCTTCCTCTTGAACGCGGGAGATAGTCCCTGACCTCCCTCTCCTCCTCTCCCGATACCAGCGCTGCCTCCGCTGGATTATGTTCTTCCGGCCTGCCGGGGCTAGACTTCGAATTCGTCCGGGTCCTGCCTTTGAAGAGATCAGCGCCTATGTCGTGGCCTCGCCTTTGTCTTTCCTCCTTCCGACCACCCCTCGTTAGTGCCCCCATTTTTCTCTTCTGCAGGTCTTATCATCAGAACAAATTAATTCTTAAGTCTTTCTACGCATCTTTCTAGGCTTTTGAATCCTCTATTTTCTCCACTTCTTTCTTTCTTTAAACTAGAGTTAGACTTCCCCCCTTTTCTGGATACTACTGAGCGCTGCTTAGCCGATCGATCACTATAGGCCGTCAACCTTCCCTTTTTTCTTTCCCATTTTGTGGAGTCAAGGGAAAGTTTTTAGCGGCCTCCACACTGTTATCTGTGCCTTCCTCTTACTTCTTCCCGGCCATTAGTGCTCCCATAGCTATACTTCGAGTGGCAAAACAACACCTTCGTTTTCCTCGGGCATTCCTTTTCGTAGCCATTTGGAAGAGGGGGGCGGCATCTTAGGAGATTGCAGTTGTTTCCCGATCCTTTTTTCGATTGGATCCCCGGTTTCCTCGATAGTAAAGATGTAGTTGCTCCGAGATCCATTAATGTCTTAGGAAAGGACTCGTCACTATCACCCTTCTGAGATCACTCTTTTCCGCAAGTGACTTTCGATCTTAAGATCATCCCCCGAGTGATGCTCCCGAGTTGTTTTTATGGCCTTTTCCCCAGACACCGCAAAAAAGGGCCCAAGAGCCCCGTCTTTCAGACTGGTTTTGGTTCTTCTTATTGACCCCCCTCATCTGGAAGACCTTAAAAAGATCCTTCCCATGTTAGAGTCTTTTTTACGACATGACTTGCCATTGGGATACGTTTCGCGCTTTCTTGAGTCCCGACTCACTTCCGGTTGTTTCTCTCCATCCCCAATTCCCTCTTTAGGGGTTTTGGCGCCGTCAAGCCGACGCCCAGAAGCCCGAACCCTCCCGTTTTTTTGGCTGCCAGTCTCACACCTAGACTTCTTTCTCCTCCCCCTTTCGTATACGAACTTGAACATCTCAGGCGGCCGCTGGGAACCTCCTTCCCGGGCTGCGGGCATGGTTGTCTGCTCCCTGTACGTTCGTTTTCACTTGATTGACACGTGCGGCGCTCCGTCATCGGATCCCTGTGTCTCGTGGTGTTTGCGTCAGGTCGGGAGCGCGCCTGTAATACCCGGCCAAGCGGAAATCTCTACCGGATTGTAGATATCTCAACGGCGCGTTTAGCGTTGCCTTAGGACTTTTACGATCCCCCCAATGACCTAGTTAGGCCTTTTTAGATAGACTTCCTATTATCCTTTGGCGGTTCTTTTTTTTCCCTTCCGGGCACGTTACCACACTCCTTCCTTGATTTATCCCTCTCA
>Ga0179593_1355324_pt1 | contig 14950 bp, 25 predicted proteins | sample CZODoug2_1_08_16_FD_185931 | JGI IMG/M metagenome (GOLD analysis project Ga0179593, IMG submission 185931) | Vadose zone soil fungal communities from Angelo Coast Range Reserve, California, USA - CZODoug2_1_08_16fungal (PacBio error correction) | ecosystem: Environmental > Terrestrial > Soil >... | reverse complement strand
TGGGAACCCTTTTTTTTTTAAAACTTGAAGGCCGTCCCTCCCTTCGGCGAGACTTTTGTGTTAAAACTCCGTCTCTTTCTAAGACTGATGGTTTTGGTTTTACACTTGGCTGACACCTAGAATCAGCCCTTCCCCGCGGAGGTTCTTTTTTGGAGTTCAGTTCTTTGGATCGTTTTGGGTTTTTCCCCCTTCCCAGTCACACCCGGAAGTCAACCCCCCAACTCCGCGTGTTCGTCCTCATGCAATTGAGACCCAGTTATATATTTTTGATAGGGTTTCTTGTTTTCTTTTTGTTTATCCCCTCCGTTGCTTTTTTCCACCCGTTCACTGGCTTCCCTGTTCAGCCCACTTTAATCCGCATTTTCTGCCCTATACGACTTTTTTTCGTTTCCAAAAAACGATCCCCTCCCCCCCCCCCCTCATGAACTCCAGCCCCTTTTTTTTTTTTCCCCCCGTACACCCTCCTTTCCCCCCCCCCTTCGTTCTTTTAATTATTCAATTTTTTTTTTTCAAGCTTCACGTTTCCAGGTTGGTCAGTGTTTTTGCGACTTTGACCACACTGTGCTGTTCTACTTCCCCCTTTATGTATTTTGTGTTTTTTTGTTTTTGTTTGTATTTTTTATTTTTTCCCGCTCTTTCCCCGACCCCCCTTTCGAACCCTTTACCCCGGCCCCGTTGTTTTTTCTAACCCGTACTCCCCACACCCCCTTTCCCTTCCCCCTTTTTTTTTGTTTTTTTTTGTCCCCCCTTTGCGAGTCACCCCCTTATTTTTTTGTCTTTTTCCTTTTGCGGGCATGTTCCCACACAACCCCCCTTCCCCAGCTGAATTTTTTTTTTTCCCCCTGTTGGCTTATAACCACGCGTTCCTCCAGTCGAGTAAATTTCCTGTTATAGTTTTTTTGGTTTTTTTGTGCCCACTTACGTTTTTATTTGATTTTTTTTGTTCCCTTTATTGTTCGTGTTATACTGTTTTTTTTTTGTGGTTTTGGGGGGTAATTTTCCCACGGCGCTCTCGGTTTCCCCCACTGTGGCAAACCCTCCTTTCTCTTCTCTGTCCCCTGGTTTTTTTTTTTTCCCCCCACAACCCCCCCCTGTGGGTAAAGCCCCCAAATCCCGCTAGCCCAAAAACCCCAATTCGCTATCTCCCTCATGATCACATTGTGTTCGTAGAAATTATTTGCCCCCAACAGACGCTGTTTGTCCTCTTCGGCATGGAAATATTGGTTGACCTGTCCAACCCCCCTTACTTTAGGGGGTCCGCGCCCCCCGTTGTTTACCCGGGGAACCCACATGTGTTTTTTAATCCTTTGTTTTAAACACGTTCCTCGTGCAGCACACGCATTTCTCCTATGTCTTGGGTTGTTTTTTTAGTTTTTTTTTCTTTGGTTTGATTTTAGTTGCGTGTTGTTGTTTGTTGTTTACTTGTTTCACGGTTGTTTTGTGGCGTTTCTTGTTCCCCTCCCCCCCCCCCCCCCCCCCAACCCGTCTTGTTTTATTTTCCGCTGACCCTTCTGCTTTTATTTTCACCCTTTGATGTTCTTTTTTGTTAGCTGTTTGATCGTTGCGTTGGTTCTTATGTTCTTCGTCCTGTGTCCCGCCCCCCTGGTGTGTATAGGGTTTCTGTTTGGTGTCTTCGGCGCCGTTTTCTTTTCCTTTTTTTTTTTTTTGCATTCACGTGTGTAGTTTTGCACTCCCTGTGTACCTTGGTTTTCCGATTGTGCTCCTCCATGTGTTTAATTTTTTCCAGTACTCACTCACTTTGACCCACGTCCCCCAAATCCGCCGTCCTGTCTTTTTGCCCTACGCCCCCCTGCTCATACCGGCCCTGTAGTGGGAGTTGCCGTTTGCGTCTTTTTTGACCCCAGTTTTTTTTGTGTTGTTGCACTGACGGCCTTTTGGTTTTTTTTTTTTTGGCCAACCTTTTTTTGTTGTGTTTTTTTTTTTTCCTCTTTTGGCCCTCTCCCTTTTTTCTGAGACCTTTTCAAACAAACCACTCTGTCACGACTGTTGGATGTGTACCCCCACCGAAATAACAAGGAAGTTAACCCCCCCCACCTTATTTTGGGACTCTTCCGGCCCCCGCCTACCCTGCGTGCTTTGGGTTTTTCACTTTGTATACCTGGATTGTGGGTATTTCTTTGTGTATTTTTTTTTTCCCCCTCGGTGACCACCCATTAGTCTTCTTTTGAGTGCCCCCCCTCCTTATTCCCCGCCTTTTTAACCTCTTCTTCTGGTTCCGGCATTTGAGTGTATTTCGCTTTACCGTTCACACCCCAACCTCGTTTTACTATTTTCTGTGTTACTTTTCCAGTCCCCCGCCCAAGTAGCTCACTTTTTTTCCTATTCTTTGAACAAAACCCTCTGGTGCCCCCCAACTTCATCTCTTTTCCCCCAACTCTCCCCGTTGGCTCCTAGAGGTGACCTTTCTTCTGCGTGACTAGGTAAGTTTTTCCGGGGGGGTTTTTAGGACACTCCCCGTATATAATACCTTTTGTGCAATTTTTTTTTTCGGAATTTCTCTTCCCTGGGTAGGTTGCCCGCAACTCCGCGTTCCTTTTTTTATTGTCAATTGTTTTTTTTCTATGTTGTAGTTGTCACTTTGAATGCCTTGAACTTTTTGATTAAGAGTACTGGGGTTCTATTGGGCGATTACTGTAGTAGCCCCCGATCGTCTTACGAATTTCTGGAGAAAATCCCTCCCACGCATCCCCACTCACCACTATCTCCCCTCCCTCACTCCGTACTTTTTGTGTCTTTTTTTTTTTGTTTGAATAGCTCTTTTTGCTTCCCCCATCTTTTGCTACACTCCAGGTCTTTTGTCGTTGGGGCGCTGAGTCCTGTCTTTTTTTCCTCGTGTGCCTTTTTCTTCCCTCTTTGTCCCCTCCCAGTCTGTCCCCTTCTCACATACGTTTTCCCCCCCCCCCCCCAGGCGTTGGATGTTCGTTTTGTACTCCAGTGTCTGCCCTCCTCTTTCCCTCAAGTGGTTTTTTGGATATCGGATTTTCTAGTCACCCGTTGGCCCACATCGCAACCCACCCTCCTCCACACTAAAACACAGCCGAGTTCTGCACCCCGGTTCGACTTTGTCCCCTGTGCCATGCCCCTCCCTATTTTTCCCCCCCACACAAGTGCTCATTTTGGGGACTCCTTAGTCCTTTTTTTCGTCCCGTTTTGCCTTACTCCCCTTGCTATGTCGGTGTTTTTCATGACCTTTTCCGTGCTCACCACACCTCTTCACCCCCCCCACCCCCCCCTGCACATCTTTTCGCGTTCGGGAGCCACACCTCCTTTATCTGTTTACTCAACCTCCTCTGTGGGTGTTTGTGGGATTTTGCTTGACAGTTCTTCCGTTGGTTTTGTCTTTTTTTAGATGAGTTTTTTTGATTTTTTTTTTCCCAAACCCCATTTTGTTTGGTGGCGTGTGTTGGGAGACTATCTTCCCGAACAGCCTTGTTTGACTGCATTATTTTCATTTCCCCTGTGTTTGGTGTTCATTTCATTCTTTTTTTCTGTTTAAGTTCAAGAGTGTGTTTACTCCTATGACCTTTGTTTCTTTTTCTTCACGCCACGCACCTCAGGCGCTCCTTTTTTTTTTTTGGTTTTGTTTGTTTTGGTGTTGTTTGTCCCCTGTGACACCACCCTATCTATTGCAGTTGGCTTTTTCAAAGTATTCATATTCACTGTCTTTTTGGCACTCCCGCACATCACTCTTTCCCCCCCCTCCTAACTGTCTTTTTTCCAAATTTACTTTTTGATTGTACTTGGCACCCTGCCATGACTTTTTTGGGTTTATTTTGAAATGTCCCCCCATTGTGTTTGGTTTTGATTGTTTTTTTTTTTCCTCTCACGTTTGCTAGGTTCTTTCCTGTTCTGTCCAGCGCTCGACCCGTTGGCGCGTCAATGTTTTTTTTTTTATTTACTAGTTATTGTTTGTTTTAGTTGGCGTCCCCTTTGTCCCTTGTCTCTTTCATTGATACCCCCCCCCCAAACTCTCAGTGTTGCTTAGCCTTTTTTCCCTTTCCCCCTTGTCCCCCTTGAAAGCGCCCCCGCCCCACTGGTTAGGAGTCTTTTCCGTTATCTATATTTTTTTGTTTGGGTGGTGTTTCGCACATTTTTTCAGTGATGATTTTTGTTGTTAATTTTTTCCCAGTCACTAGTTTTTTTTTCCTTCACGTTGGGTGTTTCTCCTTGGATTTTATGTTGGGTTTTTTTACCCCGATGACTTTTTTTCTCACATACCGACCACCCCGGAAGTCTCAATTTTTTTTTGTTGGGGGTCCTCTTTTCCGGGTTGTTTCCAGAAGTTGGACCCTCCGTCTTTTGGTCTGTTTAGTTGGTGTGGTGCTTGTTGGTTACTGTCTCTGTGTCTGTTTTCACCCCCCCCCCCCTTGTGTGTTGGTGCTTCACACCCCTCTATTCCCCCCGTCGCTTTCCACGAAAACCCCCCACGTTTTTCAGCCCCCACCACGGTGATATTTTCACCCCCCCCCCAACCCACCCGTCCCTACGTTCCCTCACAGACACCCTACCCAATCTTAAGGGAGACACCTGGGTTTTTCCTTTTTTTTTTTGGTTGCATTTTCTCACTTGACACCCATTGTCAAAGTTTTTTTTTCTGGTTATTTTTTGGTGTTGTGTTTCGAGAGTTTTTCTGGCGAATTTATACTTTTGTGTTTTTTTTTGGTTTTTTGTTTCTATCGTTCCCCTACCCTCAAACCCCCTCGACCCGTGGATTGGGTCTTTTTGGTTGTGCCCGGTTTTGCTTATCGCTCCCTTTTTTGTCTCCCTGTCACCGCCGTGTCTTGCAATCATGTTTCTTTGTTTTTTTTTTTTTTTTTTTGGGGTTGATGTTTTGTTTGTTTGTCTTTGTCCTTTTTCTTTTGGGTTTTTTTTTGTACTTTGCCCGTAGCTCTATGCTTTCTAAAACCCCCCGTCTGCAGCCCCTCCGAAAGGTAGTATTCGCTTTTCATGACAAGTCCCCCCCCTCCTATTTCTTCTTTTCCCGGGCCTTCGCTGTTGATGTTTTAGTTTACTATCTTTGTCACTATACCCCGACCCCTTCCTCTCCCCTCCTGATGTGCCTCTGGTTTTTTAGTGTAGGTTGGCCGTTTTTCCCCCCCGAGGTGGGTCCCAAATTTTTTTTTTTTTTGAGCTTCGTGATAACCCCCGCTCCCCCCTACACCCCTAGTATTTCGCCCTCCCGCGGTTTTTTCCGCCACGATTCTAAGCCGCAAATGCCCTGCCCCCGACTTTCGTCCCCCCTTGTATTTTGGTGTTTTTTTTCACTGGTCTCGTACTTCCCCCCACCTGCTCCCAATTCTCCCCCCCCCCCATTGTTTTCCTGTCTATTTCCCTGTTTTGCAATTCTGTATAACTGCACAGGACTGTTGGTTTTTTTTATTCGTTTTCCCTGTCGGTCCGTTTGTTTTCCCAATCTTATGTCTCCGTCCATCAGTTTTCAGAGCCCCTCCGTTGTGGCGGTCTCCACAACCCTCCCCCCGATTTTTTCGGATCTGGATTCCCTGCCCTTGTTTAGAAGATGTCCCGCAGTCTTGTTGCTAGTATCCCCATCCACCCCCCCCCCCCCCCCCCCCCGGATCCCCCCTGCTTCGTTTCCCGTCAACCCCCCCCTTTTCCCTCCAGTGTTTGGAGAGGTCTAGATTGATGCGTTAGATTTCATTTGCCTTGCCCCCGTGCATAACTGTCTGTGTTTTTCTCACTTTTGTTAATTTTTTCCCCCCGGTACCTTCACCCATCTCTTTTTCGGTCCCCCATCTACCCGCCCTTTTGCCGCACCCATTTGGAAGTCTTTGCCCTCCCCCCCCATCGCAACTTCTTTCCCCCTTTTTCCGTGTCACTTCTGCAATCCCAGATTCCACATTAAGATGCGGACCGCCCCGTTTCCCCTTTGTCTTTTGCTCTTTAACCTCCCCCCTGCCTGGCCCACTTTAACCCCCAAGTCCCCGGCCTCCCCTTTCGCTTGCCTTCACTACCCCCGTGCCCTTGCACCTGTACAACGCCCCCCCTTGGATTTTTCCATCTGATCGCTTTGCCCAAGCTCCGCGGCAGGGTGTGTTTTTTTTGTCGTTTTTCGTGTTGTTTGCTGTTGGTGCCGCGAGCTTTAGTCGTCATTATTCGATCTTTCTCCAACACTTGTTTAGTGGACTGCCTTGGCTTCGGTTTTTATGTTTTTCCCTTTTCCCCCATCAGCGAAACCAACCCCGGTTGTATGCTTGTCCGGTTATTTTTTATGTGTTGGATTGCTCGGCCTTCTTTTCCCTTTTTTTTTCAAAATACTCCCATTCCAGTTTTGTTGTATGAGACCTTTCTTCCATCCCCAACCAATATTTTATCTTCCAATTTCTTTTATGTGTTTAGGTTTCCCTGTGTCTGGTGCATTTTGCCTTGCTATGGGTACTTTAGTTCCGCCCAAATGATTTCGTGTCTGTCCCAATACAATGGTGAAACCGTCCTTCTTTTTGTGTTGTTTTTAAGACGCCCCGTTCATCCTACAGCCGTCCCCAGCGCGATGGTACCACGCCCTTTTGTCCCCTTGTTTTCCCCAGCAGCTGTACGGTTACCGGGGACCCTTTAGTCTGTTTCAGACTTCTGTTTTTCCCCGACCCTGCGGTTTCCCACCCTCCGCTGTTGGAATTTTTTCGCGTTTTGGTCCTAATCTCTGTGCCTCCCCTTTTTTGTATATTATTTTTTTTCTTTTTCGTCCTGGATTTTTTTTCTTTTTTGATGGTCTTCCCTGTTTTGGTTTTGTGGTCTTTTTTCTCCTTCTAATTTCCTTGCTTTTTGGTTTCCCCCCTTCATTTGGTGATACGACCTTCTGTCTCCCTTGGTTTGACTCCCCCCCCCGAGCGCCCAGCATCTTTTTGTCCCTTTGTTTTCTTTTTGCTTTAGTCATTTCCTTTTGTGCTTCCGTTCGTGTCTTCTATGTTATTTTTTTTTTGTGGTCCCCAGTATATTTCCCCATTCTATTTCATTCTTTATTGGAAATATTTGTTTTTTGTGTTCTCAAGTTTTTGAATATGTCCCCGCCCCTGGGTTGTTTTTTTTTTTTTGGTTGGTCGTTCCACTAGTGTGGGTTTAAATTTTTTTACTCTGGGCGTTTGTGTTCCCTGTGCATTGTGGGGTTTAGGTGACAGCACTACCGTCCTTTCGCCCCTGCGCGGTGGTTTTCGTTGTGTTGTTTGTGGCGCTCCCTTCCCCTTCTTCGCACCCCCGTCCAAGGTTGTTTTGGCCGTGGTATTTATTCCCTCTCACACCATTTTTTTTTCTCTTTTTTTTTGGCTGTTGTGTTCCCCTGCGCAGGTAGATTTTGTGGATTTTTTGTTTTTCGTTTCCTGGATTCCCCCCCTTCTTTTGGCCCCCCCCCCCACCCCCGCTTTTTCTTGCCACCCACACATGCCCTGCCCAGTTCTTCCTTTCTTTGATTTCATACTTTTAAAATTTTCACAAACCCAGTTCCAAACCCCCTCCCACCCCCAAACCACAACTGTACCCCCCCCCCCCCACACCCATCTTCTTAATTTTACATCGCACCCCTCTTTTCCCCAAGGCCCCACATGCGCATTTAGGCCGACCCCACACTAACATTGGTGTCCACACTGTCCGTTTTTTCCTTTTCCATTACATTGACCAACTCACTGTGTTTTTCCCCCCATGAGTCTGTGGGCCCAAGTCAGGTAAAGCGTCTTTCCTTTTTTTTTTTTCAAGCTCTCGTTTGGAACCACTGATCCACTAGTATCCTCTCCCCTTTGTTTGTACCCCCCCCCCCCCCCCCTTGTTTGGGTTTTTTTTTCTACCTTTTTAGGTTTCTTTTCCGGTGGGGCATTGTTTTAACTTTTTTTAATTTGTTTTTCCAGAGGGATTCACTTCCACTCTTTTTGTTTTGTTTTTACCCGTCCCCCCCCCTGATGTTTTTGTTTTTGTCGGTTTTTTGGGTGTTTTTCGCTCGGCCAGTTTCATTTCCATTTTTGGGCCCTTGAACACTAGCCTTTTTTTTCTGCCTCCCTCTGCCCCCCTATAACCGTTGGGTTTTCTTTGTTTTTTCTCCCTTCCCGACCCATGTTTGGGACCACTGTTCTTTTTTTTTGCCCCCCTTGCCACATTTCCGAGAATGTCGCGGGTCCGGTCTGGGGTGCGGCAGTGAAGCCGTTTCCCCCCCCCCCGTTTTGCCCCCCCCGAAGACCACTTCTGTTCGTTTGCTCTTTTGTTCGTTGGTCCGGTGGTAGGGTTTCATTTTTTTTTGTTTACTTTCTTTCTTTCCTACCCTGCTGGGGGCAAAACTTTTTTTTCCTTTTGGGGGGGTGTGTGGCCGCGTGTCTGTTTTTTGGGGGGGTTGTGGTTTTTTTATTTTGTTTTGTTTTTGGTTGGTGGGGACGGGGGTTTTTTTTACCCTACGGGCGTGGGTGGGGGGGGGGGGACCCCCCCCCGCCCCTGGTCGATAGTTTGTTTTTGTTTTTTTTGTTTTGGTTTGTGTTTGTTTGTTGGACAGCCGCCGCAAATAGCGTTGCCCCGTCCCCCATCCCCCACCCGCCCAGTTTTGCAGCCCTGAAGCCAGTGGTGGGTGGTATCTCCCAACCCCCCCTACAACCCCCAACGACGCTGTTTTTTGGGTTTTTTTTTTTTTCCCACTCAATTTTTTCCAACGTTCCTCTCACAAACCCCCCTCTGTTTTCGTTTTCACCTCTGGTTTCCAAATTTTCGTTTTACCCGGTTTTTTTCACTACCCCCACGGTTTTCCCTCTGTTTCCAGTTCCTCCCCCCCACATTTGCAATCAAACTCCCCTGCTTGTTGTACACCCAAAACGCACATTTCTTTCCCCGGGTTCCTCCCATTCCACTGAGCCCCCTTGGTTTTTCATTCCCTACCATTTTTTTTCCCTTTTGGGTGTTTTTTACGACGTGCCTTTCCTACATCGCCCAAGTTTTAGGCTGTATGCTTCCTGTTTTCTTTTTTTTTTTTTTTTCATTTTTGACCCTTTGTGCATGTTTTTTCCCCCAACCCTCTGCTTTTTTTTCCAACATCATGTGCTTTTTTTTGTTTTGTTGTTGGGGCTGGTTTGTTTTGCCCCCCATTCCCACACACCAACACCCACTTTCCCTCTGTCCCCACCCTGTTGCCCCCCCCACAGCCCCCTCCCCCCACTTTTTTTTTGGTCTAGGACTCGTCCCCCCCCGTTCCTGTGATCTGTTACGCGTTGACTTTTTCATCCCTTGCTACCGCTTTCCCCCCGTTTTGATTGTGCCTCACACAAGCACTCATCCATAACGGTTATCCCGTGTTGAAGTTTCTCGCCTAGTCACGCCCGCTTCTCGAGTTTTAGGTTATAATGTCCCCCCTACCAGTTTACCTTCCCTTCACGTGGGGTGTTTTTATATTTTTTTGTTGTGCCTTCGCTTTTAACATTTACTTGTGCTTTTCCCCTTTGGTAATTGGTTTTTGTCCGCCGCTCTCCCCCGCGTTTTTATTTGTTTGTTTTTAGAGTTTTCATCTTTGTTGGGCCCCTCGCACAATAGAGCACTTTTTGGGTCCAGCTTTTTTCCCTTTGGCGGGTTTTTATATTCGGGTGGTTGTTTTGAGTTTACTTTTTGTTTTTTTTTTTTTGGTGGTTGGTTTGTTTTGGGGATTGGTTTGGGTGTTTTTGTCTTACCCACTTTCCACCGGTGTTTTCTGTTATGGTGTGTTTTTCCCCGTTCTAGTTCAATCTGTTTATACTTCCGCATCTTCCCCCTTTGTTGTCCATAGTTTATTGTAATTGTGCTTCCTCCCCCCCCCTCCCTATGGTGCCTTCGCCGCCCTCTTTATTAACTTTTTTTTTTTAAGCTTTTCTCTCCCTATTTGGCCCACTTCCCCCAATCCAGAAATCTTACTATATCCTTCCATTTTCCTTGGTGTGCTCTTAACCATTTCCTCCCTTATTCATTAAATTTAGTTATTGCTTGTTCTTTGGTTCCCCGGTGGACCCGCGTCTGAGTAAAGATGATGTCTTTTCCTTTTCCCTTTTGTTTTTCCCGGATCTTTTTTTTTTATTTGCCCCACACCATCTTCTCTTTTTTTCCCCACCCCCCCACCCACCCCCCCGACTCATCTTTACTGTGTCGCTTTTTTTCCGTGGGATAACTGTCTGGATTTCCCCTTTTGTTCCCCTATCTTAAGTGTTTACACTTTTTTTTTCCCCGGATCACAAATCGTATGTGCCCTCCTCCGGTTGTCCTGGCTTTTAGCGTAATTCGTTTTCTTGTCCGTTGCTTTTTTAGGAATTTTTCGGTCACACACTTTTTTTTTACGTCCATTTTTTTTTATTGGCCCCCCCCTCATCTTCCCCTCACTGTCCGGGTGGATCGTATTTTTGATTTGGTCATTGGAGCTTTTTTTTGGCTGTTGTTTTTTTCGTTTGAGTGTGTGGTTTTTGTTGCTGGGTGCTTGGGTGCGTGTGTTTGTCTTTGTTTTCGGTTCTTTGTGCGCCCCCTGTCGTTTCTGTTTGCTTTTTCAATAGTGTCAGGTTTCAGCTTTTTATATATTTTATCCCCTTTTTTCCCCTCCTTTTCCGACTCCGGTTGTTGTTGTTGATTTTCTTTTTTCTTGCCTGATTTGTTTCCTTGACCCACCCGTCACATCTTTCCCCCCCTTCCCCCCTCCCGTCTTTTCGGCTTCGTTGCCTCCCCCCCTTCCTCTTATTTTGTGTTGACGCTGTGCTGTCCCCCCCGTATGCATTCCCACTACGCCACCGGCTCTGAGTGTTTGCTTTTGACGCTCCCCGGTTTGCACTTCTCGTTTTCATCCTTGGGGATTTTTTACGCCCTTTTTTGACTTCTTCCCTTCCCACCGTGACCCCTTTTCTTCGTTGTGGGTAGCACTGTCCCCCATATGTCACTTTATCGATGACCTGTACAGTTTTCTTTGTCCTTGCCCCCTTGTATCATGGTTTTCTTTTTTCCTTTCCATCTTCCCCCACTTCCCCCCCCCCCATTGAAGTGATGTGTTTTTTATTGCGTTTACAGCGCGCTTAGTTATCCGTTCACCGACACTTCCCTTGATGTATGGTTTGGGGTTACTACCCCCCTTCCCTTTTTTCCCTTCTCACTTTACTGCGGAATCCCCACTCCTTACTGCAGCTCGATCCCAGCTCTCCACCTATTAGATCCTTTTACCCCCCCCCAACTGCACTCCGCAGCGCTCCTTAGTAATTTCTCCCGTTTTGTCCAGTATGCCTGTTTTTTTTTTTGTTATTTTTTTTTCCCCCGACTCTGAGTTTTCTGCCTGGTCGGTAGAAGTTTGTGTCCCTCCCCTAATATTTTGTCGTGTTTAGTCTCACATTTATATTTGCATTTTGTCTTTTGGTGTGTGTGGGACTAGTTAGTAGCAAGTATTGGTGTCCCCCCCATGATGACCTTTTCGCGTTGCAGAGTGTTTGCTTGGTTGGGGTCTTTTTCCCGGGATGTGTTGTTAGTTGTTTGATACAGAATGTTGGTCCTTTCTTTCCAAACTTTTTCCTTTGTTTTGATGTAAATCTTTTGGGTGCCCTCCGCGTTTGTTTGGTGAGAGTGACCGGGCGCTTACAATTTCCCTGTTTTAATGTTCCCTTTTCAGCCGGTCTTTTGTTTAGCACGGTTTTTGATATGTCCCCCCTTTTTGTTTTCGATTTTTTTTTGTGTTTACCCATTTTTCCCGGAAGGCCGGCCCTCTTCCTCCTTGTATGGTCAGGTTTTTCTTAGATCTTTTTTTCTACCTTTTTTTTCCGTGCTTGTACCCCCCTTTGTGTTTACGGCCCCCCGCCTCTACCCCACCCCCCGAAGTATACGATTATTTTTTTACCCCACGGTTTGTGAGTTTATTTTTGTTTTATTTTTCTTGTTTCGGCCATTCAACCTGCATCTTTGTTCTTCCACCGTCTTAGCGAGTTTGTTTTTTCCTGTTATTGGATGTTGACTTTTCTTTTTTTTTTTTGTTTTGAGTTCGCGCGTTCGCACGGGGTTGCGGTGACCCCCCCAGTTTTTGTGTTCGCACTTCCTGGTCATTGGGGCTGCCTGTGAGTCGAGCGTTACCATGGTTTTTTTGTTATTATTGTTAGCCAGTGAATTTTTTCAGGACTGTTTCGACCTTTCCAAAGTTCCGCGTCCCTCTCTTGTAGTTTTTTTTTTTTGTTTTTTTTGTTTTTTTTTTTTTTTTTTTTTGTTTTTTTTTTGTTTCGCCTAGTGACCCCCTTGTCCCTTCCTTTTTCCTTTTTTTTGTATTTTTTATTTATGTTCCACGCTTTTTTGACTTTTTTCTTTTTTTTTTTTTTGTGTGTTTATATACGGCTTTTTTCTCCCCCTAGTTTCCGCTCCCTGGTACTTTTATTTCCAAATTCTCTGTTTCTTCCTTTTTCTTTTTATGGTATGGGATTTCTTAATTTTTCTCTTTCTTTCACTGATCATCAAAACACTCTGTATCTCGCTCGTATGAAGTGGAGTGTATGCTTGAGATTCTTGCTTTAATTTGTGCTGTCCGCCGCCTTCTATTGTATGCGTTCGACGAGGAACACTTTGTTTGCCGTGTAGTTCTGTGTCCTACACTCAACCCCCCACCCCTCCTTTGCCTCCCCACTTTGAATGGGGTCGCACCCAGACTGACTGTGTTTTCCCGCTGTTAACCACACCTGCATAGCTCACGCGAGTTCCGGGAAGGTTATCAAGTGACCGTATAGTACGTGCCCTCGCGACCCCCAGGTCCCCGGTTTATGATGTGGTGGAATGCGAGTCCCTTATTTGATGGCGATTTTTAGTGAGGGTGTGAGTGAGGTTATTTTTCGAGCTTTCTTTCCCCTCTTTTCACTTTTCTCGACGTCGGAAATTTGACATGTTGAGATAGTAATAATTTTGTTGTGCGTACGACCTTTTTTTCTCTTTGCATTTACCGGATTCCCCTTTTCCCGACTCCATACCCGTATACCCACCGAGTGGGCTTTGTGTCAGTATGCCAGGTGCTGTCCTTCTTCCCTTTCGCAGAGTTATGTTATGCCCCCCCTCTGCGTGTTCTTTGTATGGTCCTACGTGGAACTATAGGAAACCTTTGTGCCCGTGGCCGATCTCTCGATTTCAAATGTACCGCATTCGTTTGAACTTTGACTGTGTGTATATAGACGTCTGTGTCCTCCCCCAGTAGTAAGGCCACATATATGAGTTTTGAGTCAACATGGATTCTCTTGTTTTCCCTCTGTGGTTTTCTTTGATTCTGCGTCAGCCACTACACCCTGAGATGGATTCATTTCGTAAACCTGATAAGATACCCAATTCTGTCGGTGCCCCGGCCGGCGATATGTGTACTGCACCGAATTTTTAAAAAGTTTTTTTTTTTTTCCGCTACCTCTAAATTAAACGTTTGTCGACTGATTATTCTCCCCATTGATTGGCCCCCCTCCCTTTCTCCGGCACTTCTTTTGCCCACGACCCCCTGAAGGTTGATGCAACCCACCTTGCCGGCCCGTTTCTTTTTCTTCGTTTCCATGCCCCCCCCCCCTCTCCTCTTTCCTCCTCCTATGTTTTGGGCCTTCCTCGTTGGGTTTTCTGTTTGTGCTTTTTGTTTTGGCAATTTCTTTTATTTTATTTTGCTTATTCCCCCCCTGCGGCCAACCCCCTTTTTTTCCGTTGATAGGTTTTTTTGCTTCCCCTGGCAACCTCGTCAGTTTCGGCACCCCCCCCCCTTTCTTGTTCTTTTTTTGACCCCCGGTGCATTGCGCTTTCTCATTTTGTCGAGAGAACCTGCCACGGGTTTTCCCCTCACCCTGTCCCCAACTACCCCTTATGCCCCCTTTTTCTCTTTCTCGTCTTTTGATACTTTTGACTGTGTGTGTTGTTTCCATTGTGTTGCGTGAGATTTGCCTTCTCTGTTTCTTTGAGGTTTCTTTTTTAGATGGATATTTCTGTAGTTGGGCAGGGCCCCGCCTCACCTAGGTTTTCTACTGTTCCCTGGTTAACTTTTTTTCTTCCTTTTTTTGATGTCTTTCCCCCCTCCTCGTCCGACACTCGCCCTGTTGGCTTTTTTAAACCATTTTTTTGCCCCTCTTTTTCCCACCTTTTGTTTACTATTTTTTACTCCCTCTCTTCTCCCCCCCTGTTTTTTTTTCCCCCATTCCGCTGAGGTTTTATTTTCTCCGGCTTCTTTATTTCCACTGTGACCTTTTCATTTTTTTCCATTTTACTGTCCCCCGCCCCCTTTTCCAACCTTACACCGAGTGGAGTTGGTGCTCTAAACTCACCTATTCCACCCCCATTTTTTTTTTTGTTTGGTTTATTTGTGTTATGGCCCCCCCTTGGGTGTCTTTTTTTTTTTTTTTTATAGTGTCCTTTCTCTTTACCACTGAGGAACTATCTTATCTTATTTATCTCCCCTACGTGTTTTTTTCGTTTTTTTTGTTTTCTTGGTCGATAATTGATTGCCCGATATTAGCTACCCTGTTCCTATTTTTGGTTCCCTTCATCTTTTACAAATTCTTTTTTAAGCACCGTTTTTCGCATCACAACACACTTTTGTTGGTGGGACTCGGGTTTTTTAGTGAATTCGTACCACCGTACGTGATTTTGTTTCTTTTTCCCCCCGGCCCCAAGATTTTTCTTCCAAAGTACCGCCTCCCCGGGCACTTCCTACTTTCAACCCTGCCATTTTTTGTTACCACCTGATTTTTTTTTTTGCCACGAGTTGTTGTTTTTTTTTTGGGGTGGTTTTGGTTTTTTGTTTTTTTTCGGGGGTTCACCCCCTGTCATTTCCCAACCCCCCCCGGTCACCCCCACCCCACCCACCCTTACACATAAAAACACCCCTTCAACCAACGACGGCCACCCTGGCCGGTTCCTTTGAGGTTCCCCTTTTCACTGAAACTTTCCTGCCCCTTGACTCGACCCCCGTCCCCTCTCTTCCAAAGGTTTGCCAACTTGTGTGACCCCCCCCATTGTGTGG
>Ga0179593_1283014_pt1 | contig 14950 bp, 22 predicted proteins | sample CZODoug2_1_08_16_FD_185931 | JGI IMG/M metagenome (GOLD analysis project Ga0179593, IMG submission 185931) | Vadose zone soil fungal communities from Angelo Coast Range Reserve, California, USA - CZODoug2_1_08_16fungal (PacBio error correction) | ecosystem: Environmental > Terrestrial > Soil >... | reverse complement strand
GCGCCCCCCCTCCCCGGGTACGCTTGCCGACGGTTTCGCTTTCTCCGTGGCCTCCCCTATTTTAGAAACCTATCCCCTTTTCTTGAGACCCCTCTCCAGTTTCTTCCCGCTACTTGAAAGCCGTCTGCAGGCGCATTCTTTCCATGTCCACCAAAGAGCACCCTTTTCCCCTTACAGATGACATGAGATACGTTTTTTCCCCCGACTTTCTTAGTCTCTCCGGTTCATCTCTCCAGCAGGGACTTCAAAAGGGAAAACGGCTCAAGGAGGGAGGCTTTCCATAAAGCCGTTGATCTCCTCCTAACCCCAATTGGCTGCTTTGGAGATTTGAACTCCCGGTCCCTTCGTTTTATTAGATTTTTCCCACTTCCCCCCATGGATTTGCCCCTATATAAAGGCTTGCCCCCTCAAATGATGCAACCATTTCTTCCCTCCGTTGAGTTAACCCTACTCCTGAAACCACGCTCGGCTACACCCATGTTAAGCTCCTTTCTGTCACATCACCCGAATATTTTCCCTCTGGTCTCTCTGGCCCAAACTGCTGACACTTTTAGTTCTCCTTTACTTTTCATTAATCTCCTCCGGGTAGCAACTCCCTCATCTTCTGTTCATTATCGCGTTCACCTAACGAACCTCTCCCTCGTCGGATTTCTTCTTCCATCGTCTCCATGAAAGAGCCATCCAATTTTCAGGAATACGTCCATGTCATCTCAGTTGCCCCCCACATCTTTCTTGTTCTTCTGCCTTCATGGTCGGCTACATTTCGACTCTTTCCCTTCTTCCACCTCGACCTTCCCTTTGGGTATTCTTTCCCCAACTCCAGTCAACTTAAGGTCTGAGATTTTCGTCTGTCATCCTTGTGGTTACTCCTATTTTCGTTCAACCTATGATATTATTTCGTCCTTTTCTTTTCATAAGGCTCCATTTCTGCAGCTAAGTTTATCTCCTTAGTCCTCCCTGTACCGTTCATTTAGGGTGTGTGTGGACCCCCCGTTAGTGAAAGTTGCTGTCCCCTATCCCCCTCTTCACGGTACCTTAACCTTCCTTTACATCCACTTCTGTTTCCATCTTCTCTTCCTCCCCTCCATTTTTTCTATCTGAGTTTTTACCTTCTAGTCTACACTTTTTTACATGCTCATTTTCACTCCCCTTCCTCGTTCTCTCTTAGATCCTTCCTTCCCTTCGTACTTCGAACTCACCAGCTGATCAGCTTCACTCGATATCCTCCCTCCCCCTCTCCACTTGGCTTTCGACATCCAGCGCCTTGTATACGTCCCTCTTTTTCTTACTTTCCCCCCTCACTTTCCTTTAGTACTTGACTTTTTCTTAGGCATATCTCCCCTCCCCTTCGTCACTTTCTTCTCTCCGATCGACCTCGTCCGATCCTCTTTCTTATTCGGGCCATCCCTATTCTCTGTATATCCACGCCTCTTTTCGTTACTATAGGGTGACACCAGATAGACTTTTCAAGAGGATCGACCCCAACTCGATTTTTACCATGAAGCTTTCCCCCGCGGTTTGGTTTTGGCCCCTTCCTCGCGTATTGAAGGACCTTTTTCCTCGGTCCTCAATTCCTCCTTTTTCTTCCGTGACTCCCGAGCTGCCGGTTTTGAAAGTGCCAATCTTGACCTTCCTCTTGTAACCTGACCCCTGATTCTTCGACCCCTTCCCTTTTTCCACACACTTTAGCATTCTCCGCGTTATTTATTCCCCTCGTATTACACCTATGAACTGGCTTCGCCTCATCCATTTTGGACACGCAATGCCTCTACCTCCCACCCTTCCGTTAACCCTTTTTTGCCTTCTCTCTGACCTTAAAGATGAACCTCCCCCCCGCCCCACACCTTCTTTCCTTCTCATCTTCATCTCGTTTATTCTGAACTGCCTCCCCGCCTTTTTTCTCTTTATCCTTAATTGTCACTCCTTTTTTCCTGAGAATCGTTCATCTTTTTACTTCTTTCCCCCTCTCGTTGTCGGGACTCCTTGTTTTACCCCCTATTTCATATCCTTATATTCTCGATCGGTCGAATTCCTTTTTCCCTCCCTTTTCTTCCACACCCCTTTTTCTTTCTTACACGCGCTCTACTCGGCTTTTAACTATAATCTTACCTCATTCACATCGCCGAAGAACCCTCTCACTGCCTCTCTTGAACCCCCTCCCCAAAGGTAGCCTCTAAGACTTATAATTGGTTCACCTGCCTTCTTCTAACCCTTAACTTGCTTCTCTCCTCTCCTCCCTTTAACAAATGATATTCCTTTTTCACTTTCTCCATTCTGACTGCAGGCACTCTCCTGTAAATTAAGCCATTTTGGAGCTTTATCTTCTTCCCCCCCCTTCCATGAGTTTCTTTTCCAAAGCCCAATTTTGCAGATCTCTCTCTTACTCCCGCTTTCCGGTACGGCTTGGAATGGAGGGAAATATGTGGTTCGAAAGTTGGGAGCAACTGCAATTGGATCCAGTTCCCCCCTAGTGTTTTTCCTCATCGGACCTCGATGGCTGGAAATCGTGATTTTCCCTGCCTGTCCTGTCAGCTCTGAACAAAAAGTTCTCGGATGATGACCATCTGGTGTCCCTTTCCGTTTTACCAACCCGTCGATGTCCGACATTCTTTCTCCCTCTATTCCGGAGTTTCGCGTCCTGGCAATATTATATTACGCGCCTTCCCTTTTCGCGATACACACAGCTTCTTCATATGTCTCGTCGCCCTTCTTTACTGTTTCCCTTTTTTAGAGTCTCATCAGACGTCGACCTTTTTCAATTCTCTTCGATTCTCACCCTACACTTTCGCCTCTTTTCTCTCCCTTTCCCCCTCGCTTTACTCTTTTTTCTCTGCTTTTCTTTTCCCCTTACCAAGTAAGAACTTCACTGCCTTCGCTTTCAGGCTATATGCAACCTTTTCTTCAACTTCATTCTGAAAGGTTCCGCGTTCTACTATATCAAGGTTCCTCTCTTCCTTTTTCTTCTTTCGGTCCTTTTGCTTTCTTTTCTCACAGCTGTCTTACTGTTCTTTCCTGAATACGCTCCTCTAATTCCCTCCTTCCCCCTCCTCATAAGTGCTGTGTTGTGCGAGTCTTTAAGATGATCTCTTTTTTTCCTCTGAAAGAACCCCAGGTGTCTCATCACCTCCATCTCCCTAATCCCCAAGTCCTAATACCTGTCGAATTTTCCCACCCCCTTTTTTTCCCTTCTATGATTGATCCCCATTTCTTAGTCTTCTCCGGTTATTCTTAACTTGTCTGAATTGAAACTCCTGAGAACAACCTTCCCTCCTTACTGGCTTACTTTTCCAGGAGATCTCCCTTCCTCTTTGTGAAGAAGTAGATATTTGTCAATCTCCTTTTTTTCAACTCTTTTCCCAAAGATTCTCTAGTTCTCCTGCGTATTTACCGATTCCTCGATTGTTATTTTTACGCCAATTTGCTGCAAAAATTTCGCCCTTCAAACAGGTCCTACATGCCTCTCTAGAAATCCCACCCTATGGTTACTTGCTTTGCTCTGTTTCATGACGTGTTTGACACTTCTGATATCGGACTGACCCTTATTTCATCTCCCTATCCCTTACGTTTTTGTCCTTTTTTCTCTGCTTCGGAATTTACTCGTCCCTCTTCCACTATTTCCCTACCCCTGAGTTCTGACCCCCCTTCACCCTTCGACCCTCTCCCTTTCCCATCTTCCCTCTTTTGTATAGAGAATTGATCTCACCTCCTCCCCCCCTCCCACCGCCTTTAATTGGTTTGCCACGTACATCCTACCCCCGCCCTCCCTTACTGTACTTTCCGACGTCTCCCTCAATTTTTTTCCCCTACCTCTTTTCTTTTGAGGAGTTGACCTTTTCATAGTCGGAGCTCTGGATCTCCTTTCCTTTTTTCTTTTTTCCTAGTGAACCGTTTTTCCTTTTCAGAAACTTCTCTCGTGGCGTTTTCCCCCACACCCGGCTCGCTCTCTGGTCTTCGCTGTTCCTGCAAATTTTATTACCTCCTTACTGATCGCGCACCATTGTACGCTTCGTCTTTTTCGAGTTGAAAGGTAGAGCCCGTCTTCCCTTCCACTCAGCCCCTCTAAGACGTACTCTTCCGTATATTACACAGTTTTTTCAACTCTTTCACTCCCAGTAATCGTCTTTTTTCGCGATGAAAAACCAGGTATTTACCTGCCGCTTTTCGTCTCGGTTCCCATAGAGCTTCATTCCCCTTAAACCTTGTTCTTTTCTCGTCCGCTTCTCTCCTACCATCTGCCTGGTTCACTTTTTCTCTTCAGGTGTATTTTTTCAGTTCAAAAGGTCCTTTCCCCATATTCCTTCTCTGGAGCCCTTTCCTAGCTTTTCCTTTCTCTCCTTATTCACTTTCTTGCCTTCGTCCTAAACCCCCTCTTGTAAAGATAGGCCCCTGTTTACACCCCCTATCTTCGTCCCTAAACACTTTGTCCCCCCTTATTCTCTGACCATAGTGCCTGTCTTCCCTACTCATAGATTATTTCTCCCCATGATTTCCTTCATTCTCACCCAACCTCTTTATTTTGTCTCATAGCATCCTCAAGCTTTCCCCCCGCAGAATTTTTCCTCCCGCAGACACTTCTCTCTTTTTTCTATCCTCATCACTCTCTATTTGAGCTGAGCTCTGCTTTGACCTCTCCCCCTTCCCTCCTTGTATATTATTCATATTCCATTTTTTACTCCATCCCGACCTAACTCATCTCTTTTCAGTTCCGTCCTAATACCTAAAGTTGTGATCCTTCCTTCCCGTTTAGTTATTCTGATCCACTTTTCTGCTTTTGCTGGTCTTCCCAAGTCTAAGAAGTTAATTTTGCTATTCTATTGCTAAGTCCCGCCTTTACCTTCAATTTATTTATCATCCAACCTTCACGCCCACTTACCAGTTGAGATTTGTATATCATTTACCCCCTTCCTTCCGACCACATTTGCTTCCCTTTTGAATCTAGATAAATAGATACCCTTCTCCATTTACTAGGTGTACTTATCCCTTCTGATTTATACATGTCATCCTTTTCTCCCTTTCCTACGTATTCCCACCATATTCCCATCCTTACGCGTGATTTTTCTCCGTAGCCGATGCCTTCTCTTCTTTTCCCTCATGCGAAACTTCTGCCCCCAGGACCTGTCCCCTTGAAATACTTCACCTGTTACTCCAACTCATTTCAACCCCCCCCCTCCCCTTATCCAGGTTGTCATACAATTCGTAATCCCTTACCTTTTTGCTAATTTTTCCCTCCCCCACCGAATAGAGGTTGAATCCTTATTGACAGAGTCGAAAATGTTCCTCCCCCTTCCTTCGGATCGTGGTTTGCCAACTAAGCTGACACAGGCTTAGGCTCATGCTTTTCCCTTCATTTTGCTTCATGATCGCTACCCCTCTGTTTCTCTCTCCTTTTTTTAGTGCTCTCTGCCCTCTTTGTACCTTTTTTTTTTATTATTCGCCCAGCGCTTTTATTACTATTCCTCCGATTGCCGCTCTTCTTCCTTCACTCGCTACTGAACTTTTACTCTCCCCTTTTCACCTTTTCTAGGTCTCCCCCAGTGTTTTTTTACCCGCTTGTTCAATTTTTTAAGTTTCCTTCCCATGGAAACTTTTTTTCCTTTTTGCATCAGTTCGGCTAATTTCATACTTTTCCAACCACTTTTAGCTTCTATCTTTCCTGTTCATCTCCACGCCAGTTTCTGTTTCAAAATTTACCTTCACCCCCCATGATTTTTTCCCACTTACTCACTTGAGATCATTTTCGTATTCCTTATTTACACTTGTCCTCTCCATCCCCCCTTCTAACCTGTCTACTACTCTTTTTTTTTAAATCGACTTAATCCCATTGTCCTGTTAGTTCTTCTCTTTTATGCCCCGTTTACTTGTCCTTCTTTTTCTTTTTCGGCCATTCCGATTGAGTCAGTAGTTGTCTTTCCTTCTCCGGAATTTACGAGTCCGCTCTTCGCCCTTGTTGGTTTTACCTCTTCCTCCTGACCTCCACTCTACCCTTGTCCTTTTCCTCTGTTCATTTGTTGCCTCTTTTCACTTCTTTTTTCCCTTACCCAAATGTTTATCTGCACTCCCTCCTACCTTTTTTTTTTTTGATATCTTTCCAACCATTCCTTCTGACACCCTAAATCTTTCCCCCACCTCCCAGAGTCAGAGGACGAACATATGTGCCTGATTTCTTCGTTCTGGAACCCCTTTAAGACCTCCCCCCGGACTCCATCCGTTTGCTCTTTCGAAGTTCTTTCCCCCCATTCTACTTACCACTACTTCTTGGCTTTTGCGCCGCTATGTTACTTTCAGACCACACTAAATTGTATGTCATTTTCCGAACTCTCCTCTCCTATTTCCAAAATGTCCGCTGATCCTTTCTTCCAACGTTCCCCTCTTTTCCGGGTTTTAAAGTGTCACTTCTTCATGATTTTGTTGTTCCTTGTTGATCCATAACGCCTTGGTGTCTTCTTTTCAGTATTGAACTTACTCATCCCTCGGGGTATGAGTTATCCTTTCAAACTCTAAGGACCCTTTTTTCCTATGCCCTTTACACTTGCCCCCCCATACAATTATTTGCCAAGCCAACTGTTTTTGTTACGCTATTTCCACTTACAGCATTAATGCTTTTTCCCCTTACTATCTTTGCCCTTCCCGCCTGAGATTTTCCCTCGTTCTCTATATTCTGCCTCTCCACTTCCTTGTTCCCTTCATGAATCTTTTCTCCCGAAGCCCTTGGTATTCAATCACTGCACTCCAATGTGTTATTTGAGTACCTCGTACCCTAACGACAAACTTCCCCTCTCGCTCGTCAGGTTTGCACCTACTGTACTCCTTCTAGACTCTCCGATGCCTCTTTCCTTTGCACCACTACGTCTTCTTCCTCCTCTTTGAAAGTTCCGCTCTTTCCCCTCCAATCTGGACCGACTTTCTCTCCCCTGTCCAAACTCAAAATTTCCTGGTCATACCATTTTGTGTCTTCTGTCTTCACTTTTTTTCATCCCCGATGGTCAGTTTGTTTTGCCTCACTTTCTTTCTTACCAACCATGCTATAGCGATGATCCCTCATCCCTTTTCCCGCGACACTCTCCCCGAGCTACTTCTCCACTTCTTCCTCTATCCCTCCCCACCCCTCATATTTTTTTTTTTTTATTTAGGGTCTTCTTGTAATAATGGTCCCCCCTCTTCAATCCATCCCCTCATTTTTTTCTCTCCCACCCGCATACTAGCACACCTTTCTCCATTTCTTCAATCTCTGTTTTGTCTCTCCCTTGTTTTTTCGCTTGGTTCTAGCCCAGCAATTTAGAACTGCCGACCGGGGTTCACTGTCAATATGTGATTTTTTATACGAACTTCCCCTTTTTTTTTGAAGTCAAATGCAATTCAAAAAAGAACCCACAGCGAGAGCGGTTGAACCCTTCGTGTGACCCGTACAAACCCGATCATTTCTTCGCTAATCACACTTTGCCCGGATCCACCTCTTTCTGGCCGTTAGTCCCCCCTGCATTTCGGCTTCTTGTAGGATGTGGAATATCCCTCATTCATCTTCCCTTGGGGATGTACCAATGTTTATATTCCTCTTCCATCGATTCTTATTTCGGTGAACCTTAGTTCTCTTCTATTTCCCTTCGTCATCGTGCCGTATTTTCCTTCACGTTTACTTCTTTCGCTCCCCCCGTTTTTTTCTTACCTTGCAGGTGGCAATCTTTTTTTCGGACATTCCCTACTCTCGGTCGCCCCCTTTCTCTGTTATCCGCTCCACTTGGAATCTCTGGTCATCCCTCGTTCTGACTTTTACAAACTGATTGCCGTTAAAGGGATGACCACCCTTTATGACCGGCTTCCCTCGATTTTCTTCCCCCCTCCTCAATCTAAATCGCTGTACACATTTGCGCCTTATCTTGGCTTTTCCCTTTATCCCTTGACCCCCCCTCCGTCATCGACCTGAAATTCAGAACGTCTGGCGGTCACAGAAAGCCGGAACCCTGGAAACGATACAGTGTCATACTTTCACTTCTTCCTTAGGCCTTCTCAGTATTCTGCAAGACTGATGCTCTTCTACTCCGTCTGTCCATTTCCCTTTCATCGCCCCTCACCTTTTCTTGCTTTTATGGCTAGTAAGGTCATCCTCTGTTACATATTTCAATCCCGTCCAGTACTTCTCTACTTTTTGCTGCTAATTTCCGACGGGACATGGTCTCCCTATCAATTCTTCTTCTTTCCCATTAGCTCGATTCAACTTTCCAGCTCCCTCCTACATCTCCTACGACTGAATGAGGTTTCGGTTCATTACCTAACGTCCCCCGCTTCTCTATTCTCATTAAGGTTTTATCACCTCTCCGTTTCGACTTCTAGTGAAAACCCGCCTTTTAGCAACGAATCTCTCTCCCTTTTTAGACCCTCCTCCCCTTTCTACTTCGCCCGGACCTTTTTTCTGACACAAAACACTTTCTTCTGATTTTGTTATTTGATTTCATTTTCTTGACACCCTCCCCCTTTTTCCTCTCACCTCCTTTACTACGACCCCCTTTACCCCTATTTTCTTCGGAAGTGGGAACTTTTTCTCCTTCGTTAATGGGAAAGTGCTTTTTCGTCAATCTTAAATTTGTTAAGTTCTTCCCCTTAGCTCCTTATCATCGCCTCCTTACACCCAACTTTGTTTTGTCTTGCCAGAAGGTTCCGGTCCGCTTGAGTTTAAACCAAAAAACGTCCTTTTCATCCACAGCTTCCCTCATTATTTCAAGAAGATTTTAGGCTCTTTCCCTGTCCTTTTCATTCAAGGTGGTCACTTCGCCTTTTTCATCGCACTGGCGTACTCCTCCCGCTGGCATTCCTATGTCGAATCAGATACTCTTGTTCCTCTTATAATTTTATATTTACTCCGCCTTCCCCGTCTAAAGTTTAAACTTTCTACCTTTCCCCCTTTCCTCCATTTTTCCCTTTCCCTTCCTCGTATCTACTACTTTCCCCGTTTTTTCCGCGCACCCTTCCCTCCCTTTAACCAGTAGAGTCTTCTGTATCACTGGTTTTTAAAATTAACCTGCCCTTTTACTAAGTCGCGTTCTACTTTATTTTAGCACTTCTAATGTTGTCTTTTCCTTCCTTTATATTGCTGTGTTCTTGTCGCCTGCTGACCTTTGTGTCCAGACTTACTGCAACCTTTCCTTCTTCAAGATTATATCTTTTCCTCTAATTTTTTTTTGGTTCGTCGATATGTCGATTAGCCTCGCTGTTCACTACAGCCCCTCCGCTTAAGCAACAGTCCCTTTCTACGTTCATTCCCCCACTACCTTTGCGATACTTAGAAATCGGCCTTATCCCTTGCTGATTAATCTGCTGGCAATCTCCCCAAATATTACGTTCTTCATGGTTCGTTAAAGGACGCTCTACCAAACACAAGATCTTCGTTAACTTCCCATTCGTCCTATACAATTCGGAAACCTTCTCTTGTTGCCTTCCTCTACTCTTTTGCCAAGTCGACCCCCTTCGTGATTTATACCAAAAGTTGAGAAGCGAGACTCCTGCGGCGTATAGATTCTCTCTGCAGCGGTGTGTATTCTCCCTCCCCCCCCCCCCTTGCAGGTCCGGCCCATGTGGCATCCTTCACCGGTATTAGTCAAAGTTCATTCCCTTTACACAATCTCCGCATTTCCGGCTCTCCAGCAGTCAATTACTTCTTTTTTTTAAAAGACCATCTCACTGCGTTAATTACCATATTTCTTAAGTCAGATCCCCCTTACTTTTTTTTAGTCTTTCTGCACTGCAGTAACTTTCCTCATTTACCCCACTACCAGCGAACCGCTTTTCAGCTCTTCCCCCCATTTTTCTCCTTTTTCTCTTCGGTCTAGTTGACTAAAGCTTTCCGTCTCCAATTTCTACTATTGCTTATTATCTCGTGATGCCATAACATTTCTTCCCCTCCCCCGAGTACTTCAAATGCAATACTCCTGCTTATTAAGGAGACTCTTTCCCTAATTTCTGAAATTCTAAGTTGTATGCTGTATCCAGTTTTGTATCCTGATAGGGCACAGCCCTGTTTTGGTTTTGTTTTTCAGATCCCTTAGGAAAACCTTTTTTCAGCGTTTTGAGTTTCCCCCTTTCAATCTATTGGTATCTTCTTGCGGCGTCATACAACGCTCTAAGTTCCTTCGTTTGGTTATTCTCTTTTATTTATCACATGTTAATAAGCCTGTCGTCTCTCTTCCTTCACCTCCCCTTTTTCTCTTTAGAGGTCCTTCTTCCTCCCTCTCCCCCCAATATCATCTTACCCTCCTGTTCCGGATCTCGATAATTTCAGGACTCCCTTTTACCCTTCCCTTCTGTCCCTCCAGTCACACTGTCTCATCCTCTAAAGGACCACCAGTTCTTTGCCAATTTACTTCGATTCTCTAGATCATCTTTTTTCAGTTCATGCCTTCCTGGCGATCTCCCTTCCATGTCCCATTTTTTTGTGTTTTTATGCTAGGTTGGCTGCCAGTCGAGGGCTAATTTGTTTATCTTACTCTATTGGAATATTTTCGGTCTTTTTCACATTTCATTTCCCACTTATTTTCTCCGGAGTCTTCTCCCCTTTTCCCTCGACCGGCAGTCTTCCTGGAAATGCCAATTCTAATTGCATAATATGTGTGGTACCATCCCTATTTCCTCTCACCCCTTCGCTCCTCGATCTTCGGTTGCCCCCTTCTGATTCAAATTGGAGCTTCTTTCCTCCAGACTGGAGGAAGACCCGAATAGTCATCCCCATCCCCCATACTCCAACTGCCTTCAGCAAAACCATCCATCTTGTTGGATCTTACTTAGCTATTTTTCCCTCGAGAAAGTTTGATCACCACTGTCTGAGCCTTCTTTTATCAAATGGCCTCCCCTCTTCTTCCCTATCCTCTTCACTCAATACCGATGGACTCTTTTTAGCGCTCATTGTTTCAATCAAGTCCCAGAATTCCCCGATAACTCTTCCTGAACTAATCCTCCCTCTACCCCGGATAGACTACGTATATTTTTTTTTTTGGGACTTGGTGGACCTCCTTCCCTCGTGCAGCAAGGTGCTCCCGTTTCTCCCGATCTTATCTTCTCCAATCACCTGTTCCTGTTGTTCCCCCGTCTACGTACTTCCCCCTTCTTTTCTGTAACGTTGTCGCTCGCTTCCGACCCCCCCACGTTATTGGATTAATTCCTTCGTTCTGGTGACAGGGTCACCCCGTTGTCCTTTTCTCGAAGCCGTAGATATGGAACCAATTTCTCTTTCCCTTTGAATTATGCGTCGCTTTTATCCATTTTTCTACCTGGGTTCCTATAGCTTCTTTCGGTTTGATTATTTCCTCCCCAATTTCTTGCTCTATTTTTACAGCCCACACCCCTCCCCAAATGACGGTCGTTCTAACTAAAAGCTCTAGCCTTCGTTCCAGCCAATTTGCTGACTTTGACGGACTATTCGCTACCGATAGTTTCAATGACCTAACCCGTCACCCTTTCTGACCTTCCACCCCGCCAATGCGATTCCCCCTTTCCCTACAGACGCTTCCTACCTTACGTTTCGTAATTTCTTTGAAATCCCCGTGAAACTTTCTATTTTTTCCTCCTTTCCATGGCTGCTACTGAGCCGCCCTCTCTTTCTGTTGCAACTTCTTTTCCGTTTTATTGCATGCAGGTCTGCTTTCCTTTTTTATGTCCCAGCCGCTTCTCTTTACCAGAGTGGGTCGAAGTTTTATGGACTCTCCGCTGTACCCGAGGCAGTAATTGTTTCTTCTGTCGTTCCAACCATTGAAAGCTCTCCTTCGTGTGACCAGTTTTTCTGTTTTTTCTTGTCCCTCCTATTGTCGCCCTCAGCTTTGAGTCTGATTCCCGATTGCGGCCCTCCTGTCTCCGCGACCCTTGTAAATTTCTCGTTTCGGGCTCACAACTTGTCCACCATGGTTCTGCTCCTTTCCTGGTCACCCTTTCTCTAAATGCAATCATTCCATTTTCGTCTCATAGGTGACCCCTCCATCCAGAACCTAAGGTAGTTCCCTTTTTCATCCCCATGCCACCAATTCTCCAAACCCTTGCTTATTGCCCCTCCACTCTGGTCACTTTTTTTTTCTTATTTTGTCCTCCCTATCCTGACGGCTTATCTCACCGAACAGGATCCGGACTACTCTGATACATCTCCTTTCCCTTTTCTTTCCTCCTATATTTGTTTGTTTCTTTCCTTTCTCCTTTTCTGCGTTCTCTGCCATCTGACCAAGTATTTGTTCCCATTGTAGTTCCACCTTATTTACTCCATTCTCTTCCTCTCACATCGCCGACCGCTATTCTTTTCTCCTTTTTTTTATTTTTCCGCCCTCTCTCCAGACACATTCCTTCCGAGTTACCTTTGGCCATCTGTTTTCTTTTCTTGTTTCTCTCCACCCCGCTTTCTTTTACTTATTTTTGTTGTTTTATAGAATCCCTCCACCACTTTTGCCAAGTGCCACTCTGCAAAAGGACCCTTTCACTGTGCCGGCCAACAAGTCCTCTTACGCTTGGAATTTTTCTCCATTCTCTTTTTCCCTGAAGTCTAAAATTTAATCCTCCCCCCCCTTCTGAACCCTCGTCCCTCCTGTTCTGATTTTCTTAACATCTACCTTCGTAACCTGCTCCCTGGCCAACATTTTTCCTTTAATCATTGCCTTCATGGTCGCACCTGCCCCTTTCCCTCCAACAAGTTGGCAACACTTCTCAGTCCCAGTACATATAAATTAGCCCAAACACTCTTCTATTTTGCTCTCCTCGTCTTTTTCCCTCCTTTCCGTTTCCAATAAAAGCAAACCGGCTCCTTGGAAGCCGGTGTATCCCTCTTTACAAACAGTTCTGTTGTCTATTTGAACAATTCTTTTTATTGGTCTTTTAAGCCCCTTTCTCTTTTTGACAATTATCAATGATACCCCACTCACTGTGTTTTTCCAATTTTGCCCAGTGTTTGAGACCCCTCTCACATTTCATCTACTTTTACCAAATTCATCTTTCCAAAGAAAACGGTGTTACCGCATTTTTTCCTTATAGTTCGCAACGACCGTCACCAGAGCTCCTTAATATTCACATCCCATTTTATGTTTAACTTTCACTCCCCCTCCATCTCTTTCATCAGATAGAGTTACCGCCCGTCCACCTAGAAATCGAATCCTCCAGCCCCCTCCCTCTTCTTTACAATTCACTCTAAATTTTACCCGAATCTCCCTAAGAGTGTCCAACTCTATAAGTTGTAACCCACTCTCTGCCTTTTCATCCGGTCGGGTACGTGTCCTCCCCTTTCCAACTTCTAACCTCGAACGTTTTTTGACTTGGTCCGTACCATTTTCTGTCCGACCGGTATGCTCTTTTTGTCAGCTTCTTCCCCTTGTTCCTCCCTGGAGGTTACATCACTATGTCTTCAACAACATGGAGTTCTCTCACGTTCCGGCTGGTCAGTAATGGTCAGTGCGCACTTTTAGCACAGAGACAGTCTCCACTCTCTTCCTCTATAGACACACACCGTCCTCTTTGAGGCGTGTATGTGCCAATCCCTCTCCCTCCCAACTGCGTGAGGTACTTCCCATCAATGTCACGTAAAACCCTCTACGTCCCCCAATGTTCTACCTTTGTCATATCCTCTTCACTTTTCATGCTCTTTTCTCGAGTGTTACTTCTCTACATTTTCCTCTCCCCTTTGTCATGGCCCCTTTCCGCTCCTATCTAGTTTATTACTTCAATTTTCAGTTAACAAGACGTTCCCTGTCCCCCCCCTTTCTAAAGTAATTGTCTCTTTTTCCTCGACAGCAGCAGCCCCCTTCTGTGGATTGCTTTCTACACAGTCTTGGCTTCCTTCTCCCCATTTTTCTCAGTTCCTGTATCCATTTAATCCTCTTCGTCTGCTTTTTCTTTTTTTATGCCTGTTGGAAGATGCTGCCCTTTCTTCCCTTTTGACCCTTCCCAATGACCGTATCTCTTCCCTCTCTCTTTCTTTCTCCAAATATAAGATTCTCGTATCCATGATTGCGGTGTGCCCCTTTCCCCTTTCGGGGGTAAGTTTTCCCATTAGTCATCGATCCCCGCTAATTTTTCTAGAGGTCCCCTCTTTTGATGGATGCTCCACCCTCTCTACTTTCGCCTTCTTGCTAATCTCCCCCTCCCTTTGTCATTGCTTTTTATCTTCCTTTCTTTCAATTCACTCTGATTTTCTGTCCCCCCTCGCTCATGCTTCCACTTCTTTCCGGCGCCTCCCCTATTTCTCATGGAGCCTCTTCCCGTACCATATGACTTTAAATTCTCCTTGCACTAAGGCCCCACCGCCCCACTTAGTCCCTCCCGGAACTAGCCCAATTCATCCACTCCTTTCCTCCTAGTGAAAACAACTCTTCCCCCCTCCCCAAATGGAACTATTTCGACTCCAATTTTCTTTACACTGGCTACCCTCTCTCTCCGGTCTAGAGAAATGCGAACTTCGGAATTCGTGTTTCTGACAACTCCTTTTCATCATCTGAGTTTATTTCCGCGAGTATTTTTGTGGCCTTTATCCTACCCTATTGATCTTCTTATATTGATCCGGGAAATCACTCCGCGACATGTCTTCCCTCTTTCTTTCAAATTCTCTCCGCTTCGACTTCTTTTCACTTCCCTATTTACCTCATAGAATACCATCCTTTCTCCCTCTCTGACGATTAAACCTCCCACGAAGTAATCTCTGATCCGTTTTTCTTTTCTTTAGAAGGCGAACGTTTTTTCTCCTTATTCCTAAAATCCCTTCTTTATCCCTCACTCTCTCCCTTTTTTCCAACCTCTACTCTTCCCCTTTCCTTAGATTCAGGACATTTCCCTTACAGAAATTTCCAGCAAGTTACGGGGCGTCGTGCCCTTTTTACTCTGATTTCCCTTACCCCCCAGTGTTGCTTCCCTTTTTCCCCCAATTGTCCTATCACCCCCTACTTCTTCTCCGATTTGTACTTAATGGCAACTCTTTCTCCCCCCTTTCTTACTGGGATTA
>Ga0179593_1758992_pt1 | contig 14951 bp, 18 predicted proteins | sample CZODoug2_1_08_16_FD_185931 | JGI IMG/M metagenome (GOLD analysis project Ga0179593, IMG submission 185931) | Vadose zone soil fungal communities from Angelo Coast Range Reserve, California, USA - CZODoug2_1_08_16fungal (PacBio error correction) | ecosystem: Environmental > Terrestrial > Soil >... | reverse complement strand
AACGAGTTTTCTCACCTTTTCGCAACGTCTCTGAAGGTTTTTCTTGAACAGCTTTTCCCCGGCACTTCCCCCCCCTAAGTCTGGCCTCCCTTTCTGTCGCCATTTCATGGCCCGCTTTTTCATAACCCCCTCCTATCATAAGTTGTGAGCCGGCCTTTTCCCTGCCCAAGTGATTGGGAAGTCAGTAATGGTCTTCTAACTCCTTCCTAATGACGTAAGGCTCCGATCTAGGAAATCCCACCGTAGTTCTTAGGACTGAATCTTCCCTTTGATCAAACCAGTTTCTCTCAAGTTCTGCCCAATTTTTCCCGCGTTTCTACTTCCCCCACCTTTTTATGCCCTTTTCATTTGACTTCGGGATGCCGTCCCAAGCAGAAGACAAATTGAAGTGGAGAGGACCCTTCCCCCTTGAGGAAATTTCCTTCGTCAGCTTCAACCCTTTCTCTGGGAAACTTCCTAACCCTGAAAAGGGGTCGCAGGTTATGATCCCGAAGTAGACTTTTTCCATACTTCCCCCCAACCTAGCCCCTTGCAACCGGCGGCTTCCCTTCTCTAACCGGCCCTGGTATGTATGGTTCCTCTTCCCCCCTTTTCCCCTCGGCTTCGCCCCCCGACTTTCTCCTCGCAACCTTGCGGTACTAAGAAAGCCCTCTAAGAATTGCGCTCGCTCGATAGAGTTTTCCCTCCTCCCAAGAATTTTCCCCTGCACTGTGCGAAAAAGAAGCCGTTCTTCTCTTTTTCTTTTCCTGTTTGGTTTTGTTTTTTTTTTTTTTGTTTTCTCTTTTTTTCTTTTTTTTTTTTTTTTTCTTTTGTTCTTTTCTTTTTTCTTTGTTTTTTTTTTTTTTTTTTTTTTTTTTTTTTTTTTTTTTTTTTTTTTTTTTTTTTCTTCCTTTTTTTTTTTTATCGCGGTTGTGTTTACCCCTTTGCAAAATCAATCCTTGTTCCTGACCTGATTCTTGAAACCGCTTTTCTAGAAGGATTGAGATATTTGCCTTCCTTGGTCGTTGGAAGGATGTCCCGCCAAAGTCCCCCAGGTATGCTCTGATTTTCCAGTAGGGTTTAAAGGGTACTGGCTATGAGGTGAAAGCCCGAAACTCTCTCTTAAAATTTTAGGAGAGACCTCAGAGAGACTTCTTACATTTTCCCACAACACCCGCGAGCTAACCACAGCTTTCCCTACTAATGTATATGGAAGAAGCCGTTTGCCCCCAGTACCCCCCAAGTCCCGCCCTCACCCCCTCCCTCTCAGTGATCCCTTTAAGACGAAGCCCTTTTAGCTTCCGATTCCGCTGATGCTCTAGCCATGGAACCTCGAGTACGAAAATGGACACTCTCCCGACTTCGGATTTCGGATTCACTTCCCCGTAAGCCCTTGATCCTCCCTTCCCTATCTTTTACTCCTTCCTCCTTTGGAGAGGCTTTCTGCTTCCCATATTGAGGACAGTCCTCCTCTGCGGCAGGCCCCATATCCTTTTATCAGTGTTCTTGGCTCCGGTGAGACAATAGATTTTTTCCACAAGACCTTTCTTTTCTTTTTGTGTTCACCCAATTGAGAATTACAGTATTTTTCTATAGGTCCTTGTTTCTCTGCCCCGCGAGGCCCTCCCTAGAATGCCCGGAGCCGATGGTTCCCTCCTCTTTCAAAAGCCCTTTCCCGGTTTTTACGTTTCGGCCCCTGCCACAATATTCCGAGGGCGACTTTTCCTTCTTTTAACCCTCCCTTTTCAACTTTCAGACTCGCGAGCATCATATCACCTTGCTGTTCAATCAGGTTGCAGATCCTCTCTTTCAAACGCAATCAGATTTTTTCCTGCCTCAGCCCCTCATCTTCTGGAAAAAATTATAAAACTTTGCGACAAAATCATTCCCCAGAGCTTTGTCTCAAATTGCCGCAAATTTTGGCTTTTCGTTTCCCTTCTTTTTTCCCACGTAGTTGCAATTCCTTCTTAAGAGGAGAAGAGTCCCGCGCAGATCAATTTCTTCTTTCTTCGTAGTCCTCAGTTCTACTCCAGAAAAATCCCTTCCTGGAGGAACTTTGGTGCTTTTTCCCATCCCCGCACGATCTGGCTTGCGATTGATTTTTTCCCCCCGACCGCAAAATCTTCTTTAGATTTCCCCTGTCTTTATGAAGTACACGATTCTTCCAGCCATGAGGAACACTTTTTCTCTGGTTAAGTATTCCCTGGGCCATATTCCCTGATCCTTCAATTTAATAAGAAGGTTGTTTTAGCCCTTCCTCCTCCCTTTACAAGTCGCTTCACCCTCTTCCCCACATTTTTCCTGAAGACGCCCCTCTCAGACAGCAGATGGGACCTGTGTGAAAGGCTTTTCAACCTGTTGATGAAGCTCCGAGTTCACGGGTTTTTGACTATTTCCTTCCCTGTCCATAGACTACGTTTTCCTCCCCCCCGAGATAGTGAGGCTGCCCGGATCGCAAGTCAGGTTCGAGGTTCTCCTTACTCATAAAGCAGTATCTTTCTTATTTCCCCCCCCCCCCCTCTCAAAAATTATGAATCTGTTCCTTGAGTGTGAATAAGTGTCGCCTTCTTTTTTTAATAGAGAATATTGCCCCTCAAAATGCTTGATGACAGAATCGGTATAGAATTCCCTTTTCTCCCTCTTCAAGAAAGTTTATTCGGTTGATCCTACGGAAAGCTTTCTATTTTCTCCCTGTTGAATTCCCCTCCTTTTTTTTTTCTTTACTATGTTGTTTGAGGGTTCCCTCCCCCCCTCTCGCAACGAGAAGCTTTCTTTTCAGCCAAGTCGTGGCTCTTTAATACCGGAAAAGGTCCCCCCCCCCCCGAGTTTTCCCTCGCGAGTCCTTCCCGGGATCAGTCGGCCCTTCCCGCTCATTAGAAAATTACCTTAAAATGACAGGATGCCTTCCACTTTGGCAACAATTCCCGTCGTCCTGGATCTCTGCGTCCGGATGCTTTTGATGGGATTCTTCACCCCGGTCTGTAAGGATGAAGAGGTCCTTCTCTTAAACCGTACCCTCGGAGAGGTCAAGGGCTTCCCACCTTTTCCCCGACTTGTAGACCCCCCCCCTTCCAGTGCTGTCTGAACCTTTTTTCTTCTTCGGTTTTTTCCCCCTAAATTAAATCTGGGACCATGAACAATGACTTGAGACGGCCCCAGTCTTCTGGAGGATTTCCCCTCCTGCGCATGCAAATCATCGGATTCTCCCCCCCCTTCGTAAGGAAACGTTCGTCCTGCCCTTGTGAAGAAAAGAAAGTCCTGATCGGCATAATCCCTCCTCCCCCCATTTGTAACTTGCCCGTCCAGTAAAGCGAACCTTCAGTTCGGTTGTTCCCGCGAACCAAAAGTTCAAGGATTTGTCGTCTTTTCCTTTTTCTTTTTCCGACGGTCTTTCACGTATCCTACTCCCACAGGCCCCCTAATTGCGCCTGCGCTACGGCCTCCGTCTCAATTGTGGACGCCTGCCTTTGCGTGACACCGACCAAGAATTTCCCGCTTCACGGTTGCGAAACAGAAACTTCGGGTTGCTCTGTGCCTTAGTTCTTCCGAAGGTGGGAATTTTTTTCTAATCTTTGACCACCGCATTTGCAAAGTACCTCCACCTACGAGGGAGTTTCGCTGTCTGCAACAAGGTCTTCCCCCATACCTCTGCCCCCAAGGATATGCGTCCGCTTTTCTCAAAAGGTGATCGAAATTCCGAGCCCCTTCGGCTGACCTTCGCCGTGATTGAATTGAGACGGCCGTTCCCCTCAGAGACAACTAGTAATTCTTATCGGAATTCCTCCTGACCTGAAAAGATAGAATGAATTTCTTCTAGAAAGAAGAGCATTGTGCCAGGAACCCTTCCATTATTCTTTTTCCCCTCGACAGATTTCCCCTCCCCCTCTTGCCGGTTATCAATTCTCAAAAAAGATCCCCCAAGAGATGACCTGCTCTCGGGGAACCCGAGCTTTTTACAAGGCACCCTCGCGGAGGCACCCAAAATATGTTCCCTCCTTTCAGACTCCCCCTGACTTCATATGAATGGCCCTATTTTTTCAGTCAGAACCCCCTGTTCTCCTCTAATGGTTTGTTGAGAGTCTCTCCCTTTTTTCTGCGGATCACCTCCCCCCTCAACCTTTGGAGCATCTCAGAATTCGGAGTTGTCCATATTTCCCCGGTGCTCAGCTCTCTCCCCTTGGGGATAGTTCGTTAAAAAAAGAGGGCCCTTGCGAACTCGGACTGCACCCATTCACGTCTAGTTGATTCTATTTTCTGAATTGGTTTAAAGGGATTCCCCCCCAAGTCCCCGCCCCCTTAAACAGTGTTTCCGTTTTTGACGAATCCCCGTTTTTGAACTTCGGAAAACCAGGGTCCTCTCGTCTCTTTTCAGGAAGGTCTGACATCAGCGGCCTTTTCCTTCCCTGACTCCTCTTTTCCTCCCTTTCCCTTTAGACAGCACTTCTAAGAGAGCTAATACTTTCCTTAAGACTTCTCAACCCGCATTCCTCCACGAATCAGCTTGTTTAGGAAGGTGGCAACTTCGCAAAGAATGGGAATAGGCCTTCCCACGGAACACATTCGCAACCTTTAGCCCCCCCTATTTAATTGCACTTTCCACCCCCTCGTGGATTAGGTTTTTCCCCCCCCCGCAGCGTGGAAAATCTTGCCTTTGTACAATCTCTCTTCTTTGAGGCGGAGAAGATTAGTCCTCTTTTTCCCCTTTTCTCGAGGGATGTTTTGTCTACCTGGACAATCCTGTTCTCCCAGTTAAGAACTTCTTCCCCTCCCCCCAATCCACTTGGTGCTTAGCCCCCCACCTACCTGGAAGGTGATCTCCTTTGGCCTGAATGAAAGTTTTTTTTCCCCTTCCGGCAAGCCTCCTCTTTCTTCGCTTAATTCCTTTTTTTTCGCCTCTTTGAGAACACTTTTCTTACTGACGTTTACCTTCCCCCTCGAAGGAAAATTTTCTTTTCTGCCCGCCCCAGACCCAGGTTTTCCCGAGGCCCCAGTGTTCCTATTTCGCTTACCAGAGGGAGCCCCCCCTGTGGACAGCACTCTGCGACTGAAACATGGTTTTTTCCAGGGGCGCCTTGGGGAGGCTTCTTTTTTACCCGAAAAGTTGATCCGCCCCGACGAGTTCCCCTTTTTTTTTAAAAGATGTTTTTATCGCCCTCGCTTTGACATAGACTACGTTTTCCCCCTTTTTTCACCCATCTCGCCGGATCGAAGGCTCCCCTTACAAAGAAGGAGCTTTTCCTGGCCCTAATAACCTCGGAACCAACTTATGAATTCTTTCCTGTTTGCTTGGACTGAAGTTTCAGATTTACCTTACTGTGGAAATTTGATATCCGCCCCCCTGGGAGATGCGATTCAAAGACTTATTTTTATTTATTTCCAAATTAACCCTTCGTTGGCCTCAGATTTCTCCTTTTTTCTTTCCCCGGGGAGGCACTCTGGTTTTAATACGGTTGTTGTGATCTCTCTAACAGAGGTTCCCCCCGTGATCGCTGGACCTTCCGGAGAAATTTTTCTTTTCCTACCGGCACGGACTATAATACCCCCCCCTTTCGCGGCCGCTCAAGTACAAGACAAGTTTTCTTTTCTTTTGCCAAAGAGTTTTTCCTTTCCTCCGAAGCCCCCCCACCTGGTTTCTTCCTCTTTGCGGACTTCTCTTTTGCCAGCTTTTGAAGTTCTTTCCTTCCCCTCCCACGACTTCGATACATGCGTCTCCCCCACGAGATCGGTATCCAAAGTTCTCTTCTCTCAAGAGGACGGAATCAACATCGTTGATCACCCTCAACCTTTGGTTTTAATTGCTGCATAACATGTCCCCGCCGTTTAGCCCCCCCCTCCAGAAGCGCATTCTCTTTTTTTTCCCTTCCCTGTTCTTTCCCGAGTTTACTTACCCTTGAAGTTACTATGAACAAGGCTTCCTCCCCTCCAAACAAACGTCTTCGGCCGCCCCCCCCCACGTATTAGAGGATAGACTCCTTTTAAGAACCGCGCGACCAATTTTCCTCCCCTGGGTGCCCCTAAGTCGATCTCATAAGTTCCCCCTCCTCCCGTCTGCAGATTTTTCCGCTGTTTCAAAAACGTAAAGCTCCCCTGCGATAGGTTCGTTGCGCCCCCAAATCCCCCTTTTTTCTTCATCTTTTGGACGAAGTTGTTTTATTCTAAGTCATGATTTCCCCTTTTCCTACGCCCTTCCCCTCTCGAAATGAGTTGAATCTCCCTCACGTTTTTGCCTTGGTCCCATGATTTCAATAATTCACGCTTTCCTCAGTGGTGAACTTCACTCTCGTCTTTTAAAAACGACTCCCCTTATGTGTGAAGAGTTTTCTCCGTGTTCTTCCTCACCTAGCCACCTCCCCTTCCCTTACTCCCACTATTGACGCTTTCTTCCCCCACTTTTAATAATTCCCTTCTATGACTCAACCCCGCTGACTCGTGCCTTGGTAGGATTCCGGCGGTGGAAAGCACCTAGTTGATTTTTGCAGGCGAGACTCTCTCATAGCCCTCTCCCGGGTTTCTTCGTTTCCCCCGATTTATTTCGTCTTCGGGTCCTTTTCCTGGGTTTCCCCGAGAGGTTGTACTTCGGTCACTTACGATCGAGCCATTTCCAAGTTCGTACCCGCGCGAATAGGTTTAACAATCTCTAGTGTTACCCCCGGCATCGAACGGGCCAAAAACCTTTTATCGAGACACCCCCCTACCCAGACTTGACGACCCGTGGATTAGGTATGATTACTCCCTCCCTGGACCCGATTGGAGAACCGATCTTTTTCCCTACTAATACTTTGTTTTTGTTGACTAGATCTGACGTTACATTCTCTTGTATCTGGTGGAAAGTCCTCATATGTAACGACCTAAGGGCAGGAGTCTTGGGGTTATTGACCTTTCTGTTCCCCCTTAGCGGTAGAAAGCGCCCGTTCCAGACTACCTGCTACCCGAGGAGCGGCGGTGGTAAGAAATTTCCCCCCCGTTCACCTTTTTAATGCTTGGAATTGCTGCACAGCTCTGCTAGCCCCAGGACTTCATGACTTTTCCGTGTGACGTCCAGCCTTTTTCCCCGGTAAAGGGCTCTGGCTGAGGAGAAAAGGTTACCCGGAGTTTCCTTCAGCAGCTTTTGCGACAGGAGTTCTGGACACCTCACCCTTGCGGCTTTTGTAGAATTCTTCATATAACTCCTTGCAGCATCTGGGAACCGGTTGATCCGCAGCGCAAATCCACCTCCCTTACTTTGCCACAGGTGGCAAATTTCCTAATCGGGTTCCCCCCCTGACCTACGATCCTTTGAGCTTGGGTAAAAACTTTTTGTGCTAGGTTTAAGCCCCCTTCTCTAACTGACATTTCATTGAAATCCAAGCTTGCTTCCTTCGTGAGTTCTAGAGAGAGCTCCTGTCTTCCTTTGTCGACTTCAGTCCTCTTATAGGTTTCAATAATGAAGTCTCTTTTCCGACAGTCCTTCAGAAGCCCCCACTAAGAACTTGTTCGTCCCACCACTCTCGGCTGTTGCGTTGGAAGTTTTTTCCTCCCTGCCACCCCCCGCAGTCTCTTTAAACTTCTTCAGTCCCTTCCCTTTTTTCGAAAGACAAGTTGCTCCCTCTTGCCTACCGTAACGGGAAGTTTGCCCTTTCCCCGCTTCCTCGCCTGATTTCTTGCCTCATTCCTTCCCTAGGGTCGGTCCTCCTGGTGATCCCCCCAGACCCCAATTTTTCCAGCGCTCCTTCAAACATGGCATACGCTTGCCTTTGTGGATCGCAGGGGGAGAAATTATATGGCTGATGAAGAACCGTCTCGTCTCAAGTTTTCAAAGCTTGAGAATAGTCCTCCCCCCTGAATCCCCATCTTGCTGATAGGTGCGGCTTTGGCTTTCTATAGGCGTTTCAGGAAGACCCCCCCCCCACGCAGGGATCTTTTTCCCCTTTTCCTGAAGGATGCTCACAATTATTCCTTTCTTTTTTCGCTTTTCTCCTTTCCGCGTGCCTTCTTAATTTTCTCGCCCTTTTGCAAGACTTAGGCTCTCTCCTGTGAACGGTATTAAAGAGCAAGACATTCCCGGTTGTCTTTCCATAAATCTCTTCTACGTTTTTTTGCTTTTGTATCTTCCCTTCCCAGAAGTTGTTGTGTTGATCTCTCCCAGAGGTGCCCACAGTGATCGCAAAAGAGTCTCCCCTCGGATGGAATACCCTCCCCTTCTGATAATTTCTATAACAGTTCTTCCCATCCCCCGTAAGAGCCAGGGGATCTTCCCAATCTTTGTTCTCTATTAAGACGTCCCCCCCCCCCCCTACCCCCCATCAAAGCTTTGGTCCTTTGATTTCCCCTCTGTGGAAAAAGCTCCTTCTTTTCCTGTTATCTAAAAGAATTCATAATTTTTCCTTCCAGCCGAACTGACTGGGTTTTTTTCGCTCCGGCCTTCTCACATACGTTGATAAACGTTCTAGGTCCCTGGCTGAAGTAAACTTCCCCCCCCTCCCCCGTTTATCCCCCCTCAGAACCTGTATTTTTTTTTCCGATTTGGGCGTTTCCAGGTTTCATTCACATATTCGAATATGCAACTTGCGAGTCTCGGAGCAGGTTTTTTTCGTGCAGCACTTCTTCGAGGCTTTCCCCTTACTTCAACTCACCGGGAAAAATTGTATCCCTTTCGTTGCGACCCTCATCGATATTTTCCATTCCCCCCTCCCATCTCGTAATGCAGATTTCAACTTCCTCAACTCCAATCACAGGCCAGATACTTTCTTTTCGTTTTGGTGATCCTCACGGATTTTCTGAGCCCTCCTTTTTCTTACTTTTCGCACGTACTTACCCCCCAACTGAAGACCGCACGAGTACCTTTCGCTGACAGACGCCACGCCTTTCCTTTGGACACGAAACCTCCATAATTTCAAGAAGTGCCCTTTGCGGAACCCCCCTCCCCCTCTAGATTTCTCATTTCTCCCTTTGTTTTCTTCTAACGAGTTTTCGACCTTCCCGATCCCTAGATTATTGCACACCCTCCCTTTTTTTGCAATTTCCCAGCGATCTCTGATTTTTCCTTTCGGCAACCTATATGTGACAGCCTTCCATTATGAGAGCCTCTTTCCCCCCCAACCATTTCAATCCAAATTTTCCCCGCAGGACTTTTCTTCTCGGCCGCTTAGGTCGAATGCCTCTCCGGTCCCTAGAGGTCTTTTAAGGTTCTTTCTTTGCTTCCTTTTTAGTCCCGGTCTCTGTTCTCATTTACTTTTCCTTTCCGCAATCCCCCCAGTCAGTTCCCTCTCTGTTTTTCAAGCGACGTGAAGTTTATTCTGCCCCCCCGCCGACGACTTTTTCCGCCCCTCTGTTCCCCTCTGAGGGCCCATAGGGAAAGAACATGCTAGTAAACTTTTCAAGCCTTCTCTTCCCTAGATCCATCTCACTGGCCGAAAGTTTAAGACTTTCCCGCGAAAAATCTATTCCCCTTACCTCCTTGTTGTGGTTTTTCTCTCTACTTCGTCCTTCATATGCCCTTCGCTGCGGACCGTCCCGATGCCCCTATCCGAATCAGGAGGGTCTATTGACTTGGATTGGACTCTCCCCGCGATGGTATTGCAAATTTGTTTTGATCCTTTGCGGTCTCCCCCCCCACTGGCACCACAGCGTCTGGTCGAAACTTCTCAAGGAACGTGCGTCCGTTTCATCTTTGAAATCAAATTTCTGCTGTCACCCGCTCTTTCTCCTTCCCCTTTTAGCCTCTAATTGGTTGGCAAAGCCTAGTCCCCTTTTTTTCAGAGTTCTTTTTGAGCTTACTTTCAATCCATCGACGCTCTCATGTTTTGTGCCCCTTTTCCCCCGAGCACCTAACCTAGTTCTTTTTTTCCTATCCTTGCCTCCCCAGAAGTTTTTCCCACGTTGCCTTTTTAAGATCTCCCCTTTCGGAATTTGCACAATGTGGGTTTCCGCCTATTTTCGTCCGAAAACTCTTAACGCGCTAGCGCGAAATTTGTTTTTCGGTCTTTTTTCAAACGCTCTTTTTGCTGCCGTTGGTCCCTTCTTTCAAATGTCGTTTTACCGATCAGTCCTTTTGATCACGAGGGCTAATTCTCATCTCCCTTCGGCGGTTCTTTCCCCCGTCCCGTTTTTTCCTCAGACAACCCAAGAAGCCACCCCTCGTTGGTCCTCGGAGCACCGCACCCTCCTCTCGGAAGGTTTTCCTTCCAGCCGCGGTTGCAAATAGGCAGACTTCCCCTCTGGCACTTTTTCCTTCCCAGCCGGCCCCTTTTTTTCCAATTTGTCGCGGTTTCCGTACCCCTTCTCCTTCATCGAAGAAAATTCTCCTTCCGCTCCAGGCTTCCTTCCACAATGGTGCATATTTTCCCTTTTCCCAGATGTCCTGGAAACTTGGAAAGCCCTCCTTGATATAAAGAAGCTTTTTCGTTCCTGTGTGCCGGCTTTTTTTTCCTGTTGATGCAGCCTTTCTGAGTTTCAAGGTTGATCCCGTGAACATTTTTCTCGGAATAGCGGAAATTCCTTTTTTTCCTCAAAAGCTTTTGCGGACCTCTTGTTTTCCCCTTTTTTCTTTTTTTCAACAAGCATTATTCCAGGGAAGGAAGGCATCAAAATTCCACTTATAATCGGGACTCTTTCCTCGTTTAGACTAATAGAGCATGTTTCCCCCGGACTTTCTCCGATGGAAAGCCCTGTATTTATAAGCCCCCTTGTATTACCCTCAGTTTCTACAGAGGGCCGTCCATTTTTAATAGTGAGCCCTTTGTTCCCCCGGGTTATACTATATTTCAGAATTAAGTTGTGTTGCCTAGGGTGCATTTCTAGCCCCCCTTTTACTCTTCTCCTGGATTCTAACCAGTGACCTAAATGTCGTGCTCATTTAATTCCCCTCATAAGCCCCCTCCTCATCAGAAGCGCCTCCAGGGACCTGCAAATCTTCTTCTCTATCAGACGCATTCCTCCTAGCAAGAGTAATAAGGTGTCTTTCTGATTACCCCTCCCTTCCCAAGCTTCTTCCTGGACTTCCCCCGCCCTCCTGATTCCGTCGTCCATACACGATTCTCGTGCTTTTCCCCTTTTATCCCCGCGAGAAGAGGACGGCTCGTCCAACATCGTCTTTTTTTAACTACTCAATGTCTTCGGCAACTCCCTCTAAAAATGCCTTCCCCTCACTCAATTGATGTATGCCTTTTTAAGGTTTCTTCGGGACTTTCCCCTCTTTTTTCTTCCCGAAAATCTCCCATTGAAGTGACGTCCCCGCTGGCTTAATGAAGGATTCGCAATTGATTTCCTCACTTCCGTCTTCAACCGCGGACCAATCCTTCACTTGGAGTTTCGAAAAGAACTCCCTCTTCCCCTGGAAGCTTGAATCTTTTTCCTATTCTGCGTTCTTCCCCCTTCAAAGCGCCCCACCGGTCATCTCCTTATTGGTGCGACGCCCCCCACCCCCAGTCGTTCCTTTTTCTTTCTTCCGAAGTTCGGCAAACCGCCCTCAACTTCATGATTTCCAGGTACCTCCCCCCCGACTTCCTTACCTTGAAGACTCTTCTTTCGGCATAACTTTTAGGGGACTCAAGATTCCCTCCACCCCCGTTTTTCGAACCCCCCTTCATATACGTTTGGACCAACGCAGATCAAAAAAGGCTTCTGTGTTATCGTTGGAGCTATGAATAAATTCTAGTGTATTGGGGTGTTTCTGGTTTGTGGTTTTTTGGGGTTTTTTTTTTACGTTGTTTTTTTTTTTTTTTGGTTTTTTTTTTTTTCTTTTTTTTGTGTTTTTTTTTTTTTTTCTGTTTTTTTTTATTTTTTTTTTTTTTTTTTTTTTTTTTTTTTTTCCTTTTTTTTTTTGGGCACACCCTTATTTTCTCACCTGATTTAGATCTTTTCCTCTGCGGAAGGTCTTTCCTGAACTTTGACCATCTTTCCCCAGTCAAGTTTCTCCCAACCTTTTTCCCCTGTGGCTTAAATGCTCCCGAACAGGAATAGCCCTCTCCCTCGATTTTGCAGAGAACCCAGAGCCCGGGTGCTCTGCCGATGAGATCGTCACCCGCTTCCTTTTCATGCCCCTTTCCGGGCTAGGACGACCGAGCTTTTTTCCAGTCCCTTGAGTTTCTTTTTCTATCTCGCCTCGGAAAAGGTGGCTTCTTGGAACCACAGAAGAAGACTTCTTTTTACTTAGTTTTGAAAGACCAGCCTCACTTGACCATCAGGCTTGGGATGAACGTCCACCATAGCGATTAGGCTTCCTTATGTTAATGGGAATGTTTTTCCGGACCCTTTTTTTCCATTTTCCTCCCCTCCTTGAGAGAGACTTTTATTAACATCTGCAATGCGCTTGGTCCTCCAGAGTCCGCAACATGCCGAAGCGGCAGGTCAACTCTGGGAGGTGCTCCTGCCAGATTGGTTCACTTCTCCCTCTTTTTCTTCAATCCGTCCCCCATATGCCGGGCGTTTTTGGTTCCCTCACTTTCTCGTCTTTCTTCCCCGGCATGCTTGACTGTAAACGTGGACTGGCACCCTTCGCCAAGGTCCTTCGGCGCACTTGTTTCTCACGGTCCTTTAAGACTAGGACCCTGTAATCTTTTATGGTGAGAGTCCCATAAATCAGAGCGTCGCACTTATTTTCACTTTCTTGCCTACTCCCCTTAGAGCACCTTTCAGTGCTCCTTTAATTGCAGACATCTTGTTCTGGGCCCTCCTTTTTCTTCCGACACTTCAAAGGCGTCAATAGAGGGGTAGGACCCCTGACTCATTGAACGCATCAGGGAATCTCAGGACCAATAATTTTTTTTTTCAGACACCCAATAAGGGGCTCCCCGAGGGCTAAAAAGATTCTGCAGCCCTTTGGGGACCTCCCCGGGGAGTCATTTGGAAATCTGAGGGGAAAAGTCGTCAATAGAGGCGAGAATTCGTGATCTCGTAAGCCGTAGGCCGGAGTCAATTTCTGGCGTGCTTTCGTAGTTTTTCTTTAATTTTGTACCTACGTCGTGCCCCCCTTTCCAAGAACTTTGCTCTCGATTCCCAAAGACTTTCAAGAGAGGACCCTGCTATTACGGGGGCCCCCCTCCTACCTGTTGACTTATTTTTCCGGAACGGAGGTCTAGAATTATTTTCTCTCCCTGACCCTTTTTTTCCGTACCTAAGTTTCCCCCGAACCCGAGGCCCTCCCTAGGACCGCTTCACATGTCCCCTCTGGTTCCAGTCCCCCTCATATTTCTCAGATGGAAGGAAACCGTTTCCGCCTCCTCCTGAAAATGACCCTCCTCCCCGAGGATGGAATTTTTTTGTGTGACTTTTCTTGAAAACTGACTTTGATGCTTTTTTTCCCCTATTTCTGTTTCCTGTGTGAACGATTCCGTTCTTGAATCGCGGTCCCTAGACTTACGTTTCCCGATATAGTCTCCGTTTCTTCCCGGTTTCTTCACTTCCCCAGCTTTCAACAAAAGGGACGGCCCCTGCCCAACTTATGACTGGCGGGACTTCCGTTTCCTGGCTCGGAGCCTACGATGCCATGCATCCGGCGGACTTTTTTTGCGAGAGAGGCCGATATCTGGGGCTCTCCTCCCCTTCCTCCTCTCCTTCTTTGGATCCATCCGGAAAGCTTTATAGGTGCCTCCTTTTTTATGACCCTCGGGTATCTATCTATTTCTCCCCCCCCCCCCTCAGTTGTGTTTTTTCTTCCTCTTTCTCAAACCCCGGGTCCCGCCCCCCTGGCCCTCTGGTGGTCCTTAAGAAAAATGTCTCCCCCCCCAACCACCCCCCCACCCCACCCCCCCCCCCCAACCCCCCCCCGGCTCTTTAATACCGTTCTAAAATAAACAGACCGTTTTTTTTCCTTCCCCAGTCCGATAGTTTTTAGTAGTGAATGGCTCTGCTCTAGTCCCCCTTTTCAATGAGTCCCCGTCCTTCCCCCCCCCGAGTATAAGTTGTTTCAGGATTGATTCCTCTCACTGCGTTGGGGAAGTCTTTCCTCATCTTAATACTCTTTTTTCAAAGCCTTTTCCTCCCCAGCTTTCTTTCCTTAGTCGATGTCCGTCGGTTCTTATCAAGTTGATCAAAAGTGAAAAATCGTTACGGGATTACTTTCCCCCTTTTTCAAACTTCTTCGCAACCTTGCAAATGAATGTTGCCCATTGTTCTCCTTCTGTACTTTCCTGGCCCCCCTCTCCTCACCCTTGACCTTTTTGACCCGAAACTTTTTGCTTGGGCGCAGAGCGTCCCCCCCACATAACTTTTCTATCGACTTCACGTTCCTTCCAGATCTGTCGCCCCTCTGCGAAAAGAATGGTTACGGCATACCCTTTGACATATTGCCCTCTTTTCAACAGTCTTCTCACGTTCAAGAGCACTGCCCCACCTGGCGACGCCTTTTTTTGAATTTTCTTCTTTCCGGTAGGAACTTAGATGATTTCCAGGTTACATACGCCACCGACGTCTATTCTGCTTTTTAACCATCCCCTCTCCAAGCACGACTTGAGAGGGACACTCAGACTTTTCACGCGGACCCCTTTCTTCGGCCTTCAGATTCTCCCCCCCGTCCCTCTCGGTGACCATTCTCGTGTCTTCTTTAGAATTTTTTTTTCTCTAGGCTCTTCCACGAATTTTCCTAAACCTTCTCGATAGTGCTTAAATCTTCCAATTGCCCTCCCCCATTTGAAGGCACGGCTATCGTTTTCTAAAACTTTTTTGAACGGGCGGAGGCAACTTTCCTCTGGAAACTGAAAGCTTCCTTGCTTGCGGAGAAGGCCGTCCCTACCAGCTGGCTGTTAGAGGCTTTGACAAGATTCCGTCACCTTTTTTCTCTGTCATGCTTTTTTCCCCTCCGCTTGTTTAGCCCCTTTGCACAAAGGATTAATAATTACCTAAGAATCCCTGTGATTCTTCAAACCCCTCCCGAACTCCGGGAACCCTGACTGCTGGGTGTCAACTATTTCGCAGGGACAAACCATAGCTGGCGAGCTCAACTTTCCCCAGCATGCCGCTTCGTCTGCGACGTATCATGGACGCAAGCCTCCTTT
>Ga0179593_1515953_pt1 | contig 14951 bp, 15 predicted proteins | sample CZODoug2_1_08_16_FD_185931 | JGI IMG/M metagenome (GOLD analysis project Ga0179593, IMG submission 185931) | Vadose zone soil fungal communities from Angelo Coast Range Reserve, California, USA - CZODoug2_1_08_16fungal (PacBio error correction) | ecosystem: Environmental > Terrestrial > Soil >... | reverse complement strand
CCGAAAAGCTTGTGGCCTCTTCCAGCTTTGTTTCCTCCTAACGTTCACGTTTGGCCCTTTCACGAGCTCTTCCCCCATTACATTTGCGTGTACGCGGAGGCCTACTTCTGGGAACTTTGCTGACCGTTGTCGTAGATGCGGCTCCTACGAAAGTCGATAAATCCTAGGCGATGGTTCCGTTCCCCTTTTTTCTCATCTCTTTCCTGGAAGTCCCGCCGCTAGGTAGCACCGTTCTTTGGCTTTGATCGGTTTGCGCGGGGAGGATCGTTTCCAGCTCAGACCTCTGAACTCCAGCCGGCGCCGATACTTTCTTTTTCTCCCCCTTTCCGTTGTTTTGGCAAAGAACTTATGCCCCTCTTTCCTATGGCGTTGGCGAGGCAGCAGCGGGGCGTGGCCAGTCTCTAGTCATGGCCGGCTCGACCGAAAGCGCTGGTATTGTCCTCCTCCCGTTCTGAGATCCATCTCTCTTGTGAAGCTGGTTCCCCCCCTTTGCGGCTCCCCCCGCCAGCCATAGACTCTTGACGTCCACCACCAACTTGACAACTTTTTCCTCAGAGACGTTCTGGACCCTCTTCCCGCGGCGATCCATCGTTTTCGTCCTTTCTTATGTGATCGCAAACCATCCCCTTTGCCTCCCAAGTCCTCTTTACTCCTATCTGTTCGCAGCCCAGTATCCCCGCAACTCCTTGGTCACTCACGCCACACTGTCCACCAGTTGAAGCCGAACCTATTTGTATCCTGTCGCATCTTTGAAACCTTTCCTTTTCCTTCTTTCGTCCTCGCCCGGCGATGTCGGGGTATTTTCTATTGTGAGGTTATTAGCAGTGTACCACCGTCTCGTGACTTCTTCCTCCTCCAGCCTCGTAGTAACCCCCCATGAGAGCCCGGATCGCACTCTTCCGATGTTCCGTCGTCGATGCTTGTTGGCGTCGCATCCGAGCCCTCCTAGTCGCTTTTCCGAATTTTGCTGTTACCTTTTTTCAAGGCTTGACAGAAGACCACGGCCCGTCTTCCATTTATTGTTCCCCGAAATACCAGGCCGATTTGTGGTCCTCCCTTATTCTCGCTCCCGGATTTCTTTTAATGCAAAGCTACGGCGCCCTCTTTGGTCTTGATGTTAAGCGCGAGCCTGTCGAGGCTTCGACTGAACGTTTTCGACGGCCTTCAGATGGTCTCGGTTTCCTCTTTCGTTTTCTGGCGTTTAGGAGCTGACCCTCCTTTTCCCCCAAAGCGCCCGCCTAGTTGGCCGCGTGTCTTGCGAGTCAGTACGCCGTCTCGTTATCGCGATCTGGTCATTTCTGTCGAGGGGTGCCGAACGCTTCTTCCCGTTGGAATTTTTTGGGTAGCAGGTTTTTCCCCTCCGTATTGGTTATTCGGTGCATCGTGGCGGCCTTTCTAAACAATCCCCCGGCTCGGACCCTCGCTTACGGTTTGCTCTGACAATAGACTTTTCTGTTCTGGCGCCCCAAGTCCCCCCCTCTTTTTCCCTTAAGCTTTTACAAAGTTTCATTGCCTTTCACCTTCTTGGGTATTGACGACCGTTCCAACCGAATGTTGACGATGCCTCACTCAATTCAAAGTCCCCCCCGCTACTCCTCAACTGTGAATTTTGAAGACTTCCTCCGTGCTCCTGGTCGACCCCCGGCATGAGCGATTCCAATGTCCGCTTTCCCCCCTGCAGGTCTCCCCTTCCGTGGCGCGCTTTTTGCCGGAACGCGACGCAGTGTGTTCGTCTGGCCTTTTTCTCGAATGTTTCAAGGGTATAGGGAGACTCCCCCCTCGTGTTTTTGTTGAGAGATCGTCCTCGCCCCTGGACGTTTTTCCCTTACCACTTCCTCCTAATTCCTGTCGCCGTGCGCGGAGTCCTTCCTTGGAGTGCCAGGAAGATGCAGGGGAAAGCGGTTTGCTTTGGGACGCCCTCTCCTTCGGGCTTTTTTAGCCCGGATTTGGTGTTTTTCTCGCGGCGTCGAGTTTTAGTTGGTTTTGTATGTCTTTGGGTTGTGACGTTTTATCCTAGGAATCGGCAGCTATGTGGAACGCCCATCCAGACTTCAAGTTCTGTATAGCTTCTTTTTTCTAGATGGTGAGAGTCATTGGGTTTGCTTTCGGCACTTGATTCTCTATGCAATCGGATGGTGCCGTAGAGAGGTTCGTGTTTTCTCGAAGGTTCTTTCAGAAACCTCTTTTTTATTAGGCGTGCTTGCTGCTACCCACCCATCTACAAACATTCTCGAGCCTTAGTCGCCGATAGCCTAGTAGGCACCCCGATTCAAGCTCATTCCGAGCGTCCTTTTTTTCTACTTTCCCCAGGCACCACACTCATGCGCTACGGCGGCCATTTGATTTCTTCTTTCCTGGATCCAACTCCCTCCCCAGTAGCGATTTTTTCTTCTACCTTTCTACCTTCCTTGGCGCAGGCCAGTGCTATTGAAGTCCGCCTGCCTCCTTTTTCCGCGATTTTCTCTTCTATTTCCTTTGAAGGAGGGTTTCGTAGGCTTTTTTTAGCGAGTTCTCCTTTCTCTGTAGCGTACGACGTCCTATTCACTGTTTAAGGATATGCGTCCCACACGCGATCTCTTTAGTCTTGTTTCCTTTCGGCCTTTTGGTAGGCTGGCAGCCTCCAAGTGACGCAAAATGCGCAACTGTCCATTTTCGTCGCGCGGTCAGCACGGCGCTCTCAATCTTCTAATCAGGTTTTTCCCTTAACATTCCCCTTTTTCATGACGACATAATCCGAAAAGCTTGCTGATTCCTGTTCACTACACGTTCCGGAACGGTGAATTTCCCCCTCCTCCCTGGTCTTTTCTTTCCCCTCACATCGCGGGTTCTTTGGATACCTTCACTGGTGTTTTTGCACGGGTGTCGTTAGAGGCGCGAGCTAGCCTCCGATCACTATCACCCTTCGTCGTTTTCGGTCGTCCTTGGTTTCCCCTGGAGTGATGGTTCTCTCCCCGCGCTGATATCGGTAGCATTTTGGACACTTTTCGTGTTATTTGAGCGTTGGTGTTCTTTAGAAGCCCTTACCTCTCTCAGCAGCTCCTTTTTTTTCAGCCTTTCGTTAAAGATCTTTCTTTTTTCCCGAGTTGCCTTTTTTCTCAAGAGGAAATTACTCGGTGCTAGATGGCGTGGCGGCGATGCATCGGGGGGGGCGTCGTCCCTCAATCGGAGTTTTTACGAAGCTTTTCTTCCGCACTCTCTACGATGAACCTTTCGTCGTTTCATGTAATGGGATTGAAGCTGGCGTACTTCCCTCCCCCTTGTCTCGCCCCGTCCCACGCATCGACCTCGATCCCTCCGGCTGCCCTATGCGTTCCCCCCCTTGTGACAACGAGGTTCCCTCCCTTCCTCACTTGACTTCCCCCCTCGTGAGGCTGTTTTTTTTTGATCCCGCTCAAACACTAAATTTAAGCCCGCAGGGTCTAACTATCGGCTGGCCAGCTCTGCCCTTTTTCACTTTCCGCACATCTTTCTTTGCCACTGAATTCACCTCGCCCTCGGTTTCTTCTTCGAGGCTCTCTCCAGGTCTGCGCAACGTGACGAAAGCTTTTCGGTCACGTTTGCCCGGCGATGTCTGTCATCTGGATAGTGTCTTGCCACTTCTAGGATGGAAGAGTTGGTATTTCCGTATCATGTTCTCTTAAAGCACCTTTTTCTTTTTTTCAGGAACACCCCGAAACACAATGGTCTTCGGATCCCCCAGAGCTGCCGATGACTGCGGGTCTCTTGTTGCGGCGAGCTCCACTTTCAGATTTGCATTCGCTTCCCTGACTTTCCATTTTGCTGTAATCCCTTTTCCAGGCCGACAATCGCCCCGTTCCAAGTCACTTGAGCTACCCCTTAGCACACTAACAGGCGATCGGTCGGCTTGTTTCGGAATATACCCCTTGAGGTAGGAGTGTTCCAGCCCTTTTTTAATTTTTTTCCCCAGCCCTTTTTTTCCCTCTTTTGCCAGCTTTCTGTCGGAGGCCTCGCTGAACGTCGCACGGCCTCAGGGCGGCGCCAACGCGTCGTTCTCGATAGTTAGATCGGTAGCGAGGTGTTTTATTGTCTTCTACTAGAGCGCATGCCCTTTTCTTTTTTTTTTAGTTTTCCGCATTCTCCAATTGTCGGTCACTGCGCTTAGTACCTGTCGGGTGTCCTTGTGCTCTTTCTCGCGATGAGTTTCAATTTTTAATGCCCCAACTCAGCATTTTTCTTTTCCCCTCGCTGTGGCCCGGGTGGGATTAGACTCCACATTTTCACGGCAGCGCTGGTGCCCGATTGCCATTAATTTATTTTTTTTTTTTTTATGCAAACCATCGCTTCCCCCCCCGGCTCAAACAATTCTAGCTCAATAGCCGTCTCTTTTTTAACTGACGTTCCTTGTTCAGCTTTCCCCTGGTTTCTCCGCTTCCTTGAACACCTTCACAAACCCCTATTGGAGGGACCTCGACCCCGCTCGGCGGCCGCACCCCTGTCGAGCTTTCTCCCGTTCCGTGACGCTTTCCTCTTTCTTTTCCCCGTTGGCTGAGTGGGTGAAGGGACGTTGCTCCTGGGTTGTGTGGAGGTTACGTGGTCAGGCCCTGCGTTCGTCGCCTTGCTTAGGCTCTGCGACCTCTTTCCTTTTTGTGTTGAGAGAGTCCGATACGCCTGGGCCCCCTTCCCGGGGACGGCCAGCAGGGCTCCAGTTTTCTCCAGCCCGAGTTCCTTCCCCCCACTCTCACGGACCCGGTTTTTCCCTTTTCAAGGGGGGAAAGCGGGGCTGGCCCTCCTCGAGCTCCGGGGGCGGCCTTTGTGTCCTTTCGCTGCTGTCCGGAGTTCCCTCAATAGTTGTAGGTTTTTTTGTTTTGTGACGTTGATTTCCGTCATCGGCCCTCCCCTGTTTGTCTCCAGTCCCAATTGCTCTCCCGTTTCCCTTCACCTTATTTTCGCTAAGTTCGCAAGATTTGCGGAGCTTGTTTCTTCCTTTTCTTCCCCCTTTCATGGCGTTTATTGCAATCGGGAATTTCTCGAGCCCGGAGAAGGGGTTGAATCCTTCTTTTTCCCCCCCCCCCCGAGATGTTTCTTTTCTTTGATGGGCTTGTTGCACCCACCATTCTACCATCCGATTTCCCGCTAGTCGCCGTTTTCCACGTGCGTTCGGCACCCCGCTTAAGCGATTACCTTGCCCTTTTTTTCTGTGCAATGTTACTGTCCTAGGTTCCTGCCGGTCCAGCTATGCGAGGATTCGCTTTTTCTGTTGTCGCGCCGCCTGTATACCTTCAAGGCTCCGATTTTTTCGACGATCGTTCTCCTCTGCTTGAAGGCCGTCTTCTGCAACCGCCCCCTCTTTTTCCGACAGGCGGAGCTTGGTCCCCAGTCGAAGAACACAGTCGTACTTTTTGCCATTACGGAGCTGGCTTCTGTAGCTTCCGCTCCTCTTTTTTCATTTCCTGCCCTCCTTAGGTCCTATGTGGTTTCACCCATCTCACTGGCTAAGTGTCCTTTCGTTGAAGCCTGAGTCCAAGAGGTCCAGCAAATGCGTGCACCCTTCTACAGTTCGCTTTTTGCCTTTCTTCGATCCTGAGCTTTCCTGTGGGGCAGAATACGGGCGTCCCATTTTTTTTTCCCTGGTTCTTAAGACTGAAATCCTGAAGAAAGCTTGCGTTTAGTTACGAAGTTGTTCCGGTTCTCGTTCACCCCCTGCTTCCCCTTCCCCCCCTTCCTCTACACAGCCGCCGGTCGTGTACGCGGCGGATTTGGTGGTGTCACCGGGCTGTCGTGGCGGGTTTTTTTTTTTTTTGCGGCGATGCTCGTGTCCTCCTCCACTATCACTTCTTTTCTTTTTTTAACGTGACTTTGTGAGGCTTAGCTGGACCCCCGCGATAGGTCTTCTTTTTGCTTTTTTTGCGTTTTTCTGTGTTGAGCGGGGGCTTTTTACCTTACAGCGTTTCCCACTCCAGTACAGCTCCGCCGGTTTCTCCTAAATTTTCCCTCTTTTGAAAGTTTTTTTCACTTTGTGGTGTTTCTCTTTCCTTTTCCCCTCCTACTCGGTCGGTCGATGGAGTGGCGTGCTCAGCTCAGAGGGCGGGGCGTGCGCCTGCCATCAGGAGCGGGGCCTTCTTTTAAGCGTGGATTCATCGCTCTCCTCGTTTTTTTTTTTTTCAATTGGCCCGGACTTCCGACTTTCCTCCCCGTCTCTCTCGCCCGCCGCCGACAATCGATCTGTAGGGTCGATGCGCACCACAAAGTGGCACTCAGCAGAGACGTTCTGGAACTCGTCAATTCCGTTTTCGTTTTGACGGTTTTTCTTCCTGAAGCCCCCCCCCCTCCCACGCGGCCTCCCGCAGGCCCCCGCCCTGGTGTTATGAGGGTCCCACTCTTCCGCCTCAAGTACGCCATCAGAATGTAATTGGCTCCTGTTTTTTTGGACTTCAGAACCCTCTTTGATAGTTTTCGCATTACTCCTTTTTCGCAACGTTGCACGTTTCGGCCTTAGTCCTCCGCGTACACGTTTCGATTGTGTTGCTGTTCTCCACCCGGGGGAGGTGATGGACGTGTACACCGGTACTCCGTGTCCTTATTTCGACTTTTTCAGTCTTTTCGGTATAGGAATGAAAAACACTTTGCGCCCGGATCTGCCACAGTTTCATGCTGCGGCGTTGCGATGCTTGTTGCTCGTTAGCGATTTTTTCTCGCGTTGCAGTACCCCCCGCTACGAACCTGCACTCTTTTCCTGCCCTTTTGTCTACGCACAGGAACACCCTTTTTCCTTATTGTTTCCAAATTAGACAAACAAGGCGTATTTTTTTGTTTGAATGTATCCTTAAACGCGATGTAGGAGCTGTCGTCCTTACAGACCTCCCTCGCCCTCCTCAACTTTCCCTTCATGGTTTTTTCAGATAGATTTCGGGAGGCCTCGCTGAACGTATCATCTATCCGGCCTCATCGGCGGGCGGCGCCAATGCTTTCTCGATCGCGACAGCTCCTTTTTTCTTTTTCAGTGTTTTTCCTTCCGGCTCCGATATTTCGTCGCTCCTTGCTTTGGCCTAGTATTTTTCTCTCTTTATCAAGCGCTGGGTCTTTCGTTCGTTCCTCGGGGGGTTTTTCCCGTTGCTTCCGTCCTCGTCATTGCTCTTCAGCCCATCCGCAAAATCCCGCCTTGCTGGCTCGGGTCGGGCGGGATCCCCCCTTATCCCCTTGTTTTTTTTCCAATACCCGCATGCGCGGGTGTTTCCACGCGATCGGGCCGCAATCGCCAGGAAACAAGGCTTCCCCGAAAAATCATTCTCTTCACTTCCCGTGTTCTTTTTGGTTCGCCGACCGTTCCAAAATTTCTTGAAGATGCCTCTCACGTAATCACGTCACCCCCCACCCCTCCCTACTACCACTTTCCCTCGAAGTGCAGCCCCCCTCTAAGCGTGTCACTCTTCGCACTGGCCTGATCGCTTTGAGGGACTTTCCCAAGGATTCATTTCTTTCCTGTTCGAGTGGTTTTCGACTCCGAGCACCTTGCGTGAGGTACGTTGGCCTTCTGTCCGTTCGGTGCTGGTTTTTTTTTCGACCCCCCTTTTGCTCGCAGATCCTTTTTCTGCCCTCGAACAGGCCGGCTGGCAATTCCCCTCCCCCAGGGACGTTCCTTCATCCTCGCGGTCTTCCCCCCATGCCACGGACCGTGAAGGTTAGACCCGTGCAAGCGGGGCTTTGGGACGGACCCTCGAGATTTTTGTTTGGCTTGGCGTTCTTCGTCGTGCGTATTTTTTCCTAGTTGGGCGTAGTAGGGCGTTTGGTTTTTTGACTTTTTTTTGGCTAGGCATCGGCCGCCTTCCTTTTTTTTCATATATGCACTCTTTCCTTTCCGGGAAAACTCTTTGTATCCGTCTTAAGTTCGCACTCTCCTTCTCTGGGTTTACATGGCTCTCTGCCGTTTTTTGCCTCTCTCTATTAAAGCGGGAACCGTTTTTTTTCCTGAGACTGGTGGGGTCTTTTTGAGTCGATCTCTTTCCTCTTTTACCTCACTTCTCTTTGAGTGGCGGCCTTTTCCCCCATTTTACTCCCTTATGTGATTCATTATCGCAGATTTTTTGCAAGTTGCGCCCCCCTTCACCCCGTACGAGGACGAGCGAAGTTTTTCTCTCCAGGCTACTGATAGGCGCACCTATGCGCTTTGTCCAGCTAGGCGAGGATTTGACAGGGAGTTTTCTTTGACCCTTCCCAATTTTCCCGATACGACTTTTTTCCTCCCTTTCTGAAGGCCGTCGAGGCCCCGTTCCTTCGCCCGACAGCGAGATGTCCCCAGAAAAAATGAAGTTCTGGTTTTCGGCCGTATGATTTTGCGTTCCCGGATCCCTCTCCTTTCTCTAAGCCCTCCCCTTTTTTAAGGCTGCCCGACAACCATTTCTTCTTGATCGTGAGGTCCTCATTTGTTTCCCCTATACTCTTGGCCTTGGTTGGTCGGCTGGCCTCCTTTGTGAGTTGGAGACCACAGGCCGCAAACTTTGAATATCTTCAGTCGCGCTGTCCCCTCAGCGCTCTCATTTTTTTCTCCCGAATTTTCTTGGCAGACTGTTCCCCCTGTGTCGGTTCATGTGACGATTTTTTAGAGCGGGGAAGTCCGACTGGCGCTTTTCTGCCCTCAATTACTTCCGGTTTTTCTTGTTTTTTTCTCAATGTGGCCACGAGCCCCAAGATGACATCTTTTTTTTGTTCGTGTACGCGGCGGACTACTTTCGGAACAACCTTTTTCCTTTTTGTCTTAGCTTTTTCACTGCACCGCGTCCTTTTCATGGTGTTCCCCCCTTACCACCGGATGTGCTGGCATATGTTTTGGCTTTCTATTCAGACTTTTCTTTTTCCCTTGTTCCTTTTTGAGCGGTTGGTCCCTTCCCCTTTACCTCCTCAGACTCTTACAGGCCTGCGATTCGCGGGAATTGTGCGTTCACCCGTTTTTCCGCGTTTGCACTTTGTTCTTGCTTTTTTTTGTTCAGAGTTCCTCCTGCCCAGAGCAGGCTTTTTTCCTCTTCAATATTTCGCCGGGCCGGCTGTCTCACGAAGCGCTGTTTTTCTCTCCACCCCGTTGTTGTGTTTATTCTCCTGAATCAGCTGCTTCGTTCCCGCCTCCCCCCAGTCTGATTGGCTTTTGCCCTTCTCCGCCCCCGAGTAATTTTCTTCCCCCAAAGGGCAACGCTTCAAGCCGGAGACGTTATGGAAAGCCACTAGAGAGCTTCTGCGCTGCGACGGAGGAGTGTCGAGTCTGAGCTGTCGATTGTTTTTTTTTTTTTTTCTTGTTTTTTTTTTGTGGTTTTTTTTTTTTTTTTTTGTTGTTTTTTTTGTTTTTTGGTTTGTGTTTTGTCAAACCCCAAAGCTTTCCGATCGGCGTTCTTTCCCCTCCCCTCAAGTACGCAAGCATTGACCACGGACCGACAGTTGAAGCTCCCTCCCACTCGACTCCGGTGATAGTGATCTTTCTCGTCCCTTTTCCCCCCTTTTTGCGTGTACGCCGCGTTATTCCTTATGTTGTAATCTTTCGGCTTCCTACCGGGGGAGGTTTTTTCCGGTCACCGTCTCCGTGAACGTAGGTTCGCTTTTTTCCCCCGCCTCTTCTTTTTTATCAGTCCAACGTTCGTTAGCGCCTCTCTGCCACAGGAAGTGCCGATTTTTTCGTCGATGTTTTTTGTTTTGAGCATCCAGGCTTTGAGTTGGCAGTAGACCCCCGCGCGTTTCTCCTCGTAATTTCCTCTCTTTTTTGATCCCCACTTTTTCACTGCTTTCTCTTTTTACCCCAAATCTCCAGGTCCGGTCGGGGTGGGTTTTCGGACTGATTTTCAAACGTTGACTTCACGCGTCGTTGGATCTTAATGGCGCCTCTTTTTGGTACAGTCTGATCCTGTCGTTTTCTGTGGCACGTTCTCGGAAGTAGTCTCTTGAGTAGTCGCCCTTTTTCGCTCGATCGTAGAATTATCTGTCTCGAGTGGAGTTCTGCGACCTCGATGGGCATTGCGCCTGGCGTTGGTAGTCCAAGTAGGCCTTTTTTCTCCCAGCGGTCGTCTTTTGTTGAGTTTTGGGGTTTGCCTTATCCCGTTTCTCGTCGGCTACTCGATATTGTTTGTTGGTTTGTTCAATCCAATCTAAAATCCCGCATCTATTATTCGGTGCCTCGCATTTGTTCGCCGCCCCCTTTCGGACGGCCCCCGCGCTTACGGTTTTTTCATTTAGGGACCGCATGAGCGGTCCTTTCAAACGCGGAACTCTTGCGCCCTTCCCGCATGGCAACTCTCCTTTTTCTCAATCATCCTCTAAGTCTCTTCCGCGCAATGTTGTGGCTTTACCCGTCACAAAGGGAGCGGCCGATGCCTCTCCTTTTTTTAATATTCAAACGTCACCACCCAAGCCCTACACGTCCCACTTTTGGGACTCTACTCCTTTTCTAACTTCGCTGCGCCCTTTTGGGGCCGTCCAGATTCCGCTTTCCATGTTGGACGCTGTTTAGGGACGCCGCGCAGTGTTGTTTCGGAGGATTACTTGTCCTCCTTTTGCGTCGTCGCCTTCCGTGCTTCCCTTTCTTTTTCTTTCTTGTTGTTGTTTCTTCGCGCTACTCGACCGGCTGCATTTTTTTTCTTTCCAACGCGCAGCTGCGCCATTCCTCCTACGAAGAGTGGTCCCCTTTGATGTCTCGCTCCCTTCCTGGTCTTTTTAAAGCGTTCCTTTATGCCTCCCCCGAAGCAGGCCTTTTTCGAACGCTTGCGGCCCATTTTTTCGTCTGGTGCGCTTTCGTCGATTACTCAATCGGTGTCGTTAGGCTTTGGGTTGTGAGTGATTTCCGTCGAGATTTCTTTTTTTGCATATCTTTTTCAGGCCACGCAAGTGCCAATTATGGTATTTCTTCGTTAAATTGTTGCGGAGCCTTGGGCTGGCGATGTGCGTCTGCCTGCAGCAGGATTTTCTTCCCCAACCTCTTTTTTTTCCAAGGTGCGTGAGTCGACATCCCGCTGCCCAGTCCGGGGACCCTCAACTCTGGGGTTGCCTTTTTTCTCCAATTCCCCCCCCTTCGATTTTTGTACTCGTAAGAGCAATGTGCGGCACCCCGAAGTAGGAAATCACCAGTTCCGCGTTTATGGAGACTTTTTCTATTTAGGTCCAAGCCCCTTTCTGTTTACGTTCGGCCAGGCTAGGCGAGTTCTAGGGCGCGCGTTTTAGGAGGTTCTTTTCCCCGCGCCGCACTGACCTTCTCTACCTTCTTGGCAGGAGCGATTTTAGACGCCCTAACACTCTTTGTTGCCCCCTTTTCTTGGATTTTCTGAATTCCGTCTCTTGCCTCAGACAGGTTGTCTTTTTCCAGGATTACCCTGTCAAAATACTGTTAGAGGGGCGTCCTTTGCGTGCCTTTCACTTCTCTGATATCCTTTTCTTCCGTTACCCTTTCCATTTGGATTCCACAACTCCGTCTTTTGGTAGTGTCCGCCCTTGTTACATAATTGGCTTACTGGCCTTGGCTAATTTGGGCTCTTCTTTGGAGTATGATTTGCGCAAATTTTTTTTTCTCTTGTTTTCGAGTTCTTAGCGCTCATTCGCTGTAGCTTCGACCCTTCAGATCCGTCGCAGGCATTTTAGTCTGTTCAGATGGGACCTTTTGAAATCATTTCAAAAGCTTTTTCTGACTTCCTGCTTCTCCCTCCTATTTTTCACTTGTGGACCGTTTACACCTTTACATCACTCACCCGGTTTCTCATCTCCCGATTCTTCTTTTTCCGCGGCGTTTTCCCTCCCTTCGTCACCCTTTACGCACGGGTTCCTTCTCTCGGATCTCTCGAGCGTCTTGATACTATAACGGTAGAGTTCTTCTGTGGCTTCACTGTCGTTCCCTTGTGCGATGACCCCCTTCTTCGTTTGCTTGGGCAGAGCTGGGATTCTTTTCCCCGGTTTCTTCCTTTGGCGGCCCGTTTTTTCCCTCTGATGCGGTCCTCTGAATCCTCCCCCGCTATAAGAAATGAAGCGCCTTCTCCCCTCTTTAGCTTTCCTTTTTACCCGGCTTCTTTCACTTTTCTTTAGGGCAAGCTTATCCCCTTTATAGAGTTCTTGGCGGGTCTTCCTCAAGGGGGGGGCGTTCGCCAGCTTCAAGAGCAGGGGCCTGTCGCTTCGAATTTTCCTCTCTTTTTGAGATCAGCTTTTCCTTCTCCTGAATTTTCCCCTCCGCCCCGCCCCGATGCGGTTCTTCTTCCATTCTCCGAGTAGGTTGCTCTGGAAAACAACTTTCGCGCACCTTTAGTTTCCCTCCATCCCTGTCTGTTCGCGGCGATTTCTTGCTGTCGATCACATCTCCAACCAGAAAACGGGCCGCCAACGCGGCCGCCTTACCCCCTCTTCCGGCGGCCAGCTCTTTCCGATTTCCGTACGCCTGTCCACTTATTGAAGCAGAAACCTCGACATCGGTGATTCCCTAGGAGCTCCGCCGCATCTAAGCCCTAGTGTCTCACCTGTTGCGTGAAGTGGCAAGTCTTTCCCGCTTCCTCCTTCTTTTCCTCATTTTTTTCTTTTTGGTTTTTTTTCAACTTTGACATTTTCTTTTCTCCCGCGGCCAGCCAAGTCCTTGGATCTCTCGTCAGGAACACCCCGAAACCCCACTTGGCTTCTTTGCCCCCTTGCGATTTTTTCATTGTCTTTTTTCATCGATCACTGAGCGCTTTTTGCAGGAGCATTCCGGTTGACGAACCTGCTAGTTCAAGCTTCATTTTGTGTCTCCTTTTCTTTAAGTCCTCCCTGGCCTCATTCCGCCCTTAGAGGTTACCCCCGGCCACCCTCTACGGTCGGCGTTTGGTTTTCGGCATTATTACCACGCTTTTACCCCCCCCCACCCCTGCTTACTTCCCCTCAGATAGGCCTTTTACTACAAAATATACGGCCCGACCTTCATGGTGTTCGAAGGGCACCTTTCAGCCTCCCGTAGGTTTTTCTTCATCTTTTGCTCAATTTCGGCGACAAGCGTCTGTTTTTGTATATGGCCGATGTCCCTCTTTTTTGTCAACCCCTTTACAAGCGATCTTGCTTTTTCCCCGTTAGCGCATGCTTTTTCAATATTTGATTCCGCATCCGGTTAAAGAGCTCGGTTTCACTCGTCATCGTCGGTTTGTTGACGTTTGTCCCGATCTGAGTAGGAAATTTTTTTATCCCTCTTTCTTTTGCCTCGCTGGAGGCTTTTTTCCTCGACTGCCCTTCTCGGACAGGTTAGGGTTGCTTATTCTCCCTTGTTTTTTACAAATTTTCCATGTACCCCAGGCTCACCGACTTGGTTAAGCGATACATCTTCTGACGTTCCGTGCTTGCTTTTCTGTCCCCACAGTCAGGACGCGGAAATCATACTACGAACCCTGTTCGAGTGGACCCCGAGCCGAGTTAGGCCGCAACATCCGGCGCCGTGAGCCCGCGGTCGCCGTGTCGAGGAGGGCCGTCCAGCTACCGCGTCACGTTGTCCGTGGCGCTCTTCTGATTTTTCGGAGAGATTTCTTTTGCCTGCTTTTCCGAAGGCTTTTTTAGTTTGGCGCGATTTTCTTTACCTTCCGTTTTGATCTCGCCGCCCTGCCGACATTTCCAGCCTGGCTGCTCACGGACCCCCCTCCGATCGCCCTGCGCGGGCCTCAACCCAGCCGCGCCCAGGGTTCATCCCTTAAGCGGGGTGACGTTTGCGACGCGGGCGGGCTGGTGCGGCCGACCTCGAGGGTCGCGGTCCCCCTCCATGTTGGCGTAGTAGTTGCTTTGGGTTGACTTGCTTTCCGTTCGTACTCTTCTTATGTTTCTTTTAAGACCATTGCTCGGGAACTTATTGGTTCTCTTTAAGTTCTTATGTTGCTGTTCTGTGCCTGGCCGATGGCGGCCGATTTCGCGTTTTGGCGGACCTTTTTATGCCTGGTTGAATTGCCCTTGGGGGCCGTTCGGCATTCCCGCCCTTCAGTACAGCGAGGGCACCCGAATAACCAATAGTCTGCTTTCTTTCGTGCGATGGGCTTCCTGCTCAACATTCTACCACTGTCCGTTTTTAGTCACCCCCCGTTTTCGACAGCTCTCCCCGCCGCTGGATACCTCTTTTCTCCTGCGTCCTTCCTGACTAGGTCGCCACCCCTCCATGCGCTACGGCGGCATAGGAGAGGAGCGATTTGCTTCTTTAGACCTCGCTACACTTATGATCTTATTTCTTTTATGACGGATCTTCCCTTTTATCCTTATTTAGCCGGCTCTCTTTTCACGCACGACTCGAGGCCTCCTGACAGGCTCGATTGTCAAAGTAGACTTTCCGAAATTCTTTTGCTTCTTTTTGAGTTATCATACTGCTCCCTATCAAGCGTTTACGGGATCATTCCCCACCACCCGCCTACCGCATCTCCCTGTTCCCTTTGTTCTATACTGGCTCCTGTGACTTTTGGTTTTCCTTCTTTTCTGTGGCAGCCTGTATGTCCTCGGTCGATTCAATGCCATTGTACTAGCAGGTTTTGCACTGTTCGCTGCTCGTTCGCTCGACCTGCATTGACATTTTCTTAAGAATCTTTCCCATTGTGTTTTTGGTTCGACTAGAGCCGAACTTTTCTTTTTCAATGCCCCTTTGTTGACCTTCCCTCCCCGGTTTCTTCCGAGAGGACACCTATCGCCGGGAGTGTCTCGCGGACTACTTTCATCCAACGTTGAGACACCTTTTTCAAGTCTGGCTCACGCCTCACTATCTCTGTTTTCTCTTCTTCAACCCCTTTCTTTTCTGGCGGGCAGACCAAGGAGTGATGTTGTATTTTTTCGGCAGAGGGACACGCCGTATCAGCCAATTTCGGTGGTGGCGGCTCTCTTCGTCCTTAACTCCGCCCCTGGCGCTCCTCCATCTCCGCTTGTTGAATTGATTTTTTTTCCCGTCTGTCTTCCGTTTCCCCTTGTTGTGGAGGATTTATGGCAAGCCTTACTCGGGATCGATTATGGGCGGGCGTCTCTCTCTTCGTCGCCTTTCCTTAGTTCAGGGC